>Ga0302155_10003299_pt1 | contig 10529 bp, 12 predicted proteins | sample I_Bog_N3_1_FD_193508 | JGI IMG/M metagenome (GOLD analysis project Ga0302155, IMG submission 193508) | Peat permafrost microbial communities from Stordalen Mire near Abisko, Sweden - I_Bog_N3_1 | ecosystem: Environmental > Terrestrial > Soil > Wetlands > Peat | place: Sweden: Abisko, Stordalen...
ACCATCCACGCCATCGACCTCAGCACTGGCACACCCAAACAATTAAGCCCCGGCCAACGTCTGAGCTGGCGCGACCTGTCCGACCTCACCCCCTAGGAGCTTCCGCTATGCCAACCATGCCAACCATGCCAACCATTACTAAGCCAGCACATCGCAACCCAGGTTTCACCCTCATCGAATTATTGGTCACGCTCTGCATTACCGGCATCCTCGCACTGAGCGCTTACCCGCTCTATCGCACTGCCGTGCTCAAGGCCAAACGCGCCCAAGCCAACGCCGCACTACTACGCGCCATGCAACAGCAAGAACGCTATTATTCCCAGCACAACCGCTACGTCGCCTATCAAGGACCCAGCGCCGCCGGGGCTGTCGATGACAACGCCTTCATCTGGTTCTCCGCCGACGATGCCGCCACCAGCGCCTACCAAATCAGCGCCGCTGCCTGCAGCGGACAAAGCCTGGAACAGTGCGTCATCGTCACCGCCAGCCCCGGCGGCGCACTGGTCAACACCAGCTACCATGATGAGCTCTGCGGCACCCTGAGCCTCAACAGCCGAGGAGAAAAAACCGTCGCCAGCCTCCCCCTCGACCAAGCCCCCGATGTCTGCCGCTAAACGCCGCAATGCCGGCTTCACGCTACCAGAACTACTGGTGGTGCTCAGCATTGTCGGTCTGCTGTTGGCCACCGGCATCCCCAGCTTTCGCAGCTACCTGCAAGCCCAGCAAGTGGTCAGCGCCGCCAGTCAATTCGTGTTTGCACTCAACCTGGCGCGCAGCGAAGCCATTGAACGCGGCACCCGGGTCGACCTGGTCCCGCGCGACGGCAATAACTGGCACAACGGCTGGGCGGTCTACCAGCCCGACGACGCCAGCGCACCGCCACGCTGGCATGACGGCGCCGCACTCATCCACAGCCACCCGGCGCTACCGTCCCAACTCAAGGTCGCCGCCCGCCTCAGCGACCGCTCGGCCGCTTACATCGCTTACAATGGCAACGGCAGAAACCGCACCCACGCCAGCGCTTCGGCCCGGCAATGGGGATCCTGGCAATTTTCCCTGCATGAGCACGTCCGACTAGTCAGAATCACCCTAGCCGGCCGTGTACGCATGTGCAATCCGACCGACGACAGCAGCTGCAGCTTTTCTGAAATGACCGAAACCGCAGACAACCCATGACAGACTCTATTGCGTCCCTCTACGACATCACCATCGCCAACGACCAGCAAGCGATGGCGCTGGCGCTGCAGCAAGCCGAGCTAGGCCTCTACACCACCACCCCCAATCCGCGCGTGGGCTGTGTGATCGTCAGTCAGGGCCGCATCATCGGCGCCGGCTACACCCAGCCGCCCGGCGGCAACCATGCCGAAATTCAAGCCCTGCAAGACGCCGCCGCACGCGGTCACGACGTGCGCGGCGCCACCGCCTACGTCACCCTCGAACCCTGCAGCCACTTCGGCCGTACGCCACCCTGCGCCGACGCCCTGATCAAGGCCGGGGTCGGCACCGTCGTCGCCGCCATGACCGATCCCAACCCGCTGGTCGCCGGCCAAGGCATGGCCAGACTGCAAGCGGCAGGCATCAGCGTACGCACCGGCATCCTGAGCGAGCAGGCACAGGAAATGAACATCGGCTTCTTCAAACGGATGCGCCAAGGCACCCCCTGGGTACGCCTCAAAACGGCCGCCAGCCTGGACGGCAAAACCGCACTGCACAACGGCAAAAGCCAATGGATCACCGGCCCCGCCGCACGCGACGACGGCCACGCCTGGCGCGCGCGCGCCTGCGCCATCGTCACCGGCATCGGCACCGTCAAAGACGACGATCCGCAGCTCAATGTGCGTGCCGTCGCCACCCCGCGCCAGCCGCGCCGCATCGTCATCGACAGCAAGCTCACCATCGCCTCCAGCGCCAAGATACTGGCCGGCGGCGGCACCTGGATTTTCACCGCCAGCCAGACGCGCGACAAGATCGCCGCACTCGAAGACCTGGGCGCCGAAGTGATCGTGCTGCCCAATGCCGACAACAAGGTCGACCTGCCCGCTGTGATCGCCGAGCTGGGCCGCCGCCAGCTCAATGAAGTGCACATCGAAGCCGGCGCCAAACTGGGCGGCTCGCTCATTGGCGAAGGATGCGTCGATGAACTGCTGCTGTATTTCGCGCCCTGCCTGCTGGGCGAAGCACGCGGCATGTTCGCACTACCAGCGCTGCAAGACTTGTCCGGCAAAACCACGCTGCGATTGCACGAGGTCAAGCAGATCGGCGAAGATTTGCGTATCCTTGCGCGCTTCAGTTAATTCCTCTTTTCGGAGATTTTCATGTTCACAGGCATCGTCGCCGCCGTTGGCAACATCACCACCGTTCAACCTCTGGGCAACAGCGCCGACGCCGGCGTACGCCTGACCATCAACGCCGGCAGCCTGCCTCTGGCCGACGTCGCGCTGGGCGACTCGATCGCCCTCAACGGCGCCTGCATGACGGTGGTGGAAAAGACCGGCAGCGGCTTCACCGTAGACGTCTCGCGCGAAAGCCTCAACCTCACCGTCGGCCTGGCCGCGCCCGGCGAAGTCAATCTGGAAAAAGCCCTGACCCTGGCCGAACGACTAGGCGGCCACCTGGTATCAGGCCACGTTGACGGCCTCGGCACGGTACGCAAGTTTGAACCGGTCGGCGAATCCTGGGAATTGGTGATCGAAGCGCCAAAATCGCTCGCCAAATATTTGGCTTACAAGGGCTCGATTGTGGTCAATGGCGTCTCGCTCACGGTCAACCGGGTAGAAGATCTGGACGCCGGCTGCCAGTTTTCGATCAACCTGATTCCGCATACCATTCAGGTCACCACGCTCAAACATCTGCGGGTGGGCGGGCAGGTTAATCTGGAGATTGATTTGATTGCGCGTTATGTCGAACGTATGCTTTCGGCAACTCACAAATAATAAAATTCATTTTAAATCAACAACTTATTGAATCACCCGTCTCAAGCAATATCAACCGATCTCGAAAAGCACCGCCGCAATTACGCTGCCTGATCCAAAGCATCAGCGACTTTTCCCTTTGATCGCAAGTTGCAAGGCTTTTAGATCTTCTGCCATTTGAATTCGCATGATCCGCAGCAATTCTTTCGCATTGCTCGACAAGGGTATGCCCGGTCGAAACACCAGCAATGCCGTAAAACGAACATCAATTGACATCGGTTTAAGCAACAAACCACGAGACATATAATCGAGACTAAGGATAGGATGGGCCATGCCGATGCCGATGCCTCGCAATGCGAATTCGCAGACTGAATTCGAATATGGTGTCTCCAGAACCGGACGCAATATCTTGCCTTCAAGCGCCAGCGCATCTTCCAATCTTCGGCGGCTGGCATCTTCCGGGTTGAGGGCGATGAACGGCCATTCGATCAAATCGTCCGAGCTGATGATTTTCTTCCTCGCCAAGGGGTGTTGCTCATTCATGACGATAACCCCTGATAGGCTCATGAACTGCGAATGCTCCAGACCGGACACAGATAATTCGTCCGCCATGAGGCCGAAGTCGAGTTGTCCAGCCGATACTTGCTGATGCACCTCACGCGAACTCATGATTTGAAACGACATCTGGATGCGGCGCTCATCAAGACCGAAGGCCGCGACCGCGCGCGGCATGAACCCGATGCCAAGTGCTGGATACGAGGCGATTGCTAGGCGCCCGAGACCGAAGGATTTAAGGCTACGGATCCGATGCTGGATCATTTCAAAACCAGCAAAGCAACGATCAACCTCCACCATTAGCGCTAAGGCTTCCTGTGTTGGTACCAGACGTCCTTTTACACGCTCGAATAAGCGTAATTCGGATGCAGACTCCAGTTTTCGTATCGATTGGCTGACGGCTGGCTGAGACACACCGAGCAATGTGGCTGCCTTGCTTGTCGTCCCGGCTTGCATCACTGCCCGGAATACTTCGATTTCACGCATTTCCATCTATAACTCCTGCTTATAGAGTGAGTGTATTTCTCTGTTGAATTGATAGCAAGGATCGTTAATACTTTGAACCTGCATTGCAGTTTTTGCGCCATGAAAATTAACCTTGTCAAATAGATTAGATGAAATCCATAAATAAAACTAATGATTCTTTTGGGAGTTTGTCGCCGGCTGTGTGGCGTGCTTCCACAGTGGTTTTCGATTCGCTCGATGACTTTGTCAAACGCAAAAACCGCCAGCCCGACGGGTTCAGCTACGGCATTACGGGGACGCCGACCGCTCGCGGACTGGAAAGTAAGGTCGCGGCGCTCGAAGGAGGAAAGCATTGCGTGGTGACGCCATCAGGAGCATCTGCGCTGATGACCACCGTTATGGGATTTGTCCGGGGTGGCGATCACATCCTGATCTCGGCTTCCTGTTACGGTGCCCTGAAGACTTTCGGAGAACGCTGGCTGGCGCATATGGGCGTCGAGGTCGAGGTATACCTGCCAACCATCGCCGCAGGCATCGCAAAACTAATCAAACCGAATACACGCATGGTCTGCCTGGAATCTCCCGGCACCGTCACAATGGAAATGCAGGATATTCCGGCCATTGTCGCAGCGGCAAAACGCCATGGTGTGCTGACCATGATGGACAATACTTGGGCTAGTCCGCTCGGATTTCGACCGCTTGAACATGGCGTTGACTTCAGTATTGAGGCGGCGACCAAATTCTTTGGTGGTCACTCGGATGTGTTGATGGGGACGATCAGCATGAATGACCACGGTTACTATGAAGTACTACGTGAAACGCAGAGTATCCTGGGGCAGCAGGTCAGCCCCGACGATTGCTTTTTGGTCCTAAGGGGACTGGAATCGCTCAAAGTTCGCATGGCGGCGCAAAGCGCGTCCACAATGCAGGTGGCACGCTGGCTGGAGAATCAAGCGTTAGTCGACCGCCTGCTCTTCCCGCCGCTCGAATCAGATCCAGGACACACGATTTGGAAACGAGACTTCAAAGGAAACGGTTGTCTTTTCTCGTTGATTCTTAAACCAGGTCCGGAGGAAGCATTTTTTGGATTTTTCGATGCTCTTCAGAAGTTCGCTATCGGGGCAAGCTGGGGTGGCGTGCATAGCCTGGCGGCCTATTATCCAGCTGCATTGCAAGCGCAGCGTGTCTTCACCGTCACAGATCAGCCGGTCATTCGTCTGTCCATCGGGTTGGAGGAACCCGAAGAGCTTATCGCGGATCTGCAGATGGCTTTGGCCGGTTATGGCGATAAATTGTCTGTAGGCTGAACGATTAAGCTTTATCCCGAAAAGGAACTATAAATTATGGTTGAATTGTTTCTACGTGCCTTGCCGTTACTAGAAAAAGCGGTGCTTTACACGCTCGGGCTGGGACTTTCATCGTTCATGCTCGGAAGCATGCTAGGCATGTTAATTGCGCTTTTTCGAATATCGTCGATCAAGCCGCTGCGGTGGTTGGCGTTTTCCTACGTCTCGGTATTCCGCGGGACGCCGTTGTTAATCCAGATAATGGTGATTTATTTTGGCCTTCCCAATTATGGGATCGTCATTGAGCCGGTTCCTGCAGCCTTGCTTGCGTTAACACTCTTTTCTGCCGCTTACCTGAGCGAGAACTTTCGCTCGGGTATTTCTGCTGTGGATCGCGGGCAATGGGAAGCGGCCGCGTCGATGGGAATGGGATATCGAAAAACACTGATGCGCATCATTCTGCCGCAAGCGTTTCGCGTGGCATTACCCCCGGTCGGCAGTCGTCTGATCGCGTTAATGAAAGATACCTCGCTTGCTTCCACCATTACGGTAGTGGAGCTGACGCGGGTGGCAGATCAAATAGGAGCGACAACATTCCGATACATGGACATGTTCTTAATCGTCGGTGCGATTTATTGGATCATTAACCAAACACTGACAATTCTTCAAACATGGCTGGAAAGCCACCTGTCTAGGCGCTATCAATGATGAAGTCTGAAAAATGTACGGTACGTGTAAGCGGATTAGCGAAACGATTCGGCGCCAACCAGGTATTGCGCCAGATCGATTTGACGGTAATGCAGGGCGAGGTCGTTGTGATCATGGGGCCGTCCGGCTCCGGGAAAACGACGTTTATCCGTTCCCTGAATTTTCTTGAAACAGCGGACAAGGGCACCATAGAAGTATGCGGAATCGAAGTCATCGATCCAGGCGCCAGGCCCTCGCGCGCCAATCGGCGTAAAGAACTCGAAATTAGGAAACGCACTGCTATGGTATTCCAGTCCTTCAATCTTTTTCCGCATATGACGGCGCTGGACAATGTGATTGAAGGCATGGTGTCGGTCAAGGGTATAGAAAAAGCGAAGGCTCGGATACGCGGACGACAGCTACTTGACAGGGTTGGTTTGCTTGGAAAAGCCGACGAATATCCGGCCCGGCTTTCTGGTGGTCAGAAACAACGCGTTGCTATTGCACGCGCGCTTGCGATGGATCCGGAAGTCATATTTTTTGATGAACCCACTTCAGCACTGGATCCTGAACTACGTGACGACGTGTTAGAAGTGATGCGAGAACTTGCGGAAGAAGGTATGACGATGCTCGTGGTCACCCATGAAACGCGCTTCGCCAGGGACGTTGCTGATCGTATTGTTTTCATGGAAGGCGGTCATATCATCGAAGACACTACGCCGGATCATTTCTTTGGCGAAAATGCGAGCGAGCGGTGTATTCAATTTCTGGGGAGAATCCGCGACTAGCGGATACGTGCCAGACATATCGACCAACGTGTAGTTGCCCGGCCATGGCTTCACCTTTGCAGCGCCAATGCCATGGCTGGCGCATGTATTTACACTGCAATGTCGAGACGATCGGATATTTAAGAATTCTCCGTCTTGTTCCGGCACAGAAGATTCCCCGCTTTAATTTCCTCCCTTGAAATTTTTCTCCCGACTGTCATGACGATCCTGTAGATCTTCATTGGAGTCATCCAGTAAAAACATTTGGCATTCCAAATAGATGTCCCGAAGATAGCAGCCGCTACTGCCAGCACTACCAACGTAAGGTTTGGTTACGTGACAGCGTCCAACGGTACATTTTTCGTTGGCCGCTCGACCGCAGCCGAATTGCGCAAAGCCGTTCACAGCAGAGTGTTATTTGCGACATGCAATACGGAGCGCAATTTGCTGATTTTGTCGTGCACAGTGACCTTTATGCTTGCCCTAAGGTCGCTGTCCGCCATTCTTTCGAAAAAGTTACCTCAAGCTTGATGGCCGACCAATGCCGCGCCTCAAAAACCGGCCACAGATCGCAGCGGGCATCTGTAGCACAGCTTTTTCGGTGATAAAAAAGCGAAGCCTGCAAAACAGACTTCGCTCAAAGAGGAACTTTTTTATTGATAAAAAAACAATTTCAGATAAATGTAATGCTACATTTTATCCGGCAACACTCACTATTTTTGTGCCTTGGCAATAGTACCGACCATGTCGTAATTGCTGCCAACCCATTTTTTGGAAAGCTTATCGATGGTGCCATCGGCCAGCATAGCGGCAATGGCCTTACTGACGGCATCACGCAAAGCTGGTTGGTTCTTCGACATCGCAGGAGCAGACAATTGGTAGATCAATGGTTCACCGACCTCCTTGATTGGCAATTTATTTTCCGTGGCATACTTCATCCCCCCAAAATGGGAACTGATGACAGCATCGATCCGCCCATTACCCAGATCATTAAAAACAAAGCCGCCATTGTCATAGGCTCGGATCTCAGAATCTTTCAGATTTGCGCGTGCCCATGTTTCATTGCTGGTGCCGGTCGTCACACCGACACGCTTTCCTTTAAGGTCAGGCTGGTTTTTGATATCTTTATTTTCATTCAAAACAAAAATCCTGAAATCCTCAACACCGTAAGGTGCTGCAAAATCGACCTGCTTGGCGCGTTCTGGCGTTGGCGTAACATCGTTCATGACCAGTTCGTATTTTCCGGCCTTCAAACCTTCGACAAAATTCTTGAACGAGTCTGCGACAAAAACCACTTTTGCAACACCAATGCGTTTTGCGACTTCCTTGGCTACTTCCACGTCATAACCTGACGGCTGCAATTTGTCATCGATCAAACTCCAAGGCGGACTGCTTTGCGTATTGGCGATTCTGATCACGCCTGATGCGCGCGCTGCGGCAAGCTGGTCGATGGATTGTGCTTGTGTGAGTTCAGGTGATGCGAACAATGTCACCGTAACACATAGTGAAGATAGTGTATGACAGAAAAATTCCGATGATTTCATGCTTCCATTTCCCCTTTGATTTACTGTTGAATCATAAATATATGCAGCCAAAATTACGGCTCATCGTATCTAGATATACATAGGTATTTATGTCTGATCCTATTCTCATGGATCAAGGGCGAACAGGGCAATCCATAGAATATTCTTGAGCGATAAGTTGTACTTATAGGTTCCGATTTAATTCGCAGCTATTGATTTACTGAGATGTATCGGTCAAGATAGCGGCGCCGTTAGCAATGGAAAGTGTCGACTCGCCGACGCAAAATCATATAGATTTCGACAAAAACCGATGGCAGCGCGATTCTGTTCGTAAGCCTCAGCCACATACTCCAGTGCGGCAACCTTTACATCAATGCGCACGCAACTATTTACCCAAAGTCCAAGGAGCTGCAGTAACAACGTAGCAAACTGAACGGCACAGACACATTGGACGCAGGAAATGCAATCTACCGCAAGCAATTCCATTTTGCCAAGATAAAGGTTCTGGCCGACGATATCTGATGAGGGAGCACAAAACATTTCCAATCAGCTTGCCACTGACCTAAATAGCGTTACCATTCCACGCACAAGACCAAATTCAGTCTAAAATCAGTCTTATCGTGCATTTAGTAAAGGCTCTTCCATGAAATTCTCAACGCAGGTAAAGCCAATCAGCTACCTCAAGAGTCACGCCGCCGAAATCGTCAAAGACCTCACCGAAAACCGCGAACCCATGCTCATTACCCAAAATGGCGAAGCCAAGCTGGTCGTCATGGACGTGAAGAGCTATGAAGAGCAAGAAGAAATGCTCGCACTGCTCACACTTCTGGCACTCGGTAACCGTGAAATTGAACAAGGTAAATTCCGCGATGCTGAAGACGTGTTTGCTGACTTGGATAAAGCTGATCACTGATGGGCAGCAAAGTCGTCATCCTCGCTTCAGCAGAGCAGGATCTGAAAGAGCTCAGGGCCTATATTCTCAACAACTTTTCCATAGACACTTGGCACACGACCTACGTCAAGATAAAAGAAACGATCCGCAGCCTGCAACTCTTCCCACAGGCAGGTGTTATTCCAGAAGAAATTGCAAAGCTCAATCTCACGCAATACAGACAAGTTTTATCTGGGATGAATCGGGTTATTTACGAAGTGCGGCAAGACTTTATTTATGTTCACATCATTGTCGATGCCAGACGTCATATGCAAGCGTTACTGACACGGCGATTATTGCGTATCCATTAAAAACGGAAACCATCAACAAGCGCCATCATCAGTGCGCGAATGCGCTACCGCACAGGCCTAACAACAAGCAAACCCGGCAGCATCCCTCACTATCCATCAAACAATCGCGCCCGGCTAAGTCACCTTCGCCATATAGTCATTGAGCTCATCAATGCGCCGTCTGGCTTCAGCCCGCAGCAAACACGTTGCGGCAATCGAGAGGCGCTTGAGCCGCTCGGTGTCGACGATGCCGAGCGCTGGCGACATCATCTGGCCGGGCTCGGCCTCGGCATTGGCGGCGCGTTCCAGCTCGCAAGAATAAGCAAGTTGTTGACAGGTGTGTGTGCCGCCGGTGATGTCGAGCGTGAGTTCGAGAAAGTCGGCGTAGGGCGTGTTGCGCGCCGGTCCTTCGATCCAGTGAAATTCTTGATGCGCGGGTGCGGCTTGACCGGTCTTGCTGCCGGCGTTACGAAAATCAGGGTGAGTGTCATGCATGAAACCTCCATCGTTTGCGTAATGAATGACCCGCAAACTCCTCGCCTGAGAAGCAAGGGTGGCGGGCACAAGACAGGGTTGACGAACCGGCTAAACGACTGAGACCCGGCATACCCGAAGGTATCCCTGCCAAGGCCCGCCGTAGAGGCGTGCAAAGGCAGAGCAAAAGGCCGCACAAAAAATCGCGGCCTTTAGCCAGTCGGATAGAACAGGTCGTCAAACCCGGTCCCCTCTTTTTAAGGGACCCGCAAAGAATAGCGGTTGAGAAAAATGAGGTCAATGATTATTGTCAGATTGGCACCGCAGTTGTGCACTGCCCCGGCCGATGACAATCAATGCAGCGGGAATCCGCCGGTACCAATCTCAGAGCCATAAATTAGCGTAATAAAAACCGGGAGCAGCGATATCAAACGCGTTTCGCTATCGTCGGTAGATCTCACGAGATCATTTACGTCCACACTGAACGCCAACAGAAAAACGCCCACTTCCCGCGACCGGAAATGGGCGTTACGGTATTGCTTAAATTGTTATTGCATCATCAAGCGAATCAGAACTGATAGCGCAACTGCAGATCGGCAGTCTGGCCGGTATAGCCAGAGCCGGCTTCCACCGTGTAAC
>Ga0302155_10003302_pt1 | contig 10524 bp, 9 predicted proteins | sample I_Bog_N3_1_FD_193508 | JGI IMG/M metagenome (GOLD analysis project Ga0302155, IMG submission 193508) | Peat permafrost microbial communities from Stordalen Mire near Abisko, Sweden - I_Bog_N3_1 | ecosystem: Environmental > Terrestrial > Soil > Wetlands > Peat | place: Sweden: Abisko, Stordalen...
GCCAAACAAACCTAGGAGTAACACCATGGCTCGCCTTCAGAAGTCTACCGATTCCTCCAGCCTTGCTGAAGTTGTCGACCGGATCCTCGACAAGGGAATCGTGATCGATGCGTGGGTGAAAATCTCGCTCGTCGGGATCGAGCTGATCACCATCGAGGCTCGTGTGGTCGTCGCCTCGGTCGAGACGTATCTGAAGTACGCCGAAGCCGTTGGCCTTACTGCATCGGCGGCAGCCCCAGCATAAGTTTAGACCAAAGGCAAGGCACAAGACCTGCCGGGAACGTGCCGCGAGCGGCGACACGGCGCCCGGCAGATTTCTTCAACGGACGGAAACACATGCAAACCTTGACGAATGCAATGAGCGATCTTGCCCACTCCATCGTACAGCTCCGCCAAGACCGGGCGGCGGCGGCGACGCTGCGCGGCAAGGAAGTACCCAAGCTGGCCACCGACGTCGATGGTTTTCTCGCGCTCCAGCAGCGGCAGCGCCTTGACCACACTGCCGCGCAGCGCCGCCAGTTGGCCAGCTTCATGTCAGACCTCACCGCCAGCGTCAGTACCATGAGAAATCGGTTTCGTGCCGAGTTGGGAAGCCTCCGCGAGGCGCTGGAGGCGTCGGCTGATGGGATGCATCGCCAGTTGGACCTCCACAGGCGTGACCGTCACGGCGCCGACGAGGCCTGGCATTCAACCAAGCCCGCACCGGCAAGTAAGCCGACGGCTGACCGCACTCAGAGAGCTGAGGGTTCCGATTATAAAGGCCGCTGAGCCAGCGCCAACTGTCGCCACGCATCAACCGCACGCGGCGCCGCAACCCGTGTCGCGGCCGTCTTCGAGTCAGCAGCGCGGGCACGGCGGATCGTTTAGCGCGACCCGAGGCGGCAACTCGTCATGAATGAGATACGTGCTACGAGCTTCTGAGGCAGCGCAGTGTCTTGAATGTACCCCTGCGACTGTTCCAGTCGATAAGGTTATCAGCCTCATCCAACGTGTCTGGAAAGGGGCCGCCCGATTCTCGCTGGACGCCTATCGCAAGGACTTCTGTTCCGCACCCGCCGCAGATACCGCGGCGAAACCGGTTTGCCACACCCGCGACCGGAAATGGTCACTTGCTCGCATCCAGCAGCAGCACGGTGCTCAGCAATAGAGCAAACCGAAATCATAAAAAGTGCGGTAAGCACATCACAAAACCAGCCACCTACGTTGCGGGTTCCATGCTTTCTACACATGTGGGAATGGGCGTATTCATTTCGTTTATCCCTGGGCACATCAAATGAGTAATGCAGCCCCCCACCGTCATGGAAGCCTTCCCGGGGGGCACGCGCGGGAATGCACCGCAGCCGCAGCCGCGGCCGTGAGCGAGGCTAGGCTTCGTCTCGCCCAGGAAGCGGCCGGTATTGGCTTCTGGGAATGCGACATTGCATCGCAGGCGCTGTCATGGTCCCCGGAGCAATACTGCCTGCATGGGCTTGTCCCACCGGACGCGCCGTCGACTTTCGGGCAGTGGCTCGGCCTCGCGGAGCCCGAGGATCGGCTGGTGGCCATGGCCGCCGGCGAGGCGTCCCAGCTGTCCGGCGCAATCCCGCTGCATATGGAGTTCCGCTTCAAGCGCGCATCGGACGGCGCAATCCGATGGCTCGCCAGCCTAGGCCGCGTGATCGTGGACGATGCCGGGCGGCCCAGGCTCATTGGCGTGACTCTGGACGTCACCGGGCAGCGGCAGGCGGAGGAAGACCTTCGTCTGGCTAATGCCAAGCTGCACGCGCTCAGGAATCTCCCCCAAGCTGCCGTCGCAGTGAAGCAGGCTGGGAGACACTTTTCAAAGGCCGGCGTCATGTCCGGCTACACCAGACACGAGGTGTTCGGCCGCGGCAGAGCGGATCGAACCCGCGATCTGGGACAAGCCGCCCCGGCGGAGGCCGATGCCCGCCGCCCAGCCGGAGCCGGCCATGCGAAGGAGGGTGGATTTGGGAAGGAAGCCCACTGGCCAAACATCGCCGCGGGGACAGCGCCACCTGACATCAAGAGGCTAAACGGCGGCGACGCGTCGCGAAATAGCGGGGGACGCTTGCGCCCCGCTGCCGGGCGGGCGGTTTTCGGAATGGCGAACGTCGACCTCGACGGCAACTGGACACTGGTAGACGGCCGCTTCTGCAAACTGCTCGGCTACACGCGCCGGGAACTGCTCGCGAAGACCTTCGTGGAAACGACGCATCCGGATGACATCGCCGGAAACCTGGAAGTCATCCGCCACCTGCTGACGGGTGATTCTGCCGTTCTGGGCATGGCAACACGGTACCTCCAGAAGGACGGTTCGCAAATACAGGCCACTCTGACGGTTTCGCTGACACGCCATCGCGACGGTACGCCGCGGCACTTCACCATGATGGTGGAGGACGTGTCCGATCCCGTGTCCGCCGAAGCGTCGTTGCTCGGGAGCGAGCGGGGCTTCTTTCAGATCTTTGAACACGTGCCACTGCCAAGCTACCTGATCGACCCGTTCACCGCGTCCATCGTGGACTGCAATGACGCCGCCGCGGCGATGCTGGGCTATGAGCGCAACGTGCTGCGGAGCATGCGGGTGGCTGACATCGATGCCGCCATGGGCGGCGACGGCGCCGACACCGTTTCGCGCCAGCCCATGCTGGCCGGACAGCCGGTCCAGTCCGAGACCAGGCACCGGACGCGATCGGGCGAGGTCCGCGACGTCATCGTCGCGGCCGTCTCCATAGATATCGGCGGGCGTCCGCTAGCGCACTGGTTGGTCGTCGACATCACCGAGCACAAGCGGACGGAGGCCGAACTCAGGCGCCTGGCCGGGGACTTGGAAATCCGGATGCGCGCCGAGGCGGCAGCGCGTGAGACGGCACAGAGCCGCGTGTCCCGAATCGAGCACCTGGCGGCGCTGGCGCAGATTGCGGGCGGCATAGCGCACGAGTTCAACAACTTGCTCCAGGCCGTGCAGGGCAGCGCCGCCATGATCGCGCGCCATCCGGAAAAAACAGAGAACGTGCGCCGCTACGCGCGCATTGTGGCGGAAGCCGCGAGCCAGGGCGCATCCATCACGGCGCGGCTGCTGGCATTTGCGCACCGTGGCGACCTGTGCGCCGAGGCAGTCGATGCGGCCACGATCATCGAGGGCATACACGATGCACTGGCGATCACGCTCGGTCCTGCCATCACACTCCAGGTTGAAACGGAGGCCGCCCTGCCGCTTCTTTTGGCAGACAAGGCTCAACTGGAACTTGCGCTGGTGGCCTTGGCGGCCAATGCCGGCGACGCGATGCCGCACGGGGGGATACTGACCCTGTCGGCGGCAATCGAAACAGCCGCAATGAATCAGATGCACTGGGCCGGCATCTCCCCGGGCAGCTATGTGCGCATCGTCGTCGGCAACGCAAACGACTTGAACGCGAACGGCACCACGCACGGCTTCGAGCCGTTCTTCACAACGAAGCCTTTGGGACAAGGCGTTGGCCTGGGCTTGGCTCTGGTGAAGGTTTTTGCCGAGCAGTCCGGCGGAGGCATGGCCATCGACACCGCACAGGAGCATGCCACGCGGGTCGCCATCTGGCTCCCGCTGGCCCGTAACGTGCCTGAGCCATACCAGACTGTGGCCGCCCAACAGCGGCAAACGCTGGCCGGCGGGACACCCGTTTTGGTTGTCGACGATGATCCGCTCGTCCTCGAGACCGTGGCAGCCCAACTGGAGGACGAGGGCTTCATGGTCACCACTGCGACGAATGGGATACAGGCGCTGGGTCTGCTTGATGAAGGACTGCCGGTGCGCGCGCTCGTGTCCGACCTGTCGATGCCGGGCATGGACGGCGTGAGCCTGATCAGGGAGGCGCAGACCCGCCGTCCAAGTCTACCAGCGGTGTTGCTGACAGGCTATGCTGAAGAACCTGTCCTGATGGCGCTGGGCAACAGGATCAAGGGGCGTTTTGCGCTCGCCAGGAAACCGGTCCGCGGATCGGAGCTGGCAGCCCGCCTGAATGCCATCACCGCGGAGGCGGAGACGGGGGGCGATAGGACCGGATAGCCGGGCGGGTTCTCCGCGCTGAAAGGAGCAATTCCCGCGTTCGTTACCAAGTGCGTAGACTTATATCAGCTGCGCTCTTGGCTATTGTGAGAGCAGCAGGGGGCTATCCATATCGCTAGACGGCGGCACGCCCACGGCGCACCGGGTTACGCAAACGTCTTCAGTTTGACGCGGAACGTCTTGTAGTCGATGCCCAGCCGTCGCGCCGCCGCGGCCTTGTTCCCACGAGCCTCGGCAAGAGCATTCAGGATCGATTCGCGTTCGACCTGCTGAACACGTTGCTGCACGAGATCCCGGAGTGGCGCATCGAGGATCGAGGACGACCGGGGAATAGTTGTGTGTATGAGCGGCGACTTGGGTTGGCGGGCGCGGCAGGCAAGCCTGGATATCCTGCGCCGTGACCTTGGTCGCCGCAGTCAGACAGGCGCGCCGTACCACGTTGCGCGATTGCCGGACATTTCCGGGCCATGAGCAGCTTCGAAGCAGATCCAACGCATTTTCGCTGATATCCCGTTCCCCGCCTCCAAGCGCTTTTTGACTCTGATGGAGAAACCGGCGGGCCAGGAATTCGATATCTTCCGGTCAGCTGCGCAACAGCGGGACGACGATCGTGTACTCCGACAGCCGGTAAAACAAGTCAGGGCGGAACGTGACGCCGCCTTCGTCGCCCGACAGCGCCCCGTTGGTCGCAGCGATCACCCGAGTGTCGAGACGGATCGGCGTCGAGCCGCCGACGCGGTAGATCACCTGCTCTTCGACAACGCGCAGCAACGCCTGCTGCCCCACCGCAGACAGATTACAGACCGCGTCCAGAAGGATCGTGCCCCCGTCGGCCGCGAGCTCGAACCGACCGCGCCGCCGCTCACTGGCGCCCGTGTAGGCGCCACGCTCATGTCCAAAAAATTCTGACTCCATGAGCGATTCGACAATGGCCCCACAATCGAACACAACAAATGGCCGTGCCGTCCGTGAGTCGTGCGGTGCAATGCCTGAGCCACGACTTCTTTTCCGGTGCCGGTTCCCCCCGTGATCAGCACCGAATAGTCCGTGTTTAGAGCCTAGAGCCACCTCCATCTGCGTGATCAAGGATTGGATCGTTGGACCTCGCCCCATCAGGCCGGTTACGACCTCTCGCAAACTGACGCTCGACGGCTGCACCGGGCGCCGTTGCGCAATGGCATGCTTGACCGCGGCGTCACCAAGATGGTCGACCTCGACGGTCGAGCGCTCAGGCAACGTGTGCTTCGAGCAATTCTTCTTCAGCAACCCCCCGTTCAGAAACACCTGCCAGCCGCAAGCCTTCGGCGTAGAGCTCGCGGTCGGTCTGCCGTTCGATCGGCGTAGCCGCCAAGAATCGCTCGACGCTAAAACCTGGTTCGAGCGCCAGCAACCGCCGGCGCACAGCGGTCGCTTCCTGGGTGCGGCCAAGATGCCCCAGTGCTGCGAGGAAGGGTTTGAAGTTCTCCGAAAAGGTCGGGTTGATATCGGTGACTGCGCGTCCCGTGGCGACGGCAGACGCGTAGTCGCGTTTCAGGAGGTGAATGAGAATGAAGAATCCATCGAACAGGAAGACGTGCAGGTCGAGTGGCGAGATGCGCTTGTAGACATTGGCGCGTCGCTCGGCCTCATCGGTATCGCCCAGATAGGCTTGCGTGACCGCCGACAGCGCCCACGCCATGGCGAGATTCGGGTTGAACGATAATGCCCGCTCGTGCAGCGCCGCACCCTCGCGCGGTCGTCGTAGCACGGACGAGCGAACGTGGCCGGCAATGGTGAGCGCGCGCGCATCGTAGGGGTCGAGCACGATGGCGCGCTCGGCCATCTGGCCAGCTTTCTCCATGCTCGCCTGGGGTTGCTCGGCCCAGTCCTGGCCGAGCAGGAAAACGTGCCAGTAGGCATACCAGGCATGGGGCGCGGCATAATCCGGCTCCAGCGCGATCGCGTTGGCCAGGTACTCGCCCGCCTGCAAAAATTGGGCGCGGTCCATGCGCCCGATCAGCAGTACGGCGCGGAGCATGAAGTCGTAGGCTGTAGCGTCGCCAAGCGGTCGGGCGGCACTGCGGCGCGCTTCGATCAGAAGGATCTCCGAATCGATCTGTGCTACTACCTCGGCGGTGATATCGTCCTGCAGCGTCAGCAGATCGGTCGCATGGCGGTCGAAACGCCGCGCCCAGACCACCTGGTTGCCGGCGCGTAAATCGAGCAGCTTGACGGTTATCCGCAGCCGATCGTGCACCTTCTGGATCGTGCCATCCACCACGAAGTCCAGGCCGAAGGTGTGGCAGATCGCGCCTTCGTTGCGGATTCCGGTCATCGTGATCAGCCAATCCAGCCGATCGTGATCACCGATTCCGGCGGATCGTGATCACGCTGCGCGCCTGTGCTGAGGAGCGCCTGGCGGGCAGCGCGGGGCGGCTCTGGCCGTTGCCACTGACGGTTGTCCCGTCTCATTTTCCCCGGGCGTTCGTCAAGCACTCTTTGCGCTGTTGGTTGCCCGCCAGCAGACCCTGGCGCTGGCTAGCCGTAATGAACTCTCTTCCTGAAACCCCAGCCCCTTGTTCGACGCCTTGGCGTCGATGTGTCGGGACGCCCCTCGTCCCGACACCCCCTGCAGGCCACGGAGCGCAAGGCGAGTCAAAAGCGCCGCGCCCTTTCTTGCGCGGCGGGAGCGGAGCCACGCGCAGAACCGACCGTTTACGGTCGGGGCGAGCATGGTGAGCACCCACCTTTTTACTCGCCTTGCGCCTCCGTGGCACCGCGGCGTTGCCCCCGCTCGCCCATGCCAGCCGGCTGAGGGCACGCTGCGCAATCCCGCCGCCAACGCGCAGAAGCCGGTCCCGTTCAAACATCGGAGCCGCTCCCGCTGGCGGAGCCGTCAGTATCGGCTGGCGGGCTGACCGCGTTGCGCTTGCGCAGGCTGGGTCCTGTCAGCTGGATCCGATGCGCGCGGTGAACGACGCGGTCGAGGATCGCGTCCCCGAGCGTGGGATCGGCAATGACTTCATGCCAGCGATTCACCGGGATCTGGCTGGTAACCAGCAGCGAGCCCTTTTCATGGCGATCGTCGACGATCTCGAGCAGGTCGCGCCGCTGCTCGGCGTTCAGCGGCTCCGGTCCCCAGTCGTCAATGATCAGCAACCCGGTGCGTTCCAGCGTCCTCAACAGCCGCGCCAGCCTGCCCTCGCCCCGAGCGGTGGCGAGTTCGGCGAACAGCCGCGGCGCTCGCCGGTAGAGCACCGAAAACCCTTCGCGGCAGGCCTTATGGCCAAGTGCACAGGCGAGCCAGGATTTCCCCGTTCCGGTTTTCCCACAAATGATCAGGTTCTGGCTGTGGCGCAGCCAATCACAGTTCCCAAGCTGAAGAAACAGCTGGCGGTCAAGACCACGCACTGTTCGGAAGTCGGTGTCCTCGATGACTGCGCTCTGTCGCAGCCGTGCTTGCGTCAACCTGCGGCTCAGGCGTTTGTTCTCGCGGCTCGTGGCCTCGCGGTCGAGCAGCAGCCCGAGCCAGTCCTCGCGCGAGAGGTCGGCTGCCGCCGCCGCGGCCTGCAACTCGAGGAAGGCGTCGGCCATGGCGGTCAGGCCAAGGCTGCGCAGGCGATCGACCAGGGGATGGGTAAGCATCGGCTTTCCTTTCAGTGGGAACCGCGGGGGTTTGCGTGCAGCAGGTCGGCCTGCTGCTCCGGCGCGCGCCTCCTGGCGGTTCTTCAGGATGGCGGCGGCCGAAGAGGATGAGCGGAGGGCATGCAACCGCCCGGCGTCGTGGCGCGGGATGCCGAAGCAGGAGCAATCCCGGTGCCGGGCTGGACGCACAGTGTGCGTTCCAGACCGTGCATTGTCCGGGCCGCTGGATGCTTTGGCGACGGCCATTATTTCAATGATAGTAGCTCGGGCCGCGGATGTTCTCGTGCAGCAGGCTCGGCTGCTCCGGCTCGGGTGGCTTTCTGTCCTGGCGGTTCTTCAGGATCGTGGCGACCGACGAGTAGGAGCGGGTGCCGAGCACCAGCGCGCGGGCGCAGGCGGCATCCAGCCGCTCGGCGTCGTAGCGCTTCGCCAGCCCGAGGATGCCAATGCACGAGCGGAACCCCTGCTCGGGATGCGGCCGCGAACGCAGGATGACCTCGACCAAGGCCTTGGTGTCGTCGCCGATCGACCCCGCTTCGCGGAGGATCCGCTCATGCGTCCAGTCGCGGTAGCGCCGGTGCGAGCTCGGCATATGGTCCGCGACCGTTGTCGGCCGATTCGGGCGCCGGCTGCGCAGGTGGGCCGCCACCAGCCTGCCTCGGTGGAATATTTCTATCGTTTTGGCAGTGGCGCGTGCCTCCACCTCGGTGCGGAGCAATCGGAATGGCACGGAATAGAAGTGCTTGTCGAATTCGATATGGTAGTCGATGTTCACACGGCAGCGTTTCCATTCGGCGTATTCATAGGGCGTGGGCGGCAGCTGCGCCAGGGCTGGCAGATCGACCTGTTCGTAGAGTGCTCGTCGTGTGGTGCCCCAGCCGCGCATCACCCGGCTATTCAATTGTACGACCAATTCCCGGATGGCCTTGTTCAGTTCTGCCAGCGAGAAGAAGCGATGATTGCGAAGCCGCGCTAGAATCCAGCGCTGTACTACTTGCACGCCAACTTCGACTTTTGCCTTATCCCGGGGCTTGTACGGCCGAGCCGGGATCACTGCGGCACCGTAATGCCGGGCCATGTCGGCATAGGTCCGGTTGACCAGCGGCTCATGGAAGCAGGCCCGGGTGATCCCGGCGCGGAGGTTGTCGCTGACAATCTGGCTCGTGACGCCGCCAAAGAACGCAAACATATTGGCGTGGGCGGCTATCCAGTCTGGCAGCGACTGTGTCCAGGTCGCTTCTGCATAAGTATAACTGGAGGCACCCAGCACGCCAACGAACACCTCTGCCCGCCGCACCTCTCCCGTAAGCCCATCTATTACTTCCATACTGTGGCCAGCGTAATCGACGAAGACTCGCTCACCGGCGGTATGCACCTGGCGCAGTGTCGGCTTCAGCCGGCCGACCCATTCGCGGTAGAGGTCGCAAAACCATGAGTAACCGAATCCGCTCTGGCCGCCAGGACCGTCGCGGTATTCTTCCCACAACAGCGCCAGCGCCTCAGCGCTCTCGAGGATTGACCCGGGTTTGCTCAGGGGAGTTGACCCACTGAACTTATTCCCATCACTCGTGACATCGTTGACGGCGCTTCCTTTCGACCGAGCTGCCCACTGGTTGGCGCGAGGCTGGCGCGCGCCAACGATCCGGGACGCGCTTATGTGCGGGCAGACCCTGAGGTGGCATCCGAGGAGGGGCGGCGGGGTGCGACATGCTGCCAGGCGGAGGCTCCCCTGCCGCCGGAATGCGCAGCCCGACCTCGCGACTGGCGTGCCCGTGGTGCGCCACGTCCCCGGCAGGCAGTGGTGCTGCGTGCTGAGGTTGTTCGCACGGGCTCCCGACGTGGGCTTCGGCTGGCCATAACGAGTCAGTGAGCAGCAACTTCAGAGTCTTGCGGGGGCTGGACTTCCCGCATCGGGCCAGACAGTGTGCCTTTATGCGCAAAGGCGAGACCTCCCTGGAGCATGGGCGAGCTGTCGAGTGGGCGGCCCAACAGGGATGTGGATCCCTTGGCGCGCGCCAAGGCGCAGCAAGGGACCTGTTGGCGCGCGCGCAACTCATTAGCCGCAACGTCAGAGTCTTGCGGCGGCTGGACTTCCCGCATCGGGCCAGACAATGCGCCTCTATGCGCAAAGGCGAGACCTCTCTGGAGCATGGGCAAGCTGTCGAGTGGGCGGCCCGACGGGGAAGTGGATCCCTTGGCGCGCGCCAAGGTGCACAAGGGACCTGTTGGCGCGCGCGGCAACTCATTGGGATGCCGGCGGGCACCGGGACTGATTGCGCATAAGCAACGGCGAAGTAACGGACGTCGGACTGGCAGACCAGATAACGTTGGCTGCGGTTGCGCGTGCGGATAAGGGAGCATCTAGCTCCTAACTGCTTATCTCGGTCGTCACATGGATTGCCAGTTCTCGACCGGGTTAGTTGCCTGAGCCCCCTGACAGCCCAAGCAATTCTTTCCACCCCTGCGTCGTGGAGGCCGCCAGACAAGTCCTCCTCGCCCCACTGCCCATTTCTGGAGCCTGCAGATGCGGGCGGCAGAGTGCGTGAGCTCCCGTGGCTGGTGGGACGGCCACCATTGCGAGGGGCTCTGCCCCTCGCGCTCCCCGGGATATTTAATCCAAAATGATGTTGGCTTGGTAGAGTGGGTTCGCGGGAAGTCGCAGCGGAAACAGTGTCTGGAGTGTCCTCGACAGTGCAGGTCGTCTATCCGCCGCTGGAGCATATTGCGCGTGAGCGATAAAGAGGTAACGGACGTTAGGTCGGCAGGCTAGGTAACGCCGAGCTACGGTTGCGCGTGCGGATGCGGGAGCATCTAGTTGATGTTGGCTTGGTAGAGTGGGTTCGCGGGAAGGCGCCAGG
>Ga0302155_10003313_pt1 | contig 10500 bp, 9 predicted proteins | sample I_Bog_N3_1_FD_193508 | JGI IMG/M metagenome (GOLD analysis project Ga0302155, IMG submission 193508) | Peat permafrost microbial communities from Stordalen Mire near Abisko, Sweden - I_Bog_N3_1 | ecosystem: Environmental > Terrestrial > Soil > Wetlands > Peat | place: Sweden: Abisko, Stordalen...
ATACAAGCCTAGCAACCAATGGAAAAACACAGCGAAGAGAAACACCGTATTGAGGTAGCCAATGATCGCCAGCATGCGAACCATCGTCTGCATCCAGGGTGATAGTGGCAGTTTGTCGAAGCCGCGTTCTACGAAGGAGTAGTGCCGTTCGCGCGCATCGTAGCGCAGCATTGCCACGGCGGTGCAAAGCACGCCAAGGATCAGGGGACCGTATAGCGGAAACTGCTGCATGCTGCCCAACCAGAGTGTCCAGCCAGGAATTACCGCGACATATACATACAGACCGGAAAATACAAAAATCAATTCAAGTATGGCATCGAGTATGCTTAGCGCCGCAATGCCAACCAGGATTAGAAAAAATACAGGGATGCGCGGCCAGTACCGCTGCAAGCTACGCGCGATCCAGCAAAAGCTGGCACTGAACAGCAGAAACCACCAGCCGTAAAGACCAATCACAAAGATCAGTGGTTCGGGGGTACGGGCGGCAGATACCCAGCCTGGAATATAGGGACTCCACGATCCCCAGTTCAGCATGGTGGCGTTATAGAGGACGATGGGACGAAAATAATTAATTGCGGTGTCCAGCCAGAATACGGAAAGTCCGCCTATCATCAAGAGCGCATCCCAAGTCAGGCGGCCTTCGCGCCGCGATTTACGTAGACAATACACGGCGCAGGCAAGAAACAGGATGACGGCATTGCACTGGGAAATCCATGCCGATGCCCTTATTTGTGCAGGCACGGGGTCTATGCCCGTACCTATCGGCCCAAAATCTGGCGACCATAGCCACGATAGCAACACATATGTCTGCAATGCGAAAAACACGATACCGGCGCCGGCCCACCAGATGATGGGTGGCCGCGTCGAGGGGGCGGTGTCGTTGGTATTGCTTGCTGCATCTTGATTGGTGCGCATGACGCTCTCCTGGTTGGTCGCTGCCGCCCTTGGTGCGGGCTAGTGTGGGGAAGTCCATATCGCCGGCAAGGATTCAACCCCGCGCAGCGTGTTTGAGGAATGCCAGGTGATCTGTTCGAGATCGGGGATGCGCATATCCGGCAGGCGCCGCAACAGCGTGTTAATGGCGACTTCGAGTTCTATCATTGTCAGTCGTGCGCCGATGCAGTAGTGCAGTCCTCCGCCAAAGCTGAGCAACTGCCGGAGATCAATATCTGTACGGTCGATTCGAAATCGATCTGGCTCAGCAAAGCGCGCCGGGTCGCGATTGGCAAAACCCAGGCAGAGCAAGATGGTATCGCCCCGGTAAAAACGGTAGCCATCCAATGCCACCTCTTCGAGGACATCGCGAAATGCTATTTGCACTGAGCTATCGTAGCCTAGGCACTCGATCATGCAAGGCGAAATCAGCGCGGGATCGCGTCGCAACCGATCCAGTTCGGCTGGATGCCGATGCAGTGCGACGAGCGCATTGCCGATCATACCGGTAGTCGTTTCATGGCCGGCAATGAACAGGAGCACGATGTTCGCGATGATTTCATCATCGCTCATCCGCTGCCCGTTTTCTTCAGCTTGCAAGAAGCGGGAAATCAGGTCGTTGGTCGGACGCCGTCGGCGCTTATCGAGTTCGCGGCGAAAAAATACCTGCAATTTGAGCGTTGATGCGTTGGCTTCGTCGAGTTCGCGACTGGACATGCCGGCGGCTTCGAATGCTCTGGTGAAGGGCAGCGTGAGTTCTCGCAGTGTTTCGGCAAATGGTCCCGTGTCCGCTTCGTCAAGACCAAGCAGTTTGCAGATCACCATGATAGGCAAGCGCAGCGCATAGGTCTTGATCAGATCGGCCGATCCCTGGTCGATGAGCTGGTCAATCAGTGCATCGGCGGTGGCGTGGGAAAGCTGGACGAATTGTTCGCTGTGACTCGTATTGAAGGCTTTCATCATTAACGCGCGCACGTGCGTATGCTGAGGAGGATTAATCATCAGTGCCATTTGATAAAAAACCTGAAAGACGGGGTCCTTGCTGCGCTCCTCTCCATAGCGCAGACGCACATATTCTTCGTGCCAGCGGCCGAGGCGTCGATCCCGCAGCACCATGTCCACAACGGCATACCTGCCGGTTATCCATATTTTGGGCATCAGGCTAACGAAGGCACCCTCGTCGCGCAAGTCTGCATAGAAGGGATAAGGATTGTTGTAGAAGTCTGTGCCGGTAAAATTGAGGAAGTCCATGTCAGCACCTTTGACATTACAACTGGAAAGCAAACGAAGCGAACGACATGCCGGCGCTGCCGACCCAGCCTGCCAGCTGGTCGCCCTCGCGTACCGTGCCCGCATCGCGAGCGCGCGCCAGTGCCACCGGAACCGAGGCGGAGACAAGGTTGCCGAGGTCTGGGTAGATAAAGCGGATCTTGTCCTGCACGCCCAGTTGCGTGCCCATTTCCCACCACGCTTGGAGTGACGCCGCATGCGGGAAAATGGCCTTGATCTCTGCATGCGGTAGGGAAAGACGTTTAAATATGTCGATCGCATGCGGTTTACCAACACGAAACATCTCGCTGGCAAATGAGTGAAAATAATTTGCGCCATTGCGACCCAGGCGCGGCTCAGGCTTGCAGTAGCCTTCATAGGCATCCATCGGCACGCTGCATAAATCACTGTGCTGTGCCGCATTGCTGAAATGAAATTCCCACGGCCTGGCGTCGTCCCGCACCAGCACCGTTGCGCTGGCGGCCTCACCCAGCGTATACGCCGCCAGATTCCATTCCACTTGGTCGCTTTGCTCCAGACGAAAGCAGCGGGGATTGACCCGGCCATCGCGCCGCATGTTGAACTCGCAATTCACAATCAATGCATTCTTGTATTGACCCGTGGAAAACAGGCTGGAGGCCACGAATGCTGCGCGCGTCCAGCTCATGCAGGCATCGACGATGTCGAAGCAGTGCGCCTGCGGCATGCCTAAGGCGGCGCCGATGAGATAGGCCATGGCCGGTTCAAGAAAGCCGCGGTCTACGCCGGTATAGATGATCAGCGCAATCTCCGAGCGCTGTAGTTGCGCTTCGGCGATCGCTTCGTTGACGGCCTGCGACAGGAGCTCGAACGGCGTCTCGCCATCAGATAACCAACGACGTTCCTTGGAACCAGAATAAGTGAGGAAGAAGTTAATGCGTCGGAGCGCCTCGCGCAAATCGCGCTCGCTCAGCGCCGTACTGTGCTCATTGACCATGTCTTCGATGTGGCGATTACTGACGATGCGAGATGGCAGCGCGGCCTTGATTCCGGCAATTTTCATGATGTTTGCTCCGCAAGAAAGCGGCTTAGTTGATCGATGTCGGGATACGTGAGGACAATGGTGTCGGGCAGGGTGCGGGCGAGCTGTTCTTCCAAGGCGCCTGTCATTTCCAGCAAGGCCAGTGAATCGAGTCCGAGCGCGGTGAAGGAGCGCTTGCCAGCCACCTTCTCGGGAGGGATGCGTAGCCGGGCCGAGATAAAATCCGTTAACCATTTTTGCAGAGCGATGTAACGTGCGTGATGCTGATCTGTTGGCATCGCCGATGCGGTGCGGCTCTCTGCACGCATGCGCGCGATGACTTCGAGCGTGCCTGCGTGATACTCTTGCCGCGCTGCCTGTCTTTGCACCTTGCCGCTCGAGGTCAGCGGAAAGGTGGCGGTTCGCACGAACACGGCGTCATGTAACTGCACCTGATGCTGTTGCGCAATGGCTTCCTGAATTTTTGCGAAAGCTTCTTCGGCATTGAAACCGTGGCGCTCGATCCGTTCGACTTCGGCGACCAGCACGAGTCCTTCCCCGTCGTCCAGTTCGACCGCGAATGCGCAGCACCGCCCCAAACGCACTGCAGGATGCGCGGCTTCGACCGTGGCTTCGATGTCTTGCGGATAGAGATTGCGGCCGCGGATAATGATGAGGTCTTTAAGGCGCCCTGCGACATACAGTTCACGATCAACAATAAAGCCAAGATCCCCGGTGCGCAGGAACGGGCCCTGACCCGTTGCCAGACGCGCCTGCATCGTAGCCGCGCTGGCTTCTGGCTGGTTCCAATAACCTTGCGTCACACTAGCGCTGCGGACCCAGATTTCACCGATCACATCGCCGTCGCATTCTTGTCCGGTGGATGGATCGACAATGCGTATGTCGGCATCGATATGGGTCCAGCCACAGCTCTGGAAAGTGCGCGCAGTCGGACTATCTGCACCGGCAGTCAGTTGAACCACGCGGCTGCGTTCGCAGGCGTCGGCGTCGAGTCGGATATATTTCGCCGCTTGTCCCACGGCAACGCAGGTAACCTTGAGCGTGCATTCCGCCAATCCATATCCGGGACGAATCACATCGGGACGCACGCCAGAGCACGAAAATGCCTCTGCGAAGCGTTGCAGTGTCTGCGGGCGAACCGTTTCGGCACCGTTGACGCAGACCTGCCAGGCAGACAGATCGAGTGATGCTTTGGCGGCCTGCGAAACACGCTGGACACAGAGTTCAAAGGCGAAATTGGGCGCTGCGGAATGGCTACCGCGAAAGCGGCTCATCGCCTGTAACCATCGGACCGGCTGTTGCAGCACTGCCGCAGGCAACAGTGAATAGATCGGGAAACCGAAATACAACGGCAGCAGGAGCCCGTAGATCAGCCCCATATCGTGATAGACGGGAATCCAGGTCACCATCACCGACGAACGTTCATGTCGGCAGCTCGCGTCCATGTCGGCAAATAGCGCGAGCAGATTGGCATGACTGACCATGACCCCTTTGGGGGTAGCGGTGGAGCCGGAGGTATATTGCAGGAACGCAATGTCACCGGGTGTTGCAACGGGCAATGCCGGCGGCTTTGCCGCAGTCGCCTGTTCTATCGCAAGCCACTGAAGTGTGGCGAAAGCGCTGGATGCCTGAGTCAACTCCGCGCGTCGATCAAGCATGGACTGGTTGCTTAAGGCAACGGCGGGCGTGGCATCCTTAAGAATGGAAATCAGTCGATCAAAATTGCGCACCGACCGGGTGGCTGAACTCGGTTCTCGCACTGGATAGGCCGGTACGGCGATAAGGCCTGCGATCAAGCAGGCAAGAAATCCGAGAAGAAAATCCGAACCGTGCAGCAGCAGCAGAATGACCCGATCTCCTGGCTGGCAGATTTCTTGCAGGCTGGAGGCAATCGCGTTGGCATGCGTCTGCAGATCCTGGTACGTCAAGACGGTTTCTATCTCTCCTGTCGCCGATATTTGGTGATAGGCAATATCTTGTGGGCGGTTTTTGGCATGCTCTCGCAGCGCATTCAACAGCGGCATTGAATGGCCAAGTTTCTTTGTAAGATATGCATTCATCATATAGACCTCGATAAATCATGCTCCCGATCATTCAATGACAAGAGGCAGGGTGTTTTACCGCTGAACAACCAGCAAGCGCCGGTTGCATGAATGAGAAGAGCAGACAACATGCCGATGGCAAGGCGTGCCGGCGAAGACAATACGGCGCGCGGCAAGTAGCTGCAATGCAACGGCTGGTTTTTGTCGAACCCCCTTAACGTATCAATGGCGCAGCACGGAAGAAGCATGCAACGTCATGTCGCTGATTGCTTCATCTGGAGCTGTAATTCTGCGCTCTTCGATTGCTGTACTTGCTCGTCTCCACGCATCGGTGGCATCGAAGTCGGGCTAAATCTTGATGCGCGAGAACAGCTTTTGATCCAAAGGAAAAACGTAACTGTGCCAGGCAGAGCCGAGATGTTGATGCAGCGCAAATGTGGTATGCGCATCATGCTGATTTTCTCGGTGACGAATGCGATATCTCATGCTAATGATGTCGTAGAATTTTGTCCCCCCCTACGATGGGGGGGCACTACTTTGGCCAGCGTCAAGACGCTGTCGCTGTTATCGATGACACCAATGGTGGTGGGCAGACGTGCCGTGCGTCAATTGTGAGTATTGTGCGTTGTGACTGGGCTGCGGGAATGCGCTATAGGCGTGCTGGCTACCGGGACGGTCCGAATTTCCACGGTGTCGCCTGTCATCTCGGCTTCAATGCCGAGGTGCTTGGTTTCTTCGAGCAACACCTGGTGCCCGGGTTTGCGCCCTAGGATGTGTTGAGGTTTGATTTGGGAGCGCGAACGCGCGGCAGGCGTCATCTGCCCGATATGGCCATCGGAATGCGGGGTGGATTTTTCACCGGGTCATGGTTTCCTGATCATCAGCATCACGCCAAAGATCGCGCTGCATAGGCCAAAAAAAATCAGCGCCAGCCAACCCGGAACGGCCTGGTGAAAAGATGTGGCACTGAGCACGACGACCAATCCGGCCAGGCTCAACAAGACAGACCCACAACACAACAGCGATAGGTTGAATTTGCCATGACTTATCGCCGTGTGTTCCACGCTTTCTTTCAGGCGCAGTTTATCTTCGCTATATGGATAAACGGCGATCAGTTTCCTGGTGCGCAAGTGGAACCAGGCCAGCAAAATCGGCAGCAGCAGAAACGCCCATATCCAACCGAGAATGAGACCGACGCCAAGCACCAGCGGCAAGCTGATTTTCTGATATTGTCGGACCACGGCGCGCACTTCATCTTCTACCACCTGATCGGGCAGGATGCGTCCTTTGCTAAGTACGCCCCAAGGATAAAAGACGGTGTTGCCCTCATCGTCCTTCCTGAAACTGCCGCTGCCCAAACCATCAAAATATCCCATGTACTTCTTTCGCAATTCGATTGTTTTGTAAAAAGGCAGGCGTGTCTTTATTTTTCCTCGCCGGGGCATTCTACTTGTACGTCCTGTAAGCATCCTATTATGACGCCAATGGCGTGCGCACAGCGCGTTGTGTCTGTGCGCTCTCGTCTGTAAAAAGGCGATACATTCCGGGTTCTGTGCAGGCTATCCTGGGATGGTGTCAGGCGGTAACAAGTTCTGGATCTGGAAAATGCAACGCAACAGCCTATCCAGGGATGACGGCGCACCGACAGTGCCAGATAAACAGGTGCACGCTGCAAGCGGTATTTTTGTCTGGTCCTCTTGTGGGCGATAGAGCAGGCATTACAATACGGCCTTGTCCGTGTTGCTTTGTTGTTGCGACTATTTTTATTGAAAATCGATCATGAAACTCACCGTCAATTTTGTTGATGCCTTTACGTCGGAGCGATTCAAAGGCAATGCGGCAGCCGTCATCGTGCTCGAGCATTGGTTGCCTGACGCCCTCATGCAATCGATTGCGATAGAAAACAATCTCTCGGAAACGGCATTCCTGGTGCAAGACCAGGATGGCAAGTTTTTGATCCGCTGGTTTTCCCCGATCAAAGAAATTGATTTTTGTGGTCACGCCACCTTGGCCAGTGCATTTGTTCTGTTCCAACGAGATCAAAAGCGCTCGCAGATCACTTTTTTGGCATCGGCTGTGGGCACAATTACCGTGCTGCTCAAGGACGGCGGGTGGATGGAGATGTGTTTTCCTAATCAGGAACCTGAGGCTATTGCCAACGTGCCTGCCGGCTTGCTGGAGGGGCTTTCCATCACACCAAAGGAAGTGCTGAGAAATCGACAGGCCTATTTCGCGCTCTACGACACAGAGCAGCAAGTGCGCAGCATCGTGCCGGAGCTATCGGCATTGCGCACGCTTGCTCCTTACGACGTGGTCATTACCGCACCTGGACAGACGCATGATTTCGTGTCGCGTTATTTCTGGCCCGCCAACGGCGGTCAGGAAGATCCGGTAACAGGTTCCATTCATTCCGGTCTGGCCCCTTTCTGGGCGCAACGGCTCAACAAGACTGAATTGATTGCCATGCAAGTCTCGGCGCGAACGGGCCTTTTACATTGCCGCATTGAGGCGCAAAGCGTGTTCATCTCGGGAACTTGCGTTCAATATCTCGAAGGTGTCATCAACCTCTGATGTTGCCGGATAGTCATTATCGCCTTCGATGCCATGTCTGCCGCCTCAAGGGTGCTGGCCAAGGCCCTGGCCTGACCAGGTGATCAACACCCTGCAAAAACGATGTGAACGACCAATTCCTCCCGTATCGCCTTAGTCCATAAAATCGACTAAGATGGTCATCCCGGATTTCAATAAGTAAGTCAGACCACCCCGGAAAGACTTCAGGCTTTTTCTACCAAAGGAGTGAAACATGGATGATGTCGTCATTGTTGCTGCACAGAGAACAGCAGTCGGTAAGTTCGGCGGTTCCTTATCTAAAATCGCTGCCGCCGATCTCGGCGCACAAGTCATCAAGGCCTTGCTGGCCAAGACCGGCATCAAGCCCGAGAGCATCAGCGAAGTCATTCTCGGTCAGGTTCTGACCGCCGGCGTTGGCCAGAACCCGGCACGCCAGGCAGTGATCCGCTCCGGTTTGCCTGACGCGGTACCGGCTTTTGTGGTCGGCAAGGTCTGTGGCAGCGGCCTCAAGGCCATCCATCTGGCGGCGCAAGCCATCAAGTGCGGCGACGCGCAGATCGTCATTGCAGGCGGTCAGGAAAACATGAGCGCCTCGCCGCACGTACTCAACAATTCGCGCGATGGTTTTCGCATGGGTGACGCCAAGTTGACCGACACCATGATCGTCGACGGTCTGTGGGATGCGTATAACCAGTACCACATGGGAATCACGGCCGAAAATGTCGCCAAGAAGTTCGATGTATCGCGTCAGGAACAAGACGAATTTGCCGCCGCTTCGCAAAACAAGGCTGAAGCTGCGCAAAAAGCCGGCAAGTTCAAGGATGAAATCGTCCCCATCGAAATCAAGGTCAAAAAAGACACCGTGTTGTTCGACAGCGACGAGTTCATCAAGCCAGGCGTGACCGCCGAGGCATTGTCTACCTTGCGCCCCGCCTTCAGCAAAGAAGGTTCCGTGACTGCCGGCAATGCTTCTGGCATCAATGACGGCGCCGCCGCAGTGGTTCTGATGTCGGCCAAACTGGCTGCCGAACTGGGTCTGCCGGTGTTGGCCAGGATCAAGTCTTACGCCTCTTCCGGTGTTGACCCCAGCATCATGGGCATCGGTCCGGTGTCGGCTTCGCAACTCACGCTCAAGAAAGCCGGCTGGACCGCGCAAGACCTGGACCTGATGGAAATCAACGAAGCCTTCGCAGCGCAAGCCATTGCCGTCAACAAGCAAATGGGCTGGGATACCAGCAAGATCAACGTCAACGGCGGCGCCATTGCCATCGGTCACCCGATCGGTGCATCCGGCTGCCGTATTCTGGTCACGCTGCTGCACGAGATGGTGCGACGCGACGCCAAACGCGGTCTGGCCAGCCTGTGCATCGGCGGCGGTATGGGCGTGGCGCTGGCAGTCGAGCGCTAAGCGTCGTGGTCGGGACATGAGCCGACCACGATCAATGAGAAACATGCCGGTCTTGTTTGACGAGACCGGCATGTTTTACGCATGAATGGGTTTGCACTGCTGATGGACACTACCCGTATCGATAAATGGCTGTGGGCTGCGCGGTTCTTCAAAACCCGCTCGCTGGCTGCCGACGCTGTGGAGCGCGGCAAGGTCAAGCGCAATGCCGAACGCACCAAGCCGGCACATAATCTGCGCCTGGGAGACAGCTTGCTCATCGACAACGGCGCTTGTGTCTGGGAAGTACAGGTGTGCGGTATCGCCGACAAACGCGGTTCGGCTACCCAGGCTCAGACCTTATATGGCGAAACCGCCGCCAGTGTAGAAAAACGACGTCTGCTGTCGGAGCAGCAACATTTATCCCCGGAGCCGACCGCTGCGCTCAAGGGTCGCCCGACCAAGCGCGACCGGCGTTTGCTCGACCATTCCACGTTCTGATTCCGGTGCCTGCGGTATCTTCAAACAATTCCCGATCCCGAGACATTCCTGGCTGGCCTGCATTCATGCACTGATCAGGCCATCCTATTTGAGCGGCAGGTTGATGACAGCATGATGTAGTTGTTCAGCGCGTCTGTTGTTGAGCTCTGCGGCACAGGATAGCAGGCCCATCTGGTACGCGCCGCCAGCGCCGCCGCCACTTAATGAGGCTGAAAATTCACATTGAGCACGGCGATATTTTGCAAATTCCTTGCGTGATATGGCAAATGCCGTCTTGGATAAATGTATGTACTTATCGTCTTCATCCCAATTGGAGAGGATGCGGACCACGTTCTTTTCCGCCAGCTGCAGCGCATTGAGACTTTCCGCTTCTTTCTCGTTCAAACATTGGTGCATTTCCGCCTGAGAGAATTGGCTGCATGCGTCGAGCAATTGCTTAGCGCTCAAACTAGAGGTCGTTGGCGCAGCGATCAGCGGTTGCGACAAACAAATAGCGAAACCAAGGCCAATAAATATTATTGTGCGCATAGAACTGCCTTTCTCTTTTGTAGCAAGGACAATGCATAGTCGAGTTTTGTCCCGTATAACTGATCGCGACCGCCGTTGTAGCGATTGGCGATCAATGCCGTGGATAATTGTCGCCAGCCTTTGATTACCTGTTTAATCATTGCTTTTTGATATTTTAAAGTTTGGCCGGGCCGTAATAGATGCGCTGTTGGATTGCGGTTTTTCAACACATCGATGGTGCTGCCGTGTGTTCTGGCGATTTTTTCCATGTT
>Ga0302155_10003314_pt1 | contig 10499 bp, 9 predicted proteins | sample I_Bog_N3_1_FD_193508 | JGI IMG/M metagenome (GOLD analysis project Ga0302155, IMG submission 193508) | Peat permafrost microbial communities from Stordalen Mire near Abisko, Sweden - I_Bog_N3_1 | ecosystem: Environmental > Terrestrial > Soil > Wetlands > Peat | place: Sweden: Abisko, Stordalen...
TAGGACCGGCAACTAATTTTTTAACCTCATCTTGCGTTTTTCCGCAAAAAGAACAGCGCAAAAATGGGGTTTTGTCTTTTTCACCGGCCATAAGTATTCCTCTTACTTCTTCTTAGTTTCAGGACGTTTGGTAAGAATATCATCAATCAAACCATATTTCTTAGCTTCCTCAGCAGACATGAAATAGTCGCGTTCCACATCGGCCACAATACGTTCCAAGGGCTGACCCGTATGATCAGCCAGAATTTTATTTAATTTCTCCCGAATTTTAAGGATTTCTCTGGCTTGTATTTCAATGTCCGTTGCTTGTCCCTGTGCGCCGCCCGAGGGTTGGTGAATCATGATCCGTGCGTTCGGCAAAGCAAAACGCTTGCCCTTGGCGCCCGCCGCCAAAAGAACAGCACCCATGCTGGCCGCTTGACCTACACAAATCGTCGAAACGGGAGCTTTCATAAATTGAATGGTGTCATAAATACCCAGGCCTGAAGTTACAACGCCTCCCGGACTGTTGACATAAAGATTAATGTCCTTTTCTGGGTCTTCCGATTCTAAAAACAACAACTGGGCAATAATCGCATTAGCCACGTCATCATTAATCGGCGTTCCCAGCATAATGATGCGGTCTTTCAGCAAACGGGAATAAATGTCATAAGACCTTTCCCCACGGTTTGTCTGTTCAACCACAATTGGAATTAAAGCCATAACATCCTCCCGTTAACTACGAATTAAGCTGTCTCAATCTTGGACTGCGCGATCAAAAAATCCAGGGTCTTTTCGTATTGGATCCAATCTTTTATCGAATCCATATTCCCCTGTTGCTGAACATAGCGTCTCACCACATCAATCGGTTGATTCACGTTTCCAGAAACTTTTTGAATATAAGCATCAATATCCACTTCTTCAGTCTTCACTTTTTCAGTCACTGAGATTTTCTCTACGATCAAAGCCAAGTGAACATTTTTCTCAGCCACCGGCTTCATTCCCTCGACAAATTGTTTCTTTTGCTCATCCGGCAATTGATTGGCGTCAATTCCCTGACTGCGCAGCCGTTCCACACCCTGCTGCACCAAACGCTGCTGTTCCAATTGGATCAGCGAAGCCGGAACATCAAACTTATGCTCAGCGATCAACTTTTCGCCGATTTGCTCAATCATCTTCGACCGTTGATCGGTCTCTTTACTATGTTTTATTTGCGCTTCTAACTTTTCCCTCAACTCTTTCAGGTTTTCAGCTTTACCCCCGTCTTTTGCAAACTCATCATCCAAAGTGGGTAATTTTTTTTCCTTAATTTCGTGCAACTTCACAGTAAATTCAGCTTCTTTTCCTGAAATCTCTTTCTTTCCGTAATCCGCTGGGAAAGTAATTTTAAAGGTCTTCGAATCTCCGGCTTTTAAACCAATAAGATTCTCTTCAAAATCTTTCAATAAGCTCTGCGAGCCTAAAAGCACCGGGTAACGACTGGCTTTTCCGCCTTCAAAAACCTTATCGTCAATTTTCCCTTCAAAATCAATCAGAACCCAGTCATCGCCCTGGGCCGCACGGTCCGCTGGCACCAATTGGGCCATTTGATTGCGTAAATTTTCCACAGCTTTATCCACGTCTTGTTCGCTTACTTCGGTTTTGTTTTTCTTAACCGTCAAGCCTTTGTAATTTTTCAATTCAAAAGCTGGTTTTATCTCAACCGTCGCCACGAACTTCATCGGAGTACCTTCATCAAATTGTAAATGTGTAATTTGCGGCTGGGCCACGGGATCAATCTTTTGTTCAATTAATACCGTGCGAAAAAACTCAGGTAACTGGTTTTGAACCATTTCCTCGCGGACAGTGGCTTTATATTGCTTTTTGATAACATCCAGAGGCACCTTGCCCTTACGGAAACCGGGTATCTTGGCTTCTTGTGAAATTCGATGATAAATACTGTCCATCTTGGTCTGAACCGTTTCGCTTGGAACCTCAACGGTAATTTCTTTCGTACAGCCTGTCACATCATTCACACTAACTTTCACAAGAAACTCCTTCAAAATTTAAAATTTACGATTTAAACCCATAGCATTTCATCTAAACGATAATTGGTGAGTACTTGTTTTTCAAACAAGCACTACGCCAACTTCAATAAATCAATGCGTCAAACAGGATTTGACACAGAACAATTAGGATAGTTGGTGCGCGGGGGGGGAGTTGAACCCCCACGGGTTACCCCGCCAGAACCTAAATCTGGTGCGTCTGCCAATTTCGCCACCCACGCATTAAACATGTGGCAAGCATAGCTTGCCACAACCTTTATTGAGAGGGTGACACGTGCCCAGTTTTTCTTAATCGTTAAAAGACAACTGGGTCTGCCACCCACGCAATTTCTTAACTAGGTACCGCCATCCCACACTCAAAAAGCGGCGAACTTGGTTCAATAAACGGCTTTTTCCGAAAAAAAACAGGGGCTTATCTTAACGGGAGCCACAACTAACGTCAATTTAAGAGGCCCAGAATATAAGGAAAAACCCGGGCAATAGATAGCCAAAATGGAGTATTCTCCCCACTGTTATATCAAAATCATCTCGGACCAACTCTATGACGAAAACCATTTCAGCCAAAGTCGATCTAGCCATTATCGGGGGCGGCATCAACGGCGCCGGCTTAGCCGCACAAGCCGCTAAAGCGGGGCTTTCGGTTGTGTTGCTCGAAAAGGATGATTTCGCCTCCGGCACTTCCAGCAAATCCACTAAATTGTTTCATGGCGGAATTCGCTATCTGGAACAGTTTCGTTTTTCTCTCGTCTTTGAGGGCCTGCACGAACGCAACCGTTTAATCGCTATGGTTCCGCATTTGTCCCGAACCATTCCTTTTTTATTGCCATCCTACAAAGGGGATCAACGTCCGGCCTGGATGCTCAAAATAGGGCTCTGGCTATACGACCTTTTGGCTGGCTCACATAACATCGCCAAACATCAATGGCTTTCACCCCAGGAAGCTTTGGACAAAGTCCCCACTCTTAAAAGTGATGGCCTTAAAGGTTGTGGTCTTTATTACGACGCTCAAGTTAATGATGCTCGGTTGGTTTTAGAAAATGTTTTGGCCGCCGAACAATCGGGAGCCAAATGCCTTAACTACCACCAAGTCACCGAGATTGATGAAGAACCTTCCGGCTATCGCGTCACCTATTGGAACGATCTCACTAAAAAGACTACTTCTCTTATGGCCTCTTGTCTTGTCAATGCGTCTGGTCCCTGGGCCAATGAAACCGCTCAAATGATTGATTCCGACTCTAAAAAGCTGGTCCGCCCTACCCGCGGCACCCATATCGTGGTTCCACAAGTTTTAACGGATCAAGCAGTTCTCATTACTACTCTAGTTGATAACCGGATTATTTTTGTCATCCCGTGGCGCGGTTACAGTTTGATCGGAACTACCGATATAGACGACTCTAGCGACCCCGACTCCACTCATCCGACTGATGAGGAAGTCGACTACCTTATTGAACAGGCCGCCCGGGTATTTCCCGGCACTTCTATCAACAAGAAACATATTGTCGCGGCCTTTGCGGGTTTACGCCCGCTGGCTTGGGGAGACGAAAAAAACGCTTCCTCAGTTTCCCGGGAAGACGAGATCATCCGCAAGGGCCATTTATTAACCATCGTGGGCGGCAAACTGACTACATACCATTCGATGGCCAGGCAGGCTCTTCGGAAAGTATTAATGATTCTCAATCGTAAAGACGCTGGCAGTTCCAACCTCACCTTGCCGGGGTTGCCGGAAAAACCCTGGGATGATTTTTTAAAATCATCCATTTCTCATTGGACTGAAAAATATGGAATTACCTCAGCTCAAGCCCATCACCTGGCTCATCTATATGGAAAACAAGCCGAACACCTTTTGGACCTGACTATTCAAAACCCTGAATGGAAAAAACCGATCCATCCCGAAAGACCTGAAATAGCCGCTCAAGTGATCTTCGCCGTTCAAAAAGAAAAAGCCTTTCACCTGGATGATGTCATGCTCCGCCGTTTGGAAATCGGTTACAGCGCCCAACGCTGGGGCGAAAGCGCCAAAAACATATCTCGTTTAATGGCCCAATTGTTGAATTGGGACGAACCTACCCGCCTGAAAGAATTGGAGAGTTACCGGGTTCAGCTTTATCCCCAGCCTCTTGCCTAAAGCTTAATCCTGTAACTTCTCTTGAATTGGCTTCGTACAGAGCCTAGATTACCCATTATCTTTTGCTCAATGGCACCCTATTTCGGAGGTATATCATGGAAAAAGTCATCATTATTGGTTCCGGCCCCGCCGGATACACGGCTGCTCTCTATGCATCCCGCGCCAATTTGAGCCCCTTGTTGATTGATGGAAGTCAACCTGGTGGACAATTGACCACGACTACCGAAGTCGAAAACTTCCCCGGCTTTCCTGAAGGCATCATGGGGCCGCAACTCATGGAAAACATGAAACAACAAGCCGCCCGTTTCGGCACCCGGTATAAAAACGGTATGGTCACTAAAGTCGATTTTTCGAAGCGTCCTTTTAAACTTTGGGTCGACGAAACCGAACTCATTGAGACCGAATCTGTCATTATCGCCACCGGCGCTTCGGCCAAATACGGCGGGGTTCCTCGCGAACACGAACTTATTGGCCGAGGTGTTTCTGCCTGCGCCACTTGCGACGGCTTCTTTTTCAAAAATCAGAAAATCGCGGTAGTCGGAGGCGGCGACTCAGCTATGGAAGAAGCAAACTTTTTAACCAAGTTCGGCAAAAGCGTCACGATCATTCATCGCCGCGAGGAATTTAAAGCGTCCAAAATTATGTTAGAACGGGCAAAAGCCAATCCCAAAATTCACTGGATGATGAATTCAGTCATTACCGAATTAGAGGGAAAAGATACTTTGACCGGCATGAAGGTAAAGAACGTTAAAACTAACGAAGAAAAACAATATCCTTTCACAGGCCTTTTCTTCGCCATTGGCCATACGCCCAACACCGGCATTTTTAAAGGCATTCTTGACATGGATGAAGTCGGTTATTTGAAATTGCCAGTTCCCAACCGAACTATTACCAATATTCCGGGCGTCTTCGCGGCCGGCGATGTGGCGGATCATTATTACCGCCAAGCCATATCCGCCGCTGGGATGGGTTGCCAGGCCGCTATTGAGGCTGAACGCTGGCTATCCGAACACGAAAAATAAGTTTGCTAGTTATCGCTCCATTTTTCCTCGATTATATCGATTCTTACCATTATATATAATTGCTGTTCGCACTTCTTGTTCTTCAGTATACTTTTGATTTCGATTTAAGCTTTCATTTTTCAAAAGAGAATAATGAAAAAACTCTATTTATCAATTTTTGTTTTAACCGTCATCTTTTTCTCGAAAGGTTTGTACGCCCAAGAAACTCAAAATTTATCTAAAAACCTTCCCTTGTCTACGACTACACCCGTGCCAAACACATCTACGCCTACTCATACTGCAACCTTTACTTATACGCCAACAGCTACCTACACACCCACCGTGACCTATACGCCAACTAAATCACAAACGCCAACTTCCGTTTTCAATTGCACTTATGCAGTTATGGGTGATTCCTGGGTCTGCGGTGATGGAGCTAGCAGCCGCCCCGCAAGCACCTTCGCCTATTTGACCTCTGAAACTTTAAAAAACTGGTATCCAGGAATTATTTATGAAAATGATTGTAATCCCGGCTCCCCTCCTGAATTTTGGATAGATGAAATGCCTCAGCACTTAAATACATTGTCTAAGAAAAACGGACTTCCTATCGGTTATGTGGTGTTTGTGACAGGCTCAACCTGCAGTTTTAATTTATTTAATCTAGACCACTTGGGTGACAGTGATAAAAACGCGTCACTCTCTGAGAATATTTCGCAAAAAAACAAAGATCTATTAATTAATGAAATTTACGCCCCTCATCCGGATTATTACAAAAAAGTAATGGACAAAATAATTGGTGAGATTTATGCCGTTAATCCAAATGTGAATCTGGTCATTCTTGACATCGCTGACCGTTCTGGCGGTACCGGTAAATGGGCTCCACCGGCTGTTTATGAATCCTATCGGCAGCGACTTTATGATTTGAAGTCTAAATACCCCAAAATGAGAATTGCTGACATTTATACGGCTATGAAAGGACATCCTGAATGGTTTAAAAGTCATTACGCGCAAGCCCAAGACCACCCCAATGATTTAGGATACGCTGCGATTACCAAGTGTATTTTGGCCCAATTCGCCAACTGGCCCTACCGACCGCCTCAACATTAGCCACTTACATTTCCGTTACTATTTTTCATATAAACACCTTTCCCGCATATAGTAATCCCCGGAAGGCACGGGGTATAAATGAACTTCGTTGATTACTATCTCAAGGAGTCGTTATGAAGCTGCTATCCCCCTTCAAGTTAGGCCCGATGGAACTTTTCAACCGTATGGCCATGTCCGCCCTTACCCGCTGCCGCGCGGTGGAAGGTAATGTGCCCAATCCCCTAGCGGTCACTTACTACAGCCAAAGAGCCTCGGCAGGACTCATCATTACGGAAGCCACCCAGGTCACTCCCATGGGACAGGGCTATCCCAACACGCCCGGCATCTTCTCCAACGAACAGGTAAAAGGCTGGATCAAAATCACCGACGCGGTCCATGCGGCTGGCGGAAAAATATTTCTTCAGCTTTGGCACGTGGGCCGGGTTTCCCTTCCGGATTATCACGACGGAAATCTTCCCGTGGCACCCTCCGCTCTTCCCATGAGCGGACATCTTCACACTCCCGGGTTCGAGCAAAAGGATGTTGTCACGCCCCGGGCTCTGGAACTTTCAGAAATTCCGCAAGTCGTTGCCCAGTTCAAGAAGGGCGCGGAAAATGCCATGGCGGCGGCCTTTGACGGTGTGGAAGTTCACGGCGCCAACGGTTACCTGCTGGAACAATTCACCGAAAGCGGCTCCAACCACCGCACCGATGCCTATGGCGGCAGTTTGGAAAACCGTCTGCGCTTTCCTTTGGAAGTGGTTGACGCGGTCATCAGCGTCTGGGGAGCGGATCGAGTGGGATACCGCATATCGCCTTATTTTGATGGTTACGCCATGTCCGACGCTAATCCAGTAGAAACTTACACCCGTCTCACTGAAGAACTGGATAAGCGTAAACTGGCCTATCTTTGCGTCAAAGAAGGACCAGCGGTTCCAAAAAACGCGGCCGCCTTAACACCTATCCTGCGAAAGATATTTCACCAGGCCTACATGGTGAATATGGCCTTCACCGCCGAAACCGGAGAAGCGATTCTGGAAAATGGCGGAGCTGATTTGGTTTGTTATGGAAGGCTTTTTCTCGCCAACCCCGATCTGCCCGAGCGGTTCAAACAAAAAACATCGCTTAACCAACCCGATCCCGCCACTTTTTACGGTGGCGGCGAAAAAGGTTATACCGATTACCCAAAGTTGGGATAATAAAACCCGCTTAGAAAACAAAAAAGGGGCATCCGATTATAAAATGAATCGGGCGCACCTTTGTTATTTCACCGCTAAAGAATTAATTATTGACCGGGATTCTCACCCATCATGGCTCCCAGATTTCCCATGTCCAGCTTGTTAAAACCCGCCGGTACCTGAAAAAGACTTTCATCCAGGGTTTCAGGGGTAATGTTTGTAGCTTCCATAGTCATCACCACGTTGCCGCCGGCATCTTTGCTCACAATCTTCAAAGGAAAAAGTCCCTTATGCTTGACCGCGTCAGCCCAAGCGGCGTTCGCGTCATTTGGTTTTTCGGCAAAACCGCCAAAATTGCCCAACCCATGGGCCGCCCAAACGGATGATGAACCTCTTTTTCCCGTATAAAGCCATTCCTCACAGGTCTTGCCGAGAATCACCAGAGACCTTCCGGTGTCAGTGAATGTTCCCGCCCTGGCTGCGGCGGTATTTGAAGGCGGAATAGCCATCGTCATATACATTTTCTGAGCGACCATGAGCATGGTAATTTGGCGGGTTTCCATATCCATTATGGCGTCTCCCTCATGGCCTCCGTTGATGGTGTTGATACGAATTTGTTTGCCCTTGAGAAGATAAGTAATCGTTCCAGTGCTTTGCTTGGCGGTCATGTTGTAATCAACCTCGCCTTCAAACGTCCCGGAAGCGTAAAGTGAAGCGGTGCCCAGCACAATCCATAATCCCAACACCAATCCCAAACAAACTTTTTTCATCCCTGACCCCTTAATTTAAGTTATCGACGATTTGGTTAATCTATCCAAACCACAGCATTGCCACAACTTATAATTTATTCGTCCCGTTGTTGACGGCGCCGGTCTCCGGCCTTTGCCTTACCGCCCATCATGCGGGCTCCTCCGCACCGGGGGCATACGAACTTCCTCTTTTTATGGGCCGAATGCGGCATCTCCCTCATCTTGACCTTGCACTTTCTGCAGAACATATAACCTCACCTCCTCACGCAAAACCTGCCTCAGAATGATCACCTTCAAAATCTTATCCGCCATCGTACCATCTTCGTAGTTCACCCGAACTCTGACCAGGTAAAGACCTGACGCGATTTCCGAATGAATCCAGCAGACGATTCCTGATCCAAAAACTAATTGCACTACATGCCCGCCCACCAGATCATAAACATCCCATTGACTGCTCAGTACCGGTTTATTAAGAAAAAGGCAGATTTAACCGTAACCATTCGACGGTTTAGGCCGTAACCTAGTACATCAAACCTCAGAAGGAGATTTTATGGTTTTCCTGCTTTTCTTCAGTTTTCTGGCCGGTTTCGCGACCATTCTCGCTCCCTGCATCTGGCCTCTTTTACCCCTGGTCCTGTCCGTCTCCTCCACCGGGGGCAAGCGCAAACCCTTTGGCTTGACGCTGGGGGTTATGACCAGCTTTTCCATCTTCACTCTCTTCGTTTCTTATCTAGAACGCTTTCTTCATATCGACCCCAACGTCTTCCGCCTGATCGCGGTCATCATCATCGGCCTTCTGGGTCTGGCGCTTCTTTTTCCATCTCTCGGAGCGAAATTTGAGGTCTGGATCAGCCAAGTGCTTCAACCCCTGCAAACCCGCCTTCAGGGCAATGGAGAAAGCCAGGGATTCGGCGGCGGTTACGTGGCCGGTTTTTCCATCGGCCTGGTTTGGGCGCCTTGCGCCGGGCCCATCCTGGCTACCATCGCCACCTTGGCCGCGACCCAATCGGTCAACTTTCAAGTCATCCTCGTGACTCTGGCTTACGCCCTGGGTTTGGGCATCCCGCTCTTTTTGGTTTCCCTGGGAGGATCTTTTCTTTTTGCCCGCATGAGAAAATTCACCAAATACACGGGCCGCGTGCAGCAGGTTTTTGGGGTCATCATGATCTGCGTAGCGTTGCTCATTTACACTAACTACGACAAGACCATCCAGCTAAAAATATTGGAAGCCTTTCCCAGCTACGGCAGCTTGGTTAACGGTTTAGAAACCAACAAAACCGTTAGCCAACAATTGGACGCGCTCAAGGGCGTGGCACCCGCGACAGCCGCCGCGTCTTCGGATGGAACATTGGCCGGTCAGTTCCCCAATGGAACTGACACAAACAAGTCTCAGGCCTCGACTGGTGGTCTCGGCCTAGCCGACCTGGGCCCGGCCCCCGAATTTACCGGCATCGCCCAATGGCTCAACAGCCGGCCCCTCAATCTGGCCCAGCTCAAAGGCAAAGTGGTACTGGTGGACTTTTGGACTTACAGCTGTATCAACTGCCTGCGAACCCTGCCCAATACCAAAGCCTGGTACCAACAATATGGTCCGGATAATTTTGTGCTCATCGGCGTCCACACGCCCGAGTTCGCCTTTGAAAAAGAAACCGCGAACGTCCAGAAAGCTTTGAAACAATTCAACATCACTTATCCCGTGGCCCAGGACAACGACTATCAAACCTGGAATGCTTACAAAAACGAATATTGGCCGGCCCAGTATCTCATCGACGCCAAGGGCCATATCCGCAAGGCGGATTTCGGCGAGGGCGAGTACGACAAGATGGACGCCGCCATCCGCCAGCTTTTGGCGGAAGCGGGATATCCCGTTCAGGGCGCGGCAAAGCTGGTGCAGGCCGCCGGAGTAGGTTACGACCAGACTCCCGAATCCTACTTGGGCACAGACCGGCTGGAACGTTTTGCCTCCCCTGAAAAACCAAAAAACGGACTTCAAACCTATTCTCTGCCGGTATCACTTGCCAACCACCATATCGCTTACCAGGGCACCTGGACGCTCAGTGATGAAGCCGCCAAACCCGCTCAGGGATCGGCTTTAGAAATTCAGTTCACCGCGGATAAAGTTTATTTGGTCATCGGGCCAGGCAAAAAGGGCGACACGGTTTCGCTTTTCCTGGATGGAAAAGTTATCGACGCGGGATCAGGCTCCGATGCGGCTAATGGAAAAGTGATTCTGGACGAACACCGTCTTTATAATTTGGTGGATTTCAAAGGAACCCCCGGTTCGCACCGCCTTCGCATCCAATTCAACAACACCAAAACTTCCGTCTACGCCTTTA
>Ga0302155_10003316_pt1 | contig 10498 bp, 16 predicted proteins | sample I_Bog_N3_1_FD_193508 | JGI IMG/M metagenome (GOLD analysis project Ga0302155, IMG submission 193508) | Peat permafrost microbial communities from Stordalen Mire near Abisko, Sweden - I_Bog_N3_1 | ecosystem: Environmental > Terrestrial > Soil > Wetlands > Peat | place: Sweden: Abisko, Stordalen...
AATATCTTTAGCTACCAATAATCTAGGACTCAAAATGCCAGTGCCAGAGATAGGTGTTGCGAGTACTTGATTCGCTGCTAATCCAAGTGCCGAAGCGATGGTAAAAGTGCCATTATAAATAATTGGATTACTAGCACTGCTTATAGTCAGCCATGAAGGTACAGCTAAACCTACACTTGTAACAGTTCCTATGCCAGAATTTGGAAACGATGGGTTAAAACTTACGGTTACTACTCCACCCACATAGTTAGTGACCAGTCCCACAGACTGTCTTAAAGGTGAGTATGGTGGTGATGATTGACTTGCTGGGGTTGTGAGTGTGATAGCGCCTGGGCTGTGCAAGCCGTCTCCGGAATCCGCTAGCCATACAACATCGCCTACACTATTAGCCGTAAACTCCCCGATTGTGTCTGTGTACTTAAAACTACCTGAAAAATATACAGTGCCGGTTACCCCATAATTGTAAGAGGCATCAACAAACCCTAACGCGGGAGAATACCAGCCGTTGGGAGGTTCAGGAGCATTTACTCCGTGTCCAGTGGGAGATGCAGTAGATGGCTGCATAACTAACACACCACCACTTATGTACAAAGTCACCAAATTACCACTAGATAATCCAGTAAATGAGTTAACCAATGCGGATACACCACTGCTTGTAAGACTAGGATCAATAACACCATTAGGATTCAGTACTACAGGAATACCAGCCGAAGCAGCGCCACTGGAAGGAACAATAACGCCATCAACTCCATTTACAATATCAAAAAGAGTGGATGTGGGATTGAATATAACTACTTTAGTTGGCGATGACATATTTATCCTTATCGTGTACGCGGCGGCCAAAATACTCTTTTATGTTTAAATTTTGCAAGTTCAGGGTAGTCATTTTCTGCTTCAAAATCTCCCATATTAGCTGGATTCATTGGGGTTCTATCGAGTTTTGGTGAATTCCCGGTATCCCATTGATGTCTATCGTTTCCGCTAGTTCCACCTTGTTCCCCAATATTTCCTGATGTGTCATACCCGTAACCCAACTTCCTACTACTGTTTTCTTTATTTGCTTCAATTGTCAAACTGTCAAGTTGGTAATGAATTCTATCCAAAGCATAATTAAAATATACTAACGCCATCGCATAATCTGTAGTTTGAGCATAAGTAGTTGCTGTTTCGAAATCGTAAATAGCCGTTTGAATAGCCTTAGCAATATCCATACGCTGAGTACGCTCTTTGGATACTCCATCCATCCCAAGAATCAATTCGTGGAGCATAGGCTCTAGTTTTTTAAAAATTTGTCTATCTTTCTCTGGGTCGTAAGGATCGTTGGACTCAGATTCATGAACACCCCAGAGTAATTGAATATCTGTATAAAAATCACGAAGATAATTTACACTTTGAGCCCAATTTTTATTTTTTGGGAGTAATAGGTCACTTCTAAATCGGGGGGCTGTTTTTAGGGGAGAAACGGATGAGGCAGCTAACCTGGAAGTAGGGATGTAATTGAACATAGGTTTCTCCTACTCAAGAAACCTAAAGTTAAAAAGTCTGAAGTTGTTGATTCTATTACTTACTAGCGCCTTGCTGCCAAACTAATGTATCCCAATCTTTTGGGGATAATCCGCGTTTTTTGCCTTCAGCGATAAAAGCCAACTCCAATTCTCTATATTTCTTTCCCGCTGGTGGAGTAGTTTTAGGGGCGTTATACCCATTATTTCGAAGCCAGCGCAAGATATGAGTATCCAATGGAATCATTTCCTGGTCGGGACGAGTATATAGTAACAGCATACGCGCTGTCTTCGGTCCTAATCCAGGGATCTGCTCAAGTTCTTCCAATGTAACAGTCTGGGGATCAATTTTGATCATGCCGCGCATCGCTTTATTGATTCGTTTGTATTGACCTAATTTGTGCTTACGTAGAAAGTATCCCAGTTTTCCGCTTTTAATAGATCGACTCACAAGAACGAATGGGGGGAATAATTCAGTACGAGTCTTAATTCGCATGTCGTCCAGTAAAGCTTCAATTTTCCTAGCGGTTTGACCTGCACCCTTCCCAGCTACACAAATCCCGAATAAGAACCATTCCTGAAGACGGCGTTGATCCCAAGGCTTAGTCAAATCATACGGATCAATCATTTTTCACCTGAATGTTTAACCCCCGGTCGATTCAATAAGTCCACCTTCACCTTCAATTGTAGGATTAGGATAATAACGCAAACTGAGTCTTTTGCGTTCTTCATCCTTCGTCTCAACCAATTCACCGAATGAAGAAAAATCTGCAAAATCTTCACTGGTAATGAAAATTTCGTATGCACCCCCAGATATTTTGGTGCCGTATTTTCGAACAAGTATAGCCAGTGCTACGAGTTTAGGGTCGTTATTGATGCTCCCAGACTTGAAGTCTGGGATTCCTGAACGGCTACACATAAGCGTAACCCTCGACGGCACATCCTGCCGCGCTGAGTTCTATCTTCCTCACCGCCCAGTTCCAAACAGAGGACAGGTGATAAAGAAACTGTTCGCATTGTTGTTCTTGCGACTTGCACATTCTCAACTTGAGTTGATACTGAATCATTGTGTCCTCCTTTCTAAAGTCAAAGGCATTCGCTAGCCCAGACTAAAAGTCTGGGATTGCGCTCCTCAACTACCGTTCATGGCTTATAATATTTCACTATCAAATTCAAAGCGTCTAGATAGTAGCAGTCAGTGTGATGTTTTTTACTTTCTGTTACCCCACAAGATATACAGATTCCTTTTTTGTAAGGTAATCCCATAGCCATTACACCAGCCAAAGTTTTTAACAATAAAGCCGCCGAAGGTAGCTTATTTTTCTTCGCCATGTGTATCACGGGGCTCCATATCAATAACCCAAGGGGCGTTAATCGGTTTGTACCGTTCATCGCAAATTGAAGCATTGATAAATGTGGTATTCACATGTTCCATTTTACCATACCCGCCATGTATATGTCCGAATACATGGATTTTTGGTTTGGTGCGCTCCACCGCTTCCATAAGTTCTTCACAGCCTACATGTTCACTGCCTAAATGAGGGTCTGCTTGATCCAGTATACCACTGGGAGGACCGTGAGTAATTAATATGTCCAGACCTTCAGGGATCTTATCCCAATAGGGCTTAAGTTCTCCTCGGCGTACATTAAAGGCCCAATCAAAAAACCAAGGAGTTTGAGGACTTCCATGTATTTTTAAGCCATCAATTGTAACTCCACTATCTTGTAAATAGATGATTTTACCCGTAGCTTCTCCCATTGTACCTTGATTTATCAGGCTTTCAGCCAAGGCTCTATTTTTCTGAAAAAGCCAATCGTGATTACCCGCGACGATCACGATAAATTTAAAACGTTTTTCCATTTCACGGAGCCATACGCCCAAGGCAGCAACTTCATTTATACGCCCTACATTAGTCATATCTCCAGCATGAACTAAAATATCTCCTTCGGGCACCTGCATCTGACCGTGTAACCCATGAGTATCTGAAATAAAAACTATTTTTGGCATAAGTACCCCATTATCTATAATACCGCATGTATTTAATATGGATGAAGTTTACTGTCAATACGGATGCGGTCAACCAGGTAAGGTGTGGGGGCAGCGAGGAGATTTACCACGTTGTGCTAAAAAAATGAGTGATTGCCCCGTGGTTAAGAGGGCAGCTAAAGTGGCGCATAACCCTATGACTAAATTACGGCAGAGATTACGAGGAAGATAGGCTGTGAGCCGTAATCAAAATTTTAAATCGTCAAATTAAAACGTGATCGCTCGTTAGCATCAAGCCCAAAACGGATAATATCTTTTTTAGACGATGCAACATCTCCGCTATTAGATGCACTGCAATCCCAGCCGGTGTAATCGCAGTCGCCACGAGCAACAAACCAGCGACCGTCTTTTAGTTTACCCCAACATACCCAACTTTGTTCATCATTTTCACCGTCAGATTGCCCATAGAGTTTTTTTACATCCTCGCGGGAAAACGTACCAATGGATGTCTCCGTATCTTGTGGGGCACGATTTGGCTTGATCGAAAAGCAGTTTCCACCGCTTCCCTCACCAAATACTTCAGCCCAGTTGTAGTCGTTTAATTCCTTTAACATACATCCCCTAAATTTTGGTGGAGGTAGACGGGATCGAACCGACGACCTCATCGTTGCAAACGATGCGCTCTCCCAGCTGAGCTATACCCCCAATTCATCTTCCTGCCAATGTGTTTCTAAGTAACGCAAAAATTTCTTTTTCTTATTTTCAATCTTGCGGGTCGCGGGGACTGGCACCCTCTCCCTGGACATTTCCTTCACGAGTTTGACCTTGCTTAGTCTCTTTAGTTTTCTCATAACACACCATAAAGCGAAAATAAACTTTTGAATAGATTCGCATAAATGTTGGAGAGGGAGACGGGAGTTGAACCCGCGACCTGAATATTGGCAATATTCTGCTCTACCGCTGAGCTACTCCCTCTCAATTCTGGTAGCGTTGACCGGAGTTGAACCGGCATTCCACTGATTGAAAGTCAGTTTTCCTAGACCATTTAGAAGACAACGCCATATTTAAAAACTGGTGCGCCGTGAGGGAATCGAACCCCCGATTTTCACCTTGTCATGGTGACGATTTTACCGCTAATCTAACAGCGCAAATGGTGTAGGCTTGTGGGTTTCCCCACGCTGCCGTTCCCTGTTCAGCCCCTCATGAAGAGATGACCTCAGAACAACTGTCACCGAGGTATCCCTCGGAAGCCTACGTAAACTTGGTGGAGCTAGTGAGATTCGAACCACCCCAATGCAGTCCCACGGCCCTAAACTTTTTCTGGTGTGTAAATTACGCCATCATCATTAAAACGAATATCACAAGACAGACAATGCCAGCGCCATTCATTGGTAGTAGAAATCCAACCGATTTCCCATTGTTCTTTCTTACCGCACTTTGGACACTCTCTCATAAAACGGAGCGGATGGTCGGACTCGAACCGACAAATCTTTCGGTTGGGAACCGAATATTCTACCATTGAACTACACCCGCAATAACTTGGTGGAGCTAGTGAGATTCGAACTCACGACCTTCTCGTTGCGAACGAGACGCGCTCCCAACTGCGCTATAGCCCCACATGGAACGGACATTGAACCCGCGACCTTTCGGTTAGCCACCGACATCTAGGCATCCATGAACTTCTAAACTTGGAGCGGAAGGCGGGATTTGAACCCGCGACCCCTTCCTTGGCAAGGAAATATTCTACCGCTGAACTACTTCCGCAAAATCTGGTGGAGCTAGTCGGGTTCGAACCGACGGCCTTAATCATGCCATGATTACGCGCTCCCAACTGCGCCATAGCCCCACGGTTATCAGCGGTTGTACTGAGCCATGTCCCCCAACCGCTGACCTTGCCGAACATGGTCAGCCAAAATCTGGTAGCGCACGCGGGATTTGAACCCACATTTCACACGCTGAGAACGTGGTTGCCTAGCCGTTAGCAGAGTGCGCCATATCTAAACTTGGAGCGGACTACGGGCGACGATCCCGTTACCTCCGGTTTGGAAGACCAGCGCTCTACCAGCGTGAGCTAAGCCCGCTTTTTATTTCGCTTTTGTCGGCATTCTTTGCATTGCCTTTGTAAGCCGTTCCAAATAGCGGAATTTTTTTGAAATTCATCGACTGAAAGAAACTGTTTATGTTCCGTACACCAACTTGTTCCTTCCGGTCCTACTGATCTAAGACTCATTTTGGTCTTATTGATCTGTCTAGCTGCGCCCGAATTACATGCGCGATGCGAAAAAGCAATATTTTCCAAATCCCAATATAAATCTGGGGATGCGTACAACCACGGTTTTTTATGCTCAATACTAAAATCTTCAACCGTTTCAAGCTTTAGACCGCAGCGAAAACAGTTGTCCGCCCCAGCTTGCTGCATGTATTTGAAGAGTAAAAGACGCGCCAATCTGTAGTTGGCGGTTCCTCGACTCATTCCTAATTGTCTTTGAACTTCTTTTTGACTTGTCACGAGCGACCTCTCTAATATAGGTCGCTCATAGTTCAAAAACTCATAAACTTGTACCAGTCCTATTAGCCGGGGTTCTGTTCCGCTTGCGCGGCGACAACCATTCGTCTAGGCGTTGAATTACTCCAACGCTCAAGCATGCTACCCGCTGATTCATAACGGAACGAGTAGTTCCTGTCAGCCTATTTGCACTTGCTTCCCGTGAAGATTGCTCGTTTCACCCACATCAGGGGACTTGGTCGGGCATTTCACATCAACACTACCGACGTGAATCTTACGCGCTTCCAAGCACACCTTCTGTGACTCGTCTCTGTAGCTCTAATTGTCAACGGCTTGCGCCGTCGCCGGGGAGTTACCCCGCACGGTACTCTATGAAGCCCCGAACTTTCCCTCCCGCAGAAACTTCCTGCCAGCGGTTGTCCCGAACTGGTACATTTGGAGGATGGAGAGGGAATTGAACCCCCGCATGACTCCCTTTGCAGGGGAGCGCCTTTCCTACTTGGCTATCCATCCAAACTTACTTGCCGCGCACGATCTTCAAAACTTCACGCGGCGAAACTTTTTCTGCTACCGTCTCCGACATCCGAGACATCATTCTCTTAGGAACGTCGTAGTGGTCTTTGTGAAACCAGCAACGCTTAATACCCAACTGCCGCGCTGCTTCATGTAGATTCTCTTTCGAGTACGGCACCGTGATCAGATGCCGCTGTTCATCGTAGAGAATCTTCACGTCTCTCCTAAAATTTCATCCGGCGACCAATCAACCAACCTTGTTCAATGTGGCTATTGATCTCGTCCGGTGAGACAGGCTTTGATCTCTGCGATTCGAGATGATACATCCACTGTTTTCCAAAGCGTCCGTTGCTCTTACCTTTATGCGTTTCGCTAAGTCTAGCCTTTGTCTCGGCGGTATGATGCTGTCCTGTCCACTTTTGTAACATCGAAGGAATTCGAGCTTTGTAGTCTTGAGTACGATACTGTCTAACTCGATTGATCCTGTCAGTAAATCGCTTCTTTACCTTTGGGTCAGTTTTTATTTTTCCAATTGTAACCCGATTTCCTTTCACGCCGTTCTCGTTCGAGTTATTCAATCCCTTACGATTGATCCAGTCAAACCCACCTTCACCGCCAGCTTTCAGGTTGTAACACAGTGGATCAACTTTCGCTTCAACCACGAGTTTCTTTTCGAGATCGAAAGCTTCTCTCTGGATTTCAAAGACAGCCAAAATTTCCTTGCGAAAATTCTGCTCTCCGTACTTCGCAACGGCTCGTTTGATGAACTTCCCAGAACCAAGGTAGTCATCATTCGGATTGTCCGTCTTGTGGACACCGATGTAGAACTTGCCGTTGACCAGATTCACAGTTTTGTAGACTGTGTATTTCATCATGAACCTTCCTGAGTACTCTACTTAATACTCAGGAAGTCACGAAAGCGGTGTGTACGGGATTTGAACCCGTGTGATATCTTCCGTGACAGGGAAGCGAGGAAGACCAGACTCCTCCAACACACCAAACTGGCGGGGGTAACGGGATTCGAACCCGCAACCATCGGCGCGACAAGCCGCTGTTCTACCAGTTGGAACTATACCCCCAAATTTGGGAAGCGGATACGGGATTCGAACCCGTGCTTGTCTGCTTTGCAGGCAGATGCCTTTAACCACTTGGCTAATCCGCTTATAAATTTAGCCGCGATGACTAAGGGGCTGATCCCCATTCCAGCGCTCCGAAGAGCTTTCTGGTATCTATCACCGTCGCGGACGGCACATTTGGTGTAGAGTGACGAGACTCGAACTCGCATTCTCCGGGTGCAAACCGAAAGTCCTCCCATTGGACGACACCCACACATTAAAATTTGGTATTCCGAGAGGGACTCGAACCCCCGATGATACTTGCTTGTAGGGCAAGTGGTTTCGCCGCTCACGCCATCGGAATACATTCACCGCAAAACAAAAAAGACGCCATTTTTTGATGGCGTCCTCGGAATCTTTTAGGTTGAGTTATTTAACCGTCCCAACCATCCGAGGACACAGTATCTCCTACCGCCGCAGCAGCGGCGACAGTACCGTGTTCCGTACAGACTGCGTTCGAGTTGGTGTGAATCTTATTCATCTCTATACCTTAATACTGATATTACTAAAACTTTGACTTATTGTCAAGAAAAATTTTATGGCTAACAAAACTTTCTAGAAAGCTTGGAGTCTGGCGCATTATGTCAACCCTAACATCAACCGCGAGGTTGAGATCGAATGCTTGAAGTCCTATGAGGACAAAAGTGTTCCTGAATACGCGCAAAAAGCTATCGATGCGGTGTTCGAGTTTTATGTGTTGCTTGGCCGTCTTCGGAGGAGGGGCACCATCACTGCAACGTGGTAGTGAAAGATTCAGGAATACAGAAGACAGTCGAGTGGATGCAGTCCGTATTGGAACGCAACCAAAAGGCTGGTTATCTACTCACGACCGTTGCCGTCAAATGATAGCGCGTATTGAGGCACCTTCGGGTTGAGCTTGGGAGCGTGGATCACTCTGGCGTCGTGCTCCTTCAATTCTGCGACCGCACTCTCCGCACCACAAGCCCGAACCCGAGCTGCAACCTCAGAAGCCCACTGGGGATCAATCTCTATAGCGACTGCGCGGCGGTTTAGTTTAAGAGCAGCCAAGGCCGTACTTCCTGACCCTGCAAAACAATCCAGCACAATGTCGCCTTGATATGATGACGCCCCAATCACGTGTTCCAGAAGGGACGCAGGTTTCTCAGCAGGGTGCTTGCCTTTGTATGGACGGACAGATGGAAAATTCCAGACGTCAGTGAATTCTTTTGAGCCGTCCATGAAGAACGGGCGAACGGCGTCTTCGTATGGCGGCATCGACTTCATCTTGCCAGTGGTGAGTATCGCCTCGCAGATTCTGCGATATTGTTCCCGGCTCGGGATGTTACGCCCAGCTTCCCAATTGCAGACCGCTCCACCGTGGTTGACATTCCCATACGCACCGATCAACCCAGCCAGTTCGTGAGCACTCATGTTCACGTTTTTCCTGGTCGCTCGCAGAAAGTCTCCAAACGGAGAACGGTGCAGGTTGCCCTCTACCGCGATATCTGCAAAGATGATTCGCTCCGAATGCGGATACCACTGCCGGAGGGATTCCTTCTTCATCTTGCCCTTCCAACCGTCGAAGCCAGGGTCGTTGGGCTTCGTCCACGTGATGCTGGAGAGAATATTGAAATCCTTAGCGAGCATGACTTCAAGGCGTGCAGCCATCTCAGAAGCACAGAAGCAATATAACGAGCCGTTGGGCCGCAGCACGCGACGCCACTCCTTCGCGTACTGCGTCATCCATTCAATATAGTGTTGGTCATGCCCAAACGAAGTGTCGCCGTAAATGTTGTCCTTCTTCGTTGAGTGGTACGGCGGATCGGTCAAAATGAGCGAGATGGATTGGTTAGGCAGCTGGCGGAGTATTTCCAGCGAATCGCCCTGCGCTACGAGTGCGTTAGCGGACGACAGGCACAGATGACGGCCAAGAGCCGCCTGAATGCCTGCAAATTCCTTGCTTCTGAAAGCCATATGAACAGACTTCGGGGCAGATTCTTTGGCTGGTGTTCTCTTCTTTTTTCTCATCATAGCAGATTCAAGACAGAGCGCGAAAATGCACAGCACGCAAAACGGTTTCCTCACTGCTTCCTCACTTTCAGTTGCAGTATTACAAAGTGGAGAAGTGAGCCGGGGACCTCGTCAGTTGCTTTTCTACTGCTAAACAACGCCGCTCGTAAGTCCTATATAGCGTTCCCATCTCAGAAGTATCCATTCGCTGCCAGGACACTCCTTCGGCTGCTTACGACCACGATTCCGCGCCATTATTCCTGCGCCGTCACTTCTTTAAAAACTGATCGCCGATTCTTAGGAACCGGTTTCTCCTAGACGAGCGACCGATTTGTGCCACAAGGAGTCTAGCCCTGCGGTTTTTGTCGATCCTTATGCGACCAGTAAACCTAAAATTGTTACCCCCTGCGTCTTTCATCCCCGGTGAATACAGGGGCGTAAGTGGGGGCTGCGGCACTATGCAAGTGGGTTATTCACACCCTTTGCCCATCGGGTTGTTTCTCCATCCAGGGCGAATAGCGTTATTCCGCAGGCTTAACCTAAAAACATTGTCTCATATAGAATACCAAAAGTCAAGTATTATTTGAAAAAATAAAATCCGAGAATTATTCCGAACACAAACGATGGTATATCATAAACAAAGAAACGCCATCCTTTTGGAGGTACGAATCCGATTAAATGACACCAAATTGAACTAATAACGCCAAATGGAAAGGCCAATAGAGTTATCCACAACAAATTAATCAAAAAATGATGCATAGTCGTCTCACCGAAATAGAAACTCCAAATGCCCAGTTTTCATAGCTTGATACTCCCCACGCCTAAAGGCGAGGGATTCTAGGCGGCAAAGCCGCCCTTAACTGTTTCAACCAGCGCTGCTTGCTTTCGCAAGACTTACACACTG
>Ga0302155_10003317_pt1 | contig 10497 bp, 10 predicted proteins | sample I_Bog_N3_1_FD_193508 | JGI IMG/M metagenome (GOLD analysis project Ga0302155, IMG submission 193508) | Peat permafrost microbial communities from Stordalen Mire near Abisko, Sweden - I_Bog_N3_1 | ecosystem: Environmental > Terrestrial > Soil > Wetlands > Peat | place: Sweden: Abisko, Stordalen...
TCAATCTCATCTACTCGTGCACCAAGTTTGAGCTCAATATTATTCTTCACGTAGAAATCATCGGGGAAAATATTGCAGCTGCTATTTTCAGGATGCAACAACATATTTTTCGACAGTGGCGGCCTGTCATATGGAACAGATGACTCTTCGCCAAGCAACACAATACGACCATCAAAATTATTTCGTCGCAGTTCGGCAGCGGCGGTAGCACCTGCCTTGCCTGCGCCGACAATGACAAACGTCGGCTTATTCATTTTCTTTCCCTGTTTGTTCAACGGGATGCGCCGTCATCATCGCCATGCCGGCAACCCATTCTTGAATTGGATGGTAGAAGCGTAAATCTGCCTCGTAGGGACCAAATTCGCTGAGTGCGGCAAAAGCAGCAATCCAGCAGCGAATTTCTTGGCCTCCCTTGCCTCCATCATGCAATATCTCCGCGTTCGTCAGCGCGCGCAATCTGGTGAAGTCGCCCAGGCGAAAGCTTTCGAGCAATTCTCTATCCCACTTCGGGTTTAAGGGAATGGCAAGACTGTCGCCGCGCGACATCGCGCTACCGACTGCGATGACCTTTTCCTGTCTGGCAGCGCGTGCTTCTGGAGTCGGATTGCGTCCACTGATCAGAAACTGCTCGACATCCGGGGGAACCGCGCCCATTTGAGGCGTTGGTGGATCGTGTGACAAACCGCCGGATCCGATCAATAAAATCCGCTGATCCATTTTCACCAGATGCCGGCCAATCGCGCGCCCTAAAGCGACGCTGCGCCGACAAGAAGACAATGGCTCTGCCGCACTATTGATAAATATCGGTATGGTTGGATACTGTGCGATGCCACCTGCAAGTAACTGCAATGGCTGGGTAACACCATGGTCGGCCTGCATCTGATACGAATAAGCCAGATCAACGTCATCTTCCAGTACTGCCTTGAGCAGATCCAATGCTTGCGCTTCGGGAACCTGCAACGGACCATTTCCGATATTCCAGTCGCCAGCGGCAGTTGCGCGAATACCGATACAGAACGAGGCCATCAGATCATAAAAAAAACCATTGAAATGGTCCGGCCCGAAAACAATAATCAGCTCTGGGTTATAGGCGGCCACTTCTTGAGAAAGCTGAGAAAACGTTTCTCGAACCGTACTCTCGATTTCTGATGATGGAGAACAAAAACCCATCAACGGTGTATGTGAAACGCATATCAATTTCACGGGCATGTCAATCTCCCTTAGGCTGCATTCAACGTGCAGCCAGTTTTTTTATTGCAATAAAAACTAAAGCTGTAGTCCGCCTGCGACGTGGCGTATGCCGCGAATTCCCAGCCCTGCATCTGCATTGATCATCACGCCACTGAGGGTGCGATTGTTTTCTCGTGACGCAAGCAAAACAAAGGGGCCAGTAAAATCAGCCGGTTCCGGGAAAAATTGCAATGGCAGGATATCGGCAATACTTTGCGGGGTCCGCGAATCCATGATGCGTAAGTGACTCTGTCCCAAGGAAGCCGGCCCCCTTAAATCGCTTGCCATACCGCACGGCGCCACACCGTTGACGCGTACCTTGGGCGCCAATTCATATGCCAGTTGCCGGATCAATCCTACTGCGGCATGCTTGCTGGCGGTATAAAGCGGTCCGCCTCCGCCGGGATAAAACGAAGAGTTGGAGAGGCTGAAAATCAGACTGCCCTGAGATTTCAACAATGCCTCAGACGCTGCTTTGGCACCAAGCAAATATCCCTTTACATTAATTGCGAACAGCTCGTCGAAGCCCTCAGTCAGCTTTTCAGGAGACAAATTAACCAGACTGACGGCATGATCCCAGATGGCCGCATTACCGATAAAACAATCCAGTTTTCCAAATCTGGCCATGGTTTCTTCGACCGCACGATAGTTATCGCCATAGTTACAGACATCGCCTTGCACAACGACTATCTGCTCGCCAAAATGGGTCCGCAACATATCGACCTTGTCAGGCGATTTTTCCAGCACACTGATGCAAGCACCTTCCTTGAGAAAGCGTTCCACCAAGGCCAGTCCAAGTCCTGAACCACCACCGGTTATTAAAACGACCTCATCTTTTAACCAAGTCATTGGTTTGCCTCCGGTACGTCCACGTAAATATCCTCATCTTGTACAAATACAGAAAAGGTCTGAAGAGGCTCAGTGGCCGGTTGGCAAAGTGCCTGACCAGATTTAAGGCAGAACCGCGCGGCATGCAAGGGACATTCGACGGTACCATCCTCCTCAATATAGCCTTCTGACATAGAAGCATTACCGTGGCTGCAACGGTCACTGACGGCATAAAATTTTCCGCTGACATTGAATACCGCGACGGCAAGATGCGGTGTATCCACTTTGATTGCGGTTCCTTCGCCTATTGCATTGGCATGACAAACAAAAATTCGATGCATGATTAAAAAAACACACTAAGGTTATGAGAATGCAGTACTACCTGATCCAGAAGGATCTCCCGACGAAAAATTTTCCAGGCAGATCCGGAATGTGATTGACGGATACGGTCTTTACGCATGCCGACATAGAATGTCTGGTCGCGCTCTTTCTGAGAGCGATACAGAATGTAATTCAAGCGAATATCAAATTCATCGCTGCGCTCGGTGGGTGTCACATGCAAATTGGAGATGACATGCCGGGTACGCGAGGGAGGTTCTTCAGCCCATGCCATGCCCGTTTCAAGACGAGCGACACGTCGTTCAAGCTGGAATTTGTTGTCATTGAAAATCCAGGTCGTTGGCGGTGCAACATCACGGCGACGATCACGCGTTTGTGCATTGACGACCGTGCGCATGGTGTAGCTGATATCGTCATCAAGCAGTGCTAGCCAGTCACGGAATTGCCAGTCATCGAGCAATTCAGCCTCAAGGTAAAGAAACTGTGAAATTTCATGATGCAGTTCAAAAGAGATGGCCGAACCAGTTCTCATAGGCTGTGTGGCAATATCATTCATTTCATCACCTCTTGCTGGAATTGTTGCGTGCGCTGCAAAACCTCTTCCCAGGTTTCTGAAATCAACAAATCAGCCCAACGTCGATACATGCTTCGCGCTGCCGTTTCAGAGAAAATATAATTCGTGGTACCCGGCACGCCATCGTCACGACGACGTTCTTGATTGAGCCCCATCTCCATGCACAGCGGGGTATTTTTAGCGCGTTGGCCGCGCAGCACCTTCTGCACTTCGGTCCAGTTTTCGGAGTCATCCTGTTCCAGGAATCCCGCAGGACCAAACGCGCGCGTTGCGCTGCGTTCAAACGCCTCCTTGACTTCGTCGGATGCATTTTTATCGGCAATGCAGAAAGCCCACACTTCAACCTGATGCGGCCCCCGCGGGTGCCACACACGCAGGGTCGCCGTTCCGTTCAACCATGAAAGTGTGGGAAACATATTGTTATGTCCGGCCAAGCGTAGGGCGCGAATTTTCCCCAGACGCGCTTCCGCCTCAGGATAAGTGTCCCGAAAATATTGTGATACAGCGCCGTCAACCCAGACATTGGCATCCGGATTTTCAGTAAAGAAAAATCCGCTGCCGTGACCATCTTCCCCATATTGGACGGCATCTTTTGCCGTTTCCCAAACGGGTCTGGCAGTTTGTCCCTTGCCAAGGGCCTTGTCGTCAGAATCAGACTTGGCCCCCAGAACCTGGACCGCAGATGCATGCGTAAACAAAGCGTGATATTGATCACTTGCAAACTGCTCTGCCGGAAATTTCCAATTACAGTCAATGACCCATTTGTGGACACCGCCGATAATTTCTGTGCCGCCCTCACGACGGTCCAGCACGCCATCCATATACCAGGCAATATCGCCCATATATTCCTTGAGAGCAGGTGCCGTGACATCCCAGTTGCCAAAAATCAGCCCTTTGTAATTTTCAACGCATGGTACTTCTTGAAGTCCCCATTTTTCCTTGCACAAACCTTGAGGATAAGCACGCGACTCCAGTGGCACATCAATCAAGTCGCCATTCACGCCATATGACCAGCCGTGATAAGGGCATGTAAATGCGCGCGCATTGCCCGAATCAGCAAAGCTGACGCGCATAGAACGATGGCGGCATTGATTGAGGAAGGCTTTAATTGATCCGTCGCGCTGACGCACGACGACAATAGGATCCTCCCCCATGTACGTATTAAAGAAGTCGCCGGCCTTGGGAATTTGGCTCTCATGAGCAAGAAAGAGCCAGCAACGACCAAAAATCCGCGCCATCTCCAGCTGGTAAATATCAAGGTCGGTATAAATCGACGGCGTGACCCGACCATTTTTCGAATCAATTAATGAGTTGACATCTATTTTTTTTGCCATTGCAGTTTTCTCCTCCAGACATCCTCGGAAATTTGGGATGTATTGAGCGCAGATGATTGCAGTTGGCGATAAAACTGTGAAATACTTTGTTTATCCTCAATAAGACATTTTAACTATTAGTTGAAAATATGGATCTGCGCCATTTACGCTACTTCATCGCCGTAGCAGACGAACTGAGCTTTACCCGTGCGGCAATACGGCTGCATACGGCCCAACCTTCTTTGAGTCAGCAAATTCGTGATCTCGAAGAGCAAATCGGTACACCTCTTCTTATTCGGACAAAGCGCAAGGTTGAGCTGACAAAAGCTGGCCTGGTGTTTCTGGAAGAGGCCCGTTTGACCCTGGCGCAGGCAGACAGAGCCATTGCACGTGCACGCCAGGCGGGGGAGCAACGCTCATCGATGCTGACCATCGGTTTTGTGCCGGCCGCTGAAGTCAAGATTTTCCCAATGATTCTACCCACCCTGAGGATGCGACTGCCCCATCTCAAAGTTGAGCTGCGCAGCCTGCCTACGCTGGAACAGGAAGAGGCCTTGCTCAGAGGTGAAATAGATATCGCATTCATGCGGGAACCATTGATTTCCAAGGAATTTGAGAAAACGATTGTGCTAACCGAACCCTTGCTCGTTGCGCTACCGATCAATCATCCATTGGCTGCACTTGAGCGCATTCCTGTTCATATGCTCAGTGGAGAACCGTTCATCAGCACCAATCCCAGGTTTTCCGGCTACCTCTACGACCTCGTTGAAGAGTACTGCACCAGGCATAATTTGGTCAGAAATTCGGTGCAGATCGCATCCAACATCCTGCTCAACCTGAATTTGGTGGGAATGGGATTGGGCTACTCATTGTTGCCGGCTTACGTAGAAAAATTGGTGAACAAATCTGTCTGTTGCCGCCCTATTGATTCCGAACCTCCGATGATCAATTTATTGATGGCCTCTCGCATCAACAATCAGTCAGAAGGTGTTCTGGCCATGCGAGAGTTGATCCCTCGGACTTCACCACAAAGTCACAACTAATCGTTTTTACGTCTTAATTAAGACAAATAATCTATTGGCAATTCCGGCTTCTTTTTCTCATGCTAACCACCCAGATCATCTGGCCCGGTTAACAATCATGGAGGAGAAGAAATGAACACATCCAGTATTAATGCAACCGCTCTTGCCTTGCGCCACGCAAGACAAAACCGAACGACTCTGCCACCAGTGCGGGACACCCTCGCCAAAGCCGACATCGAAACTGCATATGCAATACAAGAAATCAACACGAATCATCGACTAAGCGAAGGACATCGTTTAGTCGGCAGAAAAATCGGGCTCACCTCCAAAGCAGTTCAACATCAACTTGGCGTTGATCAACCGGATTTTGGTATGTTGTTTGCCGACATGGCCGTCGGAGATGGCGAACCGATTTCCATTGACTGCTTGATTCAACCCAAGGTTGAGGCAGAAATCGCACTCATCATTGGCCGCGATCTCAAGCATGAACGCCACACCTATGCCGACATCATCAATGCGACGGAATATGCTTTGCCAGCCATAGAGATTGTGGATAGCCGCATTGCAGACTGGCATATTCGCATTGTCGATACGATTGCCGACAACGCCTCCAGTGGTTTATTTGTGCTAGGCAGTCGCCCGGTGCAACTTAGCCATTTCGATATTGCCGACTGCGAAATGAAGATGACCAGCGGCACTGAAACGGTCTCCCAAGGCAATGGTCGCGCCTGCCTTGACAACCCACTCAATGCCGCAATTTGGCTGGCAGATGCAATGGTCCGTCGGGGGCGTCCCTTGCTTGCTGGAGACATCATTCTTACCGGCGCACTAGGGCCGATGGTCATCGCCAATCCAGGCGAGCGCTTTGATGTATTCATCGACGGACTGGGCAACGTTGCCACCTGTTTCGCAGATACCTGAATGCACCTCGAAAATCCGACATGTGCTCATTTATAGAATAAAGAAAGATGATATGACAACAGAAAAAATCGACATCACTGAAGCATCGACCAGCCACTATGCGCGGATCAAGCAAGCGGATCTGGATTTGCAACTGCACTACAACGATGTCGGCACCGGTAGCGAAACGGTGGTGATGCTGCATGGCTCAGGCCCCGGCGCAAGCGGCTGGGCCAACTTCAACCGCAACATCGAACCACTGGTCAAGGCCGGCTATCGGGTCATTCTGATGGACTGTCCGGGATGGAGCAAAAGCGACCCCATTGTTTGCAGTGGATCGCGTTCGGATGTAAATGCGCATGCCCTCAAGGGCTTGCTGGACGTGCTTGGCCTCACGCGGGTCCACATCATCGGCAATTCAATGGGCGCCCATAGCGCGGTAGCATTTGCGCTGGCGTATCCGTCTCAGGTCCACAAGTTGATCCTGATGGGCGGCGGCACCGGCGGCGCGAGTAACTTTGTGCCGATGCCGGCCGAGGGGATCAAGCTGATACAGGCACTGTATCGCGATCCAACGATCGAGAATTTGAAGAAGATGATGCATGTCTTTGTCTTCGACACCAGCAATCTGACGGACGCACTCTTTCAGGCGCGTCTGGATAATATGCTGTCTCGACGTGAGCATCTGGACAATTTCGTCAAAAGCGCCGCACTCAATCCCAAGCAATTCCCCGATCAGGGCACGCGCCTTGGTGCAATCGCCGCGCAGACCCTGGTGATCTGGGGACGCGATGACCGCTTCATGCCACTCGACATCGGCCTGCGTTTGCTGTGGGGCATGCAGAATGCCGAGTTGCATATCTTCAGTCGCTGCGGCCACTGGGCGCAGTGGGAGCATGCTGACAAGTTCAATCGCATGGTGCTGGACTTCCTTGTCCATGGCTCTGCGCATCAAGTCTGATGCGCTCGAAGCCTGTTATGACCATCTAAAGCCCGACCTCGCGAACGCCATAAAGCCATCACTGACACGGCAGTGATGGCGCTCGGCTTGGCTTCAAGGGCGACAGCTTTTAGCCGTCGGCCCATCAAAGAGTGCCTTGCTTGCGCCATCCTCCGCTGGACAGTTCGAACATACAAAAAGCACCAGACAGACAAGAGACTGGCCCGCAATTGGTTGCAGCATCGAACAACGTGGCACGCAATCCTTTTTGCGCAGAGGGATTTGATCAGCTGCGCGAGCACCCCTATCCCTACACATCTGTACGTATTTCTATTCAAACAAGCGCCACAACCACGTGCGACGCCGTCACAAGCACTGTTAATCCTCACCGCAACAAATATCATATGTTGACATTACATATCATATATTGACATTTTAAATCGGTAGATTTAGCATCTGCATCAACAATAAAAATGTGGAGATGCTTGCGAGACGATTGCCGCGCAGTGACGGCGGCTGATTGTTCCGATGTCTGGCCAGATCAGCATCGCTGCCGTACCGGTATGGTGACGCAGCGCACATTCTCTTTTTTTGCAGTATCAACTTTCTTCTTGTGGAGATAGACAGTCGTGTCAAACAACAAAGTAAAAGTAGCAATCATCGGGTCCGGCAATATCGGCACGGATTTGATGATCAAGGTTTTGCGCAATGCAAAACATCTGGAAATGGGGGCGTTTGTCGGTATTGATCCGGCATCTGATGGCCTGGAACGCGCACGTCGTTTGCATGTACCGGTCACCGCTGAAGGCATTGATGGTTTGCTGAAGATGCCGGGGTTTGGCGATATCCGTATCGTTTTTGACGCCACGTCGGCGGGTGCGCATGCCCATCACAACGCCTTGTTGCAGGCGCATGGGGTGCGTGTCATTGATCTCACGCCGGCTGCAATCGGTCCGTATGTGATTCCTGCGATCAATCTCGATGCCCAACTGGATGCACCCAACATCAACATGGTGACCTGTGGCGGACAAGCCACGATTCCGATCGTGGCGGCCATTTCGCGGGTGACCAAGGTGCATTACGCTGAAATCGTCGCATCGATTTCGAGCAAGTCGGCCGGCCCCGGCACACGCGCCAATATTGACGAGTTCACGGAAACCACTTCGCGCGCCATTGAAGTCCTGGGCGGCGCCACACGCGGCAAGGCCATCATCATTCTCAATCCGGCCGATCCACCGCTGATGATGCGCGACACCGTCTTCGCACTGGCCGATCCGACCGATCAGAACGCGATCGAAGACAGCATTCTGAAGATGGTCGAGCAAGTCCATTCTTATGTTCCCGGCTATCGCCTCAAGCAGAAAGTGCAATTCGATCTGTTCGATGACGCACATGCTTTGAATATCCAGGGTCTGGGAAAAATGACCGGGCTCAAGGTTTCGGTGTTTCTGGAAGTCGAGGGCGCAGCCCATTATTTGCCATCGTATGCCGGCAATCTCGACATCATGACGTCGGCGGCGCTGGCTTGCGCTGATCGCATGGCGCAAACGCAATTGGCCGCAGTCGCGGTCTAGAACGGAAAATACGATGAAAAAACTTTATATTTCCGATGTGACTTTACGCGATGGCAGTCATGCCATTCGCCATCAATACAGCCTCGATAACGTTCGCACGATTGCCAAAGCGCTCGATGAAGCCGGTGTCGATTCGATTGAAGTGGCGCACGGCGACGGCTTGTCGGGCGGCAGTTTCACTTACGGTTTCGGTGCCCACAGCGACGTTGAATGGATTGCTGCCGCAGCCGAAACTGTCAAACGCGCCAAAATCACGACCTTGCTCATTCCCGGCATCGGCACCCTGCATGACTTGCGCGCCGCCTACGATGCCGGCGCCCGCGTAGTGCGCGTGGCCACCCATTGCACGGAAGCCGATGTCTCGCGCCAGCATATTGCCTATGCGCGTGAACTGGGCATGGATACCGTCGGTTTCCTGATGATGAGCCATATGGTCACGCCGCAGCAACTGGCGGTGCAAGCCAAGCTCATGGAAAGCTACGGTGCCACCTGCATCTATGTCGTCGACTCTGGCGGCGCCCTGACCATGGATGGCGTGCGCGATCGTTTCCGCGCATTCCGCGATGTCTTGCATCCAGAAACCGAACTGGGCATCCATGCACATCACAACCTCAGTCTTGGCGTTGCCAATTCCGTCGTGGCGGTGGAAGAAGGATGCAACCGGATTGATGCCAGCCTGGCCGGCATGGGCGCCGGTGCCGGCAACGCACCACTGGAAGTGTTCATCGCACTGGCTGATCGTCTGGGCTGGAATCATGGTTGCGATGTCTATGCACTCATGGATGCGGCAGACGATATCGTGCGGCCATTGCAGGATCGTCCGGTACGGGTTGATCGTGAAACGCTCGCGCTTGGCTATGCCGGGGTGTATTCCAGTTTCCTGCGTCACGCGGAAGCGGCCGCCGGCAAGTATGGCATCAAGACGGTCGACATCCTGGTCGAACTCGGTCGCCGTCGCATGGTCGGCGGTCAGGAAGACATGATCGTCGACGTTGCACTGGATCTGGCCGGCGCGCGTTAAGCCGATCATTTGGATCCACAAATAACAACACAAGAGACAGGCTGCGTGAATACGTAGCCGAATTTCCACGGCAGCACCGCGTCGTTGCTTGACGACCCAGTGCGGCCGTGGACCATAAGAGGAATGGAGCATCACAATGGAAGTTTTGATCGTCATCATCGCATTGGCGTTTCTGGTCGTCATGGCCTACCGTGGTTTCAGCGTGATCATTTTTGCCCCGCTGGCCGCACTTGGCGCCGTCTTGCTGACCGACCCCAGTGCCGTCGTGCCGGCCTATACCGGTATCTTTCTGGAAAAGATGGTGATTTTCATCAAGCTGTATTTTCCGGTTTTCCTGCTTGGGGCGATTTTCGGCAAGGTCATTGAGTTGTCCGGCAATGCCAAGTCGATCAGCTCTGCCGTCATCCGCATGGTCGGGCAACAACGCGCCATGCTGGTCATTGTGCTGGTGTGCGCATTGCTCACCTATGGCGGTGTCTCGCTAAATGTAGTGGTGTTCGCCGTGTATCCATTTGCAGCCGAGATGTTCCGCCTCGGGAATATCCCGAAACGCCTCATTCCTGGCACGATTGCGCTCGGCGCCTTTACCTTTACGATGGATTCTTTGCCAGGCAGTCCGCAGGTGCAAAACATCATCCCGACCACCTTCTTCAAAACCGGCACCTGGGCAGCACCTTGGCTGGGCACGCTCGGCGGTCTGTTCATTTTCATACTTGGCATGCTCTATCTTGAATCGCGCCGCCGTGCCGCTGCGCG
>Ga0302155_10003320_pt1 | contig 10485 bp, 8 predicted proteins | sample I_Bog_N3_1_FD_193508 | JGI IMG/M metagenome (GOLD analysis project Ga0302155, IMG submission 193508) | Peat permafrost microbial communities from Stordalen Mire near Abisko, Sweden - I_Bog_N3_1 | ecosystem: Environmental > Terrestrial > Soil > Wetlands > Peat | place: Sweden: Abisko, Stordalen...
CACCTCGGAATTTCATCCGAGCTGCATCCCAGCCATGCGCCTGAAACAGCGCCACCCGAACGCGCCCCTGGTGGTCGGCCTCTACTTCTTCGCGCCCAAATGGTTTTCGGGCCAGCCGGGACCCGGTCTGATGTTCACCGCCTACCGGCCGTTCCAACAATGGATTTACCAGCGCACCCTGCGCGAGTCAGAGATGATTTTGACCACCGTGCCCCAGGATCGCGACACCATGATCGCCGACGGCCGCTCCCCCGAATCGGTGTTCGCCGTGCTCGGCGGCGTGGACCTGGCCATTCCCCAAACCGTGCCCGAACCCAAGGAAAAGACCTTCGACGCCGTCTTCATCAGCCGCTTGCATCCCCAAAAAGGGCCGATGGAATTAATGGACGTCTGGAAGCTGTTGCTGCAAAAAAAGCCGGGGGCCCGGCTGGCCATGATCGGCTCCGGTCCGCTCGACGCCGCCTGCAAAGCCAGGGCGGAAAAGCTTGGCATCGCCAAAAACGTGGAGTTTTTCGGCTTCCGCGACGGCGTGGAGAAATACCAGATCATCAAATCGGCCCGCGTGGTCGTGTACCCGGCGGTGTTCGAGGTGGGCGGCATGGCCTCGGCCGAAGCCTTGTGCTGCGGCCTGCCCGGCGTCTCCTTTGATCTGCCGCCGCTCCGCGTCTATTATCCCCGGGGCTGGCTCAAAGCCCCTCCCGGCGATTTCGCCGGGCTGGCGGATTGCATTCATCGCCTGCTCACCGATGAGAAACTCTACGCCCAAACCAGCAAGGAGGCGTATGCCGCCGGACTGGAATGGGACTGGAACGCCCGGGCCAAAGCGATCTGGGACGCCATCGAACGCAGCATCGCCCCGGACGCGCCGGCGTATTTCAAGCCCCCAAATAAATAAGCCATGCTTGTCCCTTTACTGCGCAACCTGCTCCGGCTCTGGAACGAGCTGCTCAGTTTTTTCCGGCTCCTGAAGCCGCGTTTGTTTGGCTTGCGCACCGGCGCGGGAGTTTGCGTGGGTTCCGGCATCGAATGGCCGCTGGGCAACGTGCGCAACCTTCAGCTGGGCGACCGCGTCAGCCTGGGGCGGCGCGGCTGGTTCTATCTGCCGCTCAGCCACCGGCAGGCCCGGATCAAGATCGGAGCCGGCACCGCCATCGGGAATGATTTTGTCATTTCCGCAAACCAGGAAATTCAAATCGGGCAGGATTGTTTGATTTCCTACCGCGTTTCCATCTTGGACCACGCCCATGTGACTGGCTGGAACATCAAGCCCACTCAGAGTGGTTTAACCCAGGGCAAGCCGATCCGGATTAAGGATGGCTGCTTCATCGGCTGTGGTGCGGTAATTCATCCAGGAGTGGAGCTTGGTCCCAACTGCATTGTCGAGGCTAACTCCGTGGTGATGCGTTCGTTTCCCGCCGGATCGGTCATATCTGGATCGCCCGCCCGGTTATTGCGCTTGATTGCCAACTCATAAATCGCCAGCCTTTTGTTCGATGGATGCCACACTTTATAAGCGCGCCGCAATGATCCGGCAGTTCGAGGAACGCCTGCTGCAACTGTTTTCCGAAGGCAAACTGTCCGGCACGGTCCATACTTGCATCGGGCAGGAACTCAGCGCACTGGCTGTGATTGATCATTTAGACCCGAGTGACTGGATTTTCAGCAATCACCGCTGCCATGGCCATTATCTGGCGCGTTTTGAGGATATTCACGGATTGTTAGCTGAGATCATGGGACTGCCTCAGGGGATTTGTGCCGGTCGCGGCGGCAGCCAGCATGTCTTCCGGGAGAATTTCTTGAGCAACGGGGTGCAAGGAGGCGGCGTGCCCATAGCCGCTGGCTGTGCCATGGCGTTGCGGCGTGCCGGCCGGGAAAAATCCGTGGTGGCCGCTTTTATCGGCGATGGCACCCTTGGCCAGGGCGTGGTTTATGAGACCTTGAACCTGGCCGCAAAATGGCAGGTGCCACTGGTGTTGGTTCTCGAAAAAAACGGTTACGCGCAAAGCACCAATACCGCCACGACCATTGCGGGGGAGATTCGCGGGCGGTTTGAAGCGTTTGGCTGGAAATATTGCGAAACATCCATTTGGAATGAACCCGAGCTGTTTGCCACCGCCAAAGAAGCGATCCAATTCGCGCGCGACAACAGTTCCCCGGTGGCATTATGTATCAACTGCTATCGGCTCAAGGCTCATTCAAAGGGCGATGATAATCGGTCGTCTGAGGAAATTGCCCGCTATCTGGAACGCGACCCAATGCACGTGTTCGAACAGGCTAACCCGGGCCTTGCGGAACAGATCCGTCAGGAATGGGATCGTGCACTCAGCGAAGCTCTCTCCGAGTTGACAACCGCACCGAGCCAAGTGGCCAGGAACCAAGCGCCCCCAGAAAAGCCAGAACTTGTTCAGTGGAACGAACAGCCTGCACTCAACGAATCGCATCGGGTGATTGAACGCATTCGTAGCGGACTAAAGAAGTTGTTGGAACAGGACAATCGCGTGATTTTGCTGGGCGAGGATTTGCAGGACCCTTATGGAGGGGCTTTCAAGGCGACGAAAGGATTAAGCACCAACTTTCCCGGACGAGTCCTCAACACCCCCATCAGTGAGGCTGCTATCACTGGCTTTGGAAATGGCTTGGCGCTGGCTGGAGCGCGGCCTGTCGTCGAAATCATGTTTGGCGATTTTGTGATGCTCGCCGCTGATCAACTAGTCAATCAGGGCAGCAAATTCGCCTACATGTACAACTCGCAGGCGAATGTGCCCCTTGTGGTGCGGGCCGCCATGGGCGGCAAGCGTGGCTACGGCGCGACCCATAGTCAGAGCCTGGAAAAACATTTCTTTGGGACCCCTGGGCTGAGCATCGTTGCGGTGAATTCGATATTTGACCCGGAATTATTGCTGGAGCGCATCCATTCGGAAATCAATCATCCTTGCCTGATGATTGAAAATAAACTGCTTTATTCGCTGTTGATGCACTATCAGGCTCCAGACGGGCGCCGCTGGCTGGCAAGCAACAGCTCGTTTCCCACCTTGAAACTGCCGGCCGTCGGCACTGCGGATTTAACCATCGTCACCTACGGAGGCATGGTGGAGGAGGTTGAGGCGGCGGTCAAAGACGCCTTTCTTGAAGACGAAATCCAAGCGGAGGTTTTGGTGCCAACCATGATTTGCCCGCTGGACCTCAATCCCATCCTTGAGTCCGTCAAACAAACCAAGCGCTTGCTCGTGGTGGAAGAAGGACAAGGTTTTTCAGGATTTGGCGCGGAAGTCGTGGCCATGTGCATGGAGCGGCTGAAAGGCCACGCTATCGCAGTCGCCCGGGTTTATGCCGAGCCGCACGCCATCCCCTGTTCGCGGGAACAGGAACAATTCGCCCTGCCGGGAGTTGCCAAAATCCGAGAACGCATTGCCAGTCTCGTACAAACATGAGCGAACCCATTCAGGTAAAAGTTCCTTTTGAAAATGTAAACGATCCCACGGCCAGGATCGTGGATTGGAAATTGCCTTCCGGATCCCAGGTCAAGAAAGACGATATTATCGTGGAACTGGAAACCACCAAAACCACGTTCCCGGTCACTGCGCCCGCAGCTGGTTTTCTCGAATATCATTTGCCACTCGGAGAAGAGGTGCCGGTGGGCGAAAACTTATTCCGCATTCATGCTGACGAAGCCTCGGCCCGGACGCCACACATTTCACTGCCCAAAGCCCAGCCACCGCCCGTCCCGCCGGTCTCGACGACAAGTGGTTCTCCCTTGATTAGCAAGCGCGCGCAGGAACTGATGGCCGCCCATGGACTGGAGGTTTCGGTATTTGCAGGCCGGAGCGTGGTCAAGGAGTCGGATGTCAGAGAGAAGATCGCAAGCCTCAAAAAAGATCCGCCGCCGCCGGCAGCCGTTCCACCAATTCCACAAGAAATTTCCCGGCCGAAGCCGCCGATGGAGGAACCTGGCGAACTGGTTCCACTGGGACGGGCCAAGCAAGTGGAAAACCGCGAACTCGCTGCGGTCGCCCGCGAGGTTTTGAAAAGCACGCTGTATTATTTTTGTCCTGCCAATGGCTTCCACGAAGCTTGCGCCAGACAGCAGCCCCCGGTGCAACGCTTGGCAGTCGTGCTGTTTGAACTCGCAAAATTGCTCAAGAAATATCCTTCCCTGAATGCCTTTTATACCGACAACTCAATGTTTGTTTATCGGCACGTTCATCTCGGCTTTGCGGTGGACATGGGGCAGGGACTCAAGGTGCTTGTGATTCGGGAGGCAGAAATGTTGAACTTCACGGAATTTACCGCCAAGGTGGAGGACTTGCTGGTGAAATACGCCATGGGTGATCTCGCCGTCAAGGAAATATCAGGCTCCACTTTCACCGTGACGGATTTGGCGCAAACGGGGGCGTTTTCTTTTGAGCCACTTATCAATACCAAACAGGCTGCGATTCTTGGCATTGGCGCGGAAAGCCGCTTTCCGGGAAGCGGAGCAAATGGTTTTATGTTGAGTTGCGCCTTCGATCACCGGGTGAACAGCGGCCGGTTTGTGGCGGAATTTCTCGCTGAATTAAGCACACGATTGGTCGGGCATGCTGCCTCCCTCCAAGCTGGAAGCGAACCGCCATTCTGTTCTCGCTGTCTGCAAACCGTGAATGAATTGCGCGCGATTCAGGCATTTCTCATTCCCAGCACTGAGCCGCCTGGTTATCTTTGCAGCCATTGCCTGTTAGGACATTGACCATGACCGAAAAAGACAAGGTTCGTTCCGTTGTGGCGCGTTTCTTTAACGTGCCGGAAACCGCTGTGACCGAGGGCTACTTATTTCCACCCGACCGGCTCCACGGCTCAGTCGGGCGAGCCACGTTTCGCGCCGCCATAACGCGAATGGCTGGCGTTGACCTACCGCAGGCATTTACCGCGACAACTTTCGGTCAATTATTCACGCCGGCACCAACAAACGATGAATTAAGCGGTCCAGAACCAGCCAATCCGCCGCCGCAAACCACGCTTGCGCCCCGGACATCGCCGGTTGGCGGCTTGGGTATTGACATTGAGCATTGCGACCACCTGCCCCTTGCCTCAGACCCATGGACGGAGAAATTCTATACTGACAACTTCAGTCCGGCCGAAATTGCGTATTGTCAGCGACAATCAAATCCTCGCGAATCCTTTTGCGGCCTCTGGAGCGCCAAAGAGGCAGCTAGGAAATGTCATGCGGATATTTTCCAGCTTCGTCCGCTGGACCTGGAAATCACGCATGATGTGCAAGGCCGCCCGTTTCTAACAATCCTGCGTAACGGCAAGCCGGAACGAAATCACTCTTGCGAGATCAGTATCAGCCATTCGCAAGGCATATCCATCGCTGCCTGCGTCACCGGCAATCGCCCGCCAGCATCAAGTTCTGAAACGATTTCACCGGCGGGGAATACCCCTGCATCAGTCAACCATGCGCTGGTCTGGCTGGCCCTTGGTCTGAGCGTGTTAAACCTGCTTTTGTGGCTGTTACTATTCTTTAAAAATAACCACCCGGAAAGCCTTGTTAAATGAATACCTGCCGCTTAACCCTTTATGTTTCCATGCGTGCTTTGATTTCAATATTGCTTGTGATGCTGCTGTTCGGCGAGCTTATTTCTGTCCAAGCCGCCCCCGATTCTGCCGTGACCAACAAACCTTGTCTGACTATCGAATTACAGGATGGCTCGCGAGTGTTGGGGCGGTCGAAGGAAAATACTCTGCAAATACATTCCGAAGTGTTGGGCGAGATCGAACTCACACTGGATAAGATTGCCTATGTCAAACGCCTGGCCAATACTAATTTGGCCGCCATTAAAGCAGCCAATGGCGACACCTTTACCGCCACCATCACCACAAAAACCATACACCTTGCAACCTCATTTGGCGAATTGCGCCTGGCCACCGATTCCATCCGCCAGCTTAGCGTGAATACCGTTTTTCCTGGAACCAACCCGGGTGCCGTGGCTTCATGGTCTGGTGCCGGGAAGGGCGGCGATACGATTGGTGGTCACAATGCCAGCCTGGTTGGCCGGGTGGCTTTCGCGCCGGGCCTGCGTGGAGAGGCGTTTTTCCTGGATGGAGCCTCGTATTTGCGGGTTCCAGGCACTCCAGAATTAGCCGTAGGCAAGGAAAGCGGGCTCACCATGGAATGCTGGATCAATCCTGCGAAAACCGATGAGCAGATGCCAATAATCGAATTTGAACAGGAACTTGGCTCCCGTAATGGTTCAGATGTTGGCCTTCAGCTTTACATTAATTTGCCTCCCGGCGGGGGGGCGGGACGGGGTTGCATTTCAGCCAATCTAGAGGACACAACGAAAATCAGTCACATAATTTCTTCCCCGCCAAATTTGCTGCGCCCCGGCATTTGGCAGCATATCGCTTTGACTTACGACCGCGTTTCCGGCGAAGCTGTTATCTATCTGAATGGCAGGGAAGTGACTGCTGAGAATTTGGGGAGTTTCACCCCGGAATCCAATCTGGCTTATTTACTTATTGGTGCCCGAACCGCCTTTGGCAGTGAAAGCAGACCTTCCGATGCATTTTCCGGCGGCTTGGACGCAATTGCATTATACAACCGCGCCTTGTCCGCTCCGGAAATTCAATCCATTTACGAACAAGAATATGGCGGCGATGCCGGCCGCCGGGAAGATCGTTAGCCCGGATATTTCATAGTGAAACCGGCGAAACCATGGCAAACCATTGTAGCGCAGGCTTCCCAGCCTGCCGTATCGCAGGTTTCCAAACCTGCGTGCCGTGTCTTTTCAACCACGCATTAGAACGTGTTTGCGCCCCTCTTTTCATGGGGTTTTTCGCGACTCTCTCCAAAATGGCTATGAAATATCCGGGTTAGGCTCTGCCAAATGCCAAATGCCAGGACGTGCTGCAGCATTTTTCGACCCGTCGAAGGCTCAAAATGAGTGATTTCAATCATTTCAATCATTTGTTCTCAATATAGTCACATGGTCGCACGGCTGAAATTAATCGCTTGTCATCCATAATTATTTGTGATTCATTATCGTTCGTTGTTGATTTGTTGGAAACAAATCTCCGGGCAAAAGATATGGAAAAAATAATCCCTCTGCTCCTTTGGTGCGCTTTATGCGTTCAGGCTCGTGCGCAAGTCACCTTTGCGCCACCGGTCACGTACTCCGTGGGGCCCCAACCCCAAGGCGTTATCGCGGCTGACGTGAATCGGAACGGCAAACCTGACCTGATTTGTGCCAATACGGGAAATAACACCCTGACAATTTTGACCAATAATGGATCCGGCGGCTTTGCCCTCGCATCCTCGCCCAGTGTGGGTTCATACCCGGTTAATGTCACGGCAGTGGATGTGAATGGCGACGGCAAAATGGATTTGATCAGCGCCAATTACGGCGACGGTACCATCACGATATTGACCAATAATGGGTACGGCAGCTTTACCCTGTCATCGTCCATCCAAGTTGGCTCAGGGCCATCCTTTGTTGAGGCTGCGGATGTGAACGGCGATGGGAAAATTGATCTGGTTGTCGCCAATAATTTGGATGGAACGCTCTCTGTGTTGACAAATAATGGATCCGGAGCATTCCTGTTGGCATCCTCTCCAGCCGTGGGAAGCTTCCCGCAGGAGGTGAAAGCGGCAGACCTTTTCAATAACGGCCAAATTGAGTTAATCAGCGCCGTCAGCGGGGACAACATGATTGCGGTTTTAACCAATAGTGGTTTCGGTGCGTATCAAGTAATGACCCAGTTGCCGGTCGGAAATAATCCGTTATCAGTTATTGCTAAGGACGTTAATGGCGATGGCTATTTGGATTTGATTACCGCAAATTATGGTACCGGATTTGGAAATACACTTACCATTTTGACAAATGATCACAGCGGTGGATTTACGCTGGCTTCATCGCCTCAGGTTGCCCAAGGACCTTGTTATGTTACAACCGCTGATTTTAACGGCGATGGTAAGCTGGACTTGGCTTCTGTAAACATTTCGGGATCACTCACAGTGTTAACCAATGATGGAAGCGGCGGCTTTTCGATTGCCACCAATCTAAATCAACCGAATCCATATTGTGGAGTGGCGGTGGATGTCAACGGAGATGGTAAAGTAGATTTGGTTGCCACTGATCGTGGCGACAGCACGCTGTCGGTCTTCCTAAACACTTCGGTTATTGGCGCTCCGGCCATAACGGTCAACCTGCAAAACCAGCCCGTTGTGGTCGGATCAAACACCAACCTTTCGGTGACCGTCAACGGACAATCCCCGCTCAGCTATCAATGGTATTTTGTCCCCACCAACAATCCCGGGCAGGCCGGGGCTTATGCCGAAACGGTTTCGGGTTCTGGCTATGGTTTTGTCTATGCCGCGGTGATAACCAATGGCGGCTTCGGTTACGGCAATAGTCCCCGGGTGAGCTTTATTGGCGGCGGCGGCAGCGGCGCCTCGGGATACGGCTCTGTTTCCAACGGCGTTCTCACCGGCATCACGGTGACCAACGCGGGTTCCGACTACAGCGGCCAGCCAATCGTGGTCATTGATCCGCCCAACGGAATCCTCATCGGCCAGACCAACCGCTTTTTAACCATCAGCAACGCGGGGCCCAACAGCTTGGGCGGCTATTCCGTCGTCATCACCAATCTCTACGGCAGTGTCACCAGCAGCGTCGTCAACGTGACCTTGCTCTATCCGCCAAACATCACCACGAATCCGCAAGGGTTCACCGCCAGTTACCACTCGGCCAATTCGCTGAGCGTGACGGCCGCTGGCTCGCCAACGCTGAGCTACCAATGGCAGTTGAATGGCACCAACCTTTCTGGTGCCACCAACGCCAGCTATGCCATTTCCAGCCTGAATCTGACCAACGCCGGCGCTTACACGGTGACCGTCTTCAGCCCTTATGGCACCGCCTATAGCAGCCCCGCGAACGTTGAGATTGCGCCAACCCTGACCGCGCCGTTTGCTGGCACCACCAGCATCTGGGGTCAGGCTGCCTCCCTGGACGTCGGGGCGGTCGGTTCCGGCACTTTAAACTATCAGTGGTATTTCAACGGCGTGGCCATTCCCGGGGCCACCGGCAGCGTTTACGACCTGGCCAGCATTCAATTAGCCAACGCTGGCTTGTACAGTGTGGTGGTCAGCAGCCAGTATGGCAGTGTGACCAACCCCGCCTATCAGGTGGTGGTTAATCCTGCCAACATCGCGTTTGGAACCTGCCCCATCATTTACATCCAAGGCACGCCCGGATACAGCTACACCATCCAAAGCACCACCAATCTGGCCAACCCCAATGCCTGGGTGACCGCCACCAACATTACCATTCCCTACACCCCCTATATCTGGGCGGACACGGCCACCGACGCGACTTTGCCGGCCAATCCGCATAAATTCTATCGCGTGACGGCGGGGCAGTGATCGGTAGTGGCCCGGGCGTCCCGCCCGGGCGTTTCACCCGCCGCCGATTCCGCCCCGGCCTCGTCGTACAGCACCGCGGAGGATTCGAATGGCCACGCCGATGGGGACGGGGCCGCCGACATCGCCGCCGCCCCGCCCCAATTGCGCATTCGCCAGACTGTTCCCATTGACGTCATCGCCGACGACGACCAATACCCGTCCGTCGCAGCGGCGGCGAGGGACATAAAGGACGTAACGACAGGGTCTGTTTTTGATCGTGGCATAGTTGGTTGGGGCGGTTGGCCGCACGGACACCGATAAATCCCTTTGTTTTACGACACAGTTTCCCAGCCCGGGCTTTCGGCATTCGCATAAACTATTGCGCCTCTGCATCTTGTCGATTGAACTCAGAAACCATCCGCCAGGAACATTTCCCAACGTAAGCGGCTAACGCATTTTTGAAAAAAAATGCCGAAAAAGTGCCGGATCCGTTAGCCGCTAACAACCCGGTTTCCCGGATTCCTGCCATACTTGTCCCGGATTGCTATGGGCTACCCCCATGATATCAAAGTCCGGGCCGGACCCAATCTTCCGCCCGCGCAACGTCGGCCCGGCCCCGCGCCCTCCGCGAACGTCCCCGCGCGCTTAAAAATCATCGTCATCCTCCCCCTTGGCCGCCACGCCATGGTTTCGCCGCCATTTCATCCCGGAGCGAAGCCATCCGTGCCGGCTATCCATCATTCCCGCGCCAGACCCCGGAGGTGGACGGAGTCGCGCTGCGACTCCGTTTGCCTGCGGAGCAGGCACTTTGTGGCGCGGCCCCGCCCGGGGCTCGCGCACAATTTCCTGCGCAACGGAGCCCGTGCCCGAGGCAAACACAACGAAAACCCCCGTAATATCACTTTTTACGCTTTGAAACCGCCATGAACGAACCGCGAGAATGCCCACCCTCAACGCCACCGACATTCGTCATTGGTGCTTCGTCATTCTTTCGTCATTTAACATTCTTCATTCGTCATTCCCAAACTGAAACCTTCGTGAAACCCCCGAAATATCACTTTTTTACGGATTGAAACCTCACCCCACAATGACCCCACGCATCGTCGCCA
>Ga0302155_10003327_pt1 | contig 10476 bp, 9 predicted proteins | sample I_Bog_N3_1_FD_193508 | JGI IMG/M metagenome (GOLD analysis project Ga0302155, IMG submission 193508) | Peat permafrost microbial communities from Stordalen Mire near Abisko, Sweden - I_Bog_N3_1 | ecosystem: Environmental > Terrestrial > Soil > Wetlands > Peat | place: Sweden: Abisko, Stordalen...
TGAGGCGCATGAGGCGCTGGACTGCGTATTCCGGCGAATCTGTACACCTGTTCCGGAGTTTTTATACACCCCTCTGTGAAGTCGGAGGTCGCGTAGCGACCGACGCTGCTGTGAGTGGTGGTCCTCTTAACTCACCTCCTTCGGAGACATCGTAGGGCAGTTCATTTCAACACTGGCGATGGTCGGGATCGACCAACTACTTCGGTTGGTTCTTCGCGCGTGGAGCGTTTGTTTCGCCCCGACGTCGGGACGCTCCGGTGAGCTCGATGCGGTGCGTGCGTTCTAACAGCCGGTCGAGGATTGCGTCGGCGACCGTCGCGTCGCCGAGTCCCTCGTGCCAGTGACCGACGGGCAGTTGTGACGTGGCGATGAGTGACCGACTCCGGCGGTCTTCGACCACCTCGAGCAGATCGGCAGCTTGATCGTCGGAGAGTGGTCGCAGGAGCAGGTCATCCAGAATTAAGACGTCGGTTCGCGCGAGCGTGGCCATGACCCGAGCGAGACGACCATCGGCCCGGGCGACACTGAGGTCGTCGAGCAGCCGTGGCACGCGCACGTAGAGCGCACTGTGACCGTTGCGGATGGCGCTGTGGGCGAGCGCGCACGCGAGGAAAGTCTTGCCGACGCCGGTTGGTCCGACGATCATCACGTTGTGGTGGTTCTCGACCCAAGGTGACTTCACCAGTGACAGGAACGTGGTCTTGTCGAGTCCTCGAGTGTTGGCGAAGTCCACGTCTTCGACGACGGCGCCGCTTCGCAGTTTGGCGGACTTGAGGACTCGCTTTAGTCGACGGTTCTGACGTTGCAAGAGCTCACAGTCAACGAGGAGTCCGAGTCGTTCCTCGAAGCTGAGTCCGGTGTAGTCGGGGTGTTCTCGTTGCTCGAGTAGTCCCGACGCCATGGCTGGCAGCCGCAACGACTTGAGCCCCTCGATGGTGGTGTTGGTGAGCATGGTGATCTCCTATTGGTAGTAGTTCGGGCCACGGATGTTTCGGTGCGCGGAGTGGGCCCGAGTAACCCCATCGCGCAGTGGTCGTTGGTCGAGACCGTGCTTCAGAATCGACTCGACCGACTTATAGGAGAAGGACTTCACGCTGAGGCAACGCGCGCACGCGGACTCGAGTCGCTCGGGTGAGTACTTCTTGCTAAGTCGCATGACGCCGAGGGCCGAGCGGAACCCCTGCTCGGGGTGAGGTCGACTCTTCATCAAGGCGTCGACGAAGGCCGCGGTCTCGGGACCGTTCTTCTCGGCCCAGGCCACGATCCTCCCCGGCGTCCACTCCAGGTAGCGCCGGTGCGAGTCGGGCATGTGCGCAGCATCCGTGGCGTGACGCCCTTTTTGGTAACTGCGCAGGTGCGAGGCAACGCGCTTGTTCTTGGCGAAGATCTCGACGACCGAGCCGGTGAGACGGACGTCAACCACCTGACCGGCCAGCTGGTAGGGCACCGAGTAGTAGTGGCGATCGACCTCGACGTGGTAGTCAATGTTCACCTTGGCCGCTCGCCAACTCGCGAACTCGTAAGGGTCGCTCGGCAGTGGTCGCAGCGCCGGTTGGTCGAGCTCTTTGAAGAGCGACGCGCGCGAACCCTCCATCTTCTTGAAGGGCTTGCGGTTAAGGCGCTCCACCAGTTCGCCAATCGCCTCGTTGAGCGCAGCCAAGCTCGTGAAGCGCTGGTGGCGAAGCACCGCGATGATCCAGCGCTCGACGAGTTGCACGCCGGCTTCGGCCTTGGCCTTGTCGCGGGGCTTGTAGGGCCGCGCGGGAATGATCGCCACGCCGTAGTGACTGGCCATCTCTAAGTAGGTGGCGTTGACGTCGGGCTCGTAGCGATGCGCCTTGGTGACGCCACTGCGCAAATTGTCGGGCACCAGGATCTCTGCGCAGCCACCCAGGAATTCGAAGGTCGCCACGTGCGCCGCGATCCAGTCTTGGATCTGCTGGCTGCGGGTCGCCGTGGCGAAGGTGTAGCTGGAAGCCCCCAAGACCGCGACGAAGAGTTCGGCGTGAAAGCTCACCGTGAGATCGCGCTCGTCGTAGATGGGGATGGTCATGCCCGGGTAGTCCACGAAGAGTTTCTCGCCGGCCTTGTGATCGAAGCGCATCACGACGCTCAGGTGACGTCGCCACGTGCGGTAGAGGTGACAGAACTGGCTGTAGCCGTAACCATCGGGGTGGAGCTCTCGATATTCGAGCCACAGGAGTTGGAGTGTGACTCCCTTGATGGCAAGTTCCTTTTTGACCGCGGCGAAGTCGGGCGCGGCGTGGCTCGAGGAAGGAGCACTCGCGGTGCCGAAGAGGCGACGCTCGAGCGCGTCGTCGTCGAGATCCTCGGGCAGTGGCCAGGCGAGACCGGCCTCCTTGGCCCGACGTAAGAAGACGGCCACGGTCGTGTGGGGCATGGCGAGTGAGCGCGCCACTTGGCGCAGGCTTAACTGCTCGCCCCAACTGAGTCGAAGTACGTCGCGGACCTTGCGCATGGTTGTATGGGGACGGGGCACCGGTGACTCCTTGGATCGTGGTAGATCAAAGCGTTGCCGGTGCCCTCTCACTCACGCCAACGCCGGCGTCACGACCTCCCCGGGTGTACAAAAACTCCGGAACGGGTGTACAAATTCAATCGGAACGGGTGTACAAAAACCCTCAGAATCCGCAGCTTCCTTTGTGGCGAAATGGTTAATGAAGCAAATCGCACCAAAGAACACGTCTTTCCTGCGTGGATGCAGACCGACTTTGGCCTATGGGATCAGAGCCTCACGCTCCTAAATGGAAGCATCATTCCATACCGCCAGGTCACAGTTACTTGTTGTTTCAATTGCAACAACAAGTACTTGCGGCCTCTCGAAGACAAGGTCAGTGTTGCATTTCGGGAGGGTGCGGATTCCGTTCGATCGCTCAATCCCGAGGTGCTCTTTCTGTGGCTCGCAAAGATCTACTACGGTCTCCTTTTTCGTGAGCTGACCCTACGTTTGGATCGGTCCAATCCAGACAACGAGAGCATGATCACAAACCCAGAGATGCTGCGGGGATTCGGCGTCCACCATGTACTCATGAGACGTGTCCTCGGAAAAGTGTCCTGGAACCTCTTCCCGGCGTCGATTTTCGTCTTTGATGCCTTGACGAGCGAGGCATCGGCGGCCAATTTCGACTACTTCGACGCGATTGATCAACCGTTTCTGACCCTTCGCTGTGGCTCGTCGTACGTAGTTACCTTCCTCCAAGACTTCGGAGCCGCCCACGACTTCGGCGTCGATGGTTTTGAACAAGTTCAAACCGCCTACGAATTGGTGCTCCACCCGCTTCAGTGCATCGAGCTCGATGCACTCTTCTTAACCGTCATAAAGCAGCACCAACCAGCAAGCCTCATGGTTGGCCAGACTCCCGACGGATGGGACGTGATGGTTTCTCCGCTGGGAGGATTGTCGGGCGTTCCACCGTATGAGCCGTGGGATCGCGACTACTACGGACAGAATCTCGAATCGATGTGGAAGATGCGGACTGGAAGTGCACTCGTTGCGACAGGGGTAGGCGTTCCAAGTCTCATCCTTGATGGCAACGGCGATCCATTTCAAGCACCGAACTTTGATTGGAGGCCGCCGACCGTCGAATAATCGAATTTGTCTCCCGGAGCGCTCTCCTTTGGTTGCCGACATTAACCTCCGAACTCCTTGACCAAATAACTTGTTGTTGGCCACCATGCTCGACTAAGCAAGTAGACGCGTCTTTTGAATAGCTGGAACTACGGGAGACACGGTCTTGAGTACCTGGAACACGAGACAAATAATCGAAGCCCTGGCCCTGTTGGACGAGGCCGCCGTATCTGACGGCATCCTTGAGATCACCACTTCGAATTTCCGACTTCTTCGCTTTCCTGAGCGGTTTCTCTCACCGACGATGCCGGCCGCACAAGTCATATGGTCAATAACCTCCAAATCGCTCGACATTGTGTTCGATGAGGTTTCGTCAATTGTTCGCGAGTGGGATCTCGATGCCGTTCATTGGTGGGTTACGAGCACTACGCGTCCGCTCGACACAGAGGATTATCTTCTTCACCGAGGAGGAGTCCTGAGCGACTCATTCCAGATCCTTGCCCGTGAGTTAGGGACCGAAACTGCCCAACGTGTCGCGCCGAATGATGTAGAAGTTGAACTCGTCTCTGACGAGCGAACACTCCGAGATGCGATTCATGTCGAGACTCAGGGTTGGGGAAGACCATTGCTCGACGAGGAATCAATTGGTCGTCGACTCATCGAAGTCCTCCACGACCTCGAAGCGGCGACTCGCTTTCAATTTGTGGCATACATCGACGGGATCCCGATCTCGACCGGGTGTTGCAGAATTGATGGCGAAGTTGGACGGCTTTACGGGGCGGTTACCTTGCCTGAATTTCGATTGCGTGGCGCTTATCAAGCCATACTCTCATCACGATTGCGTCAAGCCCGTGCCCTTGGAGCGACAATTGCTATAACTCGTGGACGACCTCTGAAGTCAGGCCCCATTTTAGTTAAGGCAGGTTTTACGGTGCACGGCGAAGAAAAATGCTATCGTCTCGCCGTCCGGTAACTGTTCGTACTTAAGAAGCCCTTTTGGCTACGGCGATTTTAAGACAACTATATAGAATATACGGTTACAAGATTAGATGAGTAGTTTATAGTCCATATATTATTTCCGTCTAATAATATACTATAGAAACCCAAACCATCTCCCTTATTAGATTTAGCAATAGTTTTTTGCAATTTTCCGGTAGGGCCATACTCTAACAAGTTGTCCACAAAGCCCGTGTTAATAACAAATAAATGACTTCCGTTGAAGATTAGTGCCTTTGGGGATGGGACATTGAAGACTCTTATCAAAACGCCATTCGGTATACTCAACTCACCAATCACCCCACTGTGGGCATTAATTCCACTTACCCAAATAGCCGCTCGATAATAATAGCTATAAGCTGCAAAATTTTTACTTACCCAACGGATTGTTCGAGTGTACGCCCCATTAATAGCATTAAATTCATAACCACTCTCCCCAAGCAAGAGATAGGTGCCAGTATAAATTATATTATTCGGAACCGCAAAACTATGTTGGACTGAAGCTGATATCGTTAACACACCATTGAGACTCGGATTGGAAACATTGATTTTTACTAAAGACGCTGGTAGTTTTAATGTATAAGAATTTCCTACCCATATATAACCTCCGTTAATAACTGTTAATGAGACTGGGCTATATATTTGTGTTCCGGTTATGTAATCAACTAATGCGCCGGTACTGGGATTAAGTTCGGTTATCGAATTACCCAATTGATTTGCTACCCAAATATCTCCCCCCGCAAAAGCTAATGCATCTGGACAGTCAAACTGATAACTCGGATTATTCAGTTCCTGAACTATTTGTTTCGTAGTTGCATTAATCTCAGTCACTGCATTACCGCTACAACTCGCTACCCAGATATCCCCTCCAGCTTGAAGGAGCGCATCAGGTTCAGCCGGAACATGAACTGTATTGCCGGTCACTACTGGATACGTAGTCGTAGTTATTGGACCCGTAGTCGTCGTTGAGTTACCCACAGTCGTTGTGGTGGCTGTCGCACCGTCGTGGCCAATAAGTAAACCTGACGCTTCAGCGGTAGTGGATATCAGACAGATACTGCCAACAAGGAGCGGGCTCAAACTGGCTATTCTCCAGGTACGTCGAAATCTCATCATTTCATAACGTTTCAGCTTGTAGCTTGCTGGTACTGCGTCAAAATCTCCTTGGGGATTCGACCTCTTGGGCTTACCGGGATCTGGTTGTTGGCGGCCCAGACTCGTACTTGGGCGAGCTCCTCCGCCGACAAACCTGAGCTAGTGGATCGGCGTGTTGAACCCTTGGTCCGTCCAGATGTGGAACTCACTTTACGAGCGCCCGCAATAAACTTTCCCATCGCAATATCAAAGTCAGCGGCGTTCGTGTCCGAAAGATCAATTTCGTAAGAAGTACCGCGGAACGAAAACTGCACTCGTTCTTTAGCCACTGAACCGTCGAGATCATCGACCAGAGTCACAACTGTTTTCTCGGCCATTCTTAGTCCTCCAAAATGATCTGAACGACTTTCAACATTGGTCGCACTTAATGACCAAGACTATATCGGGTCACTGTATTAGACCATGGATTCGCAACCCAAAGATCGCGACTGTCATATAACATTGCCATACCATAGTGCGTAAAATATCCTATATTAGCCTTTACTATAGTTCGCAGACTTCGGTTCGAAAAACTATACTCTTGAACCATATTAACAGTGGATCTGCCAACTACATCGACCACGAATAAATCATCACCTGTAAAAATTACCTGGGACGGAGAGTCAACACCCAACACCTCTCTTATATAAACGCCTGTAGCAGCATTATATTCAAGAACTGAGCTATTATTTTCACTTGTGACCCAAATATATCCATTATCATATGAAACGCAGATCGCGCCACTTACTCCACCTCCACCACCTAAAGTTTCTCTAAGATATACCCCGCTACTAGCACTATACTCGTAAGCTTCGTCACCCGCTGAATCTGACGCCCATATATTAGGCCCTGTTACGGCAAGACAAGTAACATTCTCAAGAAAAGCCGTTGAAAAAGAACTTCTAGTCACATGAAGATTATTTCCAGTTGAGGCGTTAAATTCAGATAAAAAAATGTTGTCAGACACCCATATATTTGGTCCAGTAACAGCAATTGCGTCAGGTTGAACTATATCCGAGCCAGTTTGAGTCTGAACCCAAGCACCAGTTGATGCATTCAGTTGTACTAGTGAGCTATTTGCTCGGTTAGCTATCCAGACATACCCGTCATCAGATGCTAAAGCATCGGGGCAATCTAGTTGATAATTCGAGTTACTACCATACTCTGCAACTATCTGTTTAGTAGAATCATTTATAACTGTTATTTCATTACCCTTACAACTTGCAACCCATATATTTCCTCCGACCTTAATTATCGCATCTGGATCAGCAGCCACAGGTACTGTATTACCCCTTACTTTCGGATAAGTCGATGTGGTTGTCGCGCCGAGGGTTGACGTTGTAGTCGTGGATTCGCCAATGGAACTCGTGGTGGTGCTACCTGGAGATTGTGGCGCGACCGAAATTTTGACTGGTGAGGCGACGATAGAGCGCCCGACCCCCGTGATCCTTAGGTGGACTTCATAACTGACGAGAACTGACGTCGTGTTCGCGGGAATGATCAAGGACGGGTGGTAGTTACCCGAGGTGCAGATAAAGCGCTTCGAGTCATGGGATGTGGACGGAGTCACCATGATGGTACAAGACCGGGCATTCAATACGGAGAATGCGACCTGAACGTTTCCGCCTGGCGCCGGAAGGGCGGCGGGAGTGACGTGGAAGTTGCGAACTACCGGCGGAGCCCCCGACGCCAACACAGGAGTGCTCATGGCGACACTCGTGAGGATCACCGCGATGATGGCAAGTAAGCGACTGCGGTGCAGGAGACCTCGATCCAAGGGCATCGTTTCCTCCAAGAAGTGCCTAATGGACCGAGAATAGCCTCGAATGGTCTCGTGAGACCTTCGCAGTTATCGATGTCAACTCACGCCACCTGATTCCATGAACAGTCTCATCTGGTCAAGGTGGGCTTGCTGAGACACGATGGACTGCTCGCAAAGTAAAGACGTTCTTGATTGCTTTGCATTTGCCCCAATGATGGCGAGCACGTCCATCGCTGATTAAAAAGTCAACCATTCATGGCTCGAGCGTCTCAACTTTTGGGCACTACTTGGGCACTACGCGGGCACTAACGGGCACTAATTGGGCACTAAACAGCGGACAACAGCGGTCAACCGTGGTCACCAATGGTCAAGCAAGACCCTTGCAATCATTGGGGTTTCAGTGAATATCCTTGGAGCGGGCGACGAGAATCGAACTCGCGTTCTCAGCTTGGGAAGCGGAGACAACGGAACGTACTCCGGTTCCTTAGTTCCTGATCAAACAATAAATTTGGGCGCTACTTCGTACGTTCTATTTATCCGGGCACTCCACGGGCACCACGACAAGCCACCCGAGAGGTACGAATCTAGACAGGTCAGAATGTCAACCACAACCGCAGCATTCCCAATTTCTCAACACAAGGCTCGCCATTCTTTAAGAGGATTTCCCAAAGTGTGTGACAACGCGCTTGTCATGGCTACAAAGTAGTCTTCCTCTGAACGGCAGATGAGAACAATCCCAATTCTACGAATCCCTATTTTTACATTGAGGAATTTGACGTTGGTGGGTGTCGCCGTTGCGGTCGTTATGACAGCACTGATGTGGAGCCCAAAGGTCGAGGCTGCCGCAACACCGCAAGCCACCATCGATAGTTTTGGCTCGTCGACATCAGAATTGTCGAGTACGGGTGGTGACGTCCTTCTCACCGGTTTTGTCACCAATTCAACCTCATGCACATTGGCAGTTGTTCCGGCGATTGTGGGAGTTGGCGGTTTCGTGCCTTGTACGACAGGGACGCTTTCGACATCTCTGACGCTTCCCGCCAACAACACTGCGTCGGCGATGCAGTACTCCATCACCTTGACGCTTGGATCAATGCCAAACAATTGGGCTGCCGAGACAATCGTGGTGACGGTGGATACCGCCACACCATCAACTATTCCTCCGGCGTACCCGGCTCCGCACGGCAACACGGTAACCGTTCCCGCCGAGCCCGATGCGCTGGTAAGGGCCGGTGCTGATATATGGGTCGCAAGTTGTAGCGGTAATGCTGTGACCGAAATCAATGATTCAACACAACAAATCGTCCGCGAATTGAGTGGATCAATCTACGGGTTCATTTGCCCTGACGCAATTGCTTACGACGGCACCAACATCTGGGTAGCGAACAGTCCGCCTTCGTCGGGTTCGGGTTCTGTCACGGAATTGAGTGCGTCGAATGGAGATTTAGTCAGGATTTTGACTGGAACGGATATAAACGGACCGCTCTCACTAACAGTTGCGAACGCGGACCTTTGGATTGGCAATAGCTCAAATATCAAGGGCGGTTCTCTCTCGGAATACAACATCGTTACTGGATCCTTCGATCGCATTGTCGTGCCGGCAGCAAGAGGTTCTGCCTGGAGCATCGTTGAGCCCTTATGCATCTCGTACACGGGAAAGGACATTTGGGTTTCAGATCAATTGAGCGACACTGTTGTGGAATTTAACGAATCGACGGGTGCGTACCTACGTCACACGGTATACACGGGCCCTGGAAATGTAGGCCTTTCGAATGTGTCATGCGTGAGTTTCCATAGCGGCTATATATGGGCGAATGGACAGAGTAACAGTGTCGTTGTTGAATACAATGCTCGAACAGGGGCGTACGTGAGGAGCGTTAAGAACGTATTGGGTCCAAGTCAGGTCATTTTCACCGGATCGCGGTTACTCGTTATCGTGATCAATCCGAAAGATGCGGTAAGAGAGTACAACGCCGAGGGAAATTTTCTTCGCACTGTCGCAACGTCCGGATATTACGGTGGCAAGGGCTTTAGCGCGATGGCGGTCGATGATTCAAAAGTTTGGACAGCGAATTACACCAATGGGACCGTATCGGCGTGGAGAATCTAGATGGCCCCTTATTCATCGGCCGTATTGGTGATTTTCTGCTCAGAAAGCGTTGCATATTTTGTGGCTCAACCAAAACTAAATTACGAAGCAACATCGGTCGAACCGAGCCGGACAATGTTTTCTGACAGCGGTCCCGAGAAATACAACGTCGCAAAAGTCCATGTAATTGGATTAGATGGTGTTGAACGAAGACGGACTTGATTTAGTCCGGTCAAGGAGACTGAATCGGCCTGGGAATTCCGGAGGCTCTCCAGGAAACCCACGCCGATTCATAGTGGCAGGGTCGAGGGGCCTTTCGAGATGCAACTCTATCCCCGGCTACAACTATCAAGATCGAGTCCACTGGGAGTTATGGGCCGGCGATGTTTTGGGAGCGGAATCTCCTAGTCCTGAAATACGCCCACCAAAGCAAGTTCAATCTCACTTCGAACTATTGGAGGTTCGTACTTACAATCCGGTCTACGCCGTCAAATTGGGAATTGTTTCAAGCATTGTGTGACTAGTCAATTGAAAAGAAGAGACGCTAGGGACTGCTGTCAATTCGCAAAGTCTGCACCTCGACGGGGGCTGTTCTTTACGAATGACTTGGGGCTGATGTTGCTCTAGGTATGGCGCTGCTGTCGGACGGCGAAACCCATTCATAGGAACCGTCTTCGTGCGCGAGGAGACTCACCAGTCTCCTTGAGTTTCCCCAGAAGTCTGATCTGAGAATCTGGAGTTTCGTCCGCTTATGCCCGTGGTATGCCCGGTGTCTTCAATTTGGGAGAATTTACTCTTCTACAATGCTTTTGATCAGGAGCGATACTAAAACTGCCTCCGAATGACACCACCCTTTCAAGGTGGCGGCACGGGTTCGAATCCCGTTGGGGGTGCGAAGGAAATTCG
>Ga0302155_10003333_pt1 | contig 10462 bp, 7 predicted proteins | sample I_Bog_N3_1_FD_193508 | JGI IMG/M metagenome (GOLD analysis project Ga0302155, IMG submission 193508) | Peat permafrost microbial communities from Stordalen Mire near Abisko, Sweden - I_Bog_N3_1 | ecosystem: Environmental > Terrestrial > Soil > Wetlands > Peat | place: Sweden: Abisko, Stordalen...
CCAAGCCAAATCCTCCTTTTTTAGCAGCTAAAACAACGCCATCTGGAATGGCGTTTCCTGCTATTCTTCCAGACGATGTAGCGCAATTAAAGGCGCTGATTTATGCACAACACGCAGCGGCGGAGATCGCCATGAAAAGCGCGGTAGAGACAGCCGTCCAATCGGCTGTCGCTCAGCTACACGCTGATACCGCAGGAGAAATCCAAGCCATCAAAAAAGAAGCACAAGATACGGTCAATGCCGCTAAACGTGAAGCGCAAGCGTATATTCAACATATGCTGGAACAACTCGTACTGGCACGTCACCGGATGTTTGGTGTCAGCTCAGAACAACTTTCTGCGCAGGGGCGCTTGTTTGACGAAGTCGAATTGCTCGCCAGCACCTCCACCGAAGCAGATGATACGGCGGCGTTGACCTCCTTGGTGCCAGCCGAAGGCACCAACACCACAAAAAAAACAGGCCGCGGCAAACGTCGCCCACTGCCGACAGAACTCCCCCGGGTCGATGTGATACACGATGTACCTGAAGCAGACCGTACCTGTGCCTGTGGTACGCCGATGGTGGAGATCGGACAGGATAGCAGCGAACAACTGGATATCATCCCGATGCAACTGCGCGTACTGCGCCATATCCGCAAACGTTACGGCTGCGTCAGCAGTCTACATGCGCCAGTCACCGCTGCCTTGCCTCCTCACCCCCTTCCGAAGAGCAATGCCAGCCCGGATTTCCTGGCGATGCTCATTGCAGTCAAATACGTCGACGGCATGCCGCTTACCCGCTTTACCAAGGTACTCGCACGACACGACGTTCAGGTGCCGGAGCAAACCTTAGCCCGCTGGGTGATTGGCTGTAAAAATGTCGTACAACCGCTATTTAATCTCATGCGGGATAGCTTGTTTGATCACGATGTCATCTTTATGGATGAAACTGTCGTGCAAGTCCTCAAGGTGCCGGATAAAAATCCCACCAGCAATTCCTATATGTGGGTGCAGGTAGGTGGCGCGCCGGGTAAAACCGTCGTCATTTATGACTTCGATCCGAGCCGAAGTGCCGCGGTGCCGGTACGGCTATTGCACGACTATCGGGGTTATCTTATGACGGATGGCTATAAAGGGTATAACCGACTTGCGACGACACCGGGCATTGAGCACATGGCGTGCTGGGCGCACACACGTCGGTATTTCGTTGATGCGATCAAAGTACACCCCAAAAAAGGAAAGCGCGGCCGTGCGGACGATGCCGTGACACTGATTGGCAAGTTATACCGTATTGAACGCGATCACAAGGATGCCAGCAATGCAGATCGTTTGCAGGCACGGCAACAGCACAGTCTTCCTGTGTTGGCGGAATTGCACAGCTGGATGGTGAAGACTGCCCCCGTGGTGACCCCCGAAAGTGTGCTTGGCAAAGCACTTGCCTATTTAGATAATTATTGGCATTTGCTGACCCGCTACACGGAACGTGGTGACTTGCCCATTGATAACAACGCCGCGGAAAATAAAATTCGCCCCTTTGTGGTGGGCCGCAAAGCATGGTTATTCAGCACCTCTGTTGCGGGAGCCAATGCCAGCGCCGTGATGTATTCGCTGATGCAAACGGCCATCGCCAATGGCGTGGAGCCGTACACTTGGCTGCGCCGGGTAATGCGTGAATTACCTGCGGCAACAACGGTGGAGCAAGTCGAAGCGCTACTCCCGTGGAATTGCCGTTTAACGGATGAGATTGACGCTATTTCCTGACCATCGGCGCATCCGATCATTCCATTCACGTTCATTTCCTTTGTTGTTTCCTAGTAAATTGCGGCCAGATTACCAGTGCCTTGCAGCGACAACCCACGCCATTTCGATTAAGTTAAGCAATATGAAAGCCGGTGCTATTGAGAAATAGCCATTTCATGAGCTGACCTGTTGTTTATGGAGTGCTTACGGTCGCTTCTATCGCAACATCCGAATATTCCGGCGGTCGGCCTCGCTTTCCCGCTTTTTCCGGACGCCAACCGGCTATCGCATCCTCTGTAAAATAGATCGTAAAATCGCCGCGCCTACGCAATGCCTCATTGTATTCTCGCCAATTCGTCAGTTTATATTTCGACTTCGTGATCTTTTCTCGGCGACTTTCATTAAATTTGTAGGGCATTGGCTTTTTTATGGCATCGTTTTATAAAATCATGTCAGATTTACACTTGCTGGCCAGATTGGCGATTTATTCAACAACGCCGTTTAAAACTCAACAAGATGAAGCAAATAAAAAGTTAAAATTAGAAGAAGAAAAAACTAATAAATTGCATAAAGAAATAGAAGAAAAAGATAAGAAGTTTAGAGAGTTTGCAACTACATTTATAAATGATGTATCAGGCAAATTAAAAGGCTTATCAAGTGCAATTTCTAGATTAGCAAAAGGTGTTTCTAATGCTGATGACAAGAAAAAAGTTAATGAATTAGGTAACGAAGTTAAATCAAGCCTTAAAGATTTAACAGATAAATTCAGTATCAAAGATGAAAAAAAGGATAATGGAGATATGAATCAACAAAATCAAAATAAATCTCAACAAAAAACAACTTCTAAATTTAAAAGATAATTAAGGATAAGGTGTAATTATGAGTGATGATTATTTTTCACCAAATAACCCAATGAACTATTGGGCAAGAGAAGCTGATTTAAAAGCAAATCAAGCTCGTTTAGATGCAGAGGCAGCAAGGACAGAGGCATCTATTGAAAGAAAAAGAAATGATACTAATTTTGAAACGATTCTTCAAATGAGTGCAGCCAAAAGAAATCAAGAAGAAATTGTTGGTTCATTAAAAAAAGAAAATGCAACATTATTATCAGAAAAAGATTTTTATAAAGGATTGTTATCTTTACCTATGCGAGAAATTGCAGAGAAAAATGGTGATTTTAAAAAAACCTATGAAGAAGAACAATTAGTATTAGCAAAATGGATTTTAAATAGTAAAGCATATGCTGAAACAACAATGCAATTAGGTTTAAATGCTGGCAAAACACCAGAAGAAATTAAAAAACTTCATACAGAAAATATAGCAGCAGTTTTAACTAATACAACAAAACATGGAAATGATGCAGTAACTAATCCAGTATTAAAAGATAATGTAAATAAAATATTAAAAAAAAACAAGTAAATACTTAAAATATAAAAGCCTTGAAATCAAGGCTTTTATATTATTTTTAATAAAGGTTAATCATTTGAATAGTCATTAATAGAATTTCCTGAAAATCTACCACCAGAACCATCTGTTACTTGTGGTGATACTGAATTTGTGAATTGAGATGATGTTCCTGATGTTATATTTTGCTCAATACTAGAAATATTTCCTAAAAAGAAAATGTAATTAGTTTTCGTTTGAGGGTGTCCTGAATTTTGTGTAAACGGCGTTTCAGTTAAACGTTCGGCATACGATCGCCGAACTGGATTGTAAATCGGTTTAGTGCTGCTTTCCAATCTCTGATTGGGGAGAACAGGGGAAACGGAAAAAATCGTACGTTAAGGATTTTTGCAGCCTCAGCTATTTTTTGAGCTTGCTGTGGGCCAGCAGTCGCGCCACCGTGGACGGATGAACATTGAATAGGCGTGCGGAATCGGCGGCCGTTTTCTGACCGGAATCGACCAGCTGGACAATCTCCTTTTGTTGCTGCGGTGTTAGCTTGGGGCGGCGTCCTCCGACGCGACCCTCTCCGCGGGCTGCCAACAATCCGCTGCGGGTGCGCTCGCGCAACATGGCACGCTCAAACTCGGCAAACGATCCCACGATCTGCATCATCATGCGTCCGGCTGGCGATGTTGTGTCGACGGCTTCAGTCAGGCTAAGGAATCCTGCACCCGTCTTTTCCACCGTCTCCATGAGGGTCAGCACGTCCTTAAGCGAGCGTGAAAGTCGGTCGAGCTTCCAGACAACCAGCACATCGTCCTTCCGCAGTTGATCGAGCAGGCGACTAAGTTCCGGACGATCCCAGCGGCCAGCCGACACCTTCTCTTCGAATATCCGTCCACATCCCGCCGCGGTCAACGCTGCAATCTGTGCCGTATTGTCCTGGTCCTGGGTGGAGACGCGGGCATAACCGATTCGCATGAGCCAGCTCTTTCTTACTTGACTTCGCCTGCCGTCGGATCGAGCCGATTCTCCAGCCGCGCCTTAGAAAGCGCCACCGCCTCATGAAGCTTTTGCTCTAGCAATTGCCGGGACGGCAAGCCGGTTAGATATTCGGCGACATGAATGCCGCTTTGATCTAGTTCCAGCAGTTCTATCTGTTCACGATTTTTGCCGGTGCAAAGGATGATTCCCAACGGTGGCGCTTCGCCGGGTTCTTGTTCATTTTTCGCCAGCCAGCGCAGGTAGAGCTCCATCTGACCTTTGTCGGCAGCCTTGAATTCGCCGAGCTTTAATTCGATAGCGACCAGACGTCGCAGACGGCGATTGTAAAACAGCAAGTCGATATAAAAATCATCGTTGTCAATTTGCAGTCGTTTTTGGCGGGCGACAAAACTGAAACCGGCCCCCAACTCCAACAGAAAATTTTCCAATTCACGCAGGATGGCGTCTTCGAGATCTTTTTCAAGGTAATGATCGCGCAGCTCCAGAAAATCCAGAACGTAGGGATCTTTCAGGATAAGGTTTGGACTGAGCACACCTTGATCGCGCAAGGTCGCCAGTTCGCTTGCCAGCAATTCGTCGGGCTTGCGCGAGAGGGCTGTGCGCTCGAACAACATGGAATCGAGTCGTCCCTGCAAGGTGCGGGTACTCCAGCCCTCATTGTTGCACATTTCCAGATAGAACTCCCGCTTGAGGGGATCGTCGATGTAGATTAGGCTGCGCAAATGGGTCCAGCTCAATTGTCTACTCAGCGCGTAGACAATTTCCTCAACCTCGAAAACCTCGCCAAAACGTAACATGTGACGCAGATTCTTTGCGCCGAAACCGCGGCCATGATCAGCTTCCAATTGTCGAGCCAGCGAAGCGACGATCTGTTCACCGTAACCTGCCCGCTCGCCTTGTAGCACCTCGGCGCGTATGCGCCGGCCAATACGCCAGTAAAGCATCGTCAAAGCTGAATTGACCGTGGCGGCCAGTCCGGACCGTGCTTCGTTGATCAGAGTGCGGATGTCACCGACCAAGCCGCTTGTCACTGCAGTACCTTGCAAGTTTTGCGGTTCCACTAGTTTACTCCTCGATATGGTTCGTGCAGCACAAACCTGTTGCCAATGACAATCATTATGCAATACATTTACGCACCATGTAAACACCATAGAAATCGTGTGCGGAAATTTGATTGCGCAAACGAACGTTTGCGCACCAAATCCCATCCATCTTCACAGGAGTCCGCATGCCCCGTCGTTCCATCCTATCCGCCGCCGAGCGGGAAAGCCTGATGGCCTTACCAGATGAGCAAGACGATTTGATCCAGTATTACAGTTTTACGGAGTCCGATTTGTCCCTGATCCGACAGCGTCGTGGTGACGCCAACCGTATCGGCTTCGCCGTTCAACTCTGCCTGTTACGCTATCCGGGATACGCGCTGGCCAGCGACGTGTCCATGCCAGACCCGTTAATCCAGTGGATCGCCCGGCAGATACGAAGCAACCCCGCCACATGGCCTCAGTATGGTGCGCGCGATGAAACGCGACGCGAACACCTTCAGGAACTCCGCGCCTACCTAAAACTTTCGCCATTCAGTCTGCCTGACTTTCGCATGCTGGTGCATAGCCTTGCCGACCTCGCCATGCAAACTGACAAAGGCCTGGTGCTCACAAATCAAGCCTTTGACACCCTACGGCAACGACACATTATTCTACCGGCGTTGACAGTCGTTGAGCGGGCCTGCGCGGAGGCGGTGACACGCGCCAACCGGCGCATTTACCGGGCACTGCTGGAACCACTACAGCCACACCATCTTCGCGGCTTGGACAATCTGCTCAACGTTGCGCCGGATATTAACACCACCTGGCTGGTGTGGTTGCGCCAGTCACCGTTGAGACCAAATTCCCGCTACGTGCGGGAGCACATCGAGCGCCTGAAGATATTCCAGTCGCTCGCTTTGCCGGACGGGATCGGCCGCCAGGTCCACCAAAATCGACTTTTAAAGATGGCGCGGGAGGGCGCGCAGATGACCCCGCGTGATCTGGCCGATTTCGAACCAAAGCGACGCTATGCAACCTTGGTCGCGCTGGCTGTCGAGGGGATGGCCACCGTCACGGATGAGCTGGTCGACCTTCATGACCGGATCATGGCCAAACTTTTCAGCGCCGCCAAAAATAAGCATCAGCAGGATTTCCAGAAACAGGGCAAGGCCTTTAACGATAAAGTGCGATTGTATTCGAAAGTTGGTCAGGCGCTTGTTGAAGCGAAAGAGTCGGGTGGCGATCCGTACGCCGCCATTGAAACAGTGATTCCTTGGAACGAGTTCGAACAGAGTGTCAACGAAGCAGCCCAACTCGCCCAGCCGCAAACGTTTGACCATCTGCACCTGATCGGAGAACAATATGGCACATTGCGCCGATACACGCCCGAATTCCTGGAGGTGCTCAAGCTGAAAGCGGCACCGGCGGCACAAGCTGTTTTGGACGCGATTGATGTGATTCGTCAGATGAACGCAACTGGATCACGCCAAGTGCCGGAGGATGCCCCGACCTCCTTTATTAGGGGTCGTCTCAGAAAACGGAAAATAAAGCACGTTAAGCCGGTGGTAGCGGTCGCAACGGCCTGAACTTGCCCGCGCCGACCTTGGTGCTGCTGCGCCAGAGGTAATCGCCGGTCAGGTTGATGTGCTCCCAGCCCAGCGGCGACAGATATTGCAACAGCGTGTCGTCCAGCGACTTGCCGTGACCACGCAAAGCACTGGTGGCACGCTCCAGGTAGACAGTGTTCCACAGCACGATGGCTGCCGTTACCAGATTGAGGCCGCTGGCCCGGTAACGCTGCTGCTCAAAACTGCGGTCGCGGATTTCACCCAATCGGTAGAAAAAGACAGCCCTGGCCAACGCGTTGCGCGCCTCGCCTTTGTTTAGCCCGGCATTAACGCGGCGACGCAGCTCCACGCTTTGCAGCCAATCCAGAATGAACAGCGTGCGCTCGATGCGCCCCAGCTCGCGCAAGGCGACAGCCAAGCCGTTTTGTCGTGGATAGCTGCCAAGCTTGCGCAGCATCAGCGAGGCCGTCACCGTACCCTGCTTGATTGAGGTGGCGAGCCGCAATATTTCATCCCAATGGGCCCGTATCTGCTTGATGTTCAGCCGGTCGCTGCTAATCATCGGCTTGAGCGCGTCGTAGGCGGTATCGCCCTTGGGGATGAACAGCTTCGTGTCGCCCAGGTCCCGGATACGTGGCGCGAAACGGAAGCCCAGCAGGTGCATCAGTCCGAAGACATGATCGGTAAAGCCCGCTGTGTCGGTGTAGTGTTCCTCGATGCGCAAGTCCGACTCGTGGTACAGCAAGCCGTCGAGCACATAGGTCGAATCACGCACGCCGACGTTGACCACCTTGGCGCTGAAGGGCGCGTACTGGTCAGAGATGTGCGTGTAGAAAGTCCGTCCTGGACTGCTTCCATACTTCGGGTTGATATGCCCTGTGCTCTCTGCCTTGCTGCCGGTTCTGAAGTTCTGGCCATCCGAAGATGAGGTAGTGCCGTCGCCCCAGTTTGCGGCGAAGGGTTGCCGAAACTGCGCGTTGACCAGCTCGGCCAGCGCCGTTGAGTACGTTTCATCCCGGATGTGCCACGCTTGCAGCCACGACAGCTTCGCGTAGGTCGTGCCAGGGCAGGACTCGGCCATCTTGGTGAGCCCAAGATTGATGCCATCAGCCAGGATCGTCGTCAGCAGCAAGGTTTTGTCTTTGGCCGTATCACCTGTCTTCAGATGCGTGAAATGCCGGGTGAAAGCTGTCCACTCATCGACCTCCATCAAGAGTTCGGTAATCTTGACGTGCGGTAGCAGCAACGCCGACTGGTCAATCAGGGCTTGCGCGGTCTCCGGCACTGCCGCGTCCAGCGGCGTGATCTTCAAGCCGGACTCGGTAATGATGGCATCCGGCAGGTCGTTGGCCGCCGCCATCCGGTTGACAGTGGCAAGCTGCTGTTCCAGCAATTCCAGACGGTCGTGCAAATACTGATCGCAATCCGTGGCCACGGCCAGCGGCAATTCGTTGGCCAGCTTCAAGGTGGTGAATTTATCGACCGACACCAGGTACTCATCGAAGTCCTTGAACTGTCGCGAACCCTGCACCCACACGTCACCCGAGCGCAGCGCGTTCTTCAGCTCTGACAGGGCGCACAGTTCGTAGTAGCGGCGGTCGATGCCTTCGTCCGTGAGCACCAATTTGGCCCAGCGCGGTTTGATGAATGCGGTCGGCGCGTCGGCGGGCACCTTGCGGGCGTTGTCGATGTTCATATCGCGCAGCACCTCGATGGCATCGAGTACGCCCTTGGCGGCTGGTGCGGCCCGCAGCTTGAGTACGTCCAGGAACTGCGGCGCGTAGCGGCGCAACGTGGCGTAGCTTTCACCGATGCGATGCAGAAAGTCGAAGCTCTCCGGTTGCGCGAGCTTTTGCGCCTCGGTGACGCTGGCGGCGAAGGTATCCCACGGCATTACTGCCTCAATGGCGGCGAACGGATCGCCGCCGCTCTGTTTGGCTTCCAGCAAAGCTTGGCCGATGCGGCCATACATCCGCACCTTGTCATTGATCGCCTTACCGGAAGCCTGAAACTGCTGCTGATGCTTGTTCTTAGCGGCGTTGAACAGCTTGCCAATGATGCGGTCGTGCAGGTCGATGATTTCGTCGGTGACGGTAGCCATGCCTTCAATGGCCAACGCTACCAGAGTGGCATAGCGTCGTTGCACCTCAAACTTGGCCAGGTCAGCGGGCGTCATCTGGCCACCCTCACGGGCGATTTTGAGCAGGCGGTTCTGGTGAACCTGCCGCTCGATGCCTGCGGGCAGGTCAAGCGCCTGCCAGGCTTTGAGGCGCTCGATGTGTTCGAGCATGTGCCGAGAATTCGGCTTGACGGGCGACTGGCGCAGCCATGCCAGCCACGTCACTTTGCTGCCGTCCTTGCGCTTGAGAAGTTCGTCCAGGCGCTGACGGTGGGGCGATAACAAAGAATCGGTCAACGCCTCGTAAATACGCCGGTTGGCACGGGTGATGGCCTCGGCGCTCGCGCGCTCGATGGCATTCATGGCGGGCAGGATGATGGTCTGCCGCCGCAGGTTTTCGACAAGGGTGCTGGCCAGCACAATGCCTTTGTCGGTCTGCAAGGCCAGCTCTGTCAATGTATGCACGGCTTGCCGATAGTGGCTCATGGTGAAGGGCTTGAACCCAAACACCGCTTGCAGCTCTACCAGGTGCTCGCGCCGTGTCTGCTCACGCTGGCCGTACTCATCCCAACTTTCCACCGGAACCTTGAGCTGTGCCGCCACCATGCGCAGCAAAGGCGGAAACGGCAGTTCATCGACACCCAGGATGACGCCAGGGAATCGCAGGTAGCAAAGCTGGATGGCAAAGCCCAACCGGTTCGCTGGCCCGCGACGCTGGCGAATGATCGACAGGTCGGTTTCGTTGAACGTGTACTGCCGGATCAGTTCGTCTTTGGCATCTGGCAATGCCAGGAGGCTTTCGCGCTCGGTGGCGGACAGGACTGAGCGGCGCGGCATGGTCAGTCTTCCCGCAGGTACTGGTACAAGGTTTCACGGCTGATGCCGAAGTCACGGGCGACCAAGGTTTTTTGGTCGCCTGCCGCAACTCGCCGTTTCAACTCGGCAATTTGTTCGCTGTTCAGCGATTTCTTTCGTCCCCGGTAGGCCCCGCGCTGCTTGGCAAGCACGATTCCCTCGCGCTGGCGTTCGCGGATCAGGGCGCGCTCGAACTCAGCAAAGGCTCCCATGACCGACAGCATCAAATTGGCCATCGGCGAGTCCTCGCCGGTGAACGTCAGCCCTTCTTTGACGAACTCCATGCGCACGCCCCGTTGTGTCAGCCCCTGAACGATGCGGCGCAGGTCATCAAGGTTGCGTGCCAGCCTGTCCATGCTGTGCACCACCACGGTATCGCCCTCGCGGACGAAGGCCAGAAGCCTTTCAAGTTCGGGACGTTGCGTGTCCTTGCCGGAAGCCTTATCGGTAAATACTTTGCCAACGTCGATTTGCTCCAGTTGCCGGTCAGGGTTCTGGTCGAAGCTGCTGACGCGGACATAGCCGATGCGTTGACCTTGCAAAATGCCTCCAAAGGTAAAAGTGTCAGGATGAAATCTATTACCTTTGGCTGATTGTGTCAATAAATACAAATTATGACTCTACTCTGACGTTGTTCGCGCACAGCATCTGACATCAAGTTAGGGTATAGCTCAATCTGACATGTTGATCGCGCATTTGGTTTCACGTTAGATTTGAGATGGCCAGCTTTACTGGCAATCATCTACCTATTCAAGCCACCTGTCGTATGACGTCGTCCTGCATCAAACC
>Ga0302155_10003346_pt1 | contig 10435 bp, 9 predicted proteins | sample I_Bog_N3_1_FD_193508 | JGI IMG/M metagenome (GOLD analysis project Ga0302155, IMG submission 193508) | Peat permafrost microbial communities from Stordalen Mire near Abisko, Sweden - I_Bog_N3_1 | ecosystem: Environmental > Terrestrial > Soil > Wetlands > Peat | place: Sweden: Abisko, Stordalen...
GAGCGGCATAGAGAACGGGCCGCCCCGAGCGGGAGCCCATATTCTGGTTTTCTTTGGACGCAGGAACCGTATGGCTTGGGGGACCCCATGATCGCCATACCCCCGACAAACCGAACCGGTCCCCTACGGGCCGCCATGCTCTGCCTCGCGCTCCTTGCGCCCGCCGCGCGTGCCGCCGATCCCGTCGCCGCGGCCCAGCCCGAGGAGAGTAGGTTCCAGATTCCGCCCTCCGACGACGGTCTTCCCGGTGCAGGCCCGATTCGGCGCGCCGATTGGTTCAAGCATATATGGGTCGATCGCCGATCGACATGGAGTGGCCAGACCCAGCAGGACCAGGGATCCATCGTGTTTGTGGGTGATTCGATCACCCAGGGATGGGGGGATGTCGGGAGCAGTTTTCCTGGTGTGAAGGTCGCCAACCGGGGCATCAGCGGGGACACCTCCCGAGGGGTCCTGATCCGGCTTCAGGAGGACGTGATTGCACTCAATCCCAAGGGGGTGGTGCTCCTCATCGGGACGAATGACCTCGAGGAAAAGGCGGAGCCCGAGGTCATCGCAGGCAACGTGAAGCTCATCGTGGCTGCGCTTAGGGCCCACGATCCCAAGATGCCCGTGGTGCTCTGCGGGGTGTTCCCGAGCTCAGAATCGAAGGCGAGGCCCGCGGCCAAGATCAAAGAGATCAACGCACTCTACTCAAAGGCGATGGTCGACGAGCCGCAGGTCACCGTCCTCGACACCTGGTCGCTTTTTGCGAACGTGCATGGCGACGCCAAGGAGGAGGAGATGCCGGACCTGCTCCATCCCGACATCGTGGGCCAGGCCAAATGGGCCTCAGCCCTTAGGCCGATCTTGGAGACCGTCGGGCTAATCCCTTCATGGCCGGACGATTTCACACCGGAGAGGGGCTTTTCTAGCCTTTTCAACGGCCGCGACCTTACGGGTTGGTGCTACGCCGGAGGCTCCGACCAGAAGGGGAAGGTGGCGACCGATGACGGGCGCTATGTGGCGCGGAACGGACGACTCGTCGTCACGGTTTCGCACAAAGGGCAGGACTACAAGAAGCTCTGGACAACCCGGCTATTCCCAAGCGACTTCGTTCTGAAGCTAGAATTCCGGGCGAGTCCCAATGCTGACAGCGGCATATTCGTGCGGGAGCCCCAGCTCCAGTGCCGTGACTTCCTCATCGCGGGGCCCTTCGCCACCCTGGCGCATTACCGTCCTCTCGACTGGAACGAGATCGTCGTGACGGTCAAGGGAGGCCTTGCCCACGCCACGTGCAACGGGGAGGTCATCATGGATGCCATGCCGATCCCACCCACCGGGCCGATCGGTCTGGAGAGTGACCATGGTCAGATGGAGTACCGCCGCATAAGGGTGCAGGAGCTGCATTAGGCATTGCCCTGCCGCCAATGATCCAAGCTCGCCCTTCGCCGCCTTCCTGAGGAGCCTTTGCCATGCCCGTATCAAATCACTTCCTTGGCCGAAAGAACGTCCGCTGGGGCATCATTGGCTGCGGTGACGTGACGGAGGTTAAGAGTGGGCCCGGTTTCCGCAAAGCGGAGCGCTCAGAGCTTGTCGCGGTCATGCGCAGGAGTGGGAACCTGGCCGCTGACTATGCCAGGCGCCACGGCGTGGCTCGCTGGTACGACAACGCGGAAGCCCTCATCGCGGATCCGCAGGTTGACGCGGTCTACGTCGCGACGCCCCCGGATTCGCATTGCGACTACGCGCTTGCGGTCGCGGCCGCGGGGAAGCCCGCCCTGGTTGAGAAGCCCATGGCGCGAAACTCCGCCGAATGCGACCGCATGGTCTCCGCGTTTGAGCGGGCGAAGCTTCCCCTTTTTGTCGCTTATTACTACCGGCGCCTTCCCAGTATGGTGAAGGTAGAGGAACTCCTGAGGCAGGGTGCCATCGGCCGGGTCACCGGGGTCACCTACAGGATGGCTGAGCCGCACCACAAGAGGGGAAGGCCGTGGCGCGTAGACGTGACCACCGCGGGCTCGGGCCATTTTCTGGACGTCGGCTCCCATTCGCTCGACATCCTCGACTACCTGCTTGGCCCGCTTTCCGAGGTGACCGGCAAGGCAGCCAACATGGCTTCAGACTACGAGGCCGAAGACACGGTGGCGCTCACGTTCCGGACCCAGGGCGGTGTTCTCGGCTCGATGATGTGGAATTTTGCGAGCGCGGTCCACGATGACATGATGCAGCTGGTCGGCACCGAGGGGGAGATCTCTTTCCCAATGTACACGCAACAGCCGCTCAGGCTGAGGACGGCCGAAGGCACACGCGAGGTCGAGGTCCCGTTTCCTCACCATGTGGCGCAGCCCTTCATCCAAAGCGTGGTCGATGACCTGCTAGGCCTTGGTGCGTGCCCGAGCACGGGAGTATCGGCTCGGCGGACATCCCGGGTGATGGACCAGGTTCTGGAATCCTACTACGGCGGCCGAGAAGACGGTTTCTGGAGTCGACCGGAGACCTGGCCAGGGCGCCGGCGTCTCTAGGGTCGCAACGCACGGACTGCGCCCCGTACCTTTCGAAGAGACGAACGGGGCCAGACATAAGCTCTAGGCTCAAGGTCATCGGTTGAACGCACGCGCTCCCGGCGGCTGTACTGACGGGCGCTCAAGAATGGCTTAAGAAATGGCTAAGGCGTGCCTTTTAAACGCTGCCATCACAATGGCGGAGAGGGCGAGATTGTTGATGGAGGCTTCGGTTACGCGCCTAAGGAAAAATTTCCTGCTCTCAGCCCATAATACAAGATAGAGTCTGGACGACGGCTTTTGAGAACGAGCCGCAAAGACCGCACAATGGAGTTGGACGACAAAGCTAAAGGAACACTGGCCCGCCTAGAAAGGGCCTTGGATTCGACCACGACTGCGTCGTTCCCCGAAATCATCCGCCTGGTCCACACCTTGTCCCAACGAAAGAATGAGGTCACCGTAACGGAGCTTTCGGAGATCATCCAGAAGGACGCCCGCATGATGGTGAAGATATTGGCGGTCGCCAATACCTACGGCTATCGGACGGGCTCGACACGGGTGACGACGGTGGAGCAGGCAATCCAGATCGTGGGCTTCAATCGCATCTGCTCGATCGCGATGTCCATGATGCTTTTGGAGCAAAGCACGAGCCATGCGTCCGAGGAGCAACGGGAGGCTTCAGCATTGGCTTTGTGTGCCGGAACCTTTGCAAAGCACATGGAGGATATGCCGGTGGACAGGGACCTTGCCTTCATATGCGCAAGCCTGCGCCACTTTGGGCGAATTCTGATCGCTGCGGAACTCCCGGAGGGGTACCGCGAGGCTCGGAAAATGATGCTCACGATGGAGGAAGACAAAGCTTTCACCTCCGTGTTTGGGCTGACACCACTCGAGATCAGTCGGGCCGTCTTGAAGCACGAGAGGCTTCCACAGGAGATCACGGAGACGCTCGATGATTACGACATCACGATCAAGAGTGAGAGGAATCTCCTGGCTGCGCTCGCGGATTTCTCGGCGGAACTGAGCGTCCTGTCGTGGGACCCGAGCATTTCTGCGTCGAGCTACACGCAGCGGTGCACGGCGCTGTCGTCGAAGTTCGGAGGCATCCTGCCGGAGCTCGATGTCCAGCTGCCCCATTTGCTGACGACGGCGGCGCAGCAACTCTCGCATCTAAAGAACAGCATTGGCCTAACGAGCCTGTCGGGCACCGTGATCGAGCGCCTGAAGCACCGCGCCACCCACCACGATCCTGTGGCGCCCAAGGCTCCCGCAGCCGCTCCGCCAGCGCATGACGGTGCGGCTTCGGGCGACCATTCTGCGGTTCCGAGCCCAAAGGCGCCTGAGCCCACCGTCGCGAGCACGGGTCCCGCGGCCGGGAGCACTCCGACTGCTGACGTCTCGATCCTTGTGGATGGGATTAACGAAATGCGGATAATGTGTTCCGAGGGGGTGGATCGGCGGGAGATCTACGCCGCATTAATTGACACCATTCAAAGCACGCTTGAATCCGCCGAATGCTTTATCATGACCCCGGTGGCAGAGCATTTCCGGATCACGCAGGGATGCGGCCGGGCGTGGCGGAGCATGCGAGAGCTGGCGCAGGTCACCCCTGGCGAGAAGTCTGTCTTCGGCTTGGCGTTTCAGCGCCACGAATTCATCCTGATAAACGATGTGTCCACATCCGCCTATGTGCCTGCATGGGTGCGCACGTCCGCCTGTCCCTTAGGATCGTTTGCGCTCCTGCCCCTCTACCACAAGGGGAAGATTCAATCCATCATCGTGGCCGGTTGGGCCCATCCCCACAAATTCCTGGTGAGCCACGAAAAGCATAACAAAATGACGGAGCTATTCGCGCTCGTGACCGAACACCTCTCCGGCCAGTCCGCTTAGGCTGAGACGCCCATTCTGTCCCCAATCCTTTTCCCAAGCCCGTTCCAAAAGGGCGCAGAGGAGGCGGACTCGTCGATGGCTTAGCCAGGGGATACGGACGGCTTTCCTGTCCCGACGGTTGCATCCAGGATTGAAGCGAATCAGTCTCGCCGAACCGGTTGACCGGTCTTCGCGACCGACCACGATCCCATGATCAATTTCGGAAATAAGCCTCTAATCCGTTCGATCGCTCTCTAGAGCCTAGGTATCGTCATCGGATGGTTAGCTCGAAAGATTGCGGTAAACGATGACCCCGAACTCAATGGAAACGCCAGCCAGGTGGCTCCCAAAGCCAGCATCGTCGCCAAGGCGGCTCCCGCCGTTTCTTCCAGCAGATCGGCTAACGACGGCATTCGGGGGGACGAAATCGTCGAGAGGCTTCGGGCACTCGCTTGGATGCGAAGCAATATGCAAGGCAAGGTATCCGTTCAGGTCGTTGCCTATAACGGGAAGCTCAATGGAGACTTTATTAAGATTTTGGGGCTAACGGAGGGTGAAGTCTCCGTCCTCAATCAACAACTGAAAGAAGCCAAGAGCCGCCTCGATCAAGCCTCCATCAATGCAGCCACAACCAATATGGATAGTGAAAATGGCCGGTTCACCGTCCATGTCCCAGCGATGCCAACGGAGGGGGGGCAGATCCGCGATCAACTTCTGCAGTCCTTCTCCGGTATTCTCGGGCAAGAACGGTACGGGGCTATGATCGCCTTGACTGGCGAGTCGTTGGACGGTGCGTTTCAGCAGTTCGGGTTAGCCGACACAACCTACGAACTCAGTCTGGCTCCCACCGTACAAATGAATGGAGAACCCGTCTACGAGATCAAGCAGAGCAACCGCTATCCTGGGAACAATTCGTCGACCAGCAACAGCACAGGCAAAGATCGCCGATCAGGTGAAATGGGTTCTGAAACGGCTGCTCTCCGGCAGCCGCCCGGACATCTTGATCGTCGCGAAGGAACTAGGCATGGGCGCTCGCACGTTACAGCGCCGCATCACCAACGAGGGTGCGAGCTTCCGTCTGCTATTGAACGAAGCTCGGCAGGAACTCGTGAGGCAATACCTCAGCGATCCCGCCATTGAAATAAACGAAACCGCCTTTCTGCTCGGCTACGAAGATCCAAATTCGTTTTACCGCGCTTTCAGGACATGGGAAGGCACCACACCGGCTCATTGGCGCTCGACCCGATTGGCGAGTGCTCAACGGCTTCCGTTTTCGCGGTGTTAAGAAACGCGCTCACGATTGGTGCCGGCTCATTGAAGGCTCCTCAACGAACGACATGAGGCTAACATGCCTGACGAAGTCACGCGCACCCAAGCGCCTGCCTAGCGGCAAAGCCTTTCCCCGCGTTCGAATCTACGTCTCACCTGCCTCATTCTGGCGGAATCCAACCTTTCGCAGGATTCCAATGATCATTGAACGTTACTGCGCTCGTGGCCGGTTCCATCACGGGCCACGCGAAGACGCGGATTGCATCTAACATTTCGGTCATTTCAACGGGCACGAGGGCATTGCGGCGGATGAAGATTGCCCAAGTAGTGGCTTTCAGTGCAGCGAACCCCGGGGTCAGTGCGACAGGCACCGTCGCCGGCAATGGCATTTCGCGGCGGCCGAACGTCCGGGTTATGGCGTCTTTCAGCAGGTCGCCTTCAAAGGGGAACTTCCGGCTGAGAAACCAGAGGTCGAAAAAGTCTTTCATCCGCGTGTTCGCCTCCCCCAGCCGAACGCTCGCTTCGAGTTTTTCTGCTACAACGGTATAGATCGGATACGCCCGCAGGTGCGGAGCGGGAAAATCCAGCAGCGCCGGGAATGTAACTTCCTCCGGAGCGGGTGTGACGACATCACCGAACCCGATGTCCACCTGCACCCGAATCCGGGCGCTTTCCAGTCGCGCTTCCAAAGTGACGCGCGTGCCGGGATAAGCGGCTTCCTCGCGAATTGGCGCAGCTGCCACACTCTCCGGTAGGAAGGTAAGGCCGTCCGGCTCCGTTTCGAGGCGACACAGCTCCGTGAAGCTCGTCTTCAACGTCTCGTTGTCATGGGGGCCGAAGCCGAGAAGGTCCACGTCACGGGTTGGCCGATGTGTTCCGTCCGACTAGATCGCGAAGAGCATCGCGCCTTTCAGCAGGAATTTTGCCGCGTGGGGCGAGCGACTTAGGCGGTAAAGCAGTCGCTCAATGCCATAACGCACGAGCACCAAGTCAAAGGGCTCTTTGCGGTGTTCGCTCAATGTGAGCAGCCGCTGCCGGACAGAGGCCGGCAGATTCCGTTTCGGCTCGGGCTTCATGTCAGGCTTTCAAAATAGGGGCGCATCACGTTGGCCACGCGGTCAACCCGCGCATAGTGCTCCAGGTCTTTCATCGTGGCGCGACGCGAACGCCAGGTTTCGCGCAGGGCTTCGAGCGCCACATCGAGCCCGATCTTGTGGCGAAATTTGAAACAGTCCGCCACGGTCTTGGCGGGGTTGTAAACCCGCAGGGGCACACCCTCGACGATATGGGTTTCGACGCCCTCATGCAGCGCTGGGCCGGAAAGGCGGACGATCCGCAGACCAACCTTGTCCGCGCGCGGACTCCAACTCTTGTGGCCGATGGCCAGCCAGACCTCGTGCGGATTTTGTGTCGTCAGGCGATGATAGTTGAGAGCCGAGAGTAGGCAGACGATGCCGTTGGGAATCTGTTTGCCGACTTCGGCCAGCGTGTGGTTTTCGGTGATGTCGGCACCGGGTGGTCGATAAAGCCCACGACCGGCGCGTTCCAGCAGGCCGGCTTGCACCGCCTGACGCAGGTGGAGACGGTTGAACCCTTGCGCGGTCAGGTCGCGTGAGCGCAGGAGGGTGGTGCCGTGAAAGGCGTCTTTGAGCCGTTTTTGGGTGGCTGGGGTCATAACAGAACATCGGCAATTATTCATATTCTCCGAGGTATTGTAAATCTAATTCGTCCTTACCTCTCGTCTTACCGCTAGGAACCAAGGCGTGCAGCTTCCACCAATTGGCGTAGCCGAAGACGGTGCGCAGGCTGCCTTTCTCCAGGTTGAATAGCAGCGCAACGGCGCGGCTGACTTTAGCCCGCTAACGGGTTCTCATAATCCATGAGGGTCGCCACCTTAACACAGCCCGCCCGCGCCCCTGAACGCGAAAGCCGGGCGTTTCTGCGGCTCTTGACTTGATTCATGACCAATTTGCCACGTCAACGGGCAAATCGGTCGTTGGGCTTCTCCCTTCATGGGGGGGAAATGGCGGAGAGGGAGGGATTCGAACGCCTCCTTCCGCTCGAAGCTAAGTCGCCTAATCAGCGCGGACTTAGTTGAGGGTTAATGTTTTCTAACGTGGAAATAGGAGCAGATAGTCTTAACGAGGTGAAGCTAATTGCAGGTTTTTTGGCAACCTACAGGCAACCTAAGGCAGAGTGATTGAATCACATTTTTCGCTTTGCTGAATGTGCACGGGGAACAATAGCATCTGCCTGTGCAAGGCGATTTACAGGAATCCTACCATTTACTTGAGGTTGAGATTGGCGCTCCGTTGGAGGACGTGAAGCGTGCCTACCGAGAATTGGTCAAGGTTTGGCACCCAGATCGATTTGCGCATGACCCGAAATTACAGCGTAAAGCTCAGGAGAAATTGAAGCAGATTAATTTGGCATATGAGTTGATCTGTAAATGCGATTCCCGGTCAACAGGGAGTCGCCCACAAACAGAGCCATCCGAGGCAACTTCGCGCGGGGCGCGACCACAGGCCCAACCGCCTAGACCCGGCGCTTCACCGGGCTCAACTCATGGCCCACAACGAAGCGCACCTAGTCCACAGCCATCAACGGCTCCGCAAAAAAATATAAACTGGGGGCGCAGGTTCGTTAAATTTGCAGTCTTGGTCGTCATACTCGCGGTTTTGAAGGCGGGCCTCTTCCCCGGTGGCCATTTTCAAAGGCCAAATGCCGTGTCCCAGTTACCTTATCAGACATCAACGCCGGACCAAAACAATCAGCCGCCGGTAGTCCAGCAACCGGCAAAGGTTAGCGAACGGCACTTCGACCCCAACGAACCAGTGGAAGTGGTCGCCGCCCCCAGCGCCCCAGCCGGGTCCGTCGCTCAACAGCAAACCGCAGGCGTAAAAAATCTGGCTTCCGCAAGTGGTAGCGATACGGCACCAGCTCCCACGCTACGCACCTACTTCACAGTTGGATCAACCAAAGACGAAGTTTTAGCAGTCCAAGGAACGCCGAATGAATTCACCGAGACGGTCTTTAGCTATCCTTACGGCTCCGAGGTGTATTTCGCAAACGGGCGTGTGACTTCATGGAAGATTGTCGCGAGCCCATTGAAAGCGAAATTGCTGCCTACGGCAGCCGCCGAAAACCGCGGATTCTTTACGGTTGGGTCAACCAAGGACGAAGTGTTAGTCGTCCAGGGAACACCGAATGAATTTACCGATACAATCTTCAGCTATCCCTACGGCTCCGAGGTATATTTCGAAAATGACCGGGTGACCTCATGGAAGATTGTCGCGAGTCCGTTGAAGGCAAAATTGCTGCCCACGGTAGCCGCTGAAAACCGTGGTTTTTTTACGGTCGGGTCAACCAAGGACGAGGTTTTGATCGTCCAAGGAACGCCAAATGAATTTACCAACACAGTCTTCAGTTATCCCTATGGTTCCGAGGTGTATTTCGCAAACGGCCGGGTGACCTCATGGAAGATTGCCGCGAGTCCGTTGAAGGCGAAATTACTGCCCATGGTGGCCGCTGAAAACCGCGGATTTTTCACGGTTGGGTCAACCAAGGACGAAGTGTTAGTCGTCCAAGGGACGCCGAACGAATTTACCGATGCAGTCTTTAGCTATCCTTACGGATCCGAAGTGTATTTCGAAAATGGACGTGTAACATCGTGGAAGGTCGGTGCGAGTCCACTGAAAGCGAAGCTCGAAAAGTAAATGCCGTGACTCAGCGATCACTGGCCAACTATGACGTGTGCTCCTCACGCAATAGCCTCACGTAATTCCGATCAAGTTCAGCTTGAAGCTTCTGTGCCGTGTCTGCGACGTGCAAGTATCGTGGGCCGAAATCGGGCACGGCGGCATCAACAAGGCGCTGATAATAGTGCAGCAATACTGCCGTAAACCAAAACCACATCCGCAGGTGAATCGTGCAATACTCGGTAACTAGGACCAAATTCGGAGTGCAGACCGAACCTAGAACAAACTCATTTCCCTCACCGAGAAAGCGGCGTGGAATCAAGTCTCGATTGGGGTGCGCTCCAAGGGTGAAAAATTTGTAGAGCTTTTTCGTGTCGTCCTCAGGCTCTCCGAGAAGATGCTTTGCGAGCTCTGTTCTTACTTTTCGGTTCGGAATCTCTTTCCCAGAGTGCCACTCGGCAGCGATTTTCGCGTCAAGAGCACACACCGCCATCAAGGACAGCGATTCATAGACCCGGCGGGCCATAGGATAGGCCGTGCTACACTTGCCAGTGAGTATGATCCGGCGCGCCTCGACGAGGGCGTCAAAAACATCAGCCAGCAAATCTCGCACGACAATATCTTGGGTCGAACCGGGTTTCTCTGCTCCAATCACGTCAACTATCTCGCAGACCAAACCGGCGTAAGCGTCGGTGACTTTGAGGTAAGGCTTGAGCATCCCTGAGATTTCTCTCGTGCGCTTTCCGTCCCACTCGATAACAGCGGCATAATTGTGCTCGGGTGGGTTCATTACAGTAGAAATGACTCCGAAAGCCCGGCATTGGGGTTGTGGCTACCCGAACGCTGCGGGCGGGCTACTTGAATTAGCCAGCGACCAAAACCTCGGGATGCTTGCGGGCAATGTCCAGCAGGCGCAGCGCGGCTCCGGTCGGTTTCCTCCGCCCGCGCTCCCAACTCGCGGCGGTCACCGTAGGGATGTTCATCATCGCGGCAAAAACCGGCTGGCTGACGTTCAGTTTCTTGCGGATTGACCGCACCTGCGAGGGCGTCAGCGACTTGACCGGCGGCGGCAACGGCATGGTTGCCGTGCGCAGGGTAAGCTTTTGCTTGCCCGTC
>Ga0302155_10003365_pt1 | contig 10402 bp, 11 predicted proteins | sample I_Bog_N3_1_FD_193508 | JGI IMG/M metagenome (GOLD analysis project Ga0302155, IMG submission 193508) | Peat permafrost microbial communities from Stordalen Mire near Abisko, Sweden - I_Bog_N3_1 | ecosystem: Environmental > Terrestrial > Soil > Wetlands > Peat | place: Sweden: Abisko, Stordalen...
TTCTTGCGTCAGGTTAGGAATTGTCCGCGAGTAAATTTGCGCACCAGATCCCACCGTCGACTTACCCGCCTGAATAGCTCTTACCTTCGCTGGCCATGTGGCAACAAAGCCGTGCGCCTGCTTTTTATTCCACGATCGGATAATTACCTGAATTCCTCGCGACACGGTTAAGGCGCGTTTGAAATTGACATGCATAAAATTTGCTTGCGCTGAAGTCGTGCTGGTTGGCGGCGTCCATATAACTTGATATGGGGTCGCCGTGGCTGGGTCTGGCGCTGGCTGGAAATACAGCGACTGTCCACGCACCCATACCCGCATCCCCTCAACCCCCGCAAAATAATTCAATATGTCCCACTCGGATCGTTCATCTTCAATATTGACATGGTCAATTTCGTAATACTTACCTGCGAGTGTAGTTGTCGCCGCTACTACTGGAGTCAACCCATGCGCCTGCGCCAACTGCGTCACGATTTGCGATGCTGTTTGGTTAGGCCATTTCTGCGTAGTCTTCGTGTCAATGAAAACCCGTGTCAGATCACGCCCAGAAACGGTTATCGTATTCCTGACAATGTCGAAATCAATCTCATCAACCTGACCATAAATCCAGCTCTGCAACTCGTCCACCGTAAAAGAGAAGGCATCAGCAGGGAAGCCAATAAATAATTCGACATACATGTCCTGCTGACTAGAAAACCAGTCCGCATTGCGGTCAGTAGGTAATTGCCCAGCATCAAAAACACAGCGAAATGTATCTGCGCTGTAAAAATTGTTGTTGTCGATTTCCATTTCAAGGCACGCATTGATCAACTCACCGTTCGTGTTGGCAGCGCTATATATCTTGACCGCACCGCGCGGCTGCCGCCCGGTCGGGGTCAGGAAAGATGTCATATTTATGCGCTCAGAATGCCGTCGCTATTTGCACTGTAGGGAGGAATAACCAATGTCGTTATCCCGGTCAATGTTGGATCTTTGATGCCATTCGCTTGAGCTATCTGCGTCCACGCTGTAGAGTCACCGTACTGCTTGGATGCGATGTCAAACAAATTCCCTCCGCCCACGGTGATCGTCTTAGCGCTCGAATTAACCTGTCCAAGATTTACCTGCATGCGCCCTAGGAGAGATGAGATTTGCAAATAAGCTGGCTGCAATGATGCTGCATTCGAAACTGCTGTGAAATTTGCGATATTCGTCAGGATCGGTGTTGATGGCAGAACACCGGCAGGCACGCCCAATTTCCCTAGGATGCTATCCGCCTGCGAAATTGCCGAAGTTAAATAGGTCGCAGCCGCATGAATCGGCTGCAGCACTGACGAAATCTCACTCATCGTGGCACCGACGAATGTACTGACATTTGAAAACGCAGATGTCACCGAACTCATCAAGCCGCTCAGCTTTGTATCGCCCGTTGTTGCGGTTAATGTATTGGCATTATTCAGGTCTGCATCCAGTAGATCATCCGAATTCTGCGTGCTGCCAGTATTGATTGGCGCTGTAAAGTCCTGTAGAACCTCGCAAGTAATCTTGTACGGGATACGTGCGAATCGATAATCTGGCTCGAATTTGGTGATGTAGACCTGATAAAACAGCCTATCCCAGAGCAAATTAACCGGCTGCGCAGCAGTAACCATCTGCTGCACTTGTAGCGCACGATCTAGCGCCGTAACGCCGCCCACCATCGGAAAGAAAATGCCGGACCATTCGATAGGCCTCGGGTCCGGCCCAAGCGTCTGCATGTCGCGAACGCCGCCGATCATTTTTTTTACGGCAATCTGCTGCGCGCTACCAAACGGAATGACTTCTGGCAATTCGAAGTCCAGGAACTCGAAATCACCAAGGAGTAGAGTGAGGGCCATATTATTTGAGCGCCGGCATAGGCAGGCTTACATTCGGGTCGATCTGTCCGCCGTAGTAGCCAGACCCAAGAGCACCAGCCATATGGGGCGCAATACCATTGCTTAATTTGCGGCCATCCAGCCATATATTTATTGGCTGCACAGGCGCATCGCCGCCAGAATTTTTTGGAAGTACGCCATCTGTTTTTGATTGACTGAATCGATTCACGATGCCAGCACCAAGTTCCAGCATCAATCCATTGGGCATGATGTAAGACAGCCATTTGGGGATGTGAACTAAATCACTTTCTTTCTGCGCTGGCAAAACACTGTCTTTGAAATCATGAAATTTTGCCGCGAATCCGCCGATCGTGCGCAATATCGCCGCCCCATCTTTAAGCATTTCCGTCACCGCTGGCAGCACATCCCTGTCGAACTCGGTTTTAAAATTCTTCCAAGCCGTACCGAAATCTTCCTCCGCTCCCATTGGCGTATGGTCCATGTCGTTGTCGTAAGCTGCGCTGTAATCTCTAGTTTTGCGGATGCCTAGCGTATCCTTGGCAACTTTTTGCTGATTGGTTACCCAGAACGACAGATCATTTGAGGTGCTACGGTTTAAATTCCCAGATAACAGCGTCGCAACTTCCTCATTGCTGATATTCAGTCCATATTTTTTACGAATAGCAGGCAGCATCACATCAAGTACAAATTTGTTGTGATCCTCAACGAACAATTTTGCGTTCTCTGCCGAAAGCCCACCTGGTTGAATCAAGCTGCCGCCGTTCGCTGCAACAATCTTCTGATATTCGGGGTCTTGACCAAATTTCTTTCGCATGGCCGCGACTTCCGGGGTGACCTGGTCGTTCCAAAGCCCAATACCTTGCAAGAAGTCTTTGCCTTTTTTATCCATATGGCCGCCGATTAGCGATGACAGCGCGGTCATTTCCATCGTGCCGGCAGTTGATCCTGAATTGGCAGAAATGAGCGCGGCTGCAGGCCCATATAGATACTCTGGGGACGCTAATTGATAGGCCAACTTGCCGGTCTTGCTCATGGCGAAATAATCGGCCGGGCTGACGGTGCCGCGCGTAAAGAAGTCGACCTGACTTTGCATGCGCAACTCTTTGTCGCGCTCAGCAGGGCTCTGCAACACCTTGTCGCCCCGATGCTCCAGGGCCTTAATCGAGTCAGAAACCAGCCCGTCGACATCATTGCCGTTGTTCTGGATCTTCGCAGCCACCTTGAAGCGCGCATAGGCGTCGCTCATTTCTAATGCGTGCGCCAGATCACCGGTGGCCGTGTGCAAATCCTGAATCAAGGCCATATTTTCATACGCGACGGTGCCATGGACCTTGTTTGTCAGATCCCATGACTTGGCCAACACATTGTCGTTGTCGGCCTTCGACAGATTCATGTTCGAAAAATCAGCCTTAGCTTTTTCGAGCTTTTTGGCCTCTTCATAGAACATATGCCCGATATAGACGGTCGCGCCAGCGACAGCCAAAGGCACCATCGCCTCATTCATCATGTTCATGCCAATGCCGCCAATACCGAAGCCGCCAGGTCCGACATGGAGATTGCCGCCATGTAGCCGCCCGCCGTGGCCTCCCCTCCCGCCGCCGCCACTACCGCCGCCAGACAATCCCGGCATCATACCAATAGCCTTGATTGATTTAAGATTCTGCTCAAGCATCAGAGCTTGGGCGTTTGCCTTGGACAGATGCCTGCCAAATGAGCCAGTGGCATTGCTAAGTGCTTTCATGCCAGCGGCCTCTGCGCCGATATCCTTCAGGCTCTTGCTGAACTCCATGGCCAGCACATCTAGCTTTTCGAACTGCTTGGACAGTTTGAGCAGTTCAGGGCCAACTAGGTCATTGATTTTCAGCGTAATGCCGATATCGTAGACATCAATCATATTTGACCTATACTTTAATTTTTGACCGGATGAGCACTATGCAGAGACCAGATTTTCGAATTATCAGAAAAGCTCATGAGTGGCTAGCAGATCGCATTTCTTGGGTGCAATACCCTAAACCGCGTGCTAGGCCAGTTTCTAAATCAAGTTTGCCGCCGCTTTACAAGCCTCGCTCCGCCAAGGTCTGGTTACTGACGATCATTCCGGTGCCGTTTTTATTTCTCGTTCCGACATTGCTTGTCGTCTACTTAATCGTGATGCTGATGCTCTATCTGGACTTCCTCAAGAAGCGCTGATTTTTCGCGGCTGCCTCCAACCAACACCACAAAGCCACGCTACCGTTGTTTTCCCGATGAACTTGCCTACTCGCTCTTTGCTATGCATGACAGCCGGCCCCAGTACAGGGCGCGGAGGAATGTGCAGTGTGCCAAGTTCGTGATAGACCATGTTTTTATCCTTGGACCCCACAACGGCCTTTTTACCCTCAGTGGTTTCCTGGATGCTTTTTTTCATCTCGCCAGTGCGCAACAATGGGGCATCCAGCGAGAACCCCAGTCTAGCCTTCTCCGCTTCCGTGCTATCAGCTAGCTCCTCCCACTTCGCATAGGGTCCGATCGCGTCCTGATATTGGCCGATCATGCCTTGTGCCGTATCTCGTATTTCCTCTGCCGATTTCTTCGTAGCATGCGCCAATACTTCCTCTGAAATGGCCGCCAGTTTGACAAGGTGAGCCGCGAACATCTTTGGGCTTGAAAATGTTTTCACGTCGTCGGCCCTTCAAATTCACCAGTACGAAAGTTGTATTTCTTACCGCTTCCTTGCTCTGAAAAAATTATCGCTAGCCCAGTTCGCAATCTCGCGCGCATGGAAAACGCCACATCAAACGGCACGCCATGTGAAATAAGCCATGCGGCCTGCCGTATCGGTATGGCGTTGACTATTTTTTTAGTGCGTCAGTCTCCGTCGCCTCTGCCTGCGCCTCATCCTCGACGGCTGGATGCCGATCTTTAACAGCCTGGCGAATGGCAGCAAATCCATGAAAGCCAATGCGGCTAATCAGCGCACGTAATTGCGGCACCGTCTTAGGGAATGGCGCAGGGTTGCCGTCGATTGCTGCAACATAGGTGATTGGCGTAACTACATTGCGGTAGATGTTGTTTTCTGCCAGATCGCCAAGAACCTCGATCAAATCAAGCTGCACCAAGATGTCCGGGTCTTTCAAGGTAAAAATGCGCCCTTGAGAATCTGTAGCTGTGAATGTTTCGCTTGCAACTGTCACGATACGCTCACTAGGCGTAGGTGCAGAAGCGCCAGCCTTAACTGTGATTTTTTGGTTCAAAATCAAACTCCCAGCGGAATCTTGCGAGCCGCTTCAAATGTGAATTTCTGAGTAACTTTCTCTTGACCGGTGTACTTACCGGCGTCTTCTGGATACAGCTCCACATCAGTAAATTGAAACTGCGTGGTAGTACCATCTAGCTCGGTGATGGTTTGGGTGATGAAGATCGCACCAGGAGGCAATCCGCCATAGTAATTTGCCTCTCTGTTGGCAAAATACGTATCGAATGTTGCATCTTGGCGGTCAACCTCGAATGAGCCTGAGTGTCCATCTGGGATCGACCGGCGCGTGATGCCACCACTGATATTGACGCTCTTGAGTTTGACGGTGCCTGGCTTCGAATCGAAACTGGTAATGCCGTTGATCGTGACTTGACCAAGGGTGGAATCGAAAATCGTTATCTGCGCACCGTCGCGGCCTACGTTGAATGAATTAGTGGTCATTTACTGATCCCCAAAAAGGAAACGCCCCGGTAAAGGGGCGTTTTTTAGAACAAGAGGAAGATGGCTTAGGCTGGCTGCACGGTGACGCTTACGGTGCTGCCGCCTTGCAAAGAGATAGCGAAGACGCGAACAATTGATAGGTAAGTGACCTTGACCAACGTTTGCATCAGGCCGACCGCCACTTGCTGACTTGGGTTATTCGCGGCATTCGTCTGCACTGAGAACGGGATTTGTTGTGGCGAATTGACGTTGCCGATATAGCCGAGCGACGGGTTCAGCCATAGATTCATCAAGAAGCCAGAAATGGCGTCATTGACTTCTTGACGCAGATCCGCTGTTTGTGGATTGCCAACCACCCAGCCGAAGTTAGATGCCAATGTCAGCGCCAAGAAGTTCGTCATCGTGGTGTAGGCTTCCGAATTGGTCGCGGCATACGTCGAGCAATTCATGTCGGTCTGGAAGGAAAAATAATTACCGCCAGGGGATGGATTGGCGAGGTAATCAAGGCGACCTTGTACAGCGGCCAACGCTTCGGCCTCGGAGTAAAGCAGGCTTTGCGCAGAGCGTTGCGTGCCGATGATTCCGCTCACTGGCTTATTCAGCGTGGATTGATTCGGCGCTAGATTGGCGCGCATCGGCGCCCAGAAAGTCGCCGGGCCAAGCAGGCGTTGTACGTTATTGACCGTGTCTTGCCAATACACCCAGTCACCGACCAGATCCTTGAAGCTGTAATTGTCAACGCCAGCCGAGGACAGCAACGATGCAACAGTGGCAATAGACTGCCCTGCTGAGCCTTGCCCAGCACCGAAAATGCCATACAGAATCCCAAACTGAGCAATCGTGCTCCACTGCGAGGAGGTCGAGTGGTCGATCAGGTTCATCGTCAGCACATTGGCGTTTTGCAGTGCGTACATGCCAGTTGGCGGGTATGAATTGGTGCCAACCAGAGTTGCATCAGTCACGCCAGCCGCGCCATCGGTGCCGCCTGACAGCGTGTAAGTGGTAAGTGCTGGCGCTGCAGCCGATGTCCCAATGGTAGCGACGACGAGCTGAGATGGGCCGCGCACGCCCGACTGACCGTTGTTGATCGCGCTGACCAGATTTGTCCAGCAGCCGACGCCCAAAGTAATTGCACCACCAGTACCGCCACCACCGGACAATGCTGCAGTTGCCGATGTGTAGCCAGAGCCAGAGGTAACGGTTACTGGTGTGCCAAGTCCCCATACCAGATTGATCAATGCGCCAACGCCGACGCCCGATGTTTGAATCGGCGCGTTGAGAGTGGTTGGTGCCGCACCGCCGCCGATAGATCCAGCATTGGTCACAGTCAAAGAAGTGATGATTCCGGAGGCTGCAGTTACGGTCAGAACGACGCCATTGGCGAGCGTAACTGTATCTCCCGTCACGAAACCAGTGCCGCCCGATGCGCCGCTACCTGTGATATTGGCTGACAGCACGGCAAGCGTTGCATGCACAACCGCCTGAGTGCCGCCGCTTGCCTGTGGCGCAGATGTGGCCACCGCTGGAACGCTGGTAAAGCCTGTTCCGGGAGTAACCGCACCGGGAATAACGCCAACGCCGAGATTGTCGTAAATCTCAGAAAAGAAGCCAGGCAGTGCAACGGTGCACTTGTACGTTGCAGGTTTTGTGCCGTTGCCCATGGTGGATGTCAGCGTATTGCCTTGGGCTCCAGTATAGAAGCCGGTCAAGGTTGTACCAGTTGTTGCAGCTCCATCCTTCAACGCAACCGTTGCGGCCGTATCGGTGCCATCTGTCACGCGCACGGATGTGTTGTTGGTCTGGCCCATGCCGAGAGCAATCGCCATAGCGGTTGCCAAGTCATACTTGCGCACTGAGACAGGGCCAAGCGTCAAACTGGCCGCTTGTGGCGATCCAATGACGACGGGGCTATTGACAGGCCCCCACGATGCGACGCCAACTTGTCCGAGGCCATTGGTGGCGATGCCCTGGACGACTGCAGGAGGGGCGACCACTTGCGTATAAACGCCCGGCGGCAAGGTACCGGCGAGATTAAGCTGGCCAGCTTGATAGATCGGCATTGAGGTGCTCCAAATTAAAAAGCCGCCTCAATGGCGGCCTGGATTAGGCGACTGAAATTTTGGTAATAAAAAACCGGCGCGTGGCCGGTTAGTTGATGAGTAGTGAAGGTTGCATCTGATCAAGGAGCAGATTCATCTCGCCGAGTATTTCCGGCTTAACGTCTTGCCATTTACGCATCTCGCGCGCGGCACCACTGACTTTCCCCTTGCGATCCTTGTATTCAAGCTCCTTGCGCAAGTATTGGAATTGGATTCCGTCGCGCTGATTCTTGATGTACGCGGCCATGGCATTGAACGCTTTGATGTAGGCTACCTTGAACGCCAGAGCCTTCTTACCTGTAAATCCCATAGCTAGAAGTGCAAAGCCGTCGCGCGTGATGCAATATGCTGGATCAAGACGCACTGCGCCGTTACCAATGTCGATCTCAGTTTGCATCAATGCGAAATAGTCGCCATGCTCTATATCGAGGTCAACCACCAATTCACGGATACGCCTCATCACCACGTAATGGGTCTTTCCAAAAACAGCGGCAACCTTGCGCGAGTCGGTTGATAGCTGCTCACCATCTGCAGCGATGAAATCGAGGAAATTTAAAACTGGAACTTGATGCATGCGGATACTCCCTGCAAATACCCTGGAATGAATGGCTGCAGAAGCGTGCCCAGGACGCTCGCTTATCGGATGCCTCCTATCCGCAGCACAAAAGAAAAAGCCGCCTCAAGGGCGGCTCTGTAATTGGGAAATGGTTGCGTTACTGCGGCGCTACTTTGTGGCAGTGATGAACATTTTCGCCAGCCAGCACGGCCGCTATTGCATCTGCGCTGTCAATCAGATCGCCGCGTCTGTAGTCACCGAACGGGTGAATTACGGTCAGGGCAAATTCGGGCTTTGCCACGATAGCTACAACCGGTTGAGTATTCTTTGTGTCATCAGGTTCCATTTGGATTCCTAGTAGGTTTTGGTTACAAGCGGCGTGCCGTTTTGCGTTTCGTATTTGACCTGCACTGCGACGACGGTCGCGATTTGTTCGGTCACAGTGGTTGCGTATTCGACCTCGTAAATCAGATCGCGCCGGTATGTCTTTGCTTTTTCAAGCGCATCAGAGAAGAAGCCGCCAGCGGTCTTTATGCGAGCACCGAAGCCGTCTGGCATCGTTAAAAACGTGACTTGCGACAGTGCTGTTTTGATTGCGGCAGCAACTAGATTGCGCGTGGTCGGATCCGGTGCCCAGACCGTAATCTGAATACGCTGCGCTTGCCGCTCCCACTCCGTCGTGACTTGCCCGGTCGTACCCACACGGGCGACGATTGGTGTCGTACCGCTCGGCATAGTAATGACTGGACCAGTCGATGTTGTGCCTGGATAAGATGCCGCGAGCAACGTGGCCAGTGCCGTAGCGATTGTGGTCAGCGAGTCCGTCGACTGGACCGGATAGATAAAAGCGACTCCGCCGACCAGCAGCGCCAAGTTATGAGGCGTAAATGGCGAAGGCATCGCACCGCCTATCGTCACAACGTTATTGACCACCGTCAGCGTCAGCGTAGGTGTAACGACCGACATCACATTCTGCTTAGGTCGGTAGCGCGTCCGGTTCATTTCAGTGCCGGACGGGAAAATGCTGACGTTGACGGTGCCGACTTGTAAATCTTGATCCAGCGATGAGGCTGTCGGCCAGCCTGGATACACGCGCACGTTGCAGCCTGCTACTGACGCCTGACCAGTCCCGTTCGGGTAGACGTAACCGCTAGTCTGCGCTGTCAATACATCGAGCACATCAGAAATATCAGCCATTACGTCACCGCCTGCATCGCTGTTAAGCGCCAGCCAAGGTCTGTGAGCTCGGCGCTAGATATCGTGTAACGCCGGTTGAGATCGTCCGTGATAATGTCCGACGAGCGGAGCGTAATGCCCGCGACGCCCGGCACCAAAACGGACCACCATGGAGAGCGGGCATCGCCGGGAAGGATTGCATCGCCCTTCTCGCCCTTTGTACCCTGCTGCACTGACGCAGGCCAGCCAGACATTAAGACTTGCTCGGATGCATCATCGTCAGCGCCGTTATAGCCAAGCGCCCCCACTCCGTCCGCAGACGCCGGCCGTAGAAAATTGATTGTGCGGTTGCAGCTAACCATGAAAATTGGCAGCAGCGGCTGGAGCGCAGCAACAAACAACGTGCCTTCTAGCCCGATGATGTAGTCGCCAACTGCGAGCTGCGCGCCGTCGGCTACTGCATACCATGTCGGCTTGCCGTAGACGTTTGGCCTTGAATACTTCGGGTCGTCGGCGTTCAGGCTGACCATCATGCTCGGCATTTGAGTTGCGGCGCTGACGGGGTCGGACGTGCCGGACGGTCTGTAATGCAAGTAGGTCGTCCCGATGATTAGGGCTGCTTTTGCGTACCCGGCGTAGACCTTGGCATTGATAGTTGCGCCATTCATCGGAGATCCAAAGTATCAATGCCGTTGCCGCAATCAACATCTAGCATGATTGCTATTTCGACTGCGTCGCGAGCGCTCTTCCCGGCTTTCATAGCGCCCAATGCAAACTTCCCGCCGCTACCAATTGCCGTTGCACCGCAACCGAGTTTGGCCCAGTTGAGGTCGCTATCGGCCCAGTAGACGATGCCCCCTTCATCGATTGCAATAATCGAGAGATCGGTCAATTTTGGCCGATCGCGATCACCAATAATCCAGCGATGGAATTCATTTGCATCACAGGTGCTACCTGCTGCACCATAGATGACAGCGCTTTCCCCATTCGAGACTAAGAAAATTTTCGTCGCCTCGAATGGCGTTCCATTAAAAGTAACCCG
>Ga0302155_10003380_pt1 | contig 10355 bp, 10 predicted proteins | sample I_Bog_N3_1_FD_193508 | JGI IMG/M metagenome (GOLD analysis project Ga0302155, IMG submission 193508) | Peat permafrost microbial communities from Stordalen Mire near Abisko, Sweden - I_Bog_N3_1 | ecosystem: Environmental > Terrestrial > Soil > Wetlands > Peat | place: Sweden: Abisko, Stordalen...
GAGCAAGGCCACACTGGCGTTGAAGACACCCGCAGCGCCGATCTGCCATCCCGTCGCGACGAACGTGTCCGCACGGAAGTGAAACCGCCTCGACAGCACCGACCCAATCGCGAACGACAGCGCCGCGCCGAGCAGCACGAACGTTCCCAGGAGTGGCCGCGAATACCCGAACATTACATGTCTGGCATGCAGTGAAGGCCAAACCAGCACAGCAATTCCCACTGTTCCCAGAAGGGTCCCTGTCCAGCCGTGTTTGTTCAGCGCATCTCCGCTGGGCAGAAACGTCTCCAACAGTGCAATCAAGATCGGCACCATCGAGATCACCAGCGAAGCGAACCCACTGGGTACCATCTTCTCGCCCCAGATTAGCAACATATTGTTCGCGCTCATGAACAGCAGCCCTACCAGCACCAGCTTCCACATCTCATCTCGTGGGACGCGCAGGCTTTTGCCTCGCAATAGGCAGATAAGCCCAATCAACGTTGCAGATAAGAGCGACCGCGTCGCCGACACCACCGGAACCGGCAAATGCTCGCCCGCCACATGAATCGCGAGATACGTCGATCCCCAGCACAAGTACACACTGGCAAACGCCAACATCACGCGCGTGGATTTCGACAATCGGGAGACCATCTGCTTCCATGCTAAGGGATAGGGAGTAGAGGAGAAAGAGTAAGGAGTAGTGAGAGGCCGTCTCATCTACTCCTTACTCTCTGCTGCTAGAAGTGAAACGCCAACTCCGCAGTCAGCGTTCGAGGAGTCACGTAGTGCGTTCCGCTGAACGTTGAGAGGAAGTTGTACAACGCATACTTGTTGGTCACGTTGATCGCCGTGAGCGTTGCTCCGAACTTGTAGCGATCGTGGTGAAAGTGGAAGACGTCATCGTCGCCCACGGCCATGTCGAACAGATTGCGTGGCTGAATGCGCTGCGGATTCTTGTCGTCGTCCTCGGTACCCGGCGCGGGAATGTTAACCAGGCTAGAGGTCAGACCAGCAGCATCGCATATGGCAAATCCCGCAGTCTGCGTCGCCTTCACGCCGTCGCATGCCAAGCCGGCCTGGAACTCCTCATCCGGCGTAAGACTGCTGGTGTTGATGGCCGGCTTGCTATTCAGCGTCGTCGAGTACTGAGCGCACGTGCTGTTCGGATCCGTCATTCCGTAGCACGGCACTGCGCCCGCGACCTGCCCGCTGTCGAACCTCCAGTTGAACGAGTAGTACAGCGCTTTGTGGAACGGCAGCGCATACTCCACATGCGTGGTCTCGTTGTAGTGCTCGTCGTGGTCGATGCGGAACGGGAATCCCGTCGGTGTGCCGATGGTCGCGCCCACGCCGCCAATCTGCGGATTGAAGAACCGCGCAGCCACTGAAGAAGCCGTAAAGTGCGCCGACAGTCCCTTCACCGGCGTCAGCGTCGCGGTCAGGGTGTAACCAGGAATCTTCGAGTTGTGCCACTCAATCGGGAACGTGATCGGCGTCGCACCCAACACGCTGAAGTCGTAGCCATTGTGCGTGTACTTCCAGATGTACTCTCCGCTCACCACAACATGTTTGCCGACCGCCTGCTGCAATCCCGCATGGAACTCATTACGAAAGCCCGGATTGAATGGCGCGGGGTTGCACGGCCCAATCGTCGAGAAGATCGCATTCAGCACCGGGTTCAGGCAGCCCTGGCTGCTAAGCACCAGGTTCTCATTGAACGGCGTCTCCTGTGTGCGCGCATACGATAGCCGCATAACCGTCGACGTCTTCTTCAAGTTGTAGCTGATGCCCACCCTCGGCTCCGCCTGCCGCTGAATGCTTAACCCGTTGTAGAAATCTCCGCGAATCCCTAAGTTGAACAGCCATGGTCCGGTCGTAATCTGGTCCTCACCATAGAGCCCAAGCTGCTTCACGTCGGTCTGTCCGTGGTAGGCGTAGTCGTTGCCCCCGCGTGTCAGGTCATAGGGTCGCAGCACAGGATTGTACGTTGGACTTCCCGGCGCGTTCAGGTTCGAATCGACGATGCCGATCTGGAAGTTTTCACGCAGAAAAGTCTGCTGATACATCCCTCCAAATTTGACGTTATTCACGCCCTTCGCATAGGACAGGTCGGAGTGCATACCTGCATTGGTCAACGAGCGCTGCTGCGCCACGCTCTCCTGCTGGATCGGCCCCAGGTCGTTTAGGACGTTGTTGCTGGGATAGTAGTTGAAGCTGTCACGCCGGACATACGGCCCGAAGGTGAACACCATGCTGTCGCTGATGGTGTGCGTATAGCTCGGCGCCAGGTCGATCGTCTCAATCTTCGATCGCTGGTCTGTCGGCCCCTTGGTCGTCCCGCTATTCACGAAACCGATTTGGGTGTCATAGGTATTCGGCGTCTGGAACCAGGACCGAGTGTACTGCACGTTCGTTTGCAGCGAATCGGTTTTGCTCAGCTGTAGATCGAACCGGTCGAAGAAATTCGCCTCGTTGCCCTTGTCGTGGTACACCACAAACTCAGGCGCATCGAGAAACCGTCCGGTTTGCAGACCATCCGCGGCGATGAAGTTGCCCCACTTCTTACCTCCATAAGCCAGATCCACAGCCACGTCACTCGAGCCAAAGGTTCCATACGAGGTCGTCACGCTGCCCGTAGGCGTGGTTATGCCCTGACCGGAGCGCGTCGTCGCCTTGATGACCAGACTGGTCTTGTCGCCGTACTCGGCAGGAGGAGCACCATCAATCACCTCCAGTGACTGCACCGCGGACGACGGCACTTGGTTCGAGAACACCTTGCTCTGCTGGTCGGAGATTGGCTGCCCGTCGAGACTCATCGAGTTCTCCGCGTGGTCGCCCAGTCCATGCACCTGACCGTCCGAGTCCGCTGAAACTCCTGGTGAGGACAGTGTAATGATCGAACTCAGCCCGGAGGACAAACTCTCCACAGGCAGCCGGTCAATCGTCGAGCGCTCGATGTCTGTGTGCGCCGTCGGGTCGCTCTCCACCAGGTCCTCTGTAGCATCCACTGAGATGCTCTGGTCGGACGTCGCTATCTGCAACGCTACCGGAACAGTCACCAGTATCGCTGAACTCACCTGCACCAGCTTGCTATAGTTCTGGAAGCCGGCAAACTTCACGGTCACGCGATATGGGTTGAAGGGTATATTCACGAAGCGAAACTGTCCGGAGGAGTCCGCCACGGCATCGCGCGTGTATCCACTCACGGGATTGCTTATCTCCACACTCGCACCCGGAATTACCGCGCCCGTAGCGTCCGTCACTGTCCCAGTAATCGTTCCAGAGCTGCTTTGTCCCACGGCAGCGGTGCCTCCAAGGGCAACCACTCCAACCGCTATCAGCGCCATCATGCGCAAAAAAGATCGTTGCATCAAAAACTCCTGTCTGGTTGAAACGCAGACACCGGACAGCCCATCAAGGCCGCCCGCAGCCAAAGTCCAACGCGCATCGCTTGGACCTCCGGCTCTCTTATAAAGACCGCACCGGGCATGGGCCGCAATGATCGCAACCCTTCAAGATCGCGCCAGTCTTTGCTTCAATTGGCTTAGATGTTCGCCACGACAGGCGGAGGCCTGCTGAACATCGCAAAGTGCCACTGCGACTCCGGCACACGGTCCAGTACCGACACCAGCCGGCACTCCACCAGCACCATCTGAGCCGGCCCCACCTGCATTGCAACCGGCAGCGCCGAGTGCATCGCCACGCACAGCGGGCAGTGCTCTTCACCACCCGGAAGCTGCGACGCGTCCGCCGGCACTCCCACCTTCTGTTCGTGGTGCGGCAACCACTGACCGTGGATATGCACCACTTGTGCAGAACTCGCCAGGCCCACCAGCAACACACACGCAGCCGCCAGCATACGCACCCATCCAGGATGCGCGTGCTGCCCAGCTCCGCGTTGGAATCGCTTGGTCAAGTCCTCAGGAAACCGCTCTACCTCTAAGTATGACGCATTATGCGGCCCAGAGGACGCACCCCAGACAGCAAAACAGCGAGCCGAAGCTCGCCATTCTGTAGGTCAAAAAGGCTCATGGTTCTAATAGCTGAAAAACTCATTCAGCCCGCGCCGCAGCGCAATCCCGCGCACAAAGCATGTCACCGATACCAGCGCCACCAGCGCGTTCCAGTAAAACACCGGATGCATCCAGCCCGGTGAGTAGGTCAGGTCCTGCCCGCTCCACAACGTCAGCACCACGGCCACAATCAGCGTCTGCCAGCCGATAACCAGCAGCAGATGCCCGCGGCGGCGGCGGCGATCCAGCGCCTCCACCTGCTCCGGCGACAGGGTACGCTCCTCGGCGGGAATCAACATATTGGACATGGCTTCCAACTCCTTGCGGCTCTCGCACCCATCCGGCGCGCCACTCAATCTTCACCTATTAAATCACACCCGTCCCTACTCTGAGGTCCGGCGGCCGAACGCCGCGCGAATCCGCTCCTCGCGATTCTCCACCGACCCTGCGGCCGCCTCCTGCAGGTAGGCCACGGACTGTATCCCCGCCACATCGAACCGTTTGCGGCAGCGCACATTCTTGCAGCCCAGCATGTCCTCCCGGCGCACCATGTAGCTCTGCGCCTTGGCAAACCGGGCCCGGTCCTGATCGCCGGCACCCCGAGGCAGTTGTGCCCGCTTGCGCCGCACCAGCCAGGTCAGCTCATACTCTCCGGGCTGGCCGCAGTGCGGACAGGTCAGGGTATGCTTCTTCTGCTCGGTCCGTTCATCAAAAAAGTCGCGCTCTTCCATACCGCACCTCCGCGCGTAGCCAAGAATACTCCTCCCACGGCCTCCTCCGAAAACAAGCCCCCAAATCGCCCTCTGGATGTAACCTAATCCCGGAGAATCGCCCGATGGCCAAGCCGAAGAAAAGAACCTTCTCCGCCACCCAGGCCGTCAAAGCCAACGCCCGGGCACGCCTCGGAACCCCACCCCCGTCGCACCCGTTGCCTACTCTGAAAGAGAAGATCGCCGCCCGTCCCAAACACAAAGAGACCCTCGCCGACCTGCTCAGCGGCACGAAAGACGACCTCCGGTAAGCTCTCCCTATGCCCCTGACCTTCGCCCTGGTGATCTTTGAACTCGTCGTGATGGTGCTCTCCATCTCGCTGCACGACTGCGCCCAGGCCTGGATGGCCAACCGCCTCGGCGACCCGACCGCGCGCATGATGGGCCGCATCACCATCAACCCTATGCAGCACTACAGCCTGCTCGGCACGCTGGTCTTTCCGCTCTTCTACGCCATCATGCGGCCGCCCTTCATCCTCGGCTGGTCCAAGCCCGTACCCATGACCGCACGCAACTTTCGCAAGCCACGCCGCGACGAGACCCTCGCTCTGCTCGCCGGGCCCGCAGCGCAGCTACTGCTCGCCACCGCGGCTCTAATCGTCCTCATCATCCTGCGCCACGCCAAACCCGACGTTCAGAGCACCATCGGCACAGCCGTCGCTCTGGCCATGCACGACCTCAGCGTCTCCACCGAAGGCCTGCCCACCATCTTCCCGCTCATCCTCTTTCTCTACTTCTGCATCCTGGTCAACCTGCTGCTCTTTGTCTTCAACCTCGTACCCTTTCCGTTCTTCGACGGCGGCAAGATCCTGATGAACTACCTGCCCTACGAGATGGCCAAGTCCTACGAACGCTTCGGCATCTACTTCATGTTCGCCTTCTTCTTCTTTGGCTTCGGCATCGTCATGATCTTCTTCTTTCCGTTCTTCAACTTCTTCAACAATCTGCTCTTCAGCCTGTAGAGTCGCCTTTCACTCTTCGCTCAAGATCTCTAATCTGTTCAAAGACCTATACCTCACGACCATGCCAGAAGACCGCCAAATCGACCCGCAATGGACCACCGTCGACAGCTACCTCAACGCGACGCTTCTCCCCGACGACCCCACACTCACTGCCGCGCTCGCCGCCAACGCCGCCGCCGGTCTGCCCACCATTGACGTCGCTCCCAACCAGGGCAAGCTGCTGCACCTGCTCGCCCGAGCCCAGGACGCGCGCCGCATACTGGAAATAGGAACCCTCGGCGGCTACAGCACCATCTGGCTCGCCCGCGCCCTGCCTGCCGGCGGCCAACTCATCTCGCTCGAACTCGACGCCCACCACGCCGCCACCGCCCGCGCCAATGTCTCCCATGCTGGCCTCGCGAACCGCGTCGAGATCCGCGTCGGCCCCGCCGCCGTCAGCCTCGCGCAGCTCATCGCCGAGCACGCCTCCCCCTTCGACTTCATCTTCATCGACGCCGACAAGCCCGGCTATCCGCAGTACCTCGAGCTCGCGCTCCAGCTCTCTCGCCCTGGCACCGTCCTGCTCGGCGACAACGTCATCCGCGACGGCGAGGTCGCCAACCCCGACAGCACCGACGACCGCGTGCAGGGCGTACGCCGCTTCCTCCAGATGCTCGGCTCCAACCCGCGCCTCTCCGCGACTGCCGTACAGACCGTCGGCAGCAAGGGCTATGACGGCTTCGCCATGGCCGTCGTCATCGCCTAATCATGTGCTGGCGGTGGTGGTGGCGCGTTTGAGGGCGGCGTCGGCGTGCCGTCGATCGTGAACGGCTCCATCACCTCCACACGCGTTCCATCCGGATCGAACAGGTTCACCTGCCGCTTGCGGTTCACGCCCAGGTGCGGCACCAGCGGCTTGCCATAGGCCTTGTACGCTGGCCGCGCCTCCAGCGCCGCCACAGCCTTGTCGATATCCGGTACCGCCAGCGCCAGGTGGTTCTTGCTGCCATAGCTCTTCACATCCAGCGGCGGTCGATACAGCATGAACTCCACGTAGTCCACGCCGTCCGGCACGCGCATGTTGATCCAGCTCAGCTCCGCCGGGTTGCCGCCACCGCGCCACGTCTCATGAAAGCCCAGCAGCTTGCCGTAAAAATCCAGCGACCGCTGGCTGTTCCCCACCACGAATCCGGCGTGATAGATCCTTGTCGAGATGCGTGTCTCCGGCAAAAACTTGCCTGCAGCCTTCGCCTCCATCCCATCCGGCAACGACTGCACAAACTCCACCGGAGTTCCATCCGGGTCGCTGATCTCAAACGCGTAGTCTCCGGCGCGCGTCTTGCTGCCGTCCCACGGCTTCACCGCCACGCCCTGCGAGACCAGGTATGCGCGCATCTGCGCCACGCTGTCCACCGTGAAGCAGATATGGCTCATCATGTTGTGCGGCGTCACCGGAGGCTCGTTGAACAACTCAATGTGCTGATGGTCATTAATCTTGAGGAACGCAATGCGCACCTCATCGCTGCCCGGCTTCTTCAGAACATAGCTCTCGTCAAAACCCAGCAGATCATGCCAGAACACCAGCGCCGCCGGCAGGTCAGACACGTAGTACCCCACGTGTGAGATGCCCGTAATCCGCGGCCGCTGCGGCGCGCTCGGCGATGCCGCCTGTTGCGCGCCTGCACCACCCCTGTAAGCCACCGCCACGGCTACAACCGCCGCGACCCTACCCGCATTGCGGAGAAACCGTCGCAATTCCATCCCGCGCTTATAGCACCGCAACCACGCAGATGTACACCGTGCCCATCCGTACGCTCCACACCCCGGCCATGTATCCTTATCGCTGTTGCCTTCTAATCCCTAATCCCTGTTCCCTTATCCCTAGAATGAGCCCCACCCCATCACGCACGACCCCGCGCCCCCGTGTTCTCTCCGGCATGCGCCCCACCGGCAGGCTGCACCTCGGCAACTACATGGGCGCACTCTACAACTGGGTGCACCTGCAGCAGGACTACGACTGCTACTTCTTCATCGCCGACCTCCACGCCCTCACCACCGACTACGCCGACCCCAGCCGTCTGAAACAAAGCATCTTCGATATCGCTGTCGACTTTCTGGCAGCGGGACTGAATCCCGGAAAGTGCACGATCTTTATCCAGTCTCACGTTCCCCAACACGCCGAGCTGCATCTGCTGTTCAGCATGTTCACTCCTCTTGGCTGGCTGGAACGCGTCCCCAGCTACAAGGACCAGCAAGAGCAGTTGCGCGAGAAGGATTTGGCTACCTACGGCTTCCTCGGTTATCCGCTCCTCCAGTCCGCCGACATCCTGCTCTACAAGCCGGAGTTCGTCCCTGTCGGCGCAGACCAGGTTGCACATGTTGAACTCACACGCGAGGTAGCCCGCAAGTTCAATAACCTCTATTCCCCCAAGCGCATCGTCGACGGCCCGCAAAGCCCGACACCAGGCTTCCACGTTCAGACTGAACTCGACCCCGACCGGCTTATCCTCAATGAACCGCAGGTTCTTCTCACGCCCTCACCGAAATTGCCCGGCACCGACGGTCGTAAGATGTCCAAGAGCTATGGCAATGCCATCTATCTCACCGACAGTCTGCCCGTCATTCTCGGCAAGACCCACGCTATGTCCAACGGCGGACAGCGGCCCACGCAGCAAGACCCAGGCAACCCCGACATCTGTCCCGTCGGGGACCTGCATCGGGTCTTCTCCGAGTCCTATGTCGACGCGCATGTTCGCGCCGGCTGCCTCAACGCAACCATCCGCTGCGATGAATGTAAGCAGCTCTGCGGAAGTTCGATCTTCGCTGTCATCCAACCCATCCAACAGCGCCGTCAAGAATTGCAAAACAAGCCAGACACCATATGGGAGGTGCTCCAAAACGGCTCTGAGCGCGCCCAGAAGACCGCCGAGGTTGTGATGAAGGAGGTCCGTGCCGTCATGGGGCTCTCCCGTGACCTCTCGGCCATCCACATCCCCAAACATCTGCCTCCCGAAGAACGCGAGGAGGAGTCCCGCGATCTCTCCGCATATCAGGAATGGCGCGAACTCGAACCGGCCGCGCTCAGCCGCAACATCGGCGAACTCTGGCGCCGTGAGATTCTCCCCCCAGAGATCGTTCTTAAGCAGGATTCAGGCGAGATGTGGCTTACACATAACAAGCGCCGCGTCTGTGTGAGCGCTGCCTTTACGGACAAAAACATGAATCACTGGCGCTTTGGCGTTCAGGCAAAGTCTTACGAAATCCTGGCATTGCTTTGTTGGGACGACGCTTGGAAGCTGCACGACTTCATCGTGCCGCAAAAGCAGTATCTTGCGGATTGGGTCATAGCCAAGAAGCAGGCTGGCAAGGGCCCGCTCTGGCTGGAAGTAAAAAAACGTGCAGGCCATTTTCATCTCCGCATCGGATCTTCGGAGAATTGGATCGACATCACCGATAATGAGCGTAACTATGCCATCTTCTAAGTCAGCTGCAGAGCCGACGGCAATGGGATCTTTCGAGAAAAAGCCCTTCATGCTAGAACCCAACCAACCGCCTCCCGACCCCGCACCCCGCGACAAGAGCAAGGACGAAGCCTCACAGTCGCCCTTCTCCATCACTGTCGGCCAGGTCTACGACGGCCCGCTCGATCTTCTGCTCGACCTCATCCGCAAGCAGAACATCGATATCTACGACATCCCCATCGCCACCATCACCGCGCAATTTCTCGAGTACACGCACCACCTGAAAGAGACCGACATCGACGCCGCCGGCGAGTTCATCTACGTCGCCTCCCTGCTCATCCACATCAAGAGCAAGATGCTGCTGCCGCGCGACCCGCTCGCCGCCGAAGGTGCCGACGAAGATCCCCGCCGCGAACTGGTCGAGCGACTCCTCGAACATGAGCGTTTCAAGGCCGCCGCGCAGATGCTCCAGCAGAAGCAGCTCATCGAAGAGGCCACCTGGACCCACTCCGGCCTGCGCGCCTTCCTACACGACGAAGGCCTCGACACCGTCGGCGCCGACCGCGAGATCGCCGCTGACACCATCGATCTGGTCCGCGTCTTTCAGGACATCCTCACGCGCCTTCGCGACCGCCCCATCCACTCTATCGACGAGGACTCCGTCACCGTCGCGCAGATGATCGACTTCGTCAAGCGCCGCCTGCTCATGGAAGACCGCCCCATCAGCCTCCGCAAGCTGCTCGCGAACACCAAATCAGAGCGCGCGCTCATCTGCACTTTTCTGGCCATGCTGGAGCTGGTTCGCCTGCAAGCCATCCTGCTGCGCCAGGCCGAAGTCCTCGGCGACATCCTCATCAAGAAGACCGCGCACTTCGAACAGATCTTCGCCGACCAGGCCACCATCCGCGACGACTGGAGCTAAGCGCTCACCATCTGCGTTATCCTGAGCACATCCACCGAATCCCTGTTCAGGAGCCCGCCATGCGCATCCGCAGCCCACGTGTCTCCACCACCTACATCACCTCCGCGCACCTCCGCGTCCTTGGCGTTTGCAGTTGCCTTTGCCTTTCTCTCCACGCGCAGACCCCACAAAAGCCCTGGCCCATCCGCGCCGTCATCATCGCCACCTTTGAGGTCGGCAACGACACCGGCGACATCCCCGGCGAGTACCAGCTCTGGGTCGAGCGC
>Ga0302155_10003387_pt1 | contig 10347 bp, 8 predicted proteins | sample I_Bog_N3_1_FD_193508 | JGI IMG/M metagenome (GOLD analysis project Ga0302155, IMG submission 193508) | Peat permafrost microbial communities from Stordalen Mire near Abisko, Sweden - I_Bog_N3_1 | ecosystem: Environmental > Terrestrial > Soil > Wetlands > Peat | place: Sweden: Abisko, Stordalen...
TCTGCCCATAGGTCTTGCTGGCGTTATTGGCAGTGATCGTCAAGGGGGCGGTGGTTATCGTCAGTGTGCCAGGGATATAACTGATCACATAAGCGGTCCCATCGTAACTGGTGGCAGATGCCCCGCTACCATTGATGCTGTAACTGCTGCCAACGGACGACGACGAAGTGCCTGTGGAGGTTAGAGATAAGCCTGAAACGACGCTGGAGGTGTCGCCCTGTCTATAGCCGACGACAGTGTCGGAAAAGGATGGCAATACCGCCCCATAGGTCTTGCTGGCATTGTTGGCGATGACGTAAAGCACGTACGCTGACGCATTCAGGACAGGATATCCTGAGCCTCCCATGGTCCAGACATTAGTGAAATCCCATCCGCTGTAGCTGGTTTGGGTTTTCATTTGGGTGTCGGTTAGGCCAGTTCCACCACCAACGCTGGATATTCCGCTCGTAGTTTTATCCCAATAACTATTAACTATTGTGCCTACGCCATAACTGGAAAGACCGTTTAGTATTGCAGATCCAGTTGTAGATACAGATCCATCTGAGTAGCTATTACCAACATAGCCTGAGCCCAAACCAATTAAACCACCAAAATATGATCCTGAGCCCGCATTTCCAGAGATCGCCCCGAGAGAGTAACAGTTTACAACATACCCTCCATTGGCGAATCCAACCAACCCACCAAGTTGCTCTCCCCCATTAGACGATGCACTTGTTACGCTAGATGACGAATAGCTTGCTAATATCGACCCCTGATTCAATCCGACAAAACCGCCAGCAACAGAGTTTCCAGTTGTTGCCGAGAGGGTTACTCCTCCAGTGGAATTGGATGAGGATATTGTACCGCCACTGAATCCAGAGACGCCGCCTATTTCATAGGTTCCGCTTACATTTGCAGAGGATGAGCTGCCAGATATTTCACCACTGTTATAACCAGTGATGCCGCCGCCAAAACTTGTATTAGACACGCTTCCTGATGTGCTCGAATTTAAAATATATCCAGAACTACTACCAATTAATCCGCCAGTCCAATCAGTACTTGAAACCACCCCTGATGCATAAACGTTATCCACAACACCACTGCTCGCCAGCACTCCAGCTAGGATACCACTTGCTACTGATCCGCTTGTTGTGATGGAAATTCCAGCATTTGATAAAGATAGATTGGATACATAACCACTTAATGTTCCAAAAAGACCCGCGTTGTACAAGGTTCCGCTTGAAATTGTCAGGTTAGACACCTGATGACCCAACCCATCAAACCTCCCACTGAATGAGTTGATAGGCGTGAAATTTGCGATACCACTGCCCGTCACATCGATGTCATTGGCAAGGGCATAGTAGCCAGAACTCCCCAGGGCCTGAAGTTGCGAAGCGGTCGTCAATAGGGTGTAGGCATGTCCACCAATGGACAAGGTCGAACCACCCGACATACTGACCGACGAACCACTACCCGTCAGGTCGTATCCCGTCACCCCTTGCCCTGGCATCATGACCAATCCACCGGTTCCACTGACCGTCAGGTTCGCGTTAATGTTGATATTGCGGTAAGCGTCCAAGGTGAGGGTGTTGGCAGACCAGGAAAGAGGCGACGTAATGTTGATGTCGCCATTGCCACTCGCGTTCGGCGTTCCTGCCCCACTTGTTCCGCTGGCTGTGGTTTGCAGAAGCACGCCACCTGTTAAGAGTGCCGTATTGATGGTGGAGGCCGCCGTAGCATCGACTGTCAAATCATAGGGGTCGAGCAGCCATAAACCGGCTTTTCCCCTGGGGGCACCCGCATTGATCAGGGCTCCGCCAATCGACAGCGTATGGCCGGATGTTTCAATTGAACCACCATTCCCGCCATGTGCCCCACCTTCGGCAAGCAGAGTGCCGGTCACATCCGTTTGTCCGGAGATCACCGAGATAGTGCCGCCATTGCCATTCGCCGTTGCTGAGGCATTCAGCTTGGCCGTGCTGGCGACAGTGGCGGCGGTGGACGACCAATCGCCAACCTTTATGTTGCCTCCCCCCGCTTGCCCGGAGGCATCAAGCGAGGCCCCATTGGCAATAGCGACAGTGTCGCCCTTGACCGTGATGCTCCCCCCAGATTCCCCGGAATCATTCCCCTTGGCCTGAACTTGCCCACTGATGCTGACGGTTCCTTGAGTGCCGCCATCGAAAACGACCTCGCCATCCTTCATGCTGACCGAGTTGGCTTCAACCAAGCCAGTGCTGTTGATGACCGAGCGGTTGACGGTGTCGGCGGTCCTGGCGGCGAGTAGAACGCTTCCACCCGTCGCGGAAATGCTGCCGTTATTCAGGATTGATGCCTGGGCAGCGGGATCGCCGATCTGATACCGCAGCAAGCCATCGCCATTGATATCCACGGCGAAGCTCTGGGCAGCCCCAAGGGCCACGGACCCTTGAGGGGATTCTATCGCCCCGCTATTTTGAACGATGGGAGCGGACAAGACGACCGATCCACCCTGTCCCGTTTGGATGCGTCCTTGGTTAACGACCGAACTACCATTTGGGGCACTGGCAAAACTATATTGCCCAGACAGGAAGCTCTGATCGCTGATGGATGATGTGGTGGCAAGAAAGCCGCCGACATTGATGACACCCGATGAGCCGATCAGCACGCCATTGGGATTGATGAGCCAAACCTGACCGTTGCCGAGAAGCTGTCCATATAGGGAAGAGGGAGCCGTTCCGGTGACACGGTTCAGGGTGATCGACTGACTAGACGGCTGAACGAACTGAACCGTCTCGTTGGCATTCGTTGAGAAGCTCTGCCAGTTGATGATGGCTTTGCCGCTGTTCTGCTGGATGACCGTGCTGTTGCCGGATTGAGAAATCGTGGCTTGCCCGGCGGCAACGCTTCCGCCTTGGGGAGCGGCATATCCGCTTCCCGGAAGAAGGCACACAAACGGCACGATCGCCGTTGATACCATCAGATATTGCCGATAATTCATGACGCCCTCTTTCCCCAAGCGTTCTTCATTATTGGTTGCGGCGAAGTTCCCCTTCGCCATTAAGGTTACGGCTCATCTGTTCGCCTGTCGAATCATCAGAACCGTCCCGTAAGTGCGAAATAGACCCGTCCTGGTGAACCTTTTATCGTTGGCGTCGGACCTTGAAGCGGACGGGCAATTTCAAGGTTGGCATCAACATCTTCCGTCAATCCCGTTCGCACACCGAGGCCAGTGGAGGACAGAGCGGATTTATTGCTGTCGCCCTGGTTCCAGAGGAGCCCTCGGTCGTAAAAACCGTAAAACTCCACAGCCTGAGCGATTGGAAGGCCGGTTCTGGTGTCATAGTGAATTTCGATCGTGCCTGCTATCCCCTGATCCCCAGCTAAGGCTGAAGGATCGAAACCGCGTCCAAATTGGCTCCCACCAAGGGAGAATTGCTCCCCAGACAGAAGTGGACTGAAAGAATGTTGGGTCGTCCCAGCCACCATGATCTGCCAGTTTTCATCCAGAACCTGAAGACGCTTGATATCTGCGGTCAGCTTGGTGAAATCCGGGTTGCCATTTGCTCTTGAAAGGTTGGCGGAGAAACGACGGCTTGCCCCTGCGACAGGCAGGCCTTTGTCCAGATCAAAATCGGCAGATGTGTCGCCATTAAACCAGCCACTCTGCGACCAGACCCATTTCACGTCTGCAGTCCGCCACTCATCAAAACTGATGTTGCTGCCCAGCATGTTCGTTTTTGCAGATTTCATGGCCATGCCGCCTTCGATCGAGACGTTTTCGTGCCTGGACCGGATCATCGGATAGGAAAGTCGTTGATCGACAGAAAGGCTGTCGGTTTCCACGTCCAACGCCTCCAGCGTATAGCCGGGTTGACCAAAAGTGCGGCTAATGGATGTGCTTGATATCAGCCCATCATCGCCGAGCGGTTGGGCATAATGCAGGCGATAGCCCTTTTGTTTATACGGATCGAGAGATCGTGAAACCCCCGCACCGATCTGTTCGCCTTGGCCCAGTAGCGAGTTGATCGCTACGTCCGTATTGGCAATCCAAGGTCCAGAATAGCGGGATGAGCGGTTGTCGATACTGGCGGAGCCCATAACAAGCCGCTTCTTGGCAGTGATGACCATGTCGGCTGCACCGACTTCGTCTGTTGAGGGTTTCAGGAGCCCGGTAGCTTGAATGCCAGGAAGGTCGTTAACTAGGAGCAGGGCTCGTTCGACAGTTCCGGATTTCAGGGGCCGTTCCGCCACTACCGGCTTCACCGTCGCCATTATCCGATCCTTCAGATCACCATCCACACCCTCAACCGAAACACCTTTGATGAAGCCCTCAATCACCTGGATTTTAAAGGCACCTATCTTCGATCGCTGCGGCGGCACGAAGGCACGGGTGAGCAGATAACCCGCATCCCGGTATTTCACCTCAATGGCAGTGGCGATCGCCATGACGTCCCCCAAGGATTTTTGTTGGCCGATCAATGGAGAGATCAAAGGTTGGAAATCAGCCGCTGTGAAAACAGAACTGCCATCCACGGTAATCGACGTGATCGGGAACTTTAGGTTTTCGACGTCCTTGGGAACCGGGCTGGGACGAAGGGATGGGATCGAGAACTCAAACTGCCCTTCCGGCACCTCCGGCATCTTTGGGGCAGTCCGACCGGGCTCAACAGATGACGGAATCCGGCCATCGCCCGCAGCCATTGCCATTGCTGGAATGAACATGGAGATGGTCAGAAGTGACAGTTTCATCCGGTAAGAGGGGGGCACGGTGATGGCCTTAGATTAGGAGCGGTCTGCCTTGATGATGCGTTCAAGAGCCGAAGGGGCAAGGAGGGTGATACGACCACGTTGTAAATGAATGATTTCCTGCTTATCCCAGGAATTCAGAACCTTATTGATGCTTTCCCGCGTGACGGACATCTGGTTCGCCAGATCCTGCTGGGATAGGCGTAGGTTGATCAGAACCTCTCCGGATGGACCCTTTTGACCAAAAGATTGGCTTAACAGCAGCAGACGCTTCGCCAAACGAGCTGGTAATTCCAGAAAGGTCGCGTCTTCAAACATCTCGCTGATCCAGCGGATGCGTTCGCAGCAAGCAGCCAGCATCCTGGTCCAGCCCCTTGGATTTTTATCGAAAAAATCAAATAGATCACGCCGACCAATCGCAACCAGTTCGGAAGGCTCGACGGCAATGGCATCAGCAGTCCGTTCGCCGCCATCCAGTAAGGCAATTTCACCAAACATCTGCCCAGGTCCGATCAGATTGAGCACCTTTTCGCTGCCACCGGGCGAGGTCATTGAAATTTTCACCACCCCGGAAACCACGACGTAAAGGGTGTCTCCTGGATCACCTTTGACAAAAAGCGATTGGCCCAAAGCCAACTGCCGCCGCTTGGCCATCTGTCCCAGTTGGTCGAGATCGCTTTGGGGCAATGCCGCGAAGAGAGGCGTTCTCGCCAGAGCTTGCTGCTTGATCTCTTGATCGTCGCTCATACGGTGCCCGCCTCCATCTTTTTCCCCAGTTGATTGGGGACATCATGGTATGCGGATCGGATCGTGACAATCCCCGGTTTAACCTCCGGGTGTGAGGATGTCAGAATTCAGCTATGCCGTATGTGAAGTACCTCACATACGGAGACAGTCCTTTGAATGGGACCATCCGCCCATATCCAGAATTTCCCGCCCTGTCGTGGTGGTCTGCGGTGCTTCAGCGGTGCTTTTCACGGCGTAAGCACCACGCGATTTATGGCGGAATTCCGCCATTTATTATGATCTGTTGTGGATGTGGTGCTTTTTTCTCTAAAAGTTAAAATATTAAAAATAGAAATATAAAAAAGGAATTTACCCCGTAAAAAAGCACCACAAGCACCACGCCTATCTGGCAGGGGCTTGGCCCCTGCCATTGCTTTATTGGTTAATCCGTTTGCTGAATTCCAGAATTTCGGCAACAGGACGTGTTGCCTGTTCTGGGGCCTCTCGCTCAATGCAATACCACTTGCCTAAACGGTCGCTACCATCCGTGACGTAGTCGAGCTTCTTCAAGTCTTTTGCCCATTTATGCTGGGAAATCGGCTTCTCGCCCGCTTCGTCGCACCACTCCTTGAACCTGTTATAAAGCGGGGTGCTCTTTGCCTCAGCATTCAGCCAACCATTCTGATCCAGAAACTGTACGTCCGCATCCAACCAACGCTCGACGATGCCGAGAGCACGATGTGCTTCCTGGAATTTTGCGATGGCAGCACGCTCATCTTCCGTTAATGGGGGCTGCTGTTGGGTTTCATCCACGCATTTCCAGATACGGAAAGGGTCCTGGTCGCTCCAGGTGCCATAGGGCACCTTCTTTACCGTGAACTGGAAGAAACGACGCATGCCGGTTTCATCGCGGATCACCTCGTCCAGCATTCGGTTGGAACATGCGAAGAAGCTTGCGACCACCCTTTGGGTTGAAGCGTTCATATAGAGCTGACGGACCATGGTGTGGTCTTCCGTCATACGTTGCTTGATGTTCTCGACGCAGGCCCTATCGGCAAAGGCCGTTTCCTCGAACACGATGACCGGCAGCTTGGCGATAAGGTAGCTTTTACCGTTGTCGTCGAACAGGTCTAATCCGGCTCCCATCTTGGCCCCGTGGAACGGACGCAGGAACCATTCGGTAAAGGTGGTCTTACCACAGCCTTGGGGACCGAATAGGTACGGCATGATGTGTTCACTGGTGTTGCGACCTGCCAGGATGGTCTTCACCCTCCAGATCCACAGCCTGAACACGGCGATGGCGGCCTTGCGGTATTCTGCATTTGACCAGAGGTCAGCGGCAACGATGGTCGAGAGCATCTCCTCGATTGGTCCATCTCGGCCAACACCATCAAAAGCCACCTGCCCCAACAATTGGCGGAACCCGTCTCGGTGGGCATTCTCCTCGCACGTGGAGAATGCTGCGTTGATTTCCTCGCCTCGATACAGACGCAGGTCGGCGTTGACCGTCTTGAGTCTGTTCAGCACGCCACCCGATGAGTGCTCGGTGACATGCTCATCGACGTAGTTGCCGACAAGGCAATAGCGGTATCCGCACTGGCTCATAAACAAACGAATATATTCTGTAATATCAGCTGGATAGGCTCCAATAGCCTGAATCACACGCAACTTTTTGATTTCTTGGTCGGCCTTGATGTCTCGAAGCCCCAAACGCTCTGTCAGGACAAACCTTAATTTTTCAAGCGAATCGGCAGTGAAAGACCCAGCCGCCTTTGCCATCAGCTTCAGTCTGTCTAAATCTTGAAGCTTGGTGGTGTCACCAGTTGATGATTGATATGCCGTGTTGGCGATAAAATTACTCAACTCATTGATAAATAAATCATATGGACTAGTCATAATTGTTTTCTCCTAAATAATTTCCTGGCCCTTGCTCGTAAAATCTCGTCATGGGCGGCCAGATATGACCCTTGACGGTATTTGCTTTTGATCATTTCAACCTCTTTATCGTTTATGAGTGATGCCTTGTGCACCAAGGTCCCCATTTTGGGGGCCTTGGTGTTGGCAAAGCCTATGAATAGGGATCGATATTCCCCAATTTTTTGTTCCGGGAAAAAATCCCGAAGGATTTGTTCGGCCTGCGGTCTGCCAAGTTCAGATGCGACAGCCCAGGAGATGTTCCTCCAGTCGTCATAGGCAGGAACCCCCGCAGTCTGGATGACAGCCAAAAGATCGCGGACCATAGCCTCCCGGCTATCCATGGGCATTTCAGGCCAAGCAATTTCTGGTAATGGCGTCTGGATAGCGACCACAGGACGGCAATGGGTCAGCCAAAATGCCAACACCTCATCGGGAATCACGGTGTTGGTGTTTGTCGCAGTAGGTTCCACCTCCCATCGATAAAATCCCGTTTCCGGATGTGGCGATGGCGGCAGCACTGACTGAGAACCCGTCCAACGGAACTCCAGGGTCTTACCAGGGCCAACTTTTATGGTCTTGAGATCCTGCCAATAGGTTTCTGGAACCCGGAAGGCAACTTGACAGCGATCCGCCTTGCCAGACGTCCACACAGGGACGTCCCCTAGGTCGATTCCATGGAAAGTTTCCTGGAAGAAGTCCATCGCCTGGGGGCCATCAAAATCGATGGCGACCGTACCTGCCGATGGTGGGCCAAGAATCAAACCAAACCCGTACTCCTCCGGCACACTGCCGAAAGAAACACCTCGATTGGTCCAATCTGTCCAGACGGGACGCTTTCCCTCTACGGGAACAAAACGCCAATCTGTTGGAATAAAGTTATTCATAATAATAATCCTAAAATGCACACTTATATATCCTGAATACAGTGCCATTAACACCGCATATAATCAAGTTAATGTATAAATAAATATGTATATAATTAAAGTAGTATCATAAAGGAGACACTATGATTGAACTTATTAAAGAAAGACCATTATTGATTCAGATTTTTGATTGGATGAAGCTGGTTGGATATTGCCGCGACAGCCGTGATTTTTCTGTCAAATTCATTGGCAAATCACCCGGCTATATCATTGCCTGCAAATCCATGGGTTTCACGCCAGGAACGACGGTGTACCGTACCGCCCGCGACAAACTCATCGATCTTGCATCAACCGATGATTACCCACCACGCCGCCAGCTTTTCACCGAACTCGCAGAATCCGTTGAGGCTCACATCCTCGGAAAAACCGAAGGAGGTGCCCTATGAGCCAAATCGCCGAGTATTGCGACAAGCTGAAAAATGCGGGCCTTGCCCGCACGGAATCGGATGTTAGTCAGCTGATGGGCAAAGGCCCGTCCTACATTTCCTCAAAAAAGGCGAAGGGGAAGGATGCTTCCGTGGAAGCTTTGACCCATTTGTTCGTCGTCCTTGATCAGGAACTCAAGGATATGGAGGACGAAATTTTGTTTGGCCAGGATCTGTCTGCAGACCGCTTTGTAGCCGCGTCCATTGTCTTTCAACTCAAGAATGCAGTTTGGGGCCGCTTACGATCCCGCTGCCAACAAGGAGGTGCTGATCATGGATAAGCACCTTTTAATCGTCTGGGACGCAGATGTTGAAGCCGAATTCGGCAACGACCTGTTTGAGCAGTTGACCGAGAACACCATCCCTTATCTGATCAACAATGGGATCGACCCACGCTGGCCAACCGGCTGGCCAGCACATCCCGATAAAGTGGCCCAAACCATTGCCGAATCCATCAAGGGGTTCTCAGACTTCCTGACCAGTTCGGTCTCCCCTGCCAACATCAAGGTGATCGTCTGTGCCAAAGCCGATGGCCTTCAGTTGCTGATCAACAGCAAGATGCCAATCGTCTTTTATCCAACCGGCACGATGACCATGGAGGAAATCGAAGGCTGGCTTATTCGCTGTTGGCTGCTCAATGATTTCGACCGATTGGACCGTGAGCTTGAGACGGTCCTTGCCCGCTTGCATCGTGGCGAAAAGGTCAAAACGTTACGCGACGTCAATGCCCTTCGCCGACATGCGGCTGATTTTTTCGACCGCACCCAAATCCGCTGGGGTCACTATTGCGACCACTCGGCTTCTGCGGAAGGCGGTGCGTCATGTATTTAATTTTTTGGTATTCACCCCTTGCCGATGATGTGACCAAGGCCCTTCTGCAGAAGGAAACGAACCTCACCGAAGCCGCCCTAATGAACGGCTGGTTTCTTAATGAAAAGCTCTTCGACTACATCCTTGAGACCTACGGCTACGATCCAAAAAATTATCTCGTGAAGCGTTTCCTCGAATGGCTCAATTACAAGGACGGCGATGGGGTTCAGATCATTTTATGCGATGAAACAGCTCTCAATGAGATCATGTTTGAGGCGAAGGAATGCCTCTCTTTCGTCAGTGACTTCGAGTTAAGTCCCATCCTTTTTCGCGAGTGGCTTCTTCAGGCGTTTATCCTAACCGAAGCTATGAAGGCCAAAGAAATGGTTAGAAAATCTACCGCTTTGGCTCGAAAACTTATGAACCTGACTTCCTGGGATGATGCCTGCGAAACCGAATTCAACTTGGCTCTAAACTTCGACGAAGAGTACGCAAAGCTCTACCACAGGTTTCCGACTGACCTAATTGCGGATGCCTATGAAGCGGCCAAAAATCACCGTCCTGGGAAGAAAAAACTAGTCTCTTAATTCGACTGGACTGATTTGCGATCCAGAGTTAGTCGTGAATTAACTCAACTTTGGAGAGCAAATTATGTCCCTCGCAAATCTCAAGCTGACCACTGCCAATCGTCCCGTTCCTGCCTTTCGGGCCAGCCCCACCGAAAAGGCCCGTGCGGCCATTCTGGCCAATATCGATGTTCAGCGTGCCCTGGTGAAGGTGGAACGCGGCGAAGCCGTCGCCCTGACCAAGCAGGTCAAGAAGGTGGACGAGGATGGTTC
>Ga0302155_10003396_pt1 | contig 10334 bp, 6 predicted proteins | sample I_Bog_N3_1_FD_193508 | JGI IMG/M metagenome (GOLD analysis project Ga0302155, IMG submission 193508) | Peat permafrost microbial communities from Stordalen Mire near Abisko, Sweden - I_Bog_N3_1 | ecosystem: Environmental > Terrestrial > Soil > Wetlands > Peat | place: Sweden: Abisko, Stordalen...
CGGGGGGATCATCGACGTGTACCCGGTGACGGCGACCGAACCCTACCGCCTCGACTTCTTCGGCGACGATATCGAGGACATCCGGGCATTCGACCCCGTCACCCAGCGGTCCGGGGCGAGCGTGGTGCAAATCTCGGTTGCGGCCTCTCCCCGGGTGCGCCTTGAGGCGGCAAAGACAGGCATCGCCGACTACCTGGACCCACAGGCCCACATCGCGTTCGTCGAGCCGGCGGCCCTGGAGGAGGAATTCCGGGCCTTCGCGGCCGAAGGCACAGACGGCCTAGCCCCGCTCCTTGCCAAATGCGCTGCGGCTTTCGGCATAGCCGAGCTGGACGAGGAGAGCTCAATCTTCAACGACTCCGGCGCGGAGGTCGTCTGGGACACGGAGAGCCTCGAGCATCACCGCCGGCTCGCGTCCGAAAGCCTGCTGGCGCGCGACAGGTTGCAGGCCGAGGAGGATGCCCGGAGGGCCTTCCTAGGCCAGCTCACCACATGGAAGCGCGAGGGGTATGCGATCGTCTTTGCCGCCTCCAAGGAGGGCGAGGAGAAGCGCATGCGGGAGATCCTCGCTGCGGACCCGTCTCTCTCCGGGCTGGACCCGCTCTTCCTTAAGGGAAGCCTGAACGAGGGATTCAGGGTGACTGCGCGCAGGCACGCGGACCTGGCCCTCTCCCGGGGCCGGCGCGGACTCGTCTTTGTGACGGAGACCGAGGTGTTCGGCAGAAAAAGGGCGAGGCGGCTCTCGGGCACCGCCCGCGCCCGGGTCTCGGTGGCGCAGGTGGACCAGCTCCTGGATTTCTCGGAGCTGGTCGAGGGCGACTTTGTCGTGCACCTGCAGCACGGCATCGCGCTTTACCGCGGTGTGACGAAGCTCGACACGGCCCAGGGCCTCCGGGAGGTGATCTCCATTGAGTTTGACGACGGCGTCACGCTCCATGTGCCGCTTCAGGAGTCCCACCTCATCAGCCGCTACGTGGGCCTAGGCCGCACGAAGCCCCAGCTTGGAAGGATCGGGACCGCACGATGGGAAAAGGCGCGGCGGGCGGTTGAGCGCGCCACTGTGGACCTCGCGGCCGAACTCCTCCGCATCCAGGCAAGCCGTGAGGCCCAGGAGGGGTTTGCCTTCCCCGCGGACACGGAATGGCAGGGCGAGTTCGAGGCCTCCTTTCCGTTCACGGAGACCAAGGGACAGCTCCAGGCGATCGAGGAGGTGAAGCGGGACATGGAGCGAAAGCGGCCCATGGACCGGCTGATCTGCGGCGACGTCGGCTTCGGCAAGACCGAGGTGGCCTTAAGGGCGGCGTTCAAGGCCGTCCAGTCCGGCAAGCAGGTGATTGTGCTCGTCCCCACGACTGTCCTCGCACAGCAGCACCTGAACACATTCCGGGAGCGGATGGCAGGCTACCCGATCTCCGTCGAGATGATGAGCCGGTTCCGATCTCATTCCGAGCAAAGGACCATCCTCCAGGCCGTGTCCTCCGGCGGGGTCGACATCCTCATCGGCACCCACCGCCTCCTCCAGAAGGACGTAGTCCCGAAGGACCTGGGATTGCTGATCATCGACGAGGAGCAGCGCTTCGGGGTCAAACACAAGGAAGCGTTCAAGCAGATGCGCTCGATGGTGGACGTGCTCTCGATGAGCGCCACGCCCATACCCAGGACCCTTTACCTCGCCCTGACGAGCGCCAGGGACATGAGCGTCATCGACACGCCCCCGGTGAACCGCCACCCAATCCAGACCATCGTGAAGACCTACGACGAGAAGGCTGTGGTCGACGCGATCCGGCACGAGCTCCGGAGGGGCGGACAAGTGTTTTACCTGCACAACCGGGTAGGCACCATCGACCTGGTGGCCAGCAGGCTGCGGGAGCAGATGCCGGATGTGCTCTTCGGCGTCGGGCACGGCCAGATGGGGGCAAACGAGCTCGAGCGGGTCATGACCGACTTTGTCGCAGGCCGCTACAACGTGCTGGTCTGCACGACCATCATCGAGAGCGGCCTGGACATCCCCAACTGCAACACCCTGATCATCGAGGGCGCCGACCGTTTCGGGCTATCCCAGCTCTACCAGCTCAGGGGCCGGGTCGGCCGCTTCAAGCATCAGGCTTACGCTTACCTTCTCCTGCACCGCCACACGCGCCTCCTTGATGCAGCCCGGCAGCGCATGAACACTCTCCGGCAGCACAACCAGCTGGGGGCCGGCTTTAAGATCGCCATGCGAGACCTGGAGCTAAGGGGCGCCGGCAACCTCCTCGGGGCCGAGCAGAGCGGGCACATCGTCGGCGTGGGCTTCGAGCTTTACTGCCAGCTCCTGCGCCAATCGGTGGCCCGGCTGAAGGGGGAGAAGACGGCTGCCGCCATTCGCGCCAACGTGAAACTGGACTTTGTCTTCGTCGGTGAAGGGACCCAGTCAGAGAATCCCCAACAGGGCCGCCATGAGGACGGGTACACGGCGATCAAGGACGCAGAGGATGCAGCGGGCACGGAGGTCCAGCGGATCCAGGCCGGAGTCCCCTCGACTTATATCGGCGAGACGCGCCTGCGCATCGACATCTACCGCAGGCTTGCCATGGCCGGTAGCCCTAAGGATGTCCAGGTAATCGAGGAGGAGCTCAAGGACCGCTTCGGGAAGCCCCCACAAGAAGTGCGCACGCTCCTGCAGGTCACCGAAATCCGCGTTCTGGCGGAACAAAAGGGCATTCTTTCCGTCGAATCAGAGTCCAACCGTCTGAAGTGTTTGCGCGGCTCCGGCCAACGGGATGACTGGGTGATGATCGCTTCCCGGTTTCCAAGGTTGACCGCGCCGCGCCCCCACCTACGATTGAAGGAGATTATCGCCTTTTTGAAAAATCTGCCGAACCCATGACCCTGTACCGCAGTGCAAACGCTGCTTTCGTAGCTACGCTTATCGCGACTTCAGGCTTGGCGCAGACGGCGCCCGCGGATGACAACCTCAACCTACGGTTTGCCAATGGGATAGCCGCTATCGCCGAGGACAAGATCATCACCGTGGACGACGTCCGGCGTGAGGTCACGCCCCTGATCCCCCAGCTCCAGCGCGAGGCCCACAACGAGCAGGAATTCAATCAGAAACTTGAGGCGCTTCAGGACAACGCCATCCAAAATTTGATCGATCGGGTATTGATCATCAAGGACTTCCAAAAAGACGACAAGAAGCACGTTCCCGAGAATTTCATCGACAACCAGATTGCCGACCAGTTGACCGAACAATTCGACAACGACCGCTCGAAATTCCTGGCCTACCTGCGGGCCCGGGGCACCACCATGCGCGACTACCGCAAGGAGGTGGAGGAGGACATCATCTACAACTACATGATGCACCAGCAGCACAAGTCTCAGAGCATCGTGAGCCCCGTGCGCATTGAGCAGTATTACAAGGAGAACAAGGACCGTTTTTACCAGGACGACAGCGTCCACCTGCGTCTTATCCAGCTTTCGCGGGCGAACGCCCAGACCGACGGTGAACTCAAGGGCCAGGCCGATGCGATTCTCCTGAGGCTGCGCTCGGGGGAGAAATTCGAGGACCTTGCCAAGGAATATAGCTCAGATTCCCGCCGCGCAAAGGGTGGCGACTGGGGCTGGATGAAGAGGTCCGACCTTAAGCCCGAGTTCAGCGAGCCGCTATTCGCGGTCAAGAAGGGCGAATGCTCTGAGCCGGTGGTCCTTCCAGAGGGATGTTTCCTCCTGTACGCAGAAGACCGGAAGTATGCCGGTATTCAGCCTCTCGACGAGGTACGCGACCAAATCGAGCGGATTCTCGTCCAGCAGATGGGCCGCGAATATGAGGATAGGTGGCTCGAGCGCCTCAGGCGCAATGGCTACGTGAAGCACTTCTGAGGCCGGCGTTCCGCCGCCGTCAGCGGCCGCAGGCCGTTGCTCTTCCCGTTGCCGCATCTCCGGGCTTACGCGAAGGGCCTCCGGTGGCCCTCCCCTTCCTTTGCGGGTTCCCGACGACGGGTCCGGGCTCCCAGGCCCCGGGTCCTCCCTCCCCCAACCGTTCTCCGAAGTCGTCATTCTTGGACCTCCAATAGGTAGCGCATTGAGCGTGGGCCGCCGCATGGTGAGCAGTCACCACGTTCAGGCGGACCACCGGGTGACGACTTGTTCTGCATAAGCCTATTAAACGCCATCCCCGCGGTTTAATGAATGAGGGGTACTCCTCGAAGAGTGCCGGGATCTCACCCGCAAGCGCTAGGGGCCCGCTCGGGCAGACACGGGAAATCCCCGGGGTCACTAGGGGGTTTCCCTCATACTGAAAGAGCCGACATTTATCGGCCCGCGAGTGCTTGCAACATATGTTGGTCATGTCTAATTGTGTTGTTTAATTCTGGAGGCGGGCCATCGTCTTCCTCCTCTTGAACACCCAATCAAGCCTTTCAGTCCCGGGCACTCCCTACCCCTCCAACCGGCTTCGGACCATGCCCGCATGCGAGAGGCCGCAGGAGCGCCTAGAGAGGCTCGGGGCCTCCGCCCTGAGCGACGCCGAGCTCCTCGCCATGCTCCTGCGGAGCGGAACCCGGGGCCAGGACGTGATCACCGTCTCCTCGAGGCTGATCTCGGAGGCAGGCTCGCTCGCAGGTCTCCTCGCCTGGCATGAGGCAGATTTTCGCAGCCTTATGGGAATCGGACGCGTGAAGGCGCTGCAGCTTGTGGCGGTGATGGAGGTTGCGAGAAGGGCAATCGACCTGCCGGTTCACGAAGCCCCAATCCTGAACCGTGCAGACCTCATAGCCGATTACCTCAGCGCTGTTACCTCGGGTCTCGAGGTTGAGAAGTTCTGGGTCCTAAGTCTCAACCGGAGGAACCGACTAAGGAAACGTGTCGAGGTTTCATCCGGGACCGCCACGGCCGCCTTGGCCCATCCCCGAGAGGTCTTTCGATCCGCAATTCGCGAGGCCGCCGCTGCAGTGGTATGCGCCCATAACCATCCATCAGGTGACCCAAGTCCAAGCGCAGCCGATATCCAGCTTACGCGGCAGCTTCGAGAGGCTGCGGCAGCCGTGGATATCCCTCTACTAGATCATGTTATCATAGGACGCCGTGGAGCCGACCCGTTGGGTCGAGGCTACTACAGCTTCAGGGAATCAGGGCTGCTCTAGCCTCACTTGACTCTGCCTAATGTAACTACATTGTACCCACATGAACACCTTGACTGCCAAAGTATTCAAAGCGGGAAATTCTAAGGCTCTTCGGCTTCCAAGCTCTCTCGGGATAAAATCCGGAAGTTATGAGATCACCCGCACGCATGATGGATTTCTGGTCGTCGATAGAGCCTCTCTTGCAAGGCGCCGCCGCGCCCTACGAAAGCTTATGAGCCTTCCTCCTCTTCCGGACGATTGGCCGAGACCCTGATGCTCTACCTCCTCGATACAAATGCACTCACCCGTCTCGCCAGGGGAGCCGATGCCGCTATCGCGCAGAAGGTTGACGCGAATGTCCTCGATTGCCGGCTGTCTGCAGTCGCATGGTTTGAGTTGCAGTACGGCGCAGCGCGCAGTCCAAATCGAGAAAGGGCCGTTCCCCGGCTGAAGTTTCTGAGAAGCTTGATGCCTGCCGTTGAGGATTTTGATGAGTATGCGGCACAGCTTGCTGCCGAAGTGCGCGCCTCGCTCGAGACAATGCGTCCGAATGCCCAGCCAATCGGTCCGTACGACGTGCTCCTTGCCGGCCATGCCCTCGCCATGGGAGCCGTTCTGGTGACCCACAATACGAGGGAATTTTCCCGCGTGCCAGGACTCTCGGTTGAGGACTGGCAGGAGCCGTAGAGAAATTCCCGGTCTAATCTTCGAAGCCGAAGAGGAAAGCGTCATCAATTTTCTCCGGCACAGCCTTCCAGATAGACAACAGCTCATTGAACTCGAAAGCTGCCTGACTCTTGGCTTCGTCTACCGACTTGTGCCACGTGTCGCCGACACATCTTCGATCGCTAGAAAATCTGAAAAGGAAAACCCCGTCAGTCTTCTGCTCGATAACCAAAAGAACCGGAGTCCCGAGAGGCGATCGCGTAACGACCTTACTGCTGCCTATCGGCGGTAGCCCGCGGAAATGTTTGGTATTGGGCGGATCTGGGACAAACAGAACCCTGGCCGTGAATCGGGATTCGCTGGGCATCAATATTAAGTTAGGCCAACAGGAGCTTCAGAAGCAACTACCCGAGCCAAGCCATTCCGGTTGACGCCCGCCCACCGAATCTCGCACAGGCAGTTCCGGGGTGAAATCAATCTGCGGGTCATAATGGCCACACAACCACCCGTCAGGAGATCCATCTCCGAGTGCCGCGGATATCCAACTCACAAGGCAGTTAAGGGAGGCTGCTGCCGCAGTGGATATCCCTCTGCTGGACCATGTTATCATAGGTCGGCGCGGGGCCGACCCGCTCGGACGCGGGTATTACAGCTTCAGGGAGGCCGGATTACTCTAACGCCAATCCCTCAGGCATCAAAACTTGACCCAACAAACAAATGGCATACATAAGAGATACAATGGCCGCCATACTTACGGTGCGTCTCACCAAGGAGGAACAAGACATCCTCTCTAAGCGTTCGAAGCGGGCGGGCATGAAGAAGGCGACTTTTGTCCGCAAATTGATCCGCGAGGAAGAGATTGTGACGGGGGCCGACGCCCTTGCCTGGAGTGAGAGGCATTGGGGCGATCAGCGCTTGGCAAACATTCCGCGCAAATGAGGCGCTGCCTGCTCGATTCCTCGTTTGTCATCGATTGGGTAAACGAGATGGCAGGCGGAGAAAGAGGCCCCGCACTGGCTTGGTTCACAAAGAATCCGCGCTGCGAGCTTTGGGTCTCCCCTGTCACCTATGCAGAGGTTCTTGAGGGCGCCGCCGACGTTAAGGCGACCCGCGAGCTTCTCAGTACGTTTCGCTGGCAAACCATCGGACGCCAGCACGCGGAAAGGGCCGCCCTAGACCAAAGTCGCTCGGCCAATAGAATGGGCGAGAACGATGCCTGGCAGGTCGCAATCGCCGACGCAATGGATGCGACGATCGTGGGTCACGATCCGAAGGCTTTCGATCGCCGAGGAGTCCGCTACGACGATCACCGCGCCCAATAGAAAGATGAAGCTGCCATTGCCCGCGAGCGATGGCTTAATCGCCGCCACGGCCATAGAACACAAACTTACAGTCGTTACGCGAAATCTCTCCGATTTTGAAAGATCCGGCGCGGACACATTCAATCCTTTCATCTAGAATGGCCTGTTCGGCTTCACGGTATGGGCTCGTTCTCGTCGCCGCGGCATTGTGCCTTCCTTCTGCCTCAGAGGGAGGCGAGACAACAAATGCGCCAGTGGACATCGGGGTTCGGTTGGAGGGCATCGTTACTAAAACCAAGGTACCGGGCATTGCCGCCGTAGTCTTGAAAGGTGACATGATAGTCGCCGAAGGCGCTGCGGGATTGCCGCATTTCCTCTGTATCCTGGTATGAGCTCCGATACGGGGCCGCACGGGCTTCTGACCCAAGCAAGACCACACCACGCCTGAGGTTTCTTAGGAGCGTTATTCCCGCCATCGAAGACTTCGACGAACAGGCTGCAATGCGGGCAGCCGAAGTCCGTGCTTCTCTGGAAACTATGCGCCCTAATGCACAGCCCATCGGGCCCTATGATATTCTCCTTGCTGGCCATGCACTTTCCATGGGTGCCGTACTCGTAACCCACAATACAAGGGAGTTCACCCGCGTGCCAGGACTAGCAGTCGAAGACTGGCAGGAGTCCTAGAAGTTCTCCAAGTCCCTAATCAAAGAGTGAACCAACCGGATCCGCCACCCCCGAGCTTTCCGCGAAACGCCTTTGTGGGCACCGCCCCCTATTACGTCCAATACCGGTTGCCGTACCCTGACGCGCTTCTTGCGGACCTGGCGGACCGTTCGGGTATAAAGGGTCGGGCTCGCCTCCTCGACCTGGCTTGCGGACCTGGACGCCTAACCTTGGCCCTCGCGCGCCATTTCCGAGAGGTTTGGGCTGTCGACCTTGAGCCCGAGATGATCGAGGCTGCTAAGACTGAGGCGGCTCGTCTCGAGACAACAAACATCCTGTGGAGTATCGGCTATGCTGAGGAGCTCGATGCGCCCGCTGCAGCGTTCGACCTTGTCAGCATCGGGGACGCATTCCATCGACTTGATCAGCCGCGGGTGGCCTCCTGCGCCTTTAGATGGCTCAAACCCGGCCAGTACATAGCAATCCTGGGCAGCTACAGCATTCTGGGTGGCCGCGAGCCGTGGCAGCGCATTGTGATTGACGTACTCGGAAGATGGTCTGGTGGCTTGAGCCCGACCACAGGAGCGACCTCGTCGCAGCAAAACAAAGGTGATCCAAAGCTCCATGGACAGGAGCTCATCAAAGCGGGCTTTGTCGACGTGGCGACTCACTCCTTTTTCGAGACGCATGAATGGACTCTCGATTCGATCGTAGGTTTTCTTTACTCCACCTCGGTTTGCTCACTGGCCGTTCTTGGCACGAACGCAGGTCCGTTCGAGGCCGAAATCCGATCGGCGTTGTTGGAACACGACCCCGTGGGATTGTACCGAGAACGGATACAATGGGGGTACACGATAGGCCGGAAGCCAATCTGAACGTTGTCCATCAAACCTGGTTCGCAGCACGCACGCAGCTGCCGCACGCCTTGTAGGCCAGACTGACAACACAACCATCCATCAGGCGACCCGGCCCCAAGTGCTCCCGACATCCAGCTCACACGGCGATTCAGGGAAGCTGCGTCAGCAGTGGATATTCCGCTGCTGGATCATATTATCATCAGCCCGAGGGGGTGTGCGTATGCTTTGGGCCGAGCGTGCTACCGCTCCAAAGAGGTTGGACGGGGGACGCTAGGCAGATTGCTCAAAGAAAATCCAGGAACCCACTGAGGCTACTCGCGCGGCGGAAGCGCCGAAGTGCGCGGGAATCCAAAGGGTTCGGGGCCATCCTCCTACCGCTTCTCGAAGACAAGAGTGAGGTCCTGCTCCCCCCTGGGCGAACTCATGTGCCGCTGCACCCGGAGCCTGTTGCCTCCGTCAGCCAGCTTCCATGTCTCCTTGATCGTCATCTTTGCGCCCGGCGCGCCCCAGGTGAACCGGACCTCCGACTCAACCGTGATCGCGTCCCCGGATGCCGACACCTTGGCCGTGCTCACGCGCGGAGAATTCATGAACTCGGACTTCGACGGTGTCCCATCGAGGAGCATCTTCTCCTCCGTGACTTGGTCGTCCGCATACTCGACGATGCGGGTCGTGCGAACCGTCAGCTCGGTACCGAGCTGGACAAGGTCCAAGCGGGCGGGCGCGGATGAGGCCCCCGCTTTCCCGAAGTCGCTTTCGTCTTCGTTCAGGACCCATGTTCCGGACACGTCGATCGGCGACGGCGTTATGTGGAGGGGCGCCAGACCGCAGGCCCTGCGGTAGGCAGTCGTGGCGTCCCAATAGGCCGGATCTTCTAGGTTAAGGATCCTGGGATCAGCCATCAGGGTTGCATACTGCTTCTTCGGCGTGTTTCTGACCATGGAGGCCCACGTCATGTAGTAGGCCCATCTGGGCTGCTTCGCGAGGATCTCGGGCGTGGGCGGGTTGCCCACTTCGGCCAACGCAATGGGCTTGCCCTGTGAAAGCGAAACCAGGCTGTCGTAGTAGGACTGGGCGAAGTCGCTCCCGTAGACATCCAGCGCGAGCACGTCGACAAAGTCGGCCCCCGGGAAGAATTTGGCGTGCTCCATTCCCGGCCTGCTCGGGCGGTCGACACTCCAGACCCAGATCAGGTTGTTCAGGTGATGGGTGTTCACCAGGCGGTCGAAGAGCTGTCTGTAAAGGGCGATGGTGCTGTACTCACCCGTCCTGTTGCCCCACCAGAACCAATCCCCGTTCATCTCGTGGTAGGGACGCCAGAGGACCGGCACATGGGCGTCCTGGAGCTGCTTAAGGAAAACGGCGATGGCGTCGACCTGGGCGCACCAGTGGTTGTAGAGCGCCGTCCCGGGCGTGAGCACGTCCTTGAACTGCTCGTCCAATAGCTTCCCCTGGACACTCTTTAGCGCCTTGGGGTCGCTGCCCGGGAGCTGCCGGAACGTCACCGGCTCGTCCGCCGTGGGTGGAACCGCGTGCCAGCAGAGGGCGACAATGGCGCCCTTTTGGTGCTGCCGGATGGCCTCTTGAACGATATCCGGCCTGGCGAGGTACGAGTCAGAGTCGCCCGCCTTTGCCTGGCCCCAGTCGGATCCGAAGATGATGGGGGTCTTACCGATGTACTTCGATGCAAACTCGGAATTGCGGCTCTTCGTGTTCGGGTAATTGTGCTGGCCGGTGAGCGTGTACTT
>Ga0302155_10003399_pt1 | contig 10325 bp, 7 predicted proteins | sample I_Bog_N3_1_FD_193508 | JGI IMG/M metagenome (GOLD analysis project Ga0302155, IMG submission 193508) | Peat permafrost microbial communities from Stordalen Mire near Abisko, Sweden - I_Bog_N3_1 | ecosystem: Environmental > Terrestrial > Soil > Wetlands > Peat | place: Sweden: Abisko, Stordalen...
GTCGCGGCGTAGCGCGATCCGATGCTGTTTGCATGCCACCCGCTCCCATAGGGGTGGCCGTATTCAAGGGCTGCTTTTCACTTGGCTTTGCGGTTTGCGCGACGGCCTGAGTTGTGGCGCTTGCCTGCGCCGGCTCAGCGCGCAACGGGTCGTCGCTGGGCAGATCGTTGATTGCGGCATAAAGAGCATTTACGTCACCCTGTGCATGAGCGTCGTCCTCTGCGATGTTTGCTTCCGGCTGCGACTTGACGCGCGGGGCGTGGACCTCGATGTCGTGCGGCACACCCAGGTACTCAAGCACCTGCTGCGCCACTTCGGCAAACACCGGCGCGGAAACCGCGGTGCCGTAATACGAGCCGCCCTTCGGATTGTCGATCACCACCGCGACAGAAATCACCGGATTGTTCACCGGCGCAATCCCTGCGAAGGAGGCAATGTGCATTGACTTCGAGTAAGTGTGTGTCGCGGGATCGATCTTCTGTGCGGTGCCGGTTTTTCCGCCGGAGGAATAGCCATTCAATTGCGCGGGCCTGCCGGTTCCGTATAGAACAACTCCTTCCATCATCTTGCGCATCTCGGCCGCGGTCATCTCGGAAAGCACCCGGTGCGCGCCTTGCGGAAGCGGGTTAGGAAGTTCGCCACCGGGCTTGAAGGGCGACGGCTGGAGCGTGGCTTCCGTATGTGGACCTGTGGCCGCCGGCGCCGGCATCAGCACATGCGGGGGCAGGTAAGTCCCTCCGTTGGCAATGGTGGAAACCATCGAAACCAGTTGCACAGGAGTCACTCCAACCTCCTGGCCGATGGCGATGGATGCATAGGACGTTACGCCCCACCGCTTCAAAGGCTGCAGCAAGCCACGCGTCTCACCGGGCAATTCCAAGCCCGTGCGGGAGCCGAAACCAAAGCTTCGAATATACTCGAAGAATTTTTCCTGCCCGACCTTTTGTGCCAGCTTCACGGCGGCCACGTCGCTGGAGTGCTCCAGCGCCTCGTGCACGGTGATCACTCCAAAATGGTCGCCCTTGTCGTCGTGAATGATTCTTCCAGGAAGCGAAATCTGGCCGCCCTGGCAGTCGATCATGTCATCCGGCGTGGTGACGTGTTGCTCCAGCGCGGCGGAGTAAGTGACTAACTTGAAGACGGACCCCGGCTCGTACACATCGCTCACCGCGTGGTTCTTGAGCAAGCCCGGCGTGGTCTTCCGCGCCATGTTGGGATTGAACGTCGGCCGAATGGCAAGAGCAAGAATCTGCCCGGTATGTACGTCCTGCACCACCACCGTCCCGCTTTCCGCGTGAGTCTTATCCATCGCATGGTCCAACGCACGCTCGGCAAGGAACTGGATGTTCTCGTCTACGGTCAGGACCATATTCTGGCCTGGCTCCGGCTCGTGCTCGCTCGATCCAAGCACCTTGCGCCGCGCATCCATGGCTGTGTACATGCGGCCCGGCGCGCCGTGCAATTGCGGCTCGTATTTCTGCTCGAGACCGCCCAGGCCGTTATCGTCCGTCCCTACATAGCCGAGCACCTGCGCGGCAATCTCGTTGTCTGGATAAAAGCGCTGAAACTCCTTCTGCGAATAGATTCCCTTGATGGGCAGCGCCTTTACGCGCGCCGCAACCTCCGGCGTTACTCTCCGCGCCACCCACGCGAAACTGTGCCCATTGGAGAGCCGTTCTTCAATCTGTTCTTCGCTGGTTAGCGCATCGTCGGGATCGGTATGTACAACCGCAGCCAGCGCGTGAGCAGAGGACTGCACCCAGGCGGCTCTCTGCTTGTCATCAATCTCGCTGGGGACCGCGTAGAAGGAATCGGCCTGCACCGTCATGGCTAACTCGTGCAGGTTGCGGTCGTAAAGAATGCCGCGGCGGGGAGCTACTTCAAAGGTGCGCAACTGCTGCTTTTCAGCGCGCTCGACAAACTCTTTGTGACGGACTATCTGGAGCCAAAAAAGCCGGCCGCCAATGGCCAGCGCCCATAGAAAAAAGAAGAGACAGATCAGCCAGAAGCGTGCCCGCTTGAGAGGAATGACGCGCGTCGCGCTGCTGCGGTTCCGGTTGGTTCGAACGTTCAACTGCATGAAGAATCGCTCCGCGGTCCTTGGAAGCTTTTAGCTGAAAGCTGTCAGCTATCAGCTATCAGCTATCAGCTATCAGCGGCCGTTTACTTAACGGGCGCTGCTGGAGGCGTTACCTGCGCAAGGACTGGAGTCGCGGCATCGGGATGATTTGCGGGATGAATCACTTGACCCGGCGCCGGTTCGGCAAGCCCGAGTTGACGGGCCATCGAGTCAATGCGGCCCGGCTGTGTCAGTTGTGCTTCAGACAGGCGCAATTGCCGGTTCTCTTCGCGCAACTGCTCAACCGCGAGTTTCTCCGCCTCGACACGGTAGCCACCTTCAATTGCGTAGAAATGTTGAAGGCCATAGACCATGACCAGGGAAAAGAGCACCGAGATGGCCGCGCAAAACAGACGCATCTCCCGCACCCGCACCGGGTCCGGCGCCTTGACCAGCCGCGAATTGTCAATGTGCCTGGCAAAGTAGAATTCCGGTGTCCGCGCACCCCGCCGGCGCAGCGGTTGCAGTGCCAACAACTCTTCGTTGCGCTCGCGAATCCGCTGGCTCGGAGTACGGCCTGTTTCAAAGTAGGTTGTTGCGATTGCCGCCATGATTGACCTCCGAAAAGCAGGGGTTAGTGATTAGGGGTTAGTGATTAGTGAATCGCGGCTTTCCAGCACAAAACCTCTTATCCCTGTCCCGTTTCCTTTCCCCAGTTACCTGACTGTTGCCGCCTCTTCTGCCACGCCAAGCTTGACCCCTAACTACTAATCACTAAACCCTAATCACTGCTTTTCCGCCGCTCTCAGCTTCGCGCTGCGCGAGCGCGGATTGCGGTCCGTCTCTTCCTCGCCAGCGGTAACTGGTTTCCTGGTCAAAATCTCCCAGATTCCCTTGTGCGCGCCTTCCCGCAGGCTGTCTTTCGCGATACGATCTTCCAACGAGTGAAAACTGATGACCACCAGCCTTGCGGAGGGCTTAAGCAACTTAGGTGCGGCCTCCAACAACGCCTCGATCTCGTCTAACTCACGATTCACATAAATACGGAGAGCTTGAAACGTTCGGGTCGCCGGATGAATGCGCTCTTGTTTCATTGTTGGGGCGGCTGAAGCTACTATCCGGGCTAACTGCCCCGTGGTTGTAACTGGCCGCCCGCGAACAATGGCTCTGGCGATTCTCCGCGACCTCCTTTCCTCTCCGTACTCGTAAATGAGGTCGGCAAGCTCGCGCTCGTTCGCCTCATTCACCACTTGTTCGGCAGTTTGCCCGGATCGCGTATCCATTCGCATATCCAACGGACCATCCGCCTGAAAACTGAATCCCCTGTGCGCCTCGTCGAACTGCAGGCTGCTCACTCCAAAGTCTGCCAGCAACCCATCCACTGAAGCCGGTTGCACATAACTTGCAATGGAACTGAACGCTTCGCCAACTAATGTCACTTTCGGCGCCTGGCTGCCTAACTCACTGCTAACTCCCGCCAGCCTTGTTCGGGCTAACTCCAGCGCTTCTGGGTCCCGGTCGAATCCAATCAAGTGCCCCAGCGGCCCCAGTTGCCTTGCAATTCCTTCCGCATGACCCGCAAGCCCGAGAGTGCAGTCAACGTAGGTCCCGCCTGCGCGCACCCGGAGAAAATCAATCGCTTCTTGAAAAAGAACTGGCACATGGCGTTCATTCGATTTCGTCATGCGCTCCCCCCTGAGGGGTGTTTACCCATCCCACCTACAACCCGAATCCGGCCAAAGTATCCATGTTCTGCGCAACCATCGCCTTGCCGTGCACCTTCTCCTTCAAGCGGCTGATAACGGTCACCCGCAAAAGGTTCCCTTCGCCCATCACGCTCACGTCCTCGTTCACCATTCCCGCGTCCCGAAGCTCTTCAGGAAGGAGCACGCGGCCCTGGGGATCCATCTCCGCCTTCGCCCCGTAGAGTGCGTACCTGGCAACCAGGTCCTTGCGCGCCTCGTTACTCGGGGGAATCTTCATTACCTTGGTCCAAAGTTGCTGCCATTCGGGCAACGGATAAATTTCGGCGTCCAGACCTTCCCGACTGGTGATATAAAACTCGTTGAAGTCTTTTCCGTACTTGCGCTCAATGAATGCCTTGAACTCAGCAGGCATTTTCAGGCGGCCTCGCTCGTCCAATTTGGCGCGCGGGTTACCGCAAAATCCAACTTCCAGATCGTCCCAGGTCCCCAGACGCCCACTGGCGGCTCCAATTGAGGAGTCAGGCTCGCCAGCCCTGCGGGTTTCTGGATTCTCGGTCACGATCTGCTTTCAACTCGGCTCGGATTGATCGAATTCGACCCCAGATGGCCCCAATTGCTCCCATCTGGACCCGACTTGACCCAGTATGGCGCAAAAACCTTCCGTGCGATATGTGGAAAATCGGCGTTCGTTGTGGGAGTTCGATGCAGAACAGGGTGGGGGGAGGTCTCAAGATGGTCTACACACAAGTAATTGGGAATATTTAATTGGGCACCACTACTAATAGTGCATGTTTACTCTTTTGATTCACCTTTAAACATTTTAGGGCTATCAAACTTGCGGAATTCCCGTGCTTGGTATAAAGCGAACAAAAAGCGAAAAAGCGCTCATGACGCTTCCGGAGGAGCCTTCCCATTCGCCCGCTTTGCCCGATCTGTCACCACCTTCAACAGGTAAAAGAACACCATAAAGTTGACCACCAGCAGGGCTGACCGGACGAACGTGACCCTGCGGATTACCTCGAAGATCTCCCATGGCAGGAACGATGCTGTGATCCCGAGCGTCAGGTACTCGGCCCAGATCTTTTCCAGGTACAGGCCAATTCCCTCCACACTCCCCAGCGTCGCATAGGCGAAAAGCGCCACACTGAACCGCCGCAGCAGCCTGTCGTTCACAATCGACGCCCGATCGAGGATGAAATCGACGAAGCGGGACTCGGGGTTGAAATGCATGTGGACGGCCAGCTTGAACAGCATGTCGCCCAGATCCTTGTGCAGCAGACGCAGAGCGCCCACACCGATGGCGACGAATAGCGCCGCCTGGGCCAGTTTGAAGGCCGCAATCAGAATGAGCCACCGGTTGTGGTGGGGCTTTCGAATGGTGATCCTTGATGGGGATTCGATAATTTCCTCTGCCATACGTCGCCCGATTGCAAAGGGCTCCTATCGATACGTTAAACCCTGCGGGCTGGTTCTCCCAACCGGGCTCCAGGGTCCGCTGCCCCGCCTGCGCTCGACAGCCGGCTTTTCCGGCGCACAAAGTTGCAGCGGTTTGCGCGTCCAATCGAGATTCGGCAGGCGTCCGCAAATTGTGTCAAATCCAATCCGCGGGCTGGCGCGTTGATGAGTTGCAGTCAATTCCACAATGGCCTCAAGAGTATGGGCCTTCCGTGAAGGGTACGGGCTTTAGCCCCCGGACGCAGGGCTTTCACGAGTTTGCATTCCCTCGGCGGCTAAAGCCGATGCCTCAATTCGCACTTGATGTACGGGATGAATCCCGTACCCTTCAATTCGCTTTTTCCCGGTAAATTCCGACAACGGCTATCATCTCTTCCCGTTCAGCAAGGCATCGCGGTCCAACACATTTCCGTCCACAATCAAGCTGGAGATGCGGCGGGCGTTCCAGATGTTTTGTGTAGGATCGCCGTCGATCACAAGAATGTCGGCGCGGCGGCCGGGGACAATCTGGCCCAATTCATTCCAGCCGAATTGCAAAGAATAATTGTTGGTCGCCGCTGCAAGAGCTTCGCGCGGCGAGAGCCCGAGGCGCACCAGCATCTCAAGCTCCGTATGCATGGAGATGCCGGGCATGGTGCCGAAGGCAGGCGCTCCCGTAGCCGCAAGGTAATGCGGAAATGCGGAGAAGATGGTTTGATTGATGCGCCACAGCCGCATGGCGGACTGCTCGGCTTTCTTGCGCTGACCTTCTTCCATGTAGCGCTGGGCGGCAGCGGGCAGGTGGCGCGTCCACGATGCAAGCGGGTAATTCAACTCGCCCGTGGCGCGATCGGCTGGCAGAAACAGGTGGGACGGCTCGAGCAGCGCGGCGGCCGGTTCCTTCCACAGGTTGCGATGATCCGGCAATCTGACGTAATAGAGGCTGAAGGTGGGCATCAGCACGGCGTGGTGCGTGGCCAGAAACTTTGCATAGGTGCGCCAATGCGGGTCAGTGGGCGGCAGGCGCTCTGAGTAGTCGTACGCTGTGTTGGCGGGCGCTCCCTCGGGGTCGTCCACCAGGGGCCGCTGCAACTCATCGGGGACCACGCCCAGTTCATAGCGGCTCATGTGCAGCAGCACATCGACGCCCGCTTCAACTCCAACCTGGTAGGACGTGGAGACAAACTCGCCATAGGTGATCATGCCCAGTTGATGCGCGCGTGCGACGATCCACTGCGAATTGGCCGCGGTGAGGTTGTGGCCCAACCACAGCACGCGCGTTCCCAGGTGAGCCGTGTCGATGAGTTGGCGCGCGGTGTCTTCCGGACTAAGCTCCGCAGGATGGGTGCCCTCTTTCAACTTGGCGGCCCACTCGGGACGATGAGCAAGCAGGCTCCAGTCGTCGGTGGACCCGATCGAGTCCAGAAGGTAAATGTGGGGACTGGGATTGGCTGAGGTATCGACGAAGCCGCGCCGGTCGTCGCCTGACGCCACAACCGTGGTAACGCCCATGTAGAGGTTGGCGCTGGCCTGCCCCTGGGAGTTCATGCCGGCGAATCCATCGATCAATCCGGGGATCAGATATTTGCCGGTGCAATCGATAACGCGGGCGCCCTTGGGAATGGTGAGGGCATAGCGAGCGCCGACATCGCTGATACGGCCGTCGCGTACAATCACAACCGCGTCTTCAAGATCCTTTGCCGAGTGGCCCCACTCGGTCACATCCACCACAGTGCCGCCAACCAGAGCGAGCACCGCCGGAGATGGGAGTTTTGGAACCACGGGCGGCTGGGTCTGCGGCCAGGCAAACACAGCAGCCAAAGCCACTCCCCACAAACCCATCGTAAGGTCACGAACTATTCGCATAGATAAATTGTTCTGTTGAGGATTGTCGCACAGCGGTTTGGAAATCTCGATTAAAGGGCTCCGCAGGCGGCGAATCCTAAGGCAACCCCGGTAGAAGGAATGCGATGCCCTGAGTCTCCGTGCAAGCCGCGAATGGAAAGCGCCGCGGAAAGGGCTGACCGTTCCCTGGCGGCGTGATTTGAAGGTGCGCTACCTTGCCGCACAGCGAGAAATCCTCCATGCCCATGCCGTCGCTGGAGGTTACCTCGAACCATGCGTGCGCACCAGGCCTGAGACGAAGAATCTCGATCAGCAGACCGTCAGGCTCGTGCGCCATGGCGGGGTCTTGGCGGAATTGAATCTGTTTTGCGATTTGCCCGTCTTTATCCAATGCGATTGCAACCGGATAGCCGGAGAGTGTGCATACGCGGTTGCCGCGATTGGTAAGAACGAAGTCGTAGTGGAGCTTTCCCATGGCAACGCCGGGGCCATTCTGGCGAATGGAGAGTTCGCCCGTCTGACAGACCGGCAGCGGCTGGGAGAGCACCGTTCCGGCTGCGGAGATTGCAACGATCAAGCCGACGATGGTGGTTCGGATTTTCATCTTTGCACGACGGGTTGAATGTTGGCTAACTGGCGACAAGCGCGGGCCGGCGGCGAAGTGCCAGCAGCGGCGTCACCTGTGCCTGCGCCGCTTCCACGGTCAAGCCGTATTTGGCGCGCAGATCGTCAACCTTGCCGTGCTCGATGAACTGGTCAGGCCAGCCGATGCGCACCACCGGAACCTGGCTCCCCATCTCTTCCAGTGCTTCCACGACCGCTGAACCAAACCCGCCCATCTTCACATGATCTTCAAACGTGACGAAGGCGGCCACACGGCGGGAGTACGCCTCAAGCATCGCGCGATCGATAGGCTTGACGAAGCGCGGATTGATCACCGCCGCGGAGTAGCCTTCGCGCTCCAGGCGGCTGCCAAGTTCCCGCGCCAGCGAAGTCATATTCCCAAGCCCCAGAATGGCGACATCGGACCCATCCTCAAGCACTTCTGCTTTGCCTACGGACAAAATCTGCGGCTCGGCCTTGCGAGCCACGCCGGCAACTGCGCCGCGCGGATAGCGAATGGCGCTTGGTCCGGGAAGCTGAAGGGCGGTGGCCATCATGTCGGCCAGCTCGTCCTCGTCCTTCGGAGCCATCAACACGATCTCAGGAATACCGCGCAGATAACTGATGTCGAACAGCCCATGATGTGTCGGACCGTCGTCGCCTGAAAGTCCCGCGCGGTCCATACAAAACACCACCGGGAGCTTTTGCAAACAAACATCGTGAACAATGGGATCGAAGGCCCGCTGCAGGAATGTCGAGTAGATAGCGCACACCGGCCTGTACCCGCGCGTGGCCATGCCGGCGGCAAACACCACCGCATGTTCCTCGGCGATGCCCACATCGAAATAGCGCTTGGGGTGATGCGGGCGGAAGAGATCGAGCGCGGTGCCGTTGGGCATGGCTGCGGTGATGGCAACAATTTTTTCGTTCTTGTTGGCCAGATCGACAAGAGTATTCGCGAAAACCTCGGAGTAGGTCGGCAGGCCGGCGGGTTTGGTCATGCCCGTGTCTGGATCGTAAGGCCCGAGGCCGTGGAATTTTTTCTGGCCATCGAGCGCCGGTTGATAGCCGCGGCCCTTTTGCGTCAACACATGCAGAAGCACGGGCCGGTCAATGCCCTTCAAAAACTTGAATGTCTCCACCAGCAAAGGCAGATTGTGTCCATCGATAGGGCCAAAATATTCCAGGCCGAACTCCTCGAACAGGATCGAAGGCCAAAGCATGCTCTTGGCCGCCTCTTCGGCGCGCCGCGCCAGTGTTACAGCCGTCTTGCCGCCGATCTTCTGCACAATGCGCTTGGCCGATTCGTGCAGATGCTGATAGTGCTCGTTGGTCACGATCTTGTGGAAGTAACGCGCAATGGCGCCGACGTTGCGATCGATGGACCACTCATTGTCGTTGAGCACAATGATCATCCGCTTGGTCTGCTCGGCAATATTGTTCAGCGCTTCAAACGAAATACCATTCGTAAATGCAGCGTCGCCCGCCACGGCAATCACGTTCTCTGTTCCGCCGGCGAGATCGCGCGCCACCGCCATTCCCAGCGCCGCGGAGAGTGCCGTGCCGGCATGCCCCGCGCCGAAGCAATCGTGCTCGCTCTCTGTGCGCAGCATGAAGCCGTTGAGCCCGCCTGGCTGGCGGATAGTCTGAAAGCGGTCAAGGCGTCCGGTAAGAATCTTGTGAATGTAGGCCTGGTGGCTTACGTCGAAGAGCAGCTTGTCCACGGGAGTGTTGAACACCGTGTGCAGCGCCAGTGTCAGCTCCACCACGCCCAGGTTTGGGCCCAGGTGACCGCCGGTTTTGGACAGCGTCTGAATCAGGAATTCGCGGATCTCCTCCGCCAGTTCCGCCATCTGCGTGAAATTCAAACGCTTCAAGTCGGCAGGCGAGTGGATGGACTCCAGCAATGCTCCCATGGTCTTCCTTCTCCCGGAAAATGAGCCGGGTCTCCAACAAAAAAGCCCCCAGTCTACACGGGGCTGCGAGGCTGCCAGTGGCCTGCGCCTTCATCACCATTTATCCGCGCCTGAACCGTGAACCGTCTTTCGATAGCTAGCCGACCGGCTCATCAGCCCTAAGGCATCTTTAAGTATACCAATCCTGCGCATTCCGCCCGCCCGAATGTTTTGACGCATTCGCTGCTCCCTGGGTTCCTACTGGTAACCGGCAAGGCCCTGCCCCCTCGCGACAGGCGACCGCGAGTTGTACGATTGCGATAGAGAGTGCAATCGGAGGGCGGAAACGTGCGCAGGATGAAGAGTACAGTTCTGATGGGTTTATTGGCCGCAGGCCTCGCCGTGCCGCCGCTCATCCACGGGCAGTTGCCGGAACCCGGCAGCGCCCCCAGCGCGCCCAACCCGCTCTCCGATACCACCGTCAAGCCGGGCAAAATGATCCTTTTCGATTTGGAAGCGCGTTTCGCCAAAGACGTGCTGGAACATGGCGGAGCGGCATTTGCAAACTGGTTTGCCGAAGACGGCGTGGCGCTCAACAACGGACAATCCCCACTCATCGGCAAGGTGGCCATCGTCAAGTCCGCCACCTGGTCCGCGCAGGACTATCAGCTCACGTGGACTCCCACCGAAGCCGCGATGGGGCCCTCGGGCGACATGGGTTACACCTGGGGTCATTTTGAAGGGCACAGCAAGGATGCCAACGGCAATCCAGTCACCACTACC
>Ga0302155_10003400_pt1 | contig 10323 bp, 8 predicted proteins | sample I_Bog_N3_1_FD_193508 | JGI IMG/M metagenome (GOLD analysis project Ga0302155, IMG submission 193508) | Peat permafrost microbial communities from Stordalen Mire near Abisko, Sweden - I_Bog_N3_1 | ecosystem: Environmental > Terrestrial > Soil > Wetlands > Peat | place: Sweden: Abisko, Stordalen...
GCAAAATGTTCGACGGGCCATCGTTTATTGCTCCACCGAGCACCGGGTTGGAGGATGATCCAGCGGGCGGGGCCGGGCCATTTGCGCTCCACTTTGGCGGCAATGGCTGGGCGGGGGGGCAGCCAGTCAAAGGGTTGGTCCACGGGGACGCCAAGCCGGGGGAGAACGGCCAGGTACCAGTCCACCGCGTGGGTGTGGTGGGACAGGCGGGGGACGGCGAGGTCGTAAAATCCGCGGGCACCTTCGCGGACTTCGTCGAGACCAACGAGTTGCCGGCCGTTGGCGAGCCAGGCAAAAATGGCGCTGCGGGCGAGGCATTGGAGGTCAATGACGAGGTCGAAATTTTGCTGGCGGAGCTGGCGGATGCTGCGAAGCATTTCGGGCCAGTGGCGGGGTTGAGCCCAGCGGCGGCGTTCGAAGCGGACGACGCCGGCGAGGTCGGGGTCTCCTTCGAGGAAGGGGGCGAAGGCCGCGTCAATCCACCAATGGATTTGGGCGTGGGGCCAGTGGCGCTTGAGCAAACGCAGGACGGGCAGCGCCTGGATGACGTCGCCAAGGGAACTGGGTTTGAGGATGAGAATTTTCAAGTCTGGGTTGGTTTTCTCACCGCAGATCGACGCAGATGAACCCGGAGTTTACGGGGAAAGGGTTTCGCTCGCAGGTCCTGCGGCGCGGCGGAAACATTGTGCGCTATTTGTGCTTTGGTGTTCACGGTGCTCAGTGCCAGCGGTTACGATCCCAGATAAAATGCGGTGGGCGGACCTGGTGGTCCGCCCGGCCGGGGGGTTGGGATAAAACAAAGGTCTTAGCGTCCGAAGGCGAGGCGTTCGGCGAGGCGTTCGGGCAGGCCGGCGGCGAGAATTTTCTTCTGGGCGGAGGCGATGTCGTACTCCAGGCGGCGCAACTCGATGGTTTGGGCGTCCATGTCATAGAGGACGTAGGCGCACTTGGGGTTGTTGTCGCGGGGCTGGCCGACGGCACCGACGTTGATAAAATATTTCTTGGCGGGATCGACCTTGAATTTGGAGTAGGTGCCGCCGCGGACGACGGTGTCGCGCATGAAGGCGACGGGCACATGGGTGTGGCCGAAGAAGCACATCTGCGTGTTTTGATAGGGGAAATTAGCGGCGGCGGCGAGTTTGTCAAAGACGTATTGCCAGCGTTCGGGGGCATCGAGGGTGGCGTGGACCATGGTGAAGTTGGCCGCCATGCGGGTGTATTTCAGGTCGCGGAGCCACTGCTTGTCTTCGGGGGCAAGCTGGTTGCGGGTCCAGTGGACGGCTTCGGCGGCGTGGGGGTTGAAGCCGTCGAGGGCGTTTTCGGTGGAGCAGTATTCGTCGTGGTTGCCCTTGACGCAGGGGATATTCATTTGCCGGACGATGTCGAGGCATTCCTTGGGTTGGGCGTTGTAGCCCACGATGTCGCCGAGGCAGACGATGTGGGTGGCATTTTGGGTGCGAATGTCCTCCAAGACGACCTGGAACGCATCCAAGTTGCCGTGAATGTCTGCGATAATGGCGTATTTCATGGACTAACGAGTGATTTCAAAACCCCGGAACTCATGTTTTGCATCCGCCCATTGTACGTGCTCATCGCGAATTAATCCAGCAAGACCTGCATCGCGGATGGCGAGGCGGAAGGCTTCAAGTTCTTCGTGGGAGCCTTCGGCGGCGAGTTCGACCCGGCCATCGGGAAGGTTGCGGATGACTCCGGTGATGTCAAAGCCGGTGGCGACAGTTTTGGCGGTGTAGCGGAAGCCCACGCCTTGCACGTGACCGGAGTAAAAGACGGTCAAGCGGCGGCGTGGGGCAGAGTTGGCAACGTTCGGCACGATGGGATAAAGCCAAAGGTGGGTGCGAGATGCAACTATTTTCGGCGGGCGGAGATGATTTTTTTTTCATTTTAGTTTGACCCGGGCAAGAAATTATCCTAATCAACTCCCTGCCCATTCCAGTTTTGCAAAAGATGTTCGCTGGAGTGGTGCGAATTAAGAGCATGCTTAACACCAAGTCATTTTTGACCGTTGATTTCGGAGCGGGGAGTCTCAAACTCGCGGAGTTTGAGATCAACGAGTCAGGTGGCCTGCGGTTGGACAACTTTGCCATCAAGCCGCTGGGTTTGGAAGGCGCGCAGGATGCGACGCGGGAAAAACTCATTCTTTCGACGTTGCAGGCGGTGATTGCGGAAATGGGTTTGAAGGCGCGGAATGTGAATGTGTGCGCGCCGGGTTTTCATGTTTTCTCCAAGTTCGTGAAATTGCCGCCGGTGGATGCCGGGAAGGTGGATCAGATCATTCAGTACGAGGCGCAGCAGAATGTGCCGTTTCCGCTGTCGGAGGTGGTGTGGGATTATCAGATTCTGGGTTCGGCGGCGGGGGGCGAGCTGGAGGTTTTGCTGGTGGCCATCAAGTCGGACATTGTGGAGGGGTTGTTCCGGGTGGCGGCGGAAGCGAAGTTGGATTTGCAATTGTGCGACGCCTCGCCGGCGGCGCTGTGCAATGCGTTCCGGTTCAATTACGGCGAGTTGGAAGACTGCACGATGCTGCTGGATATCGGGGCCAAGACGAGTAACTTGCTCTTTTTTGAGAAGGGCAGGGTGTTTTCGCGGAGCATCAATCTGGGGGCGAATGCGATCACGCAGGATTTTGCCGCCGAGGTGAAATTGAAATTTGATGAGGCGGAGCGGATCAAAATTGCGGAGGGGTTCGTGAGTCTGGGGGGGGCGTATGAGGAGCCGGATAATCCGTATCAAGCGGCGATTTCGAAGATTGCGCGGCAGTTCATGACGCGCCTGCACATCCAGGTGAACCAGACGCTGCAATTTTATCGCGGCCAGCAGGGCGGGGCGGCGCCCCAGCGGTTGTTCTTGTCGGGCGGTGCCTCGATCATGCCGTACACGGCCCAATTTTTCGCGGAGAAATTGAATGTGCCGGTGGAATACTTCAATCCCTTCCGCAATGTGCAGATTTCGCCGTCGGTCAACTTGGAAGAGTTGCAACGGGTGGCCCATGCCTTGGGCGAAGTCGTGGGATTGGGGTTGCGCAATCTGGCCACCTGTCCGGTGGAAATGAATTTGATGCCGGAAAGCACGCTGCGCTGGCAGTCGTTTAACCAGAAAAAGCCTTATTTGATCGCGACCGTGGTGAGTCTGGTTTTAGTGACCTTCGCGGTGGGTTACCTGTTCCAGAAATTAGCGGACAATAAGCAGGCGGAAATTGACCGGATTCAGCCGCAGATGCAGGCGTTGAACGACAAGATGGAGGCGTTCAAGCAGGCTTACAGCCGGAAAGAAACCCGCGCGAAAGAGGCGGAGCAAATTGCGACGTGGATGCAGGACCGGTATTACTGGGGTGATTTTCTATCGGAGTTACGCCGGGGCTTGATCCGATCCGAGGATGATCTGCGCAAGAAATTGTCAGCCTCGAAGCCGGGGGCGGATGTGGGAATCTGGATTGAGCAGTTGAATGTGGGATCGGCGAGTGCATCGGCGAGTGCGCAGGCACCAACGATTCAGTTTCGGAGGAGTGGGTATGATCGCAGTCCGGTTGCGGCACCAGCGGTGGTATCAGGGGTTGATGCATCGGCGGCGACCAACGCCATTACGCTGGTTTGCCGGGCGGTGAGTTTGCTCAAGACGGTGGGGGGCACGGCGGACAACAAGGATGTGGCATTTGTGGTGCGCGATCAGCTCGCGGCTTCTCCGATGGTGAATCCGGATGTCAAGGCGACTTTGCTGGTGGGGGATATTTCGACGGATGATGCCAATGGAACTTTTACTTTTACCGTGAACGTAACGCCCGCAAAACCACTGACATTTTGATATGGGTTGGATTAAACGCAATTTGATTTTCGTGGTGAGCGGCTGCCTCGCGCTGGGGTTGCTGGGCTTTGCAGGTTTTCTGATTTATCAGGGGATTTCGCGCAATGCACAAGCGTCGGACACGCTGAATGACATTTATGGCAAGCTCCAGGGACTGGCCCAGATGCAGCCGCAGCCTGGCAATGACAAGATTGACAATATCAAGAAGGCGAAAGAGCAAGAGTTGGAACTGAGGTTGTGGTTGACCAACGCGGCCAGCCATTTCAATCCCATACCGCCCATTCCCCAGGATGAGGTGACGAGCAAAACTTTTGCCACGGCATTGGGGGCGACGTGTAATCAGCTGCAGCAAGAGGCCAAAGAGAATGGCGTGGGCCTGCCGCCGCAGTACTTTTTTTCGTTTCAAGTGCAGAGCAGCAAGCTGAACATTTCCTCGGGGCTGGCTCCGTTGGCGGAACAATTGGGGGAAGTCAAGGCGATTTCGGAAATCCTGTTTGCAGCGCGGGTGAATAATTTCGACAGCATTCAACGGGTCAAGGTGTCGGATGACGATGTTTCTGGTGGGGTGCAGTCGGATTATACTGATCTGCGACCCAGCACCAATGGTTTGGCGGTCATTACGCCGTATGTGGTAACGTTTAAAGGTTTTACGCCAGAGCTGGCCCGGGTGCTGGCGGGGTTTGCATCGGCATCCAATACATTTATTGTTAAAAATGTTTCCGCACAGCCCGCGGGGGTTTCTGCATCGCCCGATAATGCTGGGGCAGGACTGCCGCCAACCGATCGCTATCGCATGGGCGGGCGGTTCGAACGACCTAATGAACTACCCAACGTGGAACCTAACCCGCAACTGGTATCGGGCAAAGGGGGATTGACGACGGTTTTAAAGGAGCAACTGCTCCGCTTCACGTTGGAAGTGGATATCGTGAAACTGCTGCCCAAGAGTTAACATGGATTTCCTGAAAAAACATTACGAGAAGATTTTGCTCGGCGTGATGCTGGTGAGCCTCATCGGCGTGCTGATATTCATGCTATTCTTTATTGCCGATGACAAGCGCCAGATGGCCGAGAAGAGTTCGAATCTGACGAATCCGCGTCCCAAGGAGTTGGCCAACCTGGACATGTCCGTTTTGGAGGACGCAGCAAATCATTTGAAAGTGCCTTACGAATTGGATTTGGAGCGGACGAACAAGTTGCTTAACCCGCTGGAGTGGCAGCGGGCATTGGATGGGTCACTGATTTTGAAGAACAAAACTGGTTTGCAGATGGCGGAGGTGACGAATATAACGCCACTGTACACGATTGTCTCCCTGGATGCAGTGATTACCAATGATCTGGGGGCGCGATATGCCCTCAGGATCGAACGGCAGGCGGCGGCAAAACCGATGCAGCGGCGGGCGATTCCATATTTTGTGACGTCGGTGGACCGGACGGTGAAGGATGTCTTTGTGTTGCAGGAGATCAAAGGGCCGGTGGAAAATCCAGAAGGCTTGGTGCTCAAACTGGCGGACACGGGGGAAGTGGTGACCATTTCAAAGCGCAAACCCTTTCGTCGGCCCGATGGATACATGGCTGATTTTCGTTATCCCCCCGAATACCGCGACAAAGTGTTCCACCTGCGGAATGGGGACAAGGTATCGTTTGGCGGAACCGATTATATCGTTGTGGATGTCAATCCCACAGAGTTGATTTTACAGGATCAATCCAACCAGAAAAAAACCTCTTTGCCATTTACTCCCTGACTGATACAGTTTTCTAATTGCAATGCCCCATTTGAGATGAAATAAATTTTGCCATGACCAAAGCCGCTTATATTTTTCTCGGACTAGCCGCCATCGCGTTTTTGCCTCCGGTAAACGCGCAGGACAACGGTGCCATCGCCACTGCTGACAAAGAGGCGGTCATCCGCCAGGCCAGCGTAATTGTGATCCGCCAGAAATTGACGGACGCCAAAATCACGTTGCAGCGGGGTGATGTGGTTGGGGCGGCAAAACTATATCAAGAGGCCTGCGCCATGGCTGCGGGGGTGGGACCGGGGATTCCTGATGAAACACTCCAAGCCATCACCGGCTTGACCAGCACCCGTCTGGCGTTGGCGCGCGAGGCGCAAAGCCGGGGAGATTTTCGCGAGGCGGATTTGCAGGTGACGCAGATTGTGGCCGAGGAGAAGGCGCTGAAAGTCAGCCCCGATGCCAATGAGGTTCTGGCCTTTAAAAAGCACAATGATGAATTGATAGAGATTTCCAAGGGGCGCATCCCCGATGCAGAGACGGAGGCCAAGGCTCCGCAATTGGCCGCGGAGAAAGTCAACGCCGCCACACTGGTGCAGGATGGGAAGATGTATTATGAGATGGGCAAGTTCAGTGAGGCCGAGGTCAAGTTACATGAGGCGCTCAAGCTGGATGCAGACAACCGGACGGCCTCGTATTATCTGAATTTGATTCAACAGGATAAGATCCATCGTGATTCCATTGCGCACACCACCGACACCCAAAGCCGCATGGAAACAGTGGAGAAGACGTGGATTCTTCCCAAGAGTACAGCCAATGTTCCTCAATACAACCCGTATGCCACAAATACCCTTATTTTCACCGGGCCAGGGCGGCAGGCCATTGTGGCTAAATTGGACCGCATTCGCATGCAGAATTTCACGACGGGAGATGGGGGCATGCCGTTGAGCGAGGTGTTGAAGTTGCTTTCCGAGCAATGTCGGCTCGGGGATCCGGAGCGGAAAGGTGTGAATTTTCTGATTAATAACAACCCAGATTTGTCCGGACCTGAGTTGGGGAGGGTGGGAGCGACCGGGGCTGGATTGGGGATTGGTGGAGCAGGTGGCGGTGGCGGTGGATTGGGAGGGTTTCCGGCAGGAGCTGGGGCGATACAAACTCCAGCGATGGCGGTGGATCCCGTTACCGGCATGCCTTTGCCTGGGGCGGCTCCTGCGGGCGGGGAACAACTGGATGTGGGCTCTTTCCTGATTAAAATTCCCAGTTTGACCGATGTCCGCCTGGCGGATGTGTTGGAGGCCATCGTCTTGGTGGCAGAACATCCGATCAAATATTCCATTCAGGATTATGCGGTGGTGTTTTCCTCCAAGCGAGCGGAAACGCCGGAGCTGTTCATGCGCACGTTTCGAGTGGATCCCAATACCTTTTATTCGGGTTTGGAAAACGTGAGTGCCCAGAGTTTTGGTTCCATCCAACAATCCGGCAGTTCCGGCAGTGGTGGCGGTGGTGGTGGCAGTCAAAGTCAGAATAATGGTGCCGTGGTGGGCGTGGTGAACGCCTTTTCTGGTGCAGGCACTCTTCGTAGCACAGGCGGTAGCGGTGGCGGCGGCGGTGGTGGCGGTGGTCAGGGGTCCGGCAGCTTGTTTAGCAATGGTGCTGGCGGCGGCGGCGGCGGCGGCGGCGGCGGGCAGAATGAAGGTGGTCTGGCCTACATCACCTCGCAGACATCCACTGTGAAGCCGAGTGATCTGGCGCGACAATTTTTCACCTACTTGGGGGTCAACTTGCTGTTTCCTGCGGGCAAGTCAGTGTTCTTCAATGACCGGTTGGGGGTCTTGTTTGTGAAAGCGACCGAATCCGATTTGGATACCATTGAGCGGGCATTGCAGGTGCTGAATCAGGTGCCCCCGCAGGTGCATATCAAGGCCCGTTTTATTGAAATAGACCAGACGGATGACAATGAATTGGGCTTTGATTGGTATTTGGGCCAGTTCAATGTGGGAAATCAAGTGGTGGGTTCTGGTGGCACTTCGCCTTCCTTGTCGGTGCCGACCTCGACGGCAAATCCCACGGGATATTTCCCTGGGAATGCGGCCACGCCCTTGTCACCTGCCACGGCAATAGCCCCATCGACGACAGACCAATCATTGACCCAAGGCTTGCGGAACAGTGCCCCGACACTGGCGACTTTTACCGGTATTTTGACCAATCCAAATTTTCAAGTCGCGCTGCGTGCGTTATCGCAGCGGACCGGGTCAGAAACGCTTGGTGAACCGGAAATCACGGTTATCAGCGGGCGGCAGACCCAAATGCGGGCAACCTCGGTCGTTACCGTGGTCATCGGCTTGAACTTCCAAGCCGGCACGGCGGCAACCACCTCGGGCGCTGGAACCGGCACCACTCCTTAATCTGAGTTCATGATGCAAACTATGAAAAGACAAAATTATTTCGCCATGAGACAGGCGTTGTCGGCAGTCGTGGCTCTGGGCAGCTTTCTGGCGGCTCTTAATGCGGGTGCCCAAGCCAATAACGTCTTCAGTCCAGGCACTTCGGCGATCACGCCGATTACCCAGACCGTGGAGACCGGCCCCATCCTGGATGTGGTCCCCTATGTGTTATCGGACGGATATACCATCAACTTAGCCTTGATCCCATCTGACACGGAATTTGGGGGATATGACCAGTTGAATTTACCACAAGTGGCTGGAACTCTGAATGTGGTGGAGTTGCCGACCGTCTTGCCAAAGTTTACGGTCCGCCAGTTGGTGACCACCGTAAATGTCTGGGACGGGCAAACGGTGGTGCTGGGAGGTTTGATCACTTCGTCGGTGCAGAGCACCAAAGACTCGGTGCCGGTGGTGGGCGATATTCCGCTGTTGGGCCGCTTGTTTCAAAGCGAGAGCAAAGTGACGAAGAAAGACAACTTGATGATTTTTGTGACATCTACGATTGTGGATCCTGCGGGCAACCGCGTGCATTCAGATGATGAGCTTCCGTTTGCTCAGTCTTCGGTTCCTGTGCAATCGTCGGACAATATCGCGCCGACAGAGTCGGTGAAGACGGTTGGGATGTCAGGTCTGGAAAAGTGAGCCAGCGGCTGCTGATTGTTGATGGTCATGCCTATGCCTATCGGGCATTCCATGCCATTCGCAATTTGCAGGGGCCTGATGGGCGGCCGACGAATGCCATTTATGGCTTCGTCAAAATGTTTGAAAAAATGCGGGCGTTTTTGCAGCCATCGCATTTATCGGTTGTCTGGGATGGCGGCTTAAGCGCGGTGCGCGTGGCCGCTTTGCCTGAGTACAAAGCGCAGCGGCCGGAAATGCCAGTGGATTTGCGGTCCCAGTTGGATGATTTGTCAGAATATCTGACTGCGGCAGGGGTGGCCGGTTTTCGTGGCGAGGACGTTGAGGCAGATGATTACATCGCCTGTCTGGCGCGACGAGCGGCGATGGCCGGATGGCCGGTGGTGATTGCGAGTTCGGATAAGGACTTTATGCAGTTGGTGTCGCCGCAAATCGGATTGTGGAATCCAAACGACAAGGCGGCAACGATTTGGACACGCGAGCAGGTGCTCGCGAAGGCCGGAGTGGAACCGGGTCAGGTGGCAGACTGGCTGGCACTCATGGGCGATAGCGTGGACAATATTCCTGGGGTTCCAGGGGTAGGGCCAAAGACTGCGGCGGAACTGTTGAAACAATTTGGCTCGGTGGCCAATCTGATGGGACGGTTGCCTGAGGTGAAAACGGACAGATTGCGGATGGCATTGCAGGCGGCCTCGGCAGTGGTGGAGCGAAACTTGAAGCTGGTTCAATTGCATGACGTGCCATGCGAATTTGCACCGGAAAAATGGGCGGTCAAGCCGGCCGATTTGGACCGGTTGAGAGAGTTGTATGGGCGTTGGGGATTTAAAGGCATGATTGATAGCCTGGACCGGGCGTCGTCCGGACAGCAGGCGGAGTTGATTTGAAAATGAATTTGCAAAGCTGGTTCATCATTGTGGCCGGCGCGGGCAACCGCGCGGCGGCCGAAGCAGGATTTTTTCGACAAATCCAGCGGGCTGGTTTATCTTCCGCCCGTCACATGAAGCTGTTGTCTGTTTGCGCACGAAGTGTCGCCCTGCTGTTGTTTGTCGCATCGTTGTTATGCGCTGCTTCTGCACAGACAAATTACTACGTCACCAATGGCCTGCAATATGCGATTGCTGGTTCATTGCCTGGCGATCAGGTTCATCCTGATGTGGCGATTTCGTCCTCTGGCGGCGTGGTGGTGTGGCAGGACAACGTCACCGACGGCGATGGTTGGGGTATCAGCTTTGAACGGTTGGATGGCACTTTATCGGGAACGCTGGATACTTACCGGGTAAATGTCACCGGTGCGGGAGACCAGGAGAATCCTCGCGTTGCTTTGTTGAAGAATGGCGGGGCGGCGTTTGTCTGGCAGGGCGGGTTGGCAGGGTATCAGCATATCTTCGGGCGATTTTTGACGCCAACCAACACGTTCTTGACCACAACGGATTTGGTTGTGAGCACTAATGCCGGCAGTTTCCAAGTGAACCCAGCGATTGCGGTGTTGAACAACAGCAACGTGGTGGTGGTCTGGCAAAGTTATAATCAGGCGGGATCGAACAGCCTGCTGGATGTTTATGCCAAGATTTTGTCGCCGACGGGGGCGACCGTAAAGAGTGAGTTTCTGGTCAATCAATTCACCAGTTTCAACCAGCGCACACCGGCGGTGGCCGCGCTGGCCAACGGCGGATTTGTGGTGGTTTGGGTTT
>Ga0302155_10003403_pt1 | contig 10318 bp, 10 predicted proteins | sample I_Bog_N3_1_FD_193508 | JGI IMG/M metagenome (GOLD analysis project Ga0302155, IMG submission 193508) | Peat permafrost microbial communities from Stordalen Mire near Abisko, Sweden - I_Bog_N3_1 | ecosystem: Environmental > Terrestrial > Soil > Wetlands > Peat | place: Sweden: Abisko, Stordalen...
GCTGGGCCGCGCATGCTTTTCAAAACTCGGCTGGCAGGCGAATGTTATCTGGCGCATCGCGATCTCCATCCACTAACCATTCGATGCAAGCATGGTGCAAGTCGATGACTTAATCAGAGCTTTCCTAAAACGTAAAGCCAGTCGTTAAGATCGAGTCCTTTGCCTATATCTGGATGTATCCGCATCAACTCGTCGGCGTAAACATTCCACTCCGCCTTGAGGATGTCAGAATCCTTTTCCTGGTCTTCGCTCGTAGATGGCAATTGCAATTCATCAGCAATCGATTTAGGCAGCTTTGAAAGAAGGTCTTTACGCTTCAACGCATATGAGGAAAGATCGAAATCAGTAAAAACCTTAGAGTTTTCAGAATGCCAAAGACCTTCGAATTCCTGCCTGGCCAACCCATCGACATCAATAAACTCCGCGACTATCTCAACATTGTCGTAGAACCCTCGATATGTGCAGTTTGCGCTTCCGACCCAGCAAGTGTACGAGACTGAGTTTCCAAAGATGTATAACTTTGGGTGAAAGAGTTGGCCGGTTGGTTGACCGTGAATACGCAGATCAGCACATTTTGCCATTGACGTAAGATGAGCGGGTTCCGTCAGATAGCCTCCAACCCCAACCAAAATTCTCACCCGCGCTTTGCTCTGTTCTGCCGCCTTCAGAATTTCTTTTAGACCAGACCATGCCGTCGCCCAAGCGACAGCAATGTCGATAGAGTCACTTTGATTCGTTAGCGTCTGTAGACGTTCGCGAAGCTTTTCACCAGCCAGGAAAGTTGGCAATATTCACCCCATTCAGAATTTCAACCTGCGATTGATGGTAGCGGAGCGGCTCCAGACATGGCTATTTCTGCCCAACGCATCGAAAAGGTCAAATTGGGCATCGGCTATGCGCGAGTTAAAAGCGTTGATGCTCCAAACAACCGGCTCACCGTTGAGCGGAAGGACGGCACGGAACAAAGCTACGATCCACGGCGCCAGCAGGGAGTTTCCGTCTACCGCGAACAGGAGCGGGCCTTCTCAGTGGGAGACCGTTTGCAGCTCACCGCGCCGTATCCAGACTTGAAGCTGGCCAACCGCGAGCTGGGGACCGTCGAAGGCATCGGCCAGGATGGGCGCATGAGTTTGAAGATGGACGGAGGCCGCCCAGGTTATCGTGTCGTCGAGCTTGATTCGGTGAAGAATCCGCACCTTGACCACGGCTATTCCTAGGCGAGGACGACAACGAAGTATGGCCCGATTTTCATCCGCAACGCCGCCCGCCCCAGTAGTGTTAACAGGCCCTGGTTGAGACGTCGGCCGTCCGCAGGCTTAGTTTCCAGGAGCACGTTACTGCTTGCCCCAATCGAACTTGAGTTTAGGGGCGCACACCATCTCAGTTGCGGCAATCCTGGCGGTTCCCCCGGAGTGGCCTGCAACGGCAGGCATCATGGCGAAGTGAATCGCGCCGTCGCTGTCCGATTTGGTTTTTACCTCGTGCTTCTCTCCGTAGGATTCGGCGTCGAACGTCACCTCGGCATTCGGCGGGTAGCCGCTGCCGGTGAAGAAGGCGAGCTCGAAAGCAGGCATCAGACGGACAACTTCCAAAGAGCACCCCTTGTCTTTGGAGGCGATGGGGTCAGGGACGACGATGATGGTCGCTCTTGAATCGCCATTGACAACGGCCAGCCGAAAAGGCTCACCCTTTACGGGGTGGAATGCGAAGTCAACTGCTCCATGGTCCATGGGCGAGGGGTCGGGATCGCTGCACTCGTCGGGAAGGCGGCCGGTGCACGAGACCAGGCCATCTTTGCCAAGGCTCACGCCTTCAAATTGCTGGGATGGCTTGGCCTGGGTCACCGGCCACGCAAGCACCGTGTAAAGCTTGTCGGCGGGGAGTCCGGTGACATAAAGGCGGTAGTGGACGTAGCCGTTTTCCCTGCCGGATTCCTTTGCCTGGATGGAGGCGCCGGGAGTGGAGAGCTTTGAGCGCCACGCTTCGTGCTGCCGAATGAGGTTCTGCGCGAACTGTGCGGCTTGCTCCTGGGTAATGTCCTGCGCGCGGGCGCGAAGTGCGAGCAGGGGCAGCGTAAGGGCCGCGAATGCAAGAAAACCCACGATAGTTTTCATGATGTCCCCTTGCCGACGGATTTTAGCACCAGGCTCTTAGCGGGGTTTGGCGAACTCCGACCGGTGGCGGCTGTAGAAGAAGTAGATGGCGAGGCCGATGACCAGCCAGACCAGGAAGCGCATCCAGGTGATGATGGGCAGGCCGGCCATGAGCAGGAAGCAGAAGACGACGCTGAGTGCGGGAATGATGGGTCCGCCGGGAACGCGGAAGCCGCGGTGGCGCTCCGGCTCGCGCCAGCGGAGCACAATGACGCCCACGGAAACCAGCACGAAGGCGAACAGGGTTCCGATGTTGGAGAGATCGGCGAGGGTGCCGATGTCAAACAGGCCGGAGGGGATGGCGACAACGAATCCCGCCACCCAGGTGGAGAATGCGGGCGTCCGGAAGATGGGGTGGACGTTGGAGAAGACCTTGGGCAGCAGTCCGTCGCGGGACATGGAGAACCACACGCGGGACTGGCCCAACTGGTAGACGAGCAGGCTGGAGAGCATGCCCATGAGCGCGCCGAAGAGAACGACGAGCCTGATCCAGTGAAGCGAGTGGCCGCCGGGGAGCAGGGAGAGCTTCTTGAGGGCGTTGACCACGGGAGCGGCGTCGCCCACCATGGATTGCCAGGGCACCAGGCCGGTAAGACAGACGGCAACGGCGACGTAAAGCACAGTGCAGACGATCAGGGTGGAGATGATGCCGATGGGCAGATCGCGCTGCGGGTTCTTGCACTCCTCGGCGGCCGTCGAAACTGAATCAAAGCCGATGTAGGTGAAGAAGATGATGGAGCCGCCGGTGAGCACGCCGGAGATGCCGTTGGGCACGAAGGGATGCCAGTTGCTGGGGTGGATGAAGCTGATGGCGGCGAAGACGAAGATCAGGATGGCGATGAGCTTGATGCCGACCATCATGTTGTTGGTGCGGGCCGACTCGCGAATGCCGCGGACCAGGACGACAGTGAGCAGCAGGACGACCAGGAAGGCGGGGATGTTGAATCCGAAGTGCCAGCCGGGATGGTAGAGCCAGTTGCCGCCCAGGTCCTGCAGGCCCTCGGGCAAATAGGCGGGAGAAATCCATTTGGCTGTAGGATGGAGGCCGAACCAGTCAAGCAGATCGACGATGTGGGCGGCAAAGCCGACGCTGACGGTCATGTTGGAGCCGGCATACTCCAGGATCAGGTCCCAGCCGATGATCCAGGCGATCAGTTCGCCCATGGTGGCGTAGGTATAGGTGTAGGCCGAGCCGGCGATGGGAATCATGGAAGCGAGTTCGGCATAACAGAGGCCGGTGAGCGCGCAGACAAAGGCGACCAGCACGAGCGAAATCGCGATGGCGGGACCGGCGCCGGGACGGCCGGCGAGGGCGGTGTGGGTGATGATGTAGTCCGCCAGCGGGGTGTTGAGGATGCTGGAGGCGTCAAACTGCTCGCCGGAGATGGCCGTGCCGATGACGGTGAAGATGCCGGAGCCGATGACGGCGCCGATGCCGAGCGCGGTCAGCGACCACGGGCCGAGCGTCTTTTTGAGCCTGTGCTCGGGTTCTTCCGAGTCCCGAATCAGCTTATCGATCGACTTGCGGGCAACAAGTTGAGACCGGAGCCGGTCCCCTCTGGGCTGAGGTGGCGCTGCGAAGTGATCCGGCAACAAATTCTCCTGTACCGCAATAGTCTGGTGAGTGTAGCTGATCGGGCGGTTTGGCGAAAGTAGCGCGCCAAATCCTGCTTTGGTGGTACACTTTCCATGGAGGCTCTGCTGAGAGGTTGTTCCTTACGGGACGGTCTCAAATGCTTTGCCTTCTTTTTATTGCAATGCTACTCCCCTCCGAACGGCTCTGGTACGAACACAATGCTGTACCACGAATGAGAGCCGTCGGCGTCGGTTGAAAGACCTTCTGCTTGAGCGCTCAGAATCCAGGGTCCAAATTCATCCGCGATTTCCTTCCGTACATCCGCATCCATGCCTCGTCTCGGGAGCCGAAATCCCCAGTTAATCGCGTAGATACAAACGTCAGCAGCTTGAACTGCCCGGGTGAGTCCCGACTCCACGAACATCGTACCGGCACGATGGAGTTTGCTCGAAATCGGCCTCTCTGCGTTCGCGTAAAGTAGCGCTCGATCTGCCGGATAAAATTCCTGTCGGCCGAAGCGTCGGTTTCGTCGAAGATCAATAATCCGGTCTCGTTTTTCGGCGCGATGAAGTTGAAATAGCGCTCCAGCAGGAAAACCAGATCCTTCCTCAAGAAATCTTCGGCCTCAAGCGTAGAGGGCTTTTCAACTGTAGCGGGCACTACGGAAGCGAAAATACGGGCTTCATGTGTCCTGAGCAGCGCGAAGATCGAGCGCGCCATAACGATGCACGCCTGACCGAACGCACGGAACTCGATCTCGACAGGGGAGGCGTGCCGCGACCCCTTATTCAAGAAGCCAATGCAGTGTTTCCTCCGGGCTTCGTCATCCAACAACTCGCCCTGACTCGCCCAGCGAAACTTCTTCCTATCCAGCAAGAAGCTTCCTTTCACTTCGACATTGAACTTTGGAAGGCGAACCCCAAAACAGGATTCTTCCAAAGTTGCGAAGTCTTGAACGAAGCGCCAGAGCTTACTGGCGTGCAAGACAATTCCACCCCGAACCTCGTAGGGACAGTTCTTGTGATCATGCCCGCTCTCATCCAAGAAAAACAGATAGCTCATGGGGCGCCCCGAAGCGATTGGCGGGCAGAGCCGAACGGCAATGAGTCCGGCTCCGTCCGTTGAGCAGCCTACCGCTTGGAGACGCCGCGTGCCAGTTTCTTCAGCTTTTTCTTGTTTTCGCCGCGCGCTCCTGTGCGCTTGGCCTTGGGCGCGGCTTTCTTGCGAGCAGTGCGCTTGATCTTCTTCCGTTCCAGCTTATCTTCAACTTTGGTGGTGTCTGCCACGTGTAACCTCTTTCGTTGCAATCTCTTCAGGTTTCCCGCAAATCGGGTTGATGTGACGTATATGGTAACAGGGATTTAGCCTGGGCGAAAGCGGCAACAGCACAGCGGTGCTGACCGCTTTGACGGCATCCAAACCGGCAAGAGACCCAGGCACGATTCGCGGCGTCGCAGCGATTTCCAAGGTACAATGGATATAGACCAGAAGTAGACCCCGCCTGCTCGGCTCCGGCCGCCCTTTCGCTTCAGACGAGCTCCGCACCTCACCCGCACCTTACCCGCTTCACGTTGACCGGAGTCTGTTAAATGCGTTCCGACAAGATTCACCGCGCTCTTGCGCAGGGAATGAACCGTTTTGAAGTTTGCCAGCTTGTTGCCAAGGGCGTGAAAGCTACGCACAAGACCGGCTCGCGCTTCGAGGATTCAATTAACGATGTTCTGCAATATATAGGCACGCACGAAACGCGGATGGAGAGCCTTCATCCGGCGATCCCCCAGGTAAGCGTGAAGAGCCTGAAGCCGGCGGCGTAAAAAGCAGGGACTAGGGAAGAGGGACTAGGGACTAGTTTCTGACCGCCGGTTTTGGTTGCACAGCGGCGCTGGAAGAACAGGATTTGGAGCTAAACGCAAAAGAGGGACGGCAGGTTTGCCGTCCCTCTTTTGTTGATACCGAGCAGTTTGCTCAGGCGAACTTAGACAACCTGAACGTTCTCTGCCTGCCAGCCCTTGGGGCCCTTGGTGACGTTGAACTGAACGCGCTGGCCTTCCTGAAGCGAACGGAAGCCGTTCGACTGGATGGCGGTGTGATGGACGAAGACGTCCTCGCCGTTTTCGCGGCTCAAAAATCCAAATCCCTTGGCGTCATTAAACCACTTAACTGTGCCTTGTTCCATGATGTGTTTCTCCTCAATTACTGAATTACCGTCCCAACGCGATGTGGAAGTTTGCGAGTAGGCGGTAACCGGAACAGGCAAGAACTTCAGATCGAATTCTACGATTGGATAGAGTGTAGCACGGATTCGCCTGCACTCTGACATAGATCGACGGCGCCCGGGAGATTTGGTAAGCAACCGGTGCCGTTTTGGGCGGGAGGCTTGATTTGCTGGATGCCGCGCCGGACGCCACTAGATTTTTTGCAGGTTGGCGAACTTCTCGATCAGCTTCTTCATCCCGTGCCGATTGAACATGACGGTGAGCTTGGCGTCTTCGCCGTCGCCTTCACGCATGAGAATGGTGCCTTCGCCGTACTTGGAGTGGCGAACGCGCTGGCCCTTCTTCAGATTGGCCGCGCCGGTGGATTCGGGAATGTCCATGGTTGGATGTGCAAACGCGCCCGGCTTGCCGCCTCCGGCTTTGCCCCCGAAAAATCGGGCGATGTTGTCGATGGAATCGGGCTTGGCGCCCCTGTCTTCTTGCGGGCTCCGACTCTTTGGAAGGCCTTCTGCGCTGGACGTGGGAGACTTCGCCTTGGCGGTCATCCATGATGCGACAAAGGGCTTGGACGGCGAGCTTTTGCTCCCGGAGTACTTGCTGCCGCCTGCCAGGCTCTGCGACTCCTGGCTTTCGTCTTCGTAGTTGTAGTGCTGGTCGGCGAATTCGCTGGAGTGGGCTGGTTTTCGCGATCCGCCGAAGCGCGAGCCATAGGTGTTCGGGTAGCCGGGTGTGGACCATGCCGCGGTCTGCGGCCGCCCGCCCAGGCTTTCGACCAGTTGGCTGGGGACTTCCTCAAGGAAGCGCGAAGGCATGCTCACCTCGGGCGCGTCGTTGCCGTAGCGGCGGCGATAGTGCGCGCGGGTCAGGATCAGCGTGTTCATGGCGCGGGTCATGCCCACGTAGCAGAGGCGGCGCTCTTCTTCGAGTTCGTCCGGGTTGTTGAGCGTGCGCGAATGGGGAAAGAGCCCCTCTTCAAGGCCAGCGAGGAAAACCAGCGGAAACTCGAGGCCCTTGGCGGCATGCAGGGTCATCAGCGTGACGCGGGCTTCGGGGTCGAACTGGTCGGTGTCAGAGGCAAGCGCGGCGTGGTCAAGGAATTCAGCGAGTGTCTCGCCGCGGACTTCGGCGTCGTGGGCGGCGTTGGCCAGTTCCTTCAGATTTTCAATGCGGCTGAAGGCTTCCGGCGAGCCCTCGGTTTCGAGCGCCTTGATGTAGCCGGTGCGGTCGATGAGGAAGCGGATGAGTTCGGGGAGGGTAGCCGAGTCGCCGGGTGACCGGAAGGCGTTGCCCTCACCTTTCTCGTCGAGCGCGATCTCCTCCGGATCCGATTCAAAATCAGGGTCAGGCGGAGTTGGAATCCCATGTCCCAAATTCGGGACATGGGGCGCCCGATCTTCATTGCCGATTGGCTTTTTGGGCATGGTCAGGAATGGGCGCTTGGGCTGCTCCGCAAACGGATTGAAGTGGGCGGGGTCAAGCAGCGTGAGCTGGTCGTCGTTGCCGCCGAAGTCGAACGCGGTTGCCGAGTCGGCACTGCCCGCATCCGCCGCGCCAAACTCAAAGCCGGTGTCGGCGTCTGCCGATTCGGCGCTTGCGGCCACGTCGGCGGAGAGCTTGCCGGCAAAATCGGGGTCCATCATGGCCTGCGCGTCGAGGATGAGCTGGCGGAAGGACTCCAGAGCAATGAGCGCGCGGTTGGGGATGAGCCGGCCGGCGATGGCGGCCGACAGCGCCTCCCATGTGGAGACGCCGGTCTCCAGCGCCAGGCGTTCAAGAGTCTCCAGCGTCGTTTTGCCGATGCCGCGGACCGGCGTGTTGATGACGCGGTTGAGGGCCATCGAGTCATGCGGGTTGCGGACCAGGCGCAGGTAGCCGAGCAGATCCTTGATCTCGGCGCGCTCGTAGAAGCTGAAGCCGCCGACCATGGTGTAGCGGATGTTGTAGCGGCGCAGGGCTTCTTCAACCAGCCGCGATTGCGAGTTGGTCCGATACAGGACGGCGCAATGGGCCTCGTCGCCCGCATCGCCTGCTTCGCGCAAGAATTTCTGAATGCGGTCGGCGATGAAGAGGGCTTCGTTTTCGCCGTCGGGGGCTTCGTAGTAGCCGATCAGCGAGCCGCCCTGGCGATCCGTCCAGAGCTTTTTCCCCTTGCGGCGCACGTTATTGGCCACGACGGCTCCGGCGGCCTCCAGAATGTTCTGCGTGGAGCGGTAGTTCTGCTCGAGGCGAACGATCTTGGCGTTGGGAAATTCCTTCTCAAAGTCGAGAATGTTCTTGATGTCGGCGCCGCGCCAGGAGTAAATGCTCTGGTCTTCGTCGCCGACGGCGCAGACGTTCCTGGCTTCGCCGGCAAGCAGCTTCATCAGCTCGTACTGAGGCCGGTTGGTGTCCTGGTACTCGTCCACCAGCAGATAGCGGTAGCGGCGCTGGTAGCGCTCACGCACTTCCTGCGACACCTTGAGCAGGCGGACGGCCTCAAGCAGCAGATCGTCGAAGTCGAGGGCGTTGTTCTTGCGCAGCTCGGCCTTGTAGCTCTGGTAGATGTGAGCGATGCGCTCGCTGTTGGGGTCCTTGCTGCCCAGGTAGTACTCCTGCGGATCGACCATGTGGTTTTTGGCCCAGGAGATGCGGCCGAGAACCGTACGCGGAGTCAGCTGCTTGGTGTCCAGGCCCATCCGGCGCATGACCTGCTTGACGATCGCCTGCTGGTCGTTCTCGTCGTAGATCGCAAAGGAGCGGGTCAGGCCTTCGCCATTCACCTTCAGCGCCTCAATGTCGCGCCGCAGCATGCGCACGCACATGGAGTGGAAGGTGGCGATCAGAGGCTTGGCGAGCGACGAATGGCCGAGCAGCCTGTCCACGCGCTCGCCCATCTCCTTGGCGGCCTTGTTGGTGAAGGTGACGGCCAGGATGGAGTCGGGCGCGACGCCTTTTTCGCGGATAAGCCAGGCAATGCGGCTGGTGATGACGCGGGTTTTCCCGGAGCCGGCGCCGGCCAGGATGAGCAGTGGGCCGTCCGTGGCCTCGACGGCGGCGCGCTGTTCGGGATTCAGTTTTTCGATGAGCGACTGCAAGGCGGCATCCGGCGGGAAGGTTCCTTTTCTTAGTGTAACGGGTTTGGGAACGCTGAATGGCTTGTCCGAGCGAAGTGGACGACCATTGATCAAAATGATCAATTTAATTATTTTGAACAAATTGAACATTTTGTCCAATTGCGATAGGATGGGTCAATGACGGAGATTTCAGCGACAAAGGCAAAGCAGCAATTTGCCGCATTACTTGAAGCGGCACAGCGGGGCCCGGTAAGGATTCAACGGCACGGGCGGGACGTCGCTGTTCTGGTATCTGCGACGGAGCACGAGCAAATGGTCAGAGATCGTTGGCGGGAGTTTGATCGTTTGTCGGCGCTCGCCGCGGCGCAGGCAGCGGCTAACGGTTTGACTGAAGAGAAGCTGCAATCGATTCTCGCTGAACGATGACCCGACTGCGGCGATTGGTGCTGGACACGAACGTTTTGATCAGCGCTTCCCTGCGACCGGGGTCTATTCCGCATCGAGTGCTTCTGGAGGCGCGCCTGGCTGGACCACTGCTTGCTTCCGAGGCTACCTTGGCGGAATTTAGGGAAGTCTTTCTCCGCTCTAAGTTCGACCGGGAAGTTGATCGATCACTCCGCGAGGGCGTTGTGCAGGAGTACGGGCGGTTGTGCGTGCTGATTCCAATTCCTGTGTCCATTCGAGCCTGCCGAGACGCACGCGACGACAAGTTTCTGGAAGTGGCTGTGCATGGGCGGGCGGACGCGATTGTGACCGGGGACAGCGATCTGCTTGATCTGCACCCTTTTCGCGGAATCGCGATTCTCACACCCGTCGATTACCTGAATTTGAAATAGCCTGCGCCGCCTCCGATTTATCCTGAAAGTACGATGACAATGAACAGCAAGCCTGCGCGCCGCGTGGCAGTTTACTGCGGATCGGCCAATGGCAGCAATCCGGCATTTCTCGCCGAGGCGCGGGCGCTGGGCGCGGCGCTTGCGGCGGCCGGGCTGGACCTCGTGTATGGCGGGGCCAGCGTGGGGTTGATGGGCGCGGTGGCTGATGCAGCGCTGGCCAGCGGAGCCGAGGTGATCGGCGTGCTGCCGGATGTGCTGGCGGGCAAAGAGATTGCACACGCCGGGCTGACGCGCCTGGAACTGGTCTCTACCATGCACGAGCGCAAGGCGCGCATGGCGGAACTGGCCGATGCCTTCCTGGTGCTGCCAGGCGGGTACGGAACGCTGGAAGAACTGCTGGAGGTGGTGACCTGGGCGCAGTTGCGGTTGCACGCCAAGCCGGTCATCCTGGTGAACACGGCGGCCTACTGGGATGGGCTGCTCA
>Ga0302155_10003409_pt1 | contig 10306 bp, 10 predicted proteins | sample I_Bog_N3_1_FD_193508 | JGI IMG/M metagenome (GOLD analysis project Ga0302155, IMG submission 193508) | Peat permafrost microbial communities from Stordalen Mire near Abisko, Sweden - I_Bog_N3_1 | ecosystem: Environmental > Terrestrial > Soil > Wetlands > Peat | place: Sweden: Abisko, Stordalen...
AAATTGTTGATTTGCCCCATTTATACGTTCGCAAGGTGAATACGGTTGAGTCCACTGCGCTTCTCGATATGATTGATCGTAGAAATGAGGCTGTTATTGTCAAGACCTAGAATCTTTTACGCCCATTGTAGATAAAATGGCTTGATAACCATGGTTTGTTTGATAAATTAGCTACAATTATTTATTGAACCTATTGAATTTGGTAATTATTAGCGTTGGTCGGATCGCTGATAAAATATCCATTTTTTGTAAATACTGTTATTTTTTGACTAAATTATATAGGATTCATTAGTTTTCCTAATTTTATGCGATTTTACTTAATTAACGAAAACCAATCATGACAAATCTCAAAAACAAAAAATATCTGGTTATTGGTGGATGCGGTTATATCGGCTCGCATATGGTGAAGTGTCTTTTAAATGCAGGGCACCATGTGGTTGTTATTGATGACTTATCTAGTGGGCACGCCGATAGCATGTTGGGTGGTGAGTTAATACAAGGTGATTTCGGTAATCGATCACTGTTGGATAGCGTGTTCTCTTCTAATAAATTTGATGGTGTATTACATTTCGCTTCATTTATACAAGTGGGTGAGTCTGTTCAAAATCCGGCAAAATATTATCAAAATAATCTATCAAACACACTCACATTACTTTGTGCCATGAAGGATCATGGTGTTAATAAATTTGTTTTTTCATCGACAGCCGCTGTCTTTGGCGAACCGATTTATGTCCCTATTGACGAAAAACATCCTAGACAACCAATCAATCCTTATGGAATGAGTAAATTTATGGTTGAAGCAGTGTTGAAGGATTTTGATCGGGCTTATGGATTAAGATCAGTTGCATTGCGTTATTTTAATGCTGCTGGTGCTGATTCTCAGGCAAGGATTGGTGAACGTCATGATCCTGAAACGCATTTAATTCCATTAGCATTACAAGCCGTTTTGGGGCGTCGTCATGCGTTGACCGTATTTGGTAGAGATTACGATACCCCCGATGGTACCTGTATACGAGATTATGTACATGTGGATGATCTTGCAGATGCGCACTTGTGCGCGCTGGACTACCTGGATAAAGGCGGTGTAACTTCTGCATTTAATTTGGGTAATGGTACTGGATTTAGTGTCAAAGAAGTTCTTGATGCCGTTGCTAAGGTAACTGGCCTACCTATACCGATGGAATATAGTGCGCGCCGTGCTGGTGATCCTGTTCGACTTGTGGCAGATGCTTCGTTGGCAAAGTCGGTTTTAGGTTGGGTACCTCAGCATAGTGAATTAGAGACGATAGTCCGTCATGCTTGGCAATGGGAAAAAATTAAAAAAATGTGATTATTGGGTAATCCCATGATTATGGGATTACCATCCAATTAGAAGTCCGATATTTGGATTAACAAATATCCAATAAAGCCTGCACAGTACCATCAAACCTTCGCAGCACCTGATCAATCCCCAAATACGTCTCAGCATACTGCCGTCCTGATATCCCCAGTGCATGACAGCGTTCTGGTTGGCTAGCAAGTTCAACGATAGCCGCGGCGAAAGCAACGGCATCGCCAGGCGTAACGATGATGCCGCAGGTTTTTAATACACGACCTAATTCTGTATCCGCATGGGTAGTGGCAACGACTGCTCGACCACTGGCTAGCATGCCGGTAAGTTTTGATGGCATCACCAAATCAGCTGCATCGGCACGTTGTGGTAACAAGTGAATATCGGCTAAACCTAATAGATCATTTAAGCGTTCAAGTGGCTGTAAATCCATAAAATGCACATTAGGTAAACCGTGTGCCAAGCGAACTAATTCTGCTTTACCAGCACCATTGCCGCAAAACACAAAATGCACATTACAGTGCGCTTGCGTGGTATCGGTAGGTTGATCAACATCATCGGTGATGGCGGTATTTTGCGCTAGCAAGCGCGCTGCTTCCGCCATAATTTCTAATCCTTGTTTCCCCCCCATATTGCCAGCATACAGCGCAATTACTGCGTCGTCCGGCAAACCTAATTGAGCGCGATAGGTGCTCGGTGCGGTTAACGGTTGAATGCTTTCAAGATCAACCCAATTAGGAAAAAGCACCAGTTTATCTGCTGCTACGCCTTTAGCCAATCCAAGCGCCAGCATGTTGTTTGAGATAGTCGATACTCGATCAAAGCGGCGCATTATCCAACGTTCAATACCTGTCACTAATCGACGTGCCAGTTTGCCGCGTAATAGTTCTAATGCAAATGCTGCATCCACTTCAAAATCCTGAATATGCAACCATGCCCGTGCTCCAGTTAAACGAGCAATACATATCGCAGTCGGGGCACAGAATAAGGGCGGTTCGACTACCCAGACCAGATCAGGACGCCAAAATAATTGCCGTAACATGAGTGGCACACTACTGACAGCAAAGCTAGCCAGATGAAGTAAGCGTGTCAGGCCAGAAGGTTTAGCAGGCACCCACAAAGGCGCACGCCATACGTTTACACCTTCCCATACTTCATGGGTATAGCGACTGGCGTGGTATTTCGGCCAGACTTTCCAGTCGGGGTAGTAGGGGGGGGCCGTGACAACGCGCACTTCATGCCCGGCTGCTGCTAGCCATGCCGCCATTTCACCAGTGTATTTGCCGATGCCGGTGAGTTCTGGGGTGAAGTTGATGCCGTAGAGGAGGATTTTCAAACGAGTGCCTTGTTCTTATTGCTATTGCGTTGACCGATAGGTTTTGCTGGTGTCCCCATGCATACCATGCCTGCAGGCATATCGTTAAATACGGAACTACGGGCACCAATGACAGCACCGGTGCCAATGGTGACACCCGGTGCGATGAATACATTGGCTGCAATCCACGCCTGATCTTCAATCGTAATTTGTCGAGCACGGATTGGGAAGTCTACTTCTGTATAGTCGTGGTCGCCAGTGCAAAGGTAGCTAGACTGTGAAATTACGGCATGTGCGCCAATTACAATGTCACCTAAACTATAGAGCACGACATCATCACCAATCCATGCGTAATCACCGATGGAAACTTTCCATGGATAGGTGACTCTGACGCTGGGACGGATGATGACATTTTTACCGATTTTTGCGCCAAAGCATCGCAGTAGCCAACGTCGAAATCCATAAGCAATCTGAGGTGATGTGTGAAAAAATGCGGATTGTACCAGCCACCAAAGTTGTACTGTAAGTGTCGAGCGGCCACGAAAATGGGGAGGGAGCTTGAAGCTGGATAAGTCTTGTATCATGCCATCAGACCTTTGGTTTCTCGTAACCGACGATTTTAATAATGAGGTTATTTAGTTCATTTACGTTGTACGTGTGCATCTGGCTGAACTGGTTAAGCGCACTTTCAGATAATGTGCTTAGAGAAATGGCTCCAGTTATTATTGATTTAATGTACTCTGTAGTGTCATTGACATACTGATCAATATTGGGGAATACTGCACCTGACTGTTGATCTATCATTGAATAAATGCAACCCCTGCCGGCAGCGATAACTGGTACGCCAGCACGTAATGCTTCCAGTATTGTGACCGGTTCAGCTTCATTTGGATATTTTGTGGGGAACAATAATAGATCAATACTTTGAAAGAAGGCATCTTTTTTTTCGCCATAGACTGAGCCAATATAGTCAATATCATTTCGTCCTGCCAACATGCTAGAAAATTGATTTTGTAGCGCAGAATCAACAGGACCCGCGATTATTCCTTTGACTCGTAAGCCTTGTTGAATGAGCTTGGCAACAGTATCAAAAAATTCTACGATGCCTTTCTCAATCGTAATGTTCGAGATGAACCCAAGTGTTATTTCATCGTGTGAGATTTTATGTCGAATTTGAGAACGATTTTCTTTTTCTAAAAATGCTGCATTTGAAAGAGTGACGATTTGCTTGTCTGGTATGCCATATGCATCAGTAAGTTTTCTAGCCATGAGATCACACAAAACAATATGACATGCGCCTCCGGCTAGCCACATGCAAATGCGGTTATATGGTCTAATTTCATTTAGATAAGCGAAACTGTGGTGATGTATGAAAATATTACTACCGAAAATCCGTCCGATAAAGATGTAGAGTAAGTCAAACATTTGTCCGAGTCCGCCCGACATTCCTAAGTAAATGGAGTTTGGTCGTTTTGTGAGCATGCGTATTGAGAATAAAATAATACAATGCACCCAATGAAAAATCTTAACAAGTGAGTGGAATCTCTTGCCAGATGTCACGACTGTTGGAGCCGTGTTGAATACACACACAGTGGTTTTATCTAACAGGCGTAAAAGCATTTTTTGGTTGATGGCCGAAAATCCATGTAATGGTGGCGGCAACGGTCCAATAAAAAAAATCATTATCGTTGACCTGTCTTGTGTAATATGGACTGGCAGCCATTAAATATTTGCGAAGCAGCTTTGGCAGGTGTGAAATTTTGGATTGTATCAATGCAATTATGCGCAGTCGTGCTTGCATTGGCTAGATTACGCTGTGTTAAGAGCATTTTTTGATGGAGATCTTCTACATCGTTAGTTTTAAACATATAACCTGTTTTACCTTCAATGACCAGATCTGGGGCGCATCCGCAATTGTCGCTTACGATAATAGGACAACCATAGCTGAGCGCCTCATTTGCGACTAAACCCCAAGGTTCGCTGCGACTAGGAAGTACCATGCAACTTGCATTTAAGTAATGGTCAGACAAGTGATCGGTGTCGAGTCCCCCTGTAAAATGGATTGCATTAGTAAGGTTCAATGAGGCAATTAGCGACTCTAATTCAGCACGTAATGGCCCACTACCGACTATAGTGAGGGATGATGATGGTGAAGTTTGGTAGATTCGGTGAAAGGCATGCACTAGCGTGTCTAATCCCTTTTCCGGTGAAAGGCGCCCAACATACAGATAAGAAGGCGCAATACGCATACTATTTCGTTCTATACGATTGGTTGCCGCCTCTTCCGCAACGTAGTTGTGAGGTAGCGCCGCCGCCTGGCATCGGAAAATAATTTTGTCCGATGGGGTGCCGAGACTAATCAGATATTCTTTGCTTCTTTGTCCATAGCAGAAAAATCCATGATTTAGTTTAAAAAAGATACGTTTAAAAAAATCTTTAAAATTTGATATGGGTCTATCATTACGTGTGGAGTCTACAAAAACAGCCCGTTTTTTTCCAGTAAAAATGCATGCCAAAAGCATGAGCCAGTATTCTAGAAGATGATAGCCTGGCAATACAATTAAATCTGCTTTAGAATTAAAAACGAGTTTAAATACCGTCCAGCAAAGCTTTAATTTTGGTATTGAATCATATGTACTATCAAATAGCAGTGTGAAAGGATAGCGGTGGTAAGAAAGGTCAACATCACTCAAGCTTGTGCGTTCGGATGATGTTTTAGCTATTTGAAAAAAAGTAATTTCATTGTTATTTTGTAATGATAAGTCATGGAGGTGGGAAAAGACCCCGCCTTTGTATTTTGACCATAGAATGTTGTGGTAAATAGTGATTAAGTTTTTTGGTTTATTCATTTAGTGATCGGAAAATTGATAACTTCCCCCCCTCCTGATTTTAAAAATATGTTTTGAATACCAAAATTATTCACCATCGGAATAGTGATGTTTGCGAAAAAATAGGCGATGCACCTCCAATAAACCAATTTAAATTCTGTCGTTGAAGACCGATTTCCGACTTGAGGGAAATAGGGCTTAGTCTTGGCTGTATCGGCAATAAACCACATTTCTATTGTAATTGTCATTTGGTTCCTTTTATGAGGTGCTGGAGTGCCGATAATGCAATGTCGTCATATTGTTCATAATTTGGTCCACAATCAATGTTGGTCGGTACTCTTTGCTTGAAATCAAATATCTTAAACGATATGCATAATTTTAAGAAATAATGTAAAAATTTTTTAATGGTAAAAAATTTATCGTTATTTCTTTAATTCAGAGGAAAATAATGTAAATTGCTTAAATAACAATATTGTCATTATTCCCTCAGAAAAAAATATCAATATGCCACACAACATAGGTTGTTTTGTAAATGCTAATGTCGGGTACATAATGCAAATTAACAGGAAACTTGCAATTATAAATTGACGACTTTGTATGTGTGTTCGATTCGCGGCTGTTAATGCTTGATTAATTACTTGACTGCTTAGATTTAAAGTACCTGCGATGCAAAGTGGTATTAGTATTTTTATATCTAAGGCTAATTTCCCAGATAACCATATCTCTTCTACAGTTGCTATATTAAGTATGGCGACTGTGCTAATAGTGGTTGACATCATCATTATAATGACAGCAATTTTTTTTGTGATGTTACGTAGTTCTGCTAATTTCTGATTCGAAATTAGATCAGTTAATTCAGGACCTATTGATGCCAATAAAACATTGAGTGGTTGATTGGGTACTCTTGAAAGGGTACGGCATGCCGCAAAAACAGCTGCTGCTACTGGTCCGGCGAGTGTAGAAATAAGTAATACAGGACCTTGTAGTGTTAATTGCTGTGATAGTGAAATAAGTGAAAAGCCGTGTCCAGCTTTTACGATTAAGTTTAATTCTGAAAGAGTATTTTTATCAGGCACTGCAGTATGGTTAATATCGTGTTTCAATGCGTGTTGACGCATGATGTACGCCATAATACTAAGTGCTACAATTTTGAAAATTAAAGCATAAATAGCTGCTGCGTATAAGGTGCCATTGAGTGTCGCTGTTACTACGACTATGCAAGACTCTAATAATCGAACAGTATTTGCAATAAAAATTCCGACTTCATTTTTTCCCTCAAATCGCCATACTGCACAATAAACAGTAATGACTGGCTGTATGGTTATAGATAACGCCAAACAAAAAAATATAACAGCTAGTTGGAACGCGTGTGCATCTAGTTGAGCATGGCTGTTGTAGAAGCCAATAAGTAATGATGTCGGAATAATGATGCCGATGCTAACACCAATTTTTTTTATCACGTACAAATTCACAGCCTGTATTAATGTCCACGCATCCACATCGGATCTAGTCGATTTTAAACAGAGTTGATTGGCTAATGCCGTCGCAGCCCCTAAATCAGACATCAAAAAAAATTGTGCGAGCGCAGACAATGATACCCAGTATCCAAAATCAAGCGCTCCCCATTTGGCGATAATTGCTGCAGGGATGATTAATGTTGATGCAATGCTAATTGCTTGGCCATACCCATGTGCTGAGAGTGTTCGTAATACGCGGTATATATTCACAAAGAAAATTTATGAGTAGGTAGTATGGTTAATAATTTATATTTGGATTTAATGACAAACAAGTGACATGAGGCGTCTAGGATAATAATAAGGATCGTATAAACTTTCGCACATTCTTGCCAATATGTCTTGTAACCAATCGAAACTATTTCTTTGGCGGCCAGTTGCCTTGTGAAACAGACGTGCAACGTCTACACGATACTGTTTTTCTAATCTGCCACTTCCAGTTATGCCACCTTCGTGTAATCTAAAATGTGCGAGGTCATTGCCAATTGTTTTAAATTTAGCACCAGCAATCGCCATGTCTAAAAATAATTCCCCATCCCAACACGTTTTGTTTTCTATATTGAAGCCGTTAACTTTATTGAAATAGGCGGCTCGAAAGAAAGTGCCTTGTTGAAATATGGAAACTCCGCCATGAGAATAGAGCCAGGTAGTCAGTTTGGATGGCACAATGCGTTTTAATCTTTTGCCGTGGCTGTCTGTAAAGTAACCACAACCGGAAACGACATCAATATTTGGATGCGATTCAAAAAATGCAGCGACAGTTGCAAGTGCATTTGGTAATAATTCGTCGTCAGAATTTAGAAAGCCGTATACCTCTCCCGTGGCGGAAGAAAATCCCTTATTTAATCCGTCAGCAGCACCCTTGTCTTTATCTAGATGAACCTTACTGAATTTATCCGCATATCGGTTGATGATCTCACGACTACCATCTGTTGAGCCTGGGTCAACAATAATATAATCAAGATTAGAGTAGCCTTGATTAAATACAGATTGTATTGCTTGCTCAAGGAACTGTGATTGATTGTAAGAGATGGTGATAATTGAAATTTTCATATTTTTCGTTATTTTTTCAATAATTTAAAATGGAAATGCAAAGTAAGATTATAGAAATATGGTAAAAATTGTTGACTTAATTTATACAAAAAAGTGTTGAGCAAAATAGAATATTTGTATTTCGTTGACTTTATTTGGAAATAGCTAGTATTAACAATTAGCGGCATATGAAATGTTGTTGATATCATGTAATATATTTTCTTCCTGAAAAATATGATACTGGCGTTAGTATGAAAACGAGAATAATTAGAGATCCAGAGTTGCCTATAGCCAATAAATAGCGCGCAACAATTGATTCAATTAATGCAAATACTAGCACTGATAGAATTAGATCAGAGATATACGAGTTTTCTGCCTTGGCAGCAGCATGAATTTTTTTCACAAAAAGCATAATTACAGCTATAGTCAAAAACACGCCTGATTCCCATAGCATATTTACAAAGCTGCTATCTGTCGCCATATCGAATTTATCATCGTCCCATGAACGTATTCCATGTCCAATTATTACTCCATCAACTGTTTCAAGTGAGTAAGAAATTATAAATGGCCAATTATCAGTTCTGCCGGACATGCCACTATCGACACCGCGAAATTGTGAATTTATTTCGAATAATTCAGAAAAATAATTTTGAATACTATCAAATTTTGTGATTGTACCTACCATTATCACAATTACTATAATGAAAGTACTTATAGATGCCGTTCGCTTTACTTTTTTGCCTTTTAACATACGGGATATAAATATTGAGCTAAAGCCGCACAATGTTGCTATCAAGGCTCCACGCGAGCTTGCTGCACTTACTATTGCTATAGATATTATGGATGATGCTAGTGTTAAAAACCAAATTTTATTCTTATGATTTCTATGCCATATTGCATAAACTGAGCAGCAAAGAAATGCGATGCCAAATATATGGCCTACTAAGTTTGGATGGCTATTAAAAGGCGAAAATCTATTACGTCCCCCTGAAGATCCTGTAGAAAGTTGCAAGCTAGATATAAGTGAATTAAATTCCAAAAAGAATACAATTATTGCTATCGAACAATTTGCATAAATAAATACTTTACAAATTTTTTCTATACCATATACCGTCACTAACATCCTCGCTGCTATAGCGCAAGCCATAAAAGCAAGTGTTTGTGGAACCAAGTCAATTCTTCCTGCTAATGAAATCGCTAGCAATGAGATAATGGGAATGAGAAAGCAAATAATAAGTGTCGTATTATCCATCCCAAATGTATGTCTGCCTTGTGGATTTTGTAGTTGCGCCAAAGCAGCTGATAATAAAAATATTGACAATGCTATCATTTGTATTAGCAAACTCCCCTCGATGCTAAATGAGAATAGTGGCAATATAATTCCGATGAACAACAGCATGGTTATACCTTGAGTAGTGGTTTTCTGGCAATTAATAAAAAAAATAGATTGGGAGAACTCGGATAAATCGTTTGCGTGCATAGCTGGCAATTGCGCCTTTTTTGCCTATATCATTCATGTGCGTGTGGAGAATAATGAAGCCACTTAAGACAAAGAAAAAATCAACACCCGCATAGCCAAATTTAAATAAACCATGCAGAGGTAATGCTCCAAAATATTTTGGGAGATTCATTATGACTGTGGTGTGAAATAAAACGACCAACAAGGCGGCAATGCCGCGACTTGCTTCAATGCCTACTAGACGTGAAGGTACTACAGTCGTAGCAACTGTTGCAGTGAGCATCGATTGATTTTTTGGCTTAATCATGGATACTCAAAAAATCCCCATAAGTCTGCTCCAACCCAATCCCCATCTCCACCAACGGTGCCCACCCTGTACTTTTCAGCACAGACACATCCAGCAATTTACGCGGTGTGCCATCGGGTTTGGTGCTGTCAAAGGTGATTTCGCCTTGGTAGCCTACCGTGCGTTGAATGGCTTCTGCCAGTTGGCGGATGGTGACGTCTTCGCCGGTGCCGACGTTGATGTGGGATTGCATTGGTAAGGTATGGGCTTTGTAGCTGCTGCTGTCCAGTTCCATTACGTGGACGCTGGCTTTGGCCATGTCGTCGACATGTAAAAATTCGCGTTTCGGTGTGCCGGTGCCCCAGATGACGATTTGCTCTGCACCGGTTTGTTTGGCTTCGTGAAACCGGCGGATTAGTGCGGGGATGACGTGGCTGTTTTCTGGGTGGTAGTTGTCACCTGGGCCGTATAGATTGGTGGGCATGACGCTGCGGTAGTCGGTGCCGTATTGACGGTTGTAACTTTCGCACAGTTTGATCCCG
>Ga0302155_10003411_pt1 | contig 10300 bp, 10 predicted proteins | sample I_Bog_N3_1_FD_193508 | JGI IMG/M metagenome (GOLD analysis project Ga0302155, IMG submission 193508) | Peat permafrost microbial communities from Stordalen Mire near Abisko, Sweden - I_Bog_N3_1 | ecosystem: Environmental > Terrestrial > Soil > Wetlands > Peat | place: Sweden: Abisko, Stordalen...
CGAACTTGAAAAAGATTCCGAGACTAAGAAAAAAAATAACAAAATCGGCTACGTTTGAATTTTTGAAGTTCGGATCGTCCTTAAAAGCGGCTACGAAAATTCGTCTAAACGACATTATTGTGTCCAACTGAAAACCTATTCCTTTGTAATTGTTGCATGGTTATTGATTCGTGAATGGCATGTTACTTGCTCGTTTATGACGCAAGGTTAAACCACGATCGAGGTACGACGATGTTCAAAACAACGCAATCGAAATTAAATATCCGAAAAATTATTGAGGGCGAATCCGTTACGGCGCTCTATCAACCTATTATTTCTCTCAAGCGAAAAGGGTTAATCGGGTTTGAAGGCTTGGCCCACGGAGTTTATCCGGATAATAAAGCGGTGATTCCGGCAGAGGAACTCTCTTTAGCGGCTTCCCAAGGAGGCCTGAGCTTGGCGCTGGATAGGTTGCGTCGGAAAAAAGTCCTGGAACAATTTAAACCTATTCAAGAAGCTTATCCAGACACTATGCTGACTCTGAGTTTCGACGGGTCTATCCTGGGTGAAGAAGTCGAAGGCTCGGGGCATTTAATTCAAACAGTAAAAAACATGGGGCTGAACCCCTGGAACATCTGTATTGAAATCATTGAATCAAAAGTGGACAACGTCGACGAGCTTCAAAAATTCGTGGATACCTACCGAGACTATGGGTTTTTGATCGCGCTGGAGGATGTGGGTACGGGCCACTTCAATCTTAACCACATCGTTCTGTTAAAGCCGGACATCATGAAGGTTGACCGTTCTCTGATAGATGGAATTCAGGATAATTTTTACAAACAGCAGATTTTAAAATCGCTCGTGTTCCTATGCCGTACTCTGGGGACGATGATCATCGCCGAGGGCGTTGAAACGAAAGAGGAGGCCCTGACTGTTCTTCAATTGGGAGCTGACATGCTGCAGGGAGATTATTTTTCCAAGCCTCAGGAACCGAGCCAGTGCCTTCAGGAATCCTATACGGATAAAATAACCGATCTGGCTGCTACTTTTAGAACAGGTGTGGGTAAAAAAATTAGGATCAAACGGGTCAATTACACGAAATATAACTCCATGATCGAAGAACTTCTGGCAGACCTTTCCCAAACCTCCGCTTCGGCTTTCGACTTGAAACTGTTCCAGGCAGCGGCGCGGCTACCCTTTATTGAATGTTTTTATATCATCGACGAAAAGGGAATTCAGGAAACTAAAACCTATTTCAGTAAAAACGAAGACCTGCACAACAACAAACTAATGTTCCGTCCCGCTCCCAAAGGAACCGACCATTCGATGAAAGACTATTACTATATGCTGATCGAAGATGGGGTTGAAAAAAGTTATATCACCGAACCTTACCTATCGATGGCTTCAGGCAATCTGGGTGTGACCATCTCGACGCTTTTTACTGACACGCTTCAAAAGAAATATCTTTTTTGCGTGGATATCAAGGCCGAGAAATCGGTCTATTGAGATTTGATTACTACCAAAATATTTTTTGCTTGGGGTAAGTTGTAAATTAAGGTTGTTGATCGGTGCTTTGTTGCGGCGCAAACATTTTGATGGCGGCTTTCGAAGCGTCATCATCTTTACTACCACCAGAAAAAAGAAAGTAAGAGAGAACAATCAGAACCGCACCCCAAAGCATTAGTTTTGGTTCTGCAATCTTTTTCCCGCGGTAAAGAAGGTAGCTGCCAATCGCTCCCATGAGGGCGGACACCGCGAATTCAAACCAAACCATGATTTTCCCCCGGAACTACTTTTTCTCGTTATCCGACGAGAAATGCATAAATTCCATCATACCCTCAATGACCTTTTTGGCAATGGGGGCCGCCACGTCTTTACCTGTACCGCCGTTTTCGGCCAGGATGGCCATAGCGATTTGAGGATTTTCGGCGGGGAAAAAGCAGATAAACCAGGCGTGAAAATTGGGGTTGCGGCTTCCCGAAGTACCTGTTTTACCGGCTACTTTTATGCCTTTAACCCGGGCTTTGACACCGATGCCCCGTTCTACATCATTGACCATCATGGTGGTTAGGAATTGGGCAGTCTGGCGATTAATGGCATTCTTATAAACAACTGGTTTATTTTCTTCCAAAACCGTTCCTTCGATGTTGGTTAGTTTTTGAACCAAGTAAGGAGACATAATAACGCCATCATTCGCGATGGCAGAAACGATGAGAGCGGCGTTTAACGGAGTTAGCCTGAAAGTATCGCCTAAGCCCGTAGCGCTTTCCGCGAGCTCATAGTTGGTGAGTCCCAGTTTTGGAGAATTTCCCTGAGCCACGGGAATGTTGATGGTTTTAGGGACGGAATTAAAGCCAAAGCGATTGTCATATTCAAAAAGGGTATCTTCACCTATCGCAATACCGAGGCGGGCGTAGGACACGTTACAGGAAGTGTCAAAAGCTTCTTCTAAACTCCGAATTTCTTTATGCTTTTCGTTGTCGTAAAAAATTTTATTGTCGATATAGGTGTAACCCTTGCAATAAAGAGGGAAAACGGAGGACATGTTTAGATTTTTTTCGATGGCGGCGGAAGAAGTTACAATTTTAACAATTGAACCTGGTTCGTATAGGCCTTCAAAAGCCCGATTTTTTAAAGGGGTATTTTTGTTATCAATATAACTCCACCATTGTTCGTGAACTTTTTCTGGCGTATATGTGGGTTGTGAAACAGAACCCAAAATTTCGCCTGTGTGAGGATCGAGAACTACAATCGCTCCTTTTTCCCAGCCTAAGGCTTTTGAAATAACCAGTTGAATGCGGCTGTCCACGGTTAGATAAAGCTTATTACCGGGGAAGTCCTTTTGATAAACGGATTCAAGACCAGTGCTACCGCGGTTGTTGGTGGTATTTTGGTCCACATAGCCAATCAAATGGGCGAATTCTTTGCCCATGGGATAGCCTCTATTTCCATTTTTAGTCCACTCCAAAGCCAAAGGTACTCCGTTGCGGTCATAAATGTAATAAACAGAACCGCGGTCTCTTTCGGAATGGGCTTCGTCCAACTGGGTTTGGGCCATTTTGTTTTTGGGATCAAGGTGAAGAGCGGTTTCGTAATACTTTATGGCCTGTGAGGTTTGGTCTAAAGCCCGTTCCGTGGTGCCTAAAGCTGCGTAAATATCGGCATTATTGGGCTGTATTTCTAAAGCATGTTGAAGTTCCAATTCCGCTTGGGGATATTGGCCTTTGTCGATAAAAGCCTGTCCGGTTTTGAGATGGTCAAATTTACGGCTAAAGCCCAATCCCATTTGGATGGCTTGGTCATAAAGGCTTTTGGCTTTTTCTAGGTTATCGGCCTTCATTTCGATCAAGCCGAGTCCATCAACCGCTTTGGCATCGCCTGGAGTACGGGTGAGAACCTTATTAAATTCCATTCGGGCAAGCTCTAGATCGCCTGTGTGCCAATATTTAAGACCCATTAAATAATCATATTGATTCATCAAAATAGTTTTAGAGGTTACCAAACCGCAAAAAATAATGATGATAAACAAAATGGTTCGAACAGAAGGAAGTTTTGTCCTTCTTTTACGAGAGAGGGATATGGGTTTATATTTAGAAAAGGGATCTATCGAAGACATTTAAATGAGGCTCCTTGTTAACCCGAGCATTATTAGGGGAACGGAAGACGAAATAAAGGGAAAAACGGCAAATTGGCGGTGGGCATCGTTGCACCACGTCTTAAAAGGTACTATAAGGATTGGGCAGCACTCAGATTGTCCAAAATATTAAAAAGCGATTCCAAATGGAAATAGTCTTAATTTTCTTTAGTCTTTTACTGTTGATCGTTCTGATTATTTTAATTTTGCGCAAACCCAATGGAAGGATTAGTGAAGTTCTTACTAGTTTGGGAAATTTGGCAAAAGATCAGGAGCGATTAGAAAAAGTTTTAAAAGATGAAATGGGCCGAAATCGCGAGGAAACCAGCGCCAGCGAAAGGGCTGCCCGCGAGGAAATTCAACGCCAGCTTTTAACCCTTACCCAACTGAATGAGCAAAAGCTTGAATTGGTCCGGCAAACGCTTGAAAAACAATTACGAAATCTTCAGGAAGACAATGGCCAGAAATTAGATCAGATGAGGTTGGTGGTAGATGAAAAATTACAGGCCACTTTGGAAAAACGTTTAAGCGATTCTTTTCGGCAGGTGAGTGAAAGACTGGAACAGGTTCATCAGGGATTAGGGGAAATGCAGTCGCTGGCCGCCAATGTGGGAGCTTTGCAGCGAACTTTAACCAACGTAAAAAACAGAGGTACCTGGGGCGAGGTTCAGTTGGAGAGCCTGCTTCAGCAAATCTTGACGGTGGAGCAGTACGAAAAGAACGTGGTAACTAAACAGGGAAGCAAAGACCGGGTGGAATTTGCAGTTAAATTACCGGGTCGCGAGGGTGAGTTGGGTCAGCCGGTTTGGCTTCCTATAGACGCTAAGTTCCCCCAGGAAGACTATCAGCGTTTGACGGACGCTTTTGAAAAGGGTGATGTGACTGGAATGGAAGAGGCATCAAAAAATCTCGTTCAACGGGTGAAAGCTGAAGCTAAAAGCATTAAGGAAAAGTATTTGGACCCCCCCCATACTACGGATTTTGCCATTTTGTTCTTACCTACCGAAGGCCTTTACGCTGAAGTTTTAAGACAACCCGGGCTGTTGGATCAAATGCAAAGAGAGAACCGCATTGTGTTGACCGGACCAACTACCCTGGCAGCGATTTTGAATAGTTTGCAAATAGGCTTCCGGACACTGACGATTGAAAAGCGTTCTAGCGAGGTTTGGAATTTGCTGGGAGTGGTAAAAAAAGAATTCGGCCAATTCGCCGTTATTCTTGAGAAAACTCAAAAGAAACTGCAGGAAGCAAGCAATACCATGGATGACGCCGCAAAAAAGACTAGAAACATTGAGCAGAAGTTAAAAAAGGTAGAAGGCCTACCTTCTAAGCCGGAAGAAGAAACAACCGCTGAACTGCCGTTGGAATAAAGCACTTTAGGATATAATTCGCGCATGAAATCTCTTTCGGTTATTCGAGTTGGTGTGATTGGATTAGGACAAATCGCGGTCAAAGCCCACTTACCGGGGTACTTACAAGCGGCTGGCTGTCTGGTAACAGCTGTCCATTCTCTTCGGGAACAACACGCTAAAGCTGTCGCAAAAGAATTCGGCATTCCCCATATCTATAACAACTGTGACCGTCTGCTGGAATCGAAAGACATCGACGCGGTTTCGATTTGTACGCCTAATTTTACCCACTCCTCGATTGCCATTAAGGCGCTTAAAGAAGGCAAACACGTGCTGGTGGAAAAGCCGATGGCCATCAACAGCGTGGAAGCCAAGGCGATGATTCAAGCCGCTAAAAAGTATAAACGGATTTTAATGGTGCATCAGAATATGAGATTTGACCCGGCCATTCGGACTTCTGAAAAATTATTACGCCAAGGCATTATTGGGGATGTTTTTGCTGCGAAAAGTTCTCTAACTCACCGGGGCCCGCAAGCCTGGAGTGAAAAAGCCAATTGGTTTTTTGATAAAAAAAAATCCGGCGGAGGAGCCCTGATGGATCTGGGTCCCCACGTTTTTGACACGTTGAGTTTTCTTTTGAGCGACGACGCGGTTCTGGTGGGAGCGGTGGCGGCGGGGGGGAGAAAAGTGAAACTGAAATCCAACATGGCACCGGTGCAAATGGATGTTCATTCCTCTTGCTTGCTTCGCTTTAAAAAAGGCGCGATTGGAATGATCAATGTGGGGTGGGCGGATAACGCTTATCATAATCGCTTTTATTTTTACGGCTCGAAAGGTGTGATGTCGATCAACTTGGGGAAGGGCGAACCCATTACACTGGAATATTTGAACAAGCCGGGACGGGAGTTTCCTGATTTGGATAAAGACAGTTTTTCTCCCACTATTTATGAGAATTTTTTGGATAGTATTCGTAAAAACAAAATTCCTATGGTTTCGGGTGAGGATGGTCTTAAGACAATTGAATTGGTGGAAGCGGGTTACAGGTTTATCGCCAAATCCGCTCCGGATGTGTTCTGAGCCCATTTGAGTTGAGCCGGATCGTCGCACCTTGACACGATTGGGTCCGATACCTACACTTTGACTCATCTCACATTACGAGAATAAACTAGTCTAGGGAGGACATTATGGGCGCAGCGACACACACATCGGATTCGGATTTTCAAAAGGACGTTTTGGATTCTAAAATCCCCGTTTTGGTGGATTTTTGGGCCGAATGGTGCGGACCCTGCAAAATGGTGGCTCCGGTCTTGGACGAGTTGGCCAAAGAATACGAAGGCAAAATTAAAATCGCCAAGGTCGACGTGGATCAAAATCAGCAAGTGGCTGGAAATTTTAACATCCGCAGCATTCCGACCCTGCTCTTTTTCAAAAATGGCCAGGTGGTCAAGCAATTGATCGGAGCCCATCCGAAAACGAAACTGGTTACTGAAATTCAAGAGGTTCTTGGTTAATTTTGACCGTTAGTGTTTTTCGATTTTTTTCTTTTCTGTTCTTTGTTGTTTGGGGTTTGGCGGGTCACGGCGTTTTTGCGGCGAGCGTGACTCCCGCTCCTGACAGTCTTCCATTTGTTTCAGGTAATCAATTTCAAACTCAAGTCGACTCCTCGAAAATTCCGGTGGTTCTCGATTTTTGGGCCTCCTGGTGTGCGCCCTGTCAGGTTTATAGTCCGGTCGTTGAAGAAGTATCCCATGCATTCAAAAACAAAATGGCTTTTTATAAAGTAGACGTCTCGGATAACGCGAATGAACAACGGGTTCAAGGCTATGCTATTGAGTCAATCCCAACGATTTTGGTAATTGAAAATGGTCAAGTGGTGGAACGATGGGAAGGTATGTTTAAACCCAACGACCTTAAATCCAAGTTGAAACAAGTTTTGAAAAACTGGTTAAAACCTGTCCCTTAAATCCTTAAGTGGTGAGGTTATTGCTTCCCGGTAGGAATTCATTGACAGGTTTTCCCGGTTTTACCTATACTGCCACCGCTTTTAGCCTAGTTTTCCAAGCTTTTTGGGGGAAACCAGCAAGACTAACCTTTTTAATAAAGAAAGGCTTTCAGTGACTTTCCAAAAGTGGATGGCTCTCATTGTTATCGTACTCATTGGCGTTTCGATTATGGGCATTTTGCCGTCTGATTCAGACCGCAAGGAGCATAAGGCGACTAGTTTAAAGCTGGGGTTGGATATCCAAGGTGGTCTACATATGAATCTGGTAGTTGACCGGGACAAGATGCAGGGTAAGAGCGAACAAGAAATTTCAGATGCGGCTGATCGAGCCATGGAAATTTTGCGCAATCGTATTGACGCTTTGGGTGTCAGCGAACCGGTTTTGGAACGCGAAGGCATTGACGGAATTGTAATCCAATTACCCGGATTGACCGATGTGAAGCACGCCAGGGACATTATTCTTTCCACCGCTCAATTAGAATTCCGATTTGTTTCAACTCTTCATCCGTCGGATTACATGGATAAAGACGGCAAAATTGATATTAAAAAACTTCCAGCCGACATTTCTTATTTTCCTGGTAAAGATAATCAGCAATATCTTTGTGAAAAAGTACTCTTGACTGGTGAGGCTTTAGTAGACGCTCATGTGGAAACTGACTCTTTGGGCCGATCCGAAATCGCGTTTACGCTTAATTCGGAAGGTGGGAAAGAATTTGGAATCATTACGGGAGAAAATCTTCACCGACAATTGGCCATCATTTTGGATGATCGAGTTTACTCCGCTCCTGAAATCCAAAGCCGTATTCCGGGTGGTCATGGCGTGATCACGGGAAGTTTTTCAGATGCGGAAGCGGCCGATCTAGCATTGGTCTTAAAAGCTGGAGCTTTACCTGCACCGTTAAAAGTTGTTGGTCAGTTTCAAGTGGGACCGAGCTTGGGCGCGGATTCGGTTAAAAAAGGTACTTTGGCCGCAGTTTACGGTTTGATCTTAGTTCTGATTTTTATGGGTATTTATTACCGGGTTTCGGGCGTTATTGCCAATGTAGGTCTGCTGGTGAACATGGTATATCTGGTGGGAGCACTAGCATATTTGAAGGCCACCATAACCCTGCCTGGCATCGCTGGCATTATTTTGACACTGGGTTTATCTGTGGATTCTAACGTTCTAATCTTTGAGCGCATTCGCGAGGAATTAAAACTGGGTAAAACTGTTCGATCGGCTATTCAGGCCGGTTACAACAGAGCTCTAGTGGCGATTATCGATACACATGTGACGACGCTTATTTCGGCTGCGGTTTTGTTTCAATTTGGCACAGGCCCTATCAAGGGTTTTGCTGTGACTTTAAGCCTCGGTGTGGCGTTGAGCTTGTTTACCGCTGTGGTAATTACCAAGATGATTTTTGACACCCGTAAAGAATACCAAGGACTGAGCATCTAGAAAGGCAGCATCATGTTTCAATGGTTTAATGAACCCAAAATTAATTTCATGGCGCCACGCCGGTTTTTTCTAGCCTTGTCCACCTTGGGCTGTTTGGCGGGCGTTTACGCGATTGTTCTTTTGTATCAAGGAAAAGCTAATTTGGGAACGGACTTTGGGGCTGGTGTGTTGCTTCGTATGTCGGCTTCAAGCAGCGTTGAAATTGATAAAATCCGCCAATCTTTGAAGGATCAGGGCTATGGTGATGCAGTTATTCAACAAGTCAAAGAAGACGATAATAGCGGTTTTAAATTGATTATTAAGCTCAAGCATGACGAGAGCAAAGAAGTGGGAAGTATCGGTCAGGAAGTTTTAGATTTTTTTAATAAGAGTTTTCCGGACGCTCATTTTACGCTGGATGGCAGTGATGAAGTGGGGCCAGCGGTTTCTCAAAAGCTGCGGGATGACGCGTTAAAAGCGTTTCTGCTTTCGATGCTGGGTATTTTGGTTTATATCGCTTTTCGTTTTGACTTCAAATTCGCGGTTGCCGCGATTATTACGACCGTTCACGATATTCTGGTTATTTTGGGAATCATTATCTTAACGGGTCGGGAATTTAACCTTTTGCAAGTAACAGCCTTGCTGACGCTGGCTGGTTATTCTCTGAATGATACGGTGGTTACGTTTGACCGTATTCGGGAAAATCTTAAGTTCTTAGTTAAAGATCATACCTTTGCTAGTTTGGTGAATTTGAGTGTGAACGAGACTTTGAGCCGGACGATTAACACCAGCGGTACGGTTTTCTTAACCCTTTTACCATTGTGTGTTATCGGTGGAGACGCCTTGAAGGATTTCGCTTTTACCCTTCTTTTAGGTGTGGTGGTGGGAACCTATTCTTCGATCTTTGTGGCAAGCCCGATTCTGGTAGAGTGGAATAATCTGGCGAAGCCGAAAGCCCAGAAGTAAGTACTGTCTTCCGCTTTTCTCTGGACGCATTCCATTCGCGGAAAGGCGTTTCTGATGGGTATTCAAAATCAAATTCATGACATTCAAAAACGAATTCAGGATTCGGCCGTTCGGGTTGGCCGAAACCCTTCAGACATTCTTCTTTTAGCGGTTTCTAAAACTGTTTCTTCCGACAATATCCAAAAAGCTTATGACGCAGGATTAAAAGATTTCGGTGAAAACCGCGTGCAGGAAGCTTTGAAAAAGATGCCTTTATTGCCATGGGATGCCCGTTGGCACCTGATTGGACAGTTACAAACCAACAAGATCAATAAAACACTGGGACGGTTTGTTTTGATTCACTCCATCGATTCGCCGGAGTTAGCTCAGGCAGTTTCGAATCGTCAAAGCGACAATACCCAGGATGTACTTTTAGAGGTTAATACATCTGGAGAGCCGAATAAGTCAGGAGTGGATCCTGCACAAACCCTTTTGGTGGCTCAAACTCTTTCAAAATTGACACATCTGAAGTTAAAAGGTCTGATGACTATGGGGCCTTTGACTAAGGATATTAGTAAACAAAGAGACGCTTTTAAAAAACTCAAAGAAATATTTGAACAAATAAGTTCGAAAAAATCCCTTGGAGATTCCTTTTCGGTTCTTTCCATGGGCATGAGCGGCGATTTTGAAATGGCGGTTGAAGAAGGTTCGACTTTAGTTCGGGTGGGAAGCGCGATCTTTGGCGTCAGGTCTTAAAATGCTTTTGTATAGGGTTGTGGCCCGTTAAAATGAAGTGGCTTTAAAAGGGGAATTGGATGGCTCTTCAACAAAAAACAGTTGTTTTGGGCATCGGGAAAATGGGGGGTGCTTTGGTCAAAGGCTGGATTTCCTCAAAGCTCATACCGGCTTCGAAAATCATCGGGATTCGATCAGATGCCTCAAAAGTTAAACAAGCCGCCTCTCAATTAAAGATT
>Ga0302155_10003412_pt1 | contig 10292 bp, 9 predicted proteins | sample I_Bog_N3_1_FD_193508 | JGI IMG/M metagenome (GOLD analysis project Ga0302155, IMG submission 193508) | Peat permafrost microbial communities from Stordalen Mire near Abisko, Sweden - I_Bog_N3_1 | ecosystem: Environmental > Terrestrial > Soil > Wetlands > Peat | place: Sweden: Abisko, Stordalen...
CAGTCAAGGCAACTTGTCTCACGCATGTTGAGAATGAAGCAATGCTCCGTCGCTCAATTCCTCGTCAACTACTAAGCCCTTAACCATCTGATGTTTGACAGGACAAATCTGGGATCGCTGCGACGCACCTCGAGCCCTCCGTTACAATCTTCCTTCACCCAAGGTGCTCTCCTATGAAACTTTCCCAGATTTCTGAAGCGCTCTGCGCCACACTCGACAACGCCTCCCCCAATACCGAAATCATCGGAGTCGCCGGCATCGAGCACGCCGCCGCCGGGCAGCTCACCTTCGTCTCCAATCCCAAATACAACGCCGCCGCGAGAACCACGCAGGCCTCCGCTGTCATCGTCTCCGAGTCCTTCCCCGCCCTCGCCACCGGAATGCTCCGCAGCAAGAATCCTTATCTTGCCTGGGCCAAAGCCATCGAGCTTTTCTACCGCCCGCCCCAGTACGCTCCCGGAATCCATCCCACCGCCGTCATCCATCCGACCGCTCAAGTCGGAAAAAATGCCCACATCGCCCCCTACGTCGTCATCGATCAAGACGTCGTCATCGGAGACAACGCCACCATCCTCCCCCACGTCATCATCTATCGCGGAGCCACCATCGGCCATAACTTCTTCGCCCATGCCCACGCCGTCGTACGCGAGTTCTGTAACCTCGGCGACAACGTCCTCCTGCAGAACGGAGCCGTAATCGGCTGCGATGGCTTTGGCTTCGCCAAGACTGAGGAGGGCAACGGACCCGACTCCCACTGGCACAAAATCGTCCAATCCGGAAATGTCGTCGTCGAGAGTGACGCGGAGATTCAGGCCAATGCCTGCATCGACCGTGCCAGCATTGGAGAAACGCGTATCGGCTGCGGCGCAAAAATCGACAACATGGTCCACATCGGACACAGCTGCACCATCGGGCACGATGCCCTGCTCTGCGCCCAGGTCGGCCTCGCCGGCACCACCGACGTCGGCAACCACGCCATCCTCGCGGGACAAGTAGGAGTCAGCGGCCACGTAAAGATCGGCGACGGCGCCATCGCCATCGCTCAAAGCGGCATCCCCCACGACGTTCCGGCGGGGGCCATGGTCAGCGGAGCCCCCGCCATCGATCATCGCCTATGGTTGAAGTGCTGCGCCGCCTATGCCAAGCTCCCCGAGATTGTCAAGGCAGTTAGAAAACTCTCGGAACGTGAATGAGGAGTCTCTAGTGTTCCACGTGGAACAATTTATACTGGCTTTTATATATGTATATCTATGTACTTATCACTATGTACATAAGTCAATTCAGCCAACTGCGCGTGGACGGCGATGCTCGGGTACGTGGTGGAGCTTTCCCGCGACGGATTTTTTACTTTGTGTAACCAGCATTCACGTATGGTGAATGGATGCCACTAAGCGTTCAAGAGCAGTTTGGACAGATCGATATTTATGTCTTCGACCAAATCCTTCGCGGGAACATCACTCATGAAATGCGCGTGCTCGATGCCGGGTGCGGGTATGGACGCAACCTGGTCTATCTGCTGCGGCAAGGCTGCGAAGTATTTGCTTTGGATGAAGACCACGATGCCGTCAACCACGTTCGTCAACTCTCGGCGTCCCTCGAAACTGGGCTACCAGCGCAGAATTTTCGGGTTGGGTTCATCGAGCAGATGCCGTTTCCGGACGCAGTGGCCGACGTCGTGCTCTGCAATTCGGTACTTCACTTTGCCCGCGATGAAGATCATTTCACGAAGATGTTATCCGAATTGTGGCGTGTTCTAAAGCCTGGCGGAATGCTCTTTTGCCGCCTGGGTTCACGGATCGGAATGACCTTCAAGCATGTGCGGGGCAATATCTATGTCGTTGGCGACGGTTCCGAATGGTTTCTGGCCGATGAGGCCATGCTCTTGGAATTTGGCGAGAAACTGAATGCTATCCTCGTCGATCCACTCAAGACCACCATCGTTCAGGATTATCGCTGCATGACAACCTGGGTGTTACGAAAGCGAACCTGAGCGCGTGTGGTAAGAGTGAGAGAGCGTCAAGCACTCTTTATGGAGCATCCCGAGCAAAACGCGGGAGCTGTAGTTGGCCGGGAAATTCAGATCCGTCGCTGGGCTCGGAATGACAAAAGTTATTCCCGCAGGTCCGCCGGAAGTCCCTTATTGATCGCGATTCGAACTTTCGTCATCAGGCAATCGCGATCACCGAACTCCGCGGGCTCGATCGGATCGTGGAATTGCACGGTAACGATGCCCGGATAAATCGCAAAACGCGCCTTGGGCATGACCTCTTCCGTGCCTGAAATGGTGATCGGAACAATAGGCACTTTGCACTCCTCCGCAAGATAAAAGGGGCCCTTCTTGAAGGGCAACAGTTTGCCATCGAAGGAGCGCTTCCCTTCCACGTAGATCGTCATATTCAGGCCCTGCCCGATGGCTTTGACCGCGTCGCGAACTGCGGTGATGCCGGCATCCCGATTCTTGCGGTCGACGGGAACGAGCGAACCGATCCGCATAATCGGGCCTAGAATAGGAACTTTGAATAACTCTTTCTTCACCATCACGGAACTGCGCCTGGGAAGCAGCGGCAAGGTGATCGGCGGATCAAGATTCGATATGTGATTCGACATGAAAATGTAGGTTCGTGCCGGATCAATTTTTTCCAGTCCGATGGTTCGCACTTTCACGCCCGCGATGCGCACGCCCGTAAACATCGCCGACATGCAGGTGTTGTAAAGAAAACTGATGTCTTTCGTGAGATAGGTCCAGGGAAAACCGAGCACTGCCGCGATGGGCAGCGAAACTGCCCAGAACGCCAGCATGAGGAGGGTGCGAAACACTTATAATTTCACTCCAGGTTGTACTCCGAGCAACTTTGGGCTGAGCTTGCGCGCGCCGAGTTCGCGCAGCCGCTGAGGAAGCTTCTCATAAATCCCGCCGAAGCCGCCATTGGACAAGATCGCGACGACATCGCGCTCGCGCAGTTCAGGAGAGATCGCATCCACGATGGCATCGGCGTCGGCCAGAATGCGCGCTTGCTTACCACTCCTCTGGATTTCATCGACAACGCGGTTCAGGTCAAGCCGCTCCGCTTCGGGAATCGCCTCGGACTTGAAAATGGCTGCAACAATCACTTGATCGGCGAGCGACAAACTGCGCGCAAGAGCGTCCTGCAGTACGTTACGGCGCAAGGTGTTGGAGCGCGGCTCGAGTATGACCCACAAGCGAGACTGCGGATAGCGCGCTCGCAGCGCGTGAATCGTTTGTTCGATGGCGGTTGGATGATGCGCGAAGTCGTCGATGATCGTGACGCCATTCACTTCGGCCTTCACTTCCAATCGTCGTTTCACGCTGCGAAACGTTTGCAATGCTTGCGCAATCACGTCTTTCGGAACTCCGTAGTTCGCGGCCAGAACTGCGGCGGCTGTTGCATTCCAGACGTTATATTCTCCGCCAAGCGTGAATTCGAAATCTTGCCAGGGCTTGCCCACGCGCGTCACCGACCATGAAGTTTGGTGTTCGCCGAGAATTAGATTCGTGATTTTCCAAGCAGCTCGATCGGAAGCGCCATAGCGCTCGACCGGACAGAATGCTTTCTTCAGGCATCGATCAACACTCGTGTCCTCGCTCCCTCCCGAGTCGAATCCGATGATTCGCCCGCGCCGGGGAACCAGGTTCACAAGGCGCTTGAATGCGGTCTCGACCGCATCGAGATCTTTGTAGATATCCGCATGATCGAATTCGACCGAGGTAAGAATGACGGAATCGGGAAAGTAATGCAGAAATTTTGGTCCCTTATCGAAGAAGGCGGTATCGTATTCGTCGCCTTCGAGAATGAAGTGCTTGCCGTCTCCGAGGCCAAAGCTGCGCCCGAAGTTCTCGGCAATGCCTCCGATGAGAAATGAGGGCTGAAGGCCAGCAGCTTCGAAGATCCACGCGAGCATGGAAGTCGTAGTGGTCTTGCCGTGGGTTCCCGCAACCACGAGAACCTCTTTGCCCACTAGAAATTCATCGTGCAGAATCTGCGGAAGTGAACAGAAGGGGATGCGCTGGTCGAGCACTAATTCGAGTTCTAAGTTTCCGCGTGAGAGCGCGTTGCCGACGACAACGAGATCGGGCCGCGGATCAAGATTTGACTCGGCGAAGGGCTGCGCCACAGGAATGCCGAGCGATTCCAGAAACGCGGACATGGGCGGATATGAAGCAGCGTCGGATCCAGTGACGTGAAAACCCCGCTCTTGCAGCATCCCGGCGAGCGACGCCATCGCGGTCCCGCAGATTCCGATCAGGTGAATGTGTTTCGATTTTGTCATCAGATTATGAATAGCGAACGGCTCATTCGAGGGTAGCGGACTCCAGGATTGTAAGCTTCACCTCGCCGCTAACGTCAAAGCGCACTTCCAGTCGTGCCTTGACTCCGAACGGCAGAGTAATGTTGGCGGTCGAAACATGGCCCGAACGCAATCCGAAGGCTACAGGAATTTCCAGATCGCCGACGATGCGCAGGACAACTTCCTCCAGCGTGTAATCCTGCGAAGGACTTTGCCGGCAGTCCAGCATTTCGCCGAAGACGATACCGCGGACCTGTGTTAGTTTTCCGGCAAGTTTCAACTGCATGAGCATGCGGTCGACTTGGAAGGGCTTCGCCGCAATATCTTCCAGGAAGAGAATCGTACCCGCCGTCTCGATATCAAACGGCGTGCCCAAAGCAGCGACCAGGATAGAAAGACAGCCACCGTAAAGAGTGCCTTCGGCTTCGCCGGCCACGAGCGGCTTCGCGCCTGTTTCGTTGCCGATCGTCCATTCCGTACCGCCGCCCGTCGCATTCTGCCAGGCAGGCAGGTCGACTCCATCGGACAACGCGAAATCCTTGGCAACCATTGGACCATGAAACGTGACAAGGTTGGTGGCGTCTGTAAACCTGGTGAGGAGCGAAGTCAGGTCGCTGTAGCCTACGAAAATCTTGGGGTGCGCCACGATTTTTTTGAGATCGAGCGCGGGCAGCAAGTAGTTCGACCCATATCCTCCGCGAGCGCAAACGATGGCGCGGATGTCGTCGCGAACGAACATTTCTTCCAACTCTTGCTTTCGGCGAGCGATGGATCCCGCAAAGTAGAGGTCGCGGTCCAAGATGGAGTCGAAATAAAACGGCTCGTAACCGGCACGCCGGAGACCGTCGCAACCCGCGTCCAGCATTTCACGTTTCAGGTTCGATGCGGGCGCGACGATTCCCACCTTATCACCGGCGCGAAGGGCGCGTGGCTTGACTCTCGGCTTAGGAGCAATCGAAGGCACTGTAAGGTTTGCCAATCGTTCAAGGCCAATCTTAAATGAAGAAGTGTCCCCTGCAGACCAGGGTTGCGGGGCCTTGCAGATAAACCTGAGTTTCCCAGCGAACGACCTGCGCGCCTCCGGGTGCGATTACAGTGACGGGCGAGGCAACAAAACCAGAGGCAATTGCGGCCACCGCCGAGGCACACGAACCGGTGCCTGAGGATTGAGTTTCTCCAACGCCGCGTTCGAAGAGGCGAATCTCAATATCGTTTGGACCCAGCACTTTCACATATTCCACGTTCGTGCCTTCAGGAAATTGCGGCTGCGATTGGATGATGGCTGCTTGCTGCTGCCATCCTTCCTGAAAGCTGTCGACGAAGATTACGAAGTGGGGATTGCCCATCGAGACCTTGATGCCCGACGCTCGTACCAATGTCGCAGCGATGGACAACTCGCCGCCAACTTCCGGTTGGCCCATTTCCACGTCGAACTGAAAGGTGGAATCCTTCTGTCCGAGGAGTCTGCAGATTTTGAGTCCAGCGCCGGTACGCACTAGCACTTCAGACTGGGTTTGTCGGGAACAAAAATCGGCGGCGACGCAGCGAGTGCCATTGCCGGAGATCTCCGCCTCGGAACCGTCCGCGTTGATGAGGCGCGCGTTCACGTCCGCTTCCGGATCGGGAAACAGCCATTCCACGCCGTCCGCACCAATGCCGTTGTGGCGGTCGCACAGACGACGGGTTAGAGGGCGCAAGTCGACGGTGACTTCGGACTCGTCAATGATCAGGAAGTCGTTGCCGCAAGCGGATGCCTTGGTAAAAGCTATTTGCGCACTCTGCCAAGGCCGGGCTGAATCACTCATATCTCAATCGTAATGCCAGAGACCATGGGAGTGCATTATTCGTGTTCCGTGGACGCAAGGGTGGTAACGGTGGCGAAGGCGGTCGACTCGTGCAAGCGCACAGAAAGTACTGTTTGCTGATCGCGTTCGCCATCGACGGAGAAAACCATACGAAAATCGGGATCGGCGTTCGCGATGTGAATGCTATGCATCGTCAGTTCTTCACTATCGAGTATGCGATTGACCTCGCACAACATGGCATCCACGTTGCGGCCGGAGACTTCGTAGCTGGTGGCAAATCGTTTTAAGGAGAAGACGGCTTCGATCCTTCCCAGAAGCACGAGCGAAATCAGGATCATTGCAGTGGCAAAGGTAGCCGTGAGATAGAGGCCACCGCCAGCAGCCATGCCGACCCCCGCTACAACGAACAGGGTGGCGGCTGTGGTGAGCCCCGTAACCGAAGTCTTCGCATGGAGGATCGACCCAGCGCCGATGAAACCGATTCCAGGGATGATTTGCGCGGCGATCCGCGCACTGTCGGATTCAACGCCCGCGAGCTGCCGTGAAAGAACGGTAAACATCGCCGCTCCGAAGCAGATAAACATATGGGTTCGCAGGCCGGCGGGCCGATGGCGCAATTGCCGTTCCAAACCAATAATGCCCCCGAGCAGCGCCGCCAGCAACAAGCGCGCAAGCGTCGAGCTCAATACAACTCCGAGCTCATTACGCAGCAAAAGGATAGTTTGGTGAATCGGGTTCATGAGCGAAATCGCCCCGCGTTTGCGCTTTGAGCGGATTCTATCACCGCAAACGACCACTTTCTGTTCTGGTTGCAGGCGGGGGTTAACGCGATTGATTCAGCTCGAGCTCGACGTGAGTCGCGTAGATGTGAGCGTGGGGTTGACCAGTCGCGTGAATTTCGGCAAGAGGCACCAGATTCGTGCGATTCACGGTGCGGTCCACGGGATCGCCGTCGAAGGCAACGACATAGTCGACATAGCGGGCAGGATCCGCGAGGGCGCGCTCCCACAGACCTTCGGGATCGGTCGGGCGCTTCCAGGGGCGGTGATTTTCGTTGTTGATGACTTGCCGCAAGGGGATGCCCGCTTCTTCCATCACGCCGACGTGTTCACCGAGGTCCATCAGGTAACGCGAATTCCGGGGAAGGCGGGTAACGACGCGCTCGACGGCGGAGTTCAATGTGTGCCGGATGTCCCAATTTCTTTCGCCCTCCAGGAAACACTGCGGCTTAGACTTCCAAACGGACGCGTAGCTGGCGACGATCAGGGCCAGCAGAACTGCGACAAGTTTTCCGGCGTGGCGTCCGGTTGCGCTGAGCAGAAAAAGAAAGCTAGTCAACACGCCCGCGGAAACCGCAAAGCTGGGCAGCAGTTGGAGTCCATAACGCTGATTGAAGGTGGCGAACGGCCACCAGGTGTGGACATGAAGAGGCACCGAACCGTAGGCAATCGAGTACGAGTAGAAGACCAGAGGAACCCACAGGAGGAGTGTCGGCGCAAATTGCGGGCGCAGCTTCCACAGGCCGAGTGAAAGCGCCAGCACGGCGGCCATAAGCCAGAATCGCCCCCAATTGCCTTCCGCCATATTTAACTGGGCCGACTTCAGGAAGTAGATCGCTGCCGTCGGCATGCTGTGAAGAGCTGGGTTCGGAGCGTCGACGCGTTGTTCGATGGCTTTGGCGGAGTAGGGTCCATTGGCGAATTCGAGAGGGTTGCCATAGACGGCTGCGTTGTAAGCGATCCAGAGGGTCGGAACAACAGCGATTCCCAAAAAAAACTTCGCGGCCATACGTCGCAGCGTCTCGTCGTTCCAGCGGCGGACGGCGAAGAAGACGACGGCAATGCCTATCCAGCCCGCGAGAAACCATCCGTCGTAGCGTGTGCATTCTGCGCCCGCAAGGCACCACGCACAGCGTTTCAGAGAGAGGCTGAGCTGTTTCGTCTCGGCGTCGGCGGCGCTGCGAGTGCGGTCTTTGGGCAGCGCTCGAATAAATTCTGCGATGAATACCACGGACCATATGAAGAGCGCGAGATACAGAGACTCGGTCATGGCGGTCGCCTGCATGTAGATCAGGTTCGGATTCGCGACAAAAACTACGACGGCCACCCAAGACCCGACCACTGCAGCAGATTGAGTACGGGGACTTGATTCGAGCATGCCATGGACGAGACGAAACATCCCAATCGCGGCGAGGATGAACCCGATCATCGAGGGAATCGAGCCGCCTGCGCCGTTTTGCCACAGCGAGGTGGACCAGAGAAACGGAACCATGAGCAGATGCGGAAGTGGAAGCCAAACAGTGCCTAGTTGCAGCAAGCCGGGAGTCTGCGAGTCGATGACGCGACGCGCGATGTTGATGTGAGCGACAGCGTCTCCATAAAGCAGGAGATCGCCATTGCGAAAATAGTAGAGGAACGAAAACATCGAGACGAGGGCAGTGATACCAGCCACGCGTCCAGCACCGCTGTCACGGGCGGCGGTTGTGCTCGGCGCTGCCGGGGGGTCGTTCTTTCGCTCTTTCTCTCGCATAGTGCTAATCGGTTGAGTTAATCCAGATGCGTCAATTCGCGGAAGATTTGAAAGCGGGCATCGATTTCCGCACGCGTCAGGTTCTGCAGGCGCTCGGTGCCGAAGCGTTCCACGGCGAAAGAGCCCATCACTCCACCGTAAAAGAGGGCGCGCTTCAGGACTTCGCGATTGACCTCGCCTTGTGAAGCGATGTATCCCATGAACCCTCCGGCGAAGGAGTCGCCCGCGCCCGTGGGATCCTTCACTTCATCGATGGGAAGAGCGGGCGCGCGGAAGGGATGGGCGCCGATGCCGAAGGCACCTTCGCGAAAGAAGATGGTGGCTCCATATTCGCCGTGCTTGACGACGAGCGCGTTAGGACCCATCGACAACACTTTTCTCGCCGCCCGTGGAAGGTTTTTCTCGTTCGCCAGCATTTTGGTTTCTGTGTCGTTGATGAGAAGGACATTCACCAGCTTCAAGGTTTCCGCGAGTTCTTTGGGCGTACCCTTGATCCAAAAGTTCATGGTGTCGCCACCGGTGAGGCGGACGGCATTCATCTCGAGGCTGACAGCGGCTTGGAGGGTCGGATGAATATTCGCCAGAAAGAGGAACTCCGTGTCGGAATATTCTTTTGGAATGCGCGGCTGAAATTTCTCGAAGACGTTAAGTTCCGTGAAATCGGTTTTGGCCTCGTTGAGATTGTCGAGGTACTGTCCGCCCCAGCGAAATGTCTTGCCATCGGTGCGTTCGATGCCACGCGTATCCACTCCCCGATTGGTGAGCACAGCTTCGTGTTCCGGCTTGAAATCGGCGCCGACCACGGCCACCATGCGAACTTCAGTAAAATAGCTGGCCGCGAGTGAAAAGTAAGTCGCAGCTCCTCCGAGGATGTCGGTCACTTTGCCGGAGGGCGTGGTGATGGTGTCAAAAGCAACCGAACCTACTACGAGAATGCTCATGGGGCTCCGTGTGTTTCGTCGATAGTCGTTCGTCGTTGGTCGTTTGCAGATTGCCGTTAGTGTCGTTCGCCGTCCTCGAGCGCTTCGCTATAACGCTCCGCAAGAGTCGGCCGATTTTTGCGAACGGCGAACGACCGAGGCACAACGACTATTTGAAATATTTCCCTAGTATCAAATGCAGTTTCTCTTTTGTGGCCGCTGGAATCTTCGCGGGATCGGTGAGGATGGCATGGGCTAAGGCGTTTCCGCATTTACAGGAACGCGTCTTAGGCATCTCAGCAACGGTTGCTTTCACAACCTTCGCAGCGTTTTCTGCATTCTTCACCAGAACCGAAACAATCTGCTCGACCGTGACGGAGTCGTGATGGGGATGCCAGCAGTCGTAATCGGTGACCATGGCAATCGTGACATAGCAGATTTCGGCTTCGCGGGCGAGTTTCGCTTCCTGTAGATTCGTCATGCCGATCACGTCAGCTCCCCAACTGCGGTAGACGTTCGATTCGGCTTTGGTCGAAAACTGCGGGCCCTCCATGCAGATATAGGTTCCGCCCAGTTTGCCTTCTACGCCAGCCTCTCGACAGGCATGTGTGACGACCTGTGCAAGTTCACCGCATACTGGATCGCCGAATCCGACGTGAGCGACGATGCCGTCGCCGAAAAATGTGTCGACTCGATGCCGTGTGCGATCGAAGAATTGAGTCGGGATGAC
>Ga0302155_10003418_pt1 | contig 10281 bp, 9 predicted proteins | sample I_Bog_N3_1_FD_193508 | JGI IMG/M metagenome (GOLD analysis project Ga0302155, IMG submission 193508) | Peat permafrost microbial communities from Stordalen Mire near Abisko, Sweden - I_Bog_N3_1 | ecosystem: Environmental > Terrestrial > Soil > Wetlands > Peat | place: Sweden: Abisko, Stordalen...
CGGTGTTGGCGTTCTTCGCAGTGCAGTGGCTGCGCCGGGCGCCGCGGCAGGCGCTGGGTGTGCTGGCGGTGCAGGCTGGGGCGGTGCTGGCGGCGATGGCGCCGGTGTTTTATTTCAATCTCTGATTGATGGTCTGACCTGCCCTGGTCTCAAAAGCGAGATCGGGGGCACCCGGCGACTTTGTTCTGAGACCTGTTCATCGCGATAAAGCTGCGATGAACAGGGGCAGAGTCCCTGATGCTGGGATGAGTGGGCCACCCACAGTAAAGAGCAACGGGTAGCGATATCTCAGGTCCGAAAATCCGGACATGGGGTACCCGGCAAACGCAGGTCCTTCGACTCCGCTGCGCTTCGCTCAGGATGGCAGATTTTATTTGTTCGGCCGAATTTTTCTCGATGAAATAGGTTATTCGCCGGCACCGGGGATGTAGGTGTACTGGATTTTTTCGGGGCGCTTGACTGGGTCGCCGGTCAAATCATGCGTGTGCCAGACGACCGACTCTCCGGCTACTTCGGGGTGCTTGCGGAGGAACTCTAACGCGTACTCCGAGGCGGTGGGGTCGTCTTTCTGGTCGGAGAATTTGGCGGACTCGATGGCGGCTTTGGCTTTGTCGCCGAGGCGGCGGTAGAGGATGGCGAGCTGATAGTGCGCGGCGAGGTCGTCGGGGTCTACGGCCTGGAGACGTTCGTAGGCACTGCGTGCGGCGGCGTAATCGTGCTGCTGGTAATAGGAGAAGCCGAGCTCGCGGAGGCCGTCGCGAGCGCGGGGATACTTGGCGAGCATGGCTTCGAGGTCGGCGATGGCTTCTTTGATCTGGCCGGCGTTGCGCTCGACGAGGGCGCGATAGTAGAGCGCGCGCGGGTCGCCGGGCAGAAGGGTGAGGGCCTTGGCGAGATTGGCCTTGGCGTCTGAGTACTTTTCCCAGGAGATTTCAACGATGCCCATGTTGGTGAAGGCGTCGGCGTAGTCGGGGCGCAGGGCGGCGACACGCTCAAAGGCGTGGACCGAGGCGGCATATTGCTGGGCGTCGAGGAGGGTGATGCCGTAGTTGTTCCAGCGCATCCACTCTTTATTTTCGGAGGGATCGGGCGGGATGGGGGCGTTGTCGCCGATCTTGAGGGTTTTGGTTTCGGACGCCATATCGACGATGGGCATCGGGTAGGGCTTGGCTTCCTTCTGGCCGGTCTGGGTGATGGCGTAGTCGATGAAGTGCTGGTTGAAGCGGCGGTAGCGGACTGTGGCGGTGAGGGAGACGGAACCGGCGATGTCTTTTGGCAGGCGGAAGCGGTAGCGGACCAGTTGCGAGCGGCCGGACTGGATGGTGTTGTTGTAGGCCAGGACGCGGTTGTGCCAGATCTGGTGCAGATCGTTCAGCTCGCCCTTGTTATTGATGAGGCGGTTGGTGAAGGAGTGGGCTCCGGGGTCGAGCGAGCCGTCGGGCTGCAGGAAGCCGGACTCGACGAGGTTTTTTCCGGCGCCGTCCTTCACGGTGAAGTCGACCCAGGCTTCGTAGAAGTCGCGCTGCTCGGGTACGAAGGAGTGGCCGATGCCCTTGTTCTGAATGACCACATCGGCGATCAGGGTTTCACCGGGGGCCAGCGAGAAGGCGGTGAGGCCGAGCGGGGCGACGAGAACCTGGTCATTGGCTGTGGCGGCGGCGTTTTCCTTCTCAAGCGCGAAGATGTCCACGTTGAAGACGCCCTTGCCGTCATAGGAGTTCTTGAGGAAGTCGGCGACCTTTTTGGCTTGTTCGTCGAACTTGTAGTACTGCGGGACGAGGGTGTTGCCGGCGGGCCAGCGGTGGGAGACAAGCTTGCCGTCCTTGGCGCCGGGGTCTACTGCGCCGTCTTTGAGGGGCTCGCGGACCATGTGGCAGGTCTGGCAGGTGGAGACGGAATCTTTGCGATAGAAGGGGAGCGGGGACTGCTTGGTGAAGCTGGCGGCCTGCCACTCGTCATATAAGGAGATGGCGCGGAGCCATTTGTAGTTGTCGAGCGTGGCCGGGATGGCGGCCTTGTGGCAGGCGGCGCAGAACTCGGCGGTCTGGTAGAGGGGGCGCATGACGGCCTTGGAATGGCGGTCGAGGTGGGCGAGGATTTCGGCGTCGGAGACGGGGCGGGTGATGGCGGCGCCGGCTTCGTCGACCAGGACGGCGGCAGTGCCCATGACGTAGCTGCCGGTTCCGGTTGCGTCGGTGGAGACGATGGAGTGGCAGGTGGAGCAGGTGACGCCTTCCTGCTCAAAGGGACGCTTTTTGGGCATGCCTTGCGAGAGGTCGCCGGAGAGCAGGGCGACGGGGTTGTGGCAGCCCTCGCAGTGGCGGGAGAATTGCACGCCCTTCTCGTCGATGAGGGCGTTGACGTTTTTTAAATACCAAGGAGCCCGGAAGCTGTTGGAGTGGATCGACTCGCGCCACTGGTTGTAGGCTTCTTTGTGGCAGTGACCGCAGTACTCGGCGGAGTAGAAGGTTTTGGGACTGACGAACTGGCCGTTGGCGGTGGTGGCGTTGGAGGGCAGGAAAGGCGAGTCCTTGCCGAAGGCGTAGTTGTAGTGGGAGGCCACTGAATCGTGAAACGGGGTGGTGGGGCCGGTGACCTTGATGGCGGCGGTGTAGGCTGCGCCGGCGTTGGGAGCGTCGGGGCTTGCCGGGGTTGGGGTTGCCGGAGCGGTGCTTGCGGGAGATGCGTCGGGCTTTGCGGGCGCGGGTGCGGATTCGGAATTGGGGGCGGCGTTGACGCTAAAGGCGGCTGTCAGTGACAAAGCGGCCAGAAATGCGGTCAAAAGCCAGCGGCGCAACGCGGTCTTGAACATGGTGTAACGATCTCCCAGGGAAGAGCTTGCAACCCGGCGGAACAAGGCAGAGAAATAGCCGCGGGGACAGGAGAAAGGTAACAGGGTTGGGGGATGGGCTGTCCTCCACCATTGGGTTGAGGCGAGCAGGTCAGCCAGTCAGCAAGCCGGCGAGGCAGCGGTTGAGCGGTTTGGGCTGGGCAATTCAGCTTGTCAGGTTATCGGACAGGTTGCGCGTGGTGGGGCTGTGGAGAGCGGGCTCGGATGGGGACAGAGGCCGGTTTGCGGGATTTGCAGCGGATGGTTCACAGAGTGGTATGAATGGGGAGAAAATGGGGTCGATCAGTGTGAGCGAGCGCACATCTCCTTAGCCAAACGAGGGCGCAAACTGGTACGGTTGTCTTGAAGGATCTCATTTTGCAGATGGCCTCCAACCCTTATTTTTCTCTGGCAGTTCTGTTCCTTGCGGCTTTGGGCTTTGGGCTGGCTCCGCTGGCGCTGGCCTGGCTGTGGGGCAAGGTGTTTTCTCCCTGGAAGCCGAACGCGATCAAGAATGCAATTTACGAGTGCGGACTGGTGTCGAAGGGCGATGCGTGGGTGCAGTTCCGCTCGGCTTACTACCTTTATGCCATTATTTTTTTGATCTTTGACGTGGAAGCTGTGTTTCTGCTGCCGTTTGCCGTGGCGTTTACGGGGCTGGGAGTGGCGGCCTGCGTGTCGATGCTGGTGTTTGTGCTGATGCTGATTGAGGGACTGGCGTGGGCGTGGGGAAAAGGCGTGCTGACGTGGCAGTGAGAACAGGGGTCAGAGATCAGGGATCAGGGGTCAGTTTCCCACGTCTCAGAATCTAGACCTCGGGCAATCGGCACTTGGCCGGTGAGGATTTTGAAGGGATAGCTGGAATTGATTGGCGGGCACTTAGGGACTGATCCCTGACCCCTGATCTCTGACCCCTAAAGAGGAGCGGAGCGACGAATGGCTGTTGAGGATGGACTGAAGATCGAACTGGGCAAGCAGGGCGTCTTCGTAACGACCATCGAGGAGCTCTATAACTGGGGGCGGCGGAGTTCGATCTGGCCGATGCAGTTTGGGCTGGCTTGTTGCGCGATCGAGATGATTGCGACGACGATGGCGCGGTACGATTTGGCCCGGTTTGGCGCCGAGGTTTTCCGGCCGTCGCCGCGTCAGGCTGATTTGATGATTATCTCCGGTACCGTGACCAAGAAGATGGCGCCCCAGGTGGTGCGGCTCTACAACCAGATGGCGGAGCCGAAGTACGTGATTGCGATGGGAGCTTGCGCGATTTCCGGCGGGCCGTTCAAGCAGGGTTACAACGTGCTGAAGGGAATCGATCGCTATATTCCGGTGGACGTGCATATTCCCGGCTGTCCGCCGCGTCCGGAGGCGCTTTTGCAGGCCTTCATGACATTGCAGAAAAAGATTGACGGCCAGCCGCTGACCGGACCGGATCGCCCGCGCCATTTGAATGCGGATGCGCAGACGGAATTTCCCGTGCCGGTGCAGGGGGAACACGATCTGGAGCCGACATCGAACAAGGGTGTGTGGCCGGTGCCAATCACGATCAGATGACAGATTACAGATGACAGTTTCTCAGGGATTAGGGATTAGGGATTAGGGACTAAGGGACTAAGGGATTAGGGACTAAGGGACTAGGGACTGAGGGACTAGGGACTCCGAAATGAAGACGGTAGAAGAGATCAAAGCGGCGATTGAGGCGGTGGTTCCCGGCGCGGGGGTGGAGATTGTGTCGAACCCGAGCGTCTCGGGACAGCATTCGCTGCGGATCAAGCCGAGCCATGCGTTCCAAGTGGCGAAGTTTCTACGCGACGACGAGGAGCTGGCTCTGGATTTTCTATCGAACGCAACCGGCGTGGACTGGCCGGACAAAGAGATTAACGAAAAAGTGAAGGTGACGCGCACGGTGGCCAAGACCGTGGACGGCGTGGAGCAGCAGGTAGAAGAGACGGTTGAAGAGACGAAGAAGCGCGTGGTGCCGGGCTGCCTGGAAGCGGTGTATCACTTGTTTTCAATGGCCAAGGGACATGGGCCGGTGGTGATTCGCTTGAAGACGGCGAACCGGACGGATCAGGTGGAGCTGCCTTCGCTGACGCCGATCTGGCGCGCGGCGGAGTTTCAGGAACGGGAGATTTTCGACCTTTTCGGGATTGTGTTCACGGGGCACCCGGACCTGCGGCGGCTGCTGATGTGGGATGAGTTCAAAGACCACCCGATGCGGCGCGATTATATAGAGCCGGACGATTTTGAATACGAGCCGACACCGCACGATGAGGTGCTGTTGAGGGCGCAGGCGCATAAAAGCAGGGAACAGGGAACAGGGGACAGGGATTAGGCATTAGGGATTAGGGAATAGGGAATAGGGTGTGGATGGCAGTTGCGGAAAACAAGACGGAGAAACTGGAAGGTTGGAATCGGCCGCCGCTGATTGAGCCGGACGGCGAGGGCGAGCTGCTTGAAGTGGCCATGGGGCCGCATCATCCTTCGACGCATGGCGTTTTCCGGATGGATGTGGCGCTGGACGGCGAGCGAGTGATCCGCCTGAAGCCGGTGTTCGGGTATCTGCACCGCAACCACGAGAAGCTTGCCGAGGGAATGACCTATCTGGGGTCCATGCCGTTCACCGACCGGCTGGATTACATGTGCCCGATGACCAATAACTGGGCGTATGCGATTGCGGTGGAGAAGCTGACCGGTCAGGAAGTGCCGGAGCGGGCTCAGTATCTGCGTGTGATTGTGGGCGAGCTGACGCGGATCGTGAACCACGCATCGGCGGTGGGTTTTCTGATCCAGGAGATGGGGGCCAGCGGAACGCCGCTGATGTACGCCTTCAAGGAACGGGAGAAGGTGCTCGATCTCTTCGAGTCGCTTACCGGCGCGCGCATGATGGTGAATTACATGCGCTTCGGCGGCTGCCGCGTGGATGCGACGGCGGCTTGGCTGGATGCAACGCGCAAGGTGGTGGCGGGGCTGCCCAAGTTTGTGGGCGAGTTTGAGGCGCTGCTGACGGGCAACGAGATTCTGATGGCGCGCACGCAGGGCGTGGGGATTCTGCGGCCGGACCTGGCTGTAAACGCCGGCGTGACAGGGCCGATGCTGCGTGCCTCCGGCGTGAACTACGACATTCGCAAGGTGGATCGCTACGGGATCTATGACCGGTTCAACTTCCGCGTGCCGCTGGGCGATCACGGCGACGTGTATGACCGGTTCATGATCCGCTTTCTGGAGATTCGCGAGTCGATCAAGATTCTGGAGCAGGCGCTCAAAGATATTCCCGGCGGCCCGGTGATGGATTCGAAGGCGAAGATTCGCGGGTTCCGTCCCAAGCCGGGCGAGGCGTACGGACGCATTGAAGCGCCGAAGGGCGAGCTGGGATTCTATTTGATCAGCGATGGAGGACCGAATCCTTATCGCTACCGGGTGAGGCCGCCGAGTTTGATTAACCTGACGATTTTGGAAGACATGTGCCTGGGCCAGAACGTGGCCGATGTGGTGCTGATTTTTGGTTCGGTAGACATTGTGCTGGGAGAAGTAGATCGGTAAGGCAGGGACTAAGGGACTAGGGACTAAGGGACTGAGACGATCCTGTGGAGGGATGAATTGCTGGGCGAGGGGATACTGAAAGGGCTGGCGGAGACGGCGCGGAACTTTGCGGGCAGCTATGTGTCCGCGGAGCGGCTGACGACGGTCCAGTATCCGGAGCAGCGGATTGCGCCGATCGAGGCGACGCGCGACTTTCCATTTCTTGTGTACGACGGCGACGACTGGGAGAAAGGGCTGCGCTGCGTGGCCTGCCAGATCTGCGAGAAGGAATGCCCGCCCAAGTGCATTTACATCGTCAAGAGCACGGACAAGAAACCGGATGCGCTGGGCAAGATGCAGATTTATCCGGCGCGCTTCGACATCGATATTTCAGTGTGCATGAGCTGCCAGATCTGCGTGGAAGTTTGCCCGTTTGAGGCGATCAAGATGGACACGGAGTTTGAGCTGGCTACGACCGACCGCTTCGGGGGGTTGTTGCTGGACCGCGAGGAACTGTCCAAGTCAAACGAACACTTTCACAAGATTCATCCGACAGAAGCTGCGGAAGTGGATGCGCGTTTAGCGGAAGAAAAGGTGAAGGCGGATGCCAAAGCCAAGGCTGCGGCCGAAGCTGCCGCTGCAAAGGCTGCTGGCGCGGCGGCGAAACCCGCGACGGTTGCGACTGAGACTCCGGCGAAGCCTGCGGCTTCTGGAACTGAGATTGCGGCAAAGACTACGGAAGGAGAGAAGAAGTAATGATCGGGCCTTCCTGGATTGAAAAAGCGGATCAAATCTTCATCCTTCTCAAGCTGTGGGTGATTGGATTTTTGCCGGCGTCGATTCGGGATGCCGTGGGCGTGTTGCTGTGCGTGGTGGCGATCATCTGCGTGTTCCCTGGACTGTTTGCGATCTCCGTGCTGCTGGAGCGCAAGGGGCTGGGCCGGATGCAGAATCGCCTGGGTCCGAACCGCGTTGGGCCGTATGGGATTTTTCAGCCGGTGGCCGATGGCATCAAGTCGCTGACCAAGGAAGACCTGGTGCCGATGAGCGCCGACGGCGCGGTGCATTTTCTGGCGCCGGTGTTTCTGGTGGTTGTAGTGTTCATGGGCTATGCGGTGCTGCCCATGGGGCGTCACATGACGCTGGTGCCGATGGACGCGGGGCTGCTGTTTTATTTCGCGATGGGCGCGTCGACGGAGCTGTCGGTGTTCATGGCGGGTTGGTCGAGCCGCAACAAGTATTCGCTGCTGGGCGCGATGCGCGCAGTGGCGCAGATGATCAGCTATGAAGTGCCGCTGCTGATGTCGAGCGTGGCCGTGGTGATGATTACCGGCTCGCTGTCGCTGGAAAAAATCGTGGAGGCGCAGAACCAGTACACGTGGGGATTGCCGCACTGGTACATTTTTACGCCGTGGGGGTTTGCGGGCTTCGTGCTGTTTTGCATTGCCGCCACAGCTGAGACCAACCGCTCACCCTTCGATTTGCCTGAAGGCGAATCGGAACTGGTGGCTGGATATTTTACCGAGTACTCGGGCTTCAAATTTGCGGAGTTTTTTCTGGGCGAGTATGTCGGGATGCTCTCGATTTCAGGGCTTGGTGCGACGCTGTTTCTGGGCGGGTGGTCGGCACCGTTTGCGTTTCTGGGATGGGTGCCTTCGTGGATTTGGTTTTTCGGGAAGGTGATGCTTTCGATTTGCGTGTTCATCTGGGTGCGCGGCACGCTGCCCCGGTTGCGCCAGGATCAGTTGATGAACTTCGCGTGGAAGTTTGTGCTGCCGCTGACGCTGCTGAATCTGTTCGATGCGGCGTTATGGCGTTTCCTGGGTGAAGGATGGGAGCGGTGGGTGGTTTGCTCGGCGATTCTGCTGGTGGCCTATTGGGTGATGGCACGGGTGGGCTTCAAGAGGAAGCACATTGGGCCGAGGAGTTACCGGTATGCGGATTGATTCTTGTTTGAACGCAGGGGTTGAGTTTGTGCTTTCCCACCCATGCGCCCAAATGCCGGCGCATGGATGGGGCACGGCGCCTTTTTGCCAGAGCCGGGATTTCTTTGAGACCCAGGAAAGGACGGGTCGCAGATGGGCGTAGTTTTTTTTGTGATTGCAGGGTTGACGGTGGCCGGAGCTTTGGCCGCGGTGCTGTTGAAGAATACGGTGCATTGCGCTTTGGCTTTGACGGTGGCTTTTGCGGGACTGGCACTGCTGTTCCTGAAGCTGGATGCGCAGTTCGCGGGGTTTGCGCAGATTTTGGTCTACATCGGCGCGGTGGCGATCCTGGTGGTGTTTGCGATTTTGTTGACGCGCGGCTCGGAGACGCCGAAGGATGGCGTGTACAGCAGGAACTGGCTTGTTGGACTGGTGATTGCGGCGGGCGTATTTGCGGTGCTGGGCTGGGCGGTGTTGCAGAGCGTGGGCGGATTTCCAAGTCAGTCTGGTCCGGCGCCGGTGGTGACCGTGTTGCAGATTGGCCAGGCATTGATGGGACGTTACGTGCTGCCGCTGGAGATTGTGGCGCTGCTGTTGACGGCGGCGCTGATTGGCGCGGTGATTGTGGCCATGCATGAGAAAGAAGGCGCGCAATGAATCCGCTGGCCGGGTATCTTCTGGTGGCCGCGCTGTTGTTTGCGATTGGATTGGCGGGAGCGCTGACACGGCGGAACGCGATCCTGGTGCTGATTGGGATCGAGTTGATGCTCAACGCGGCGAATTTGAACCTGATTGCGTTCTGGCGGTATGGGCCGCATCCCGAGGCGCTGACGGGGATGATGTTTGCGATCTTCTCGATTGCGGTGGCGGCGGCGGAAGCGGCTGTGGGATTGGGGCTGGTGATTCAAATTCATCGCCACGCGCATACGACGGATCTGGACGCGATGAACAGGATGAAGGGGTGAGGAGTTGATGCAAGAAACAATTTCGTTCACTCCGCAGTTGGGGCCCTCGATGATCGCGCAGATTCTGTGGCTTATTCCCGCTGTACCAATGGTGGCTTCGGGCGTGATTGCGCTGTTGAAGCAGCCAAAACGCAGGACTGCGGCGTCGCTGGCGATTGGGTCGTTGGGATTTTCACTCTTGTTGGCCTTGGCAGCGTTTGGTCATGTGCTGGCTGGATGGTCACATGGCGCTGGGACACGCGAGACGGTTAACTTTACCTGGATACAGTTTGGTTCGACGAATGTGGATTTGGGGTGGGTGCTCGATCCGCTGTCGGCGGTGATGCTGGTGATGGTCACGTTTGTGGGGCTGCTGATCTTCATCTACTCGACCGGGTACATGGCGCACGACGAAAACTTCACACGTTTCTTCTGCTTCCTCAGCTTGTTTGCCGGAGCGATGCTGGGCGTGGTGATTGCGAATTCGCTGCTGCTTCTGTTCATGGGTTGGGAGTTAGTGGGGCTCACTTCGTATTTGTTGATCGGGTTCTGGTATCAAAAGCCCGCGGCGGCCGCGGCGGCGAAGAAAGCGTTCATGACGACGCGCGTGGGCGATGTTTTTTTTCTGCTGGGCATCGTCTGGCTGTTTGCGCAGACCGGAACGCTGCTGTTCTATAACAACGGCGCGGGTTCGATGGAGCACACGGCGCTGGCTGGATTGCTGGCGCAACATGCGGCCTGGGGATTGACGGCCGCGGGCGCGATTGGACTGCTGATTTTTGCAGGGGCCGCGGGCAAGAGCGGACAGTTTCCGCTGCATGTGTGGCTGCCGGATGCGATGGAAGGCCCGACGCCGGTGTCGGCGCTGATTCACGCGGCGACGATGGTGGCCGCGGGCGTGTATCTGATTGCGCGGGTGTATCCGCTGATGTCGGCTGGCGCGCTGACGCATGGCTTGTTGAGTGGAAGCACTGCGGCGCTGACGGTAGTCACGTGGGTGGGCGCGTTGACTGCCGTTTTTGCGGCGCTGATTGCGGTTGCGCAGAACGACATCAAGCGGATA
>Ga0302155_10003426_pt1 | contig 10272 bp, 12 predicted proteins | sample I_Bog_N3_1_FD_193508 | JGI IMG/M metagenome (GOLD analysis project Ga0302155, IMG submission 193508) | Peat permafrost microbial communities from Stordalen Mire near Abisko, Sweden - I_Bog_N3_1 | ecosystem: Environmental > Terrestrial > Soil > Wetlands > Peat | place: Sweden: Abisko, Stordalen...
TATAGTAAAACGCATAACGCCTGACACTATAAAGCCGAGGAAAAGCCGGTGACCGCACAATCATCCAAGGAAGCTGTGGGCGTCGCCTACAGCATCGAGTCAATGCGCTACGCACAGGCCATGACCTGGCGCGCCATCGAAGCACTGTCCAAACTCATCCGCCCCGGCATACTCGAATCCGAAGCCCGCGAACTCGGCAAAAAAGTCCTCGCCGACCTCGACATGCAGCGCATCTGGCACCCGCTGCTGGTGCGCTTTGGCGCCAACACCCTCAAGACCTTCAAGGAACGCTCCGACGGCGACCCGGTGCTGGGGGAAAACGACATCTACTTCATCGACATGGGCGCCGTGTGGCAAGGCCATGAAGGTGATGCGGGGGCGACATTCAGCACCGGTAACGACCCCGAGATGAAGGCATGTGCGAGCGCGGCAAAAGCGCTGTTTGATCGGGTTGAGCGGCGCTGGAGGAACGACAAAGTCGTCGGCCTGGAGCTGTATCGTTTTGCCGAAGAGCAAGCGAAGGAAATGGGTTGGGTGCTGAACCTGGACATCAAAGGGCACCGCGTCAGCGATTTCCCCCATGCGATTTATCGTGGCGGTGATCTTGGGGACTTTGACCAGTATCCCAATGAAGGGCTGTGGATTCTGGAGATACAGATCGCGCACCCGAGCGGGGCTTATGGTGCGTTTTACGAAGATTTGCTGGCTTAACTTTTCAAGGAATAAAGATGGAACGCTCGACCGAATTTCCCGTGCTGTTGTTTTCCTACGGCACGTTGCAGGACAAGGCTGTGCAGTTGGCCAACTTTGGTCGGGAGTTGGTGGGCCAGCGGGATGCGATGCTGGGGTATTCGACAAGCTGGGTGGAGATTACCGATCCTGAGGTGTTGGCGGCCAGTGGCAAGACTCATCATCCGATTGTTTCACCGAGCGGGCGGAATGAGGACAGTGTTGAGGGGATGGTGTTTCAGATTACCGAGCAGGAACTGGCGGCGGCGGACGCGTATGAAGTGTCGGACTATAAGCGGGTTTCGGTGGGGTTGGCTTCGGGGTTGACGGCTTGGGTGTATGTGCAGGCTTGAGGGGGTGCAGTTGGTCAGTCGGAGTGATTTCCTACAGATCAATCTGAAAGTATGCCCTGCCCGCTTCGTAATGCCAGGTCTATAGTCTTTCGGTCGCCGTCATGGCGACCGAGTTTGGCGACTCGAAGACAAATCTGAAAACTAAAACTCTGCGATCCAGTTTTTCAGGCGACGGCTGTTTTATGAAGGTCTAACTTGAAAAAGGTTAGCTATTTTTCTATTTGTCTCAGATGGACTCCCGTATGAATCAATATATGGCACTCACCAGCAACGACTGCACCACACCCGCCCTTTTCGTAGACACCACAGCACCGCTGGATGTCCTGCTTGATGCTGCAAACTATCGGATTCGCGCCGTAACCCAAGTTCTAGAAAACCTGGCGCTGCGTGCAGAAATCAGTAGTGATACGGTCGTGCTGGGCGACTTTTCCTTGCTCTGCGCAATTCCGTTACGCGATGGATGCGATCTGCTGGATGTCATAGGTCGGAGGATGGCGGCGCAGTATTCCTGAACCCATTGGCTTGACCCCGCAAAAACGAAAAAGGGACGACCTCTCAGTCATCCCTTTTTGCGAACATTACACAACCTAAACGCAACGTGTGCCACGAGCCTTATGCTCGTACTCCCACCCCTTACACGCCAACCCTACATGCTTGGGAATCAGAGCTGCCCCGCTGCTGTAGGAAGTAATGGTCCTACGAGTGAAGCCTAGTTCCACAGCCGCAGCGGAGAGCGACAGATTGTTGCTGAGCATCCACTTTCTGAAGTCCTGCGTCAGCATGACCTCGCCGGACTGTTCCAGCGCCAAACGATGCAAGGTGACGGAGGACAACTCCAGATCATTGCCCCAAGTCACGTCAAAGCCCCACTCACCGACTTCAACCCGACCAAATAGAGCCAAGTCCTGAAGGGGTTTTAGAATCGGGAAGGTATTTATGTGATCAGTGAGATCAACGGTATACCGCTTGCCGTTATTCCACTCAATTTCGATGGCATGCTTGCCGGCAACTGGTTGCACAGCAGAGATGCGAAGCTTGCTGGTCATAAGTCAGTTCCTCCGGTTTTGTTCGTTCCATACCCGTCTAGACAAGGAGTTGAAGCTAGAGAAATTTTTCCCTAGCACAACCACATATTCAAACCCCAGAAAACACAAAAACCCTGATTTCTCTCGAAATCAGGGGTTTTGTTTACATCGAATTTGGCGGCGAAGGAGAGACTCGAAACTACCAGCAAAATAACTTTCGTTATGCAAGTACCCAGTTTTAAAAAAGGGCTGCAAAGGAGCCGTGCCCTCAAAAAATGGTCGTTCTCAGTCCCATGGTTTTTGTACCAAGCAAGTGCGCAAGGGGCGAATACGGGTGAAAGGCGGCATCACCCCGGTTTTATGTTGAGGCATCGGGAAAAGGTAATACTGGTAATACGCTTCGTAAATCCCAAAAAAACCCTTTTAATTAAAATCGTTGATAGGTATTTAGAAATTTAATAATTTGGTAGGTTAGGTAATTGCCTTTTTACCTAGTAATACGGCCACTGTCCCCCCCAATAAAACCGGGGACTTGGGCGAGTATTACCTTTGCCATTACCAAATATTACCCCTCAGGGTAATGCGCCAAACCCAAGCACTATAGGGGCTGCAGCAGGTTTAACGCCTTTCCTACCAAAACTACCTTTTTCCAGCACTGGTTCCAAAATAGCCATCATTTCGATACTGCGCCTACAATGGAGACTGTTCGAATCGCCACCGTTGCTCATCCCCCCATTGAGATTTTCGTACGTGACTGACATAACATCCGTATACACAGAGCTCTCCCCTCTCGTGTCCCCTATGTGGGAGAACATCAAAGGTTTTGCGAACTCTTCCTTCACGGCTTCGCTGGCGGGGGCTTTTGCCGGTGCGGTAGCTGCGCAGCGTATCGCGGGAAAAGGCAAATTCAGAGAAGAATTGATAAAGGAGTTTCAATCTACGAACGCGGCTATATCGCTCACAACGGCGGCGGCGTGCCTCGCGCTGGCGTTAAAAAAGCAGCACGTCAAAGCCTTGAAGAACTCTTACGATGATGACCAGAAAAACTTTAAGGCGCACAAAGAAAAAATATATGGACGCCAGATTGCTGCAAATACTCCCTTCAAAATGAGCCCCAACCTCCTGCATTTGCAGGGGATCTCACCTCCTACAGCTACTATCCAAGATATCATTTTAAGCCGTCTGTCTACCGTAGGACGGACAATCGCCGCTGTAACCGCACTTTCTGATTCCGTGGAAAACCTGAATGGAGCTTTATCCAAGCGAAACGAGCTTCTGAATACTTTTAAAAATAAAAAGTTTCCGGAGGGTGCTACTTTCAACCATATGTACTTGGGTTTGCCCTATGGAGAATCGAGTACAAACCTAGAGTACGGGGGATCGGTAGAAGCCATTTATCTCTACACGGATGACATTATATTTTTCAGTATTAAGCTGTGCGAAGACTTGCGAGACCACGGCGAAATACTCAAAAAACGCTATAAGTCACGCTTGAGAGGTAATCCGCCAAGGATCTCCACAGTCGATTTTGAAAAGCCGCGTCAGGACGGATTGGTTCCAAAGGACGAAGATTACGAAAATTGGTTATCTGGCTTCGTCTCTACCCAAGACACAATCCCCAAATGGTGGCAGCGCGTGAATCCGAGAGTCTGGTTCAAACGAGGCTAGCCTCTCTGTGATCCTACATCTCGTCCCTGACGTCGTGATCGCGGCGATTGAAAATGGCGAAACGCTTGAAATTGAGCGATACGCCCGCAGAGTTGAGCCTCTAACGAATGCTGAAGCGTTTTGAGAAGCGCGAATTCAGTCTTGATGCGAACCGTTCAGACTCTCAAAACTTCCCTTATTTGACGTTTTTGAATTTTCCGCTCAATGAATTCGAGCATTCCAGCGATCTCTACTCCGCGACTGCCCCATGCGCCACTGTGCAGTGGCGCTGCAATCCCTTTCAAAAAATTGCACTCTGTGAGATGGATGATCACCTAACGCAGTTCACGGCTCGCTTGGGCTGTCGGTTCGTTTACGCTACATCCCTCTTTGCACGAAAAAAGGACGCAAACCTCGTGGACGGGAGGGGATAAGTGCTTTTTCGCCTTGTGTTTTCTTGAGCTTCAAAATTTTCATGAGGCAGAGCGCTTCGCTTGGAAGGACTCGTCGCTTAGGGCTAGGCTTCAGGTCAGGCACAAGAGGAAGGTGCGAACTTTAGCTATCATAATTTCTTAGATAGTATATGAATGGCTACGCCACGGAAGGATTGTATACAATTAAACAGGGTGAACCGAAAGGGCACCAAATGGCGCCCTTCGTTTTTGTATTAACTGATTACTCGACGAGTATCTCATAGTTGCTTTCATTGCATCGAAGCCAGCCAGAGTTTGCCGTCATAAGCGCTATTAGCTGATCTTTCTCAATAGATCCCCGTTTATATAAATTAAGGAGAAATAGCAGATCTATAGTTCGCAACATAAGTATATTCATTTTTTTTGAGTGCTGTATCTGCTCTTTGGCAATCTCCTGATCTTTCTCGGAAATCGTTCGTGCGTTTTTTATATGTGTGTTGACAATCAAGATAGATGGAAATTCACCGGAAAGTCCTGCCCTCTCTCTATGAGAGTCAGCTTGGTTAATGAACTCTCTACCAATGCCTTTGTTCGTTCCTTTAATTTCACACAAACAGAACGGTTTTTTATTGTCATCTAGAAGCTTTAAATCTTCTCGTAATTCATCTTTTGTATCTACTGAAAACCCAAAGCCTTCACTAAAAACTTGCGCCACGCTGAAAACTAGATTTTCCCCTGTAGCGACTAAAATTGATTTGAATGAATTGAATGCATCTTCGCGCTGCTTGTTATTCTTTAGCTGCGCTTCAAGCTCCTTCTGCCTTTCAAGCAATAGCCTCTCTTCGTCAAACTTAAACTCTCTAATCCAGGAAGGCACTTCTACTTTTAACTTATTATATGAAGAGGTAAGCGAGTCAGCCAGAAGCGAAAAATAGTCATGCAGTTTTTCTGGCGTATTTACTGGCAATAACGAGGGGAGGTAGTACTCATTGCGATCAACATGAAACCCTACGATGTAATTGCTTGCAGTTGCTATAGGTGTCAATTCGCAGGCGTTATAATGTTTTTGCACATATGAATATGCCACACCGTAAATATTTAGAAATTCTCTGAATTCGTCGTGCTTTATATCTATTTGAGCCACGCCGTTTCTAAAGTTTTCTCTGTGTAAGGATTTTTCATTCAAGCAAGATTTTACGAGGTCTGAGTTAGGGTAGCTACCACTGCTGGTATTGTCAACGAAAGCGTCGTCCAATAGAAAACAAATGAACCCTCCTTTAGCTTTAAGAAGTTGAAGTTCTTTTTTCCGCTTGTCCATTTCAACGGAGTCATGATCTAGGTTGGTTATTACTCCATGAAAACCATTTACAAATGTAAATTCCTCAAATGTTGATTTAAAAATTATTACGGCGTCGAATTCGTCAAACCGCTTTAGTGTTTTAAAAGGTTCAAAATGCAGCGTGAAGTTTCGTGCGGCAATCGGTTTTTTTGGAGTATCAATTCTTTTTTTGTTTGCGGCGTACACCATTATATTGTAACTACGCTCTCCGTTGTTTTTTTCAAGCATTTTTGTATTGTCCATAATTTGGCTGCTGACAAGTTGATTTATTGGTTGGCTTTTTATATTTCTGGAAATAGCCAAATTGTTAGGGGCTGGTGAGGTCCCCGAGTGTCTTATGTAATACCTCGGTAGCGCTAGCTTTGACAAGAAATTCCGCTATATCTGCTTGTATTGGCGGCGAACCTGGACTGTGAGCATGGGACGCTAACTGAATGTTCATCTGTTGCACTAACTCAAGCAAATCGCAGAGGATCTGGAGTACGTTCACTTCCTCGGAACCCAACCAAGTCTTGGGCGCCACCAGTCGCTGGCGCACCGCTGCCACGCTCTGGCGCAGCCCCTGAATCCTTCCTCCATATCGCCCCCCATCGTGGCGTTGTGCTTCTGCCCCACCACTAGGTTCAAGTCCCGCCCCGTCGCCTGATGCAGATCATCAGCCGCCGACAAGCTCGCAGATCCGCCCGACAGCAGTTTGAGCGCACTCAGGGCTTCAAGCTTCTTGATGCCCCCTACCGACTCGGTTGAATGGTCCTCCACGGTCCTGGTGTGGCTCTGGAACGGCTCAGTGTTGCCCATCGCCTCCACTTCCAGCTCGATCGCCTTGTCCAGGATCTTGCCGTCAGTCTGGCGCAGCCAATTGTCGTCCGCGTCAACACGCTGCTGACAGGCCTCGCTGTGCTGCCACACATGATCACCCATCGGGACGCTGGGCATGCTCAGGCCGTGGGGCAGAATCGTTTGGATATAGGGCTTGTGCGGCAGGCCGTAGGCAAAGCACACCACCACTTGGGTGCCCTCCTCCGGGAACGCGTAGATGCCCATCTCTTCGCCACCAGTGGGCAACGGCAACAGCACGCCAGCCAGGATCGGCAACTTGGTGTCTGGTTCGCCGTCCGGCCCCATGACTTCGATGTCGAACGCGTAACGCGGGCGGAAGTCGTCGCAGATCCCGGCGCCAGCAAGCGCATCGGCCACGGCGATGTGGTGGGAATGCTGCAGCTAGCGTTGAGGCTATAGCGGAATAGCTTGTCGTTTCCTTATAAAACGCTCACAGCTGGGAGCGCACCCACAACAACAACAACAACAACAACAACAACAACAACAACAACAACAACAACAACAACAACAACAACAACAACAACAACAACAACAACAACAACAACAACAGATTAGCCCCCCCCTACAGGCATCCAAAATACAGCTTAAACCCGCTCAACAGCGGCCGCTCAATTATTTCACTATATTGGGGGCCGCTCATGCACCCATAACACATACCATAATCACCAAATATCTATTTGATAGTCATCAGGATTGCACGTGATACGCTATTTTTGACGCTAAGTCGCTCAGAAAAACTAATGCATCATCCGTCCCATTCGAGCTTTAATATAGGTCAACTCGCCACATTCAAGATTATGAAAAAAATGATTACGCATAATATCAGCGCTAAAGAAAACTGGGTTTTTGTAGAGACACTTACTCAACTCTCCCTTTGCGCAAAACTGACACTGCGAAACCTTAGCCGCTTTACATAGCCCCGGAAGATCCTTTATATAGTTATAAAGCTCATCGGTGAACATCTCTAACAACCACTTCCCCTTGCAAATCCTCAGAAGATCTTCCCACGAGCTTGTCAGTCCAAGTGATCCTCCAAAAACAATCAAATCCTCTCGCTTTGCCTCTAAAGATTCGTGAAGCTTCTGCTTTAAGATTGACTGTATTGAGTGCCCATAACCAAAACTAGCTTCATAATTTTTCTCGCAAGCGTTTTTGAGTGCCTCGAGTGAAACAAGATACAAAAACATTAAACGGCTAGTTATCTCCGCATTAATTTCACAATGCAAATCTTCAGACATGAGCTTAGCGGTTGCTCTAGTCACTTTCGGAATCACATATTGAATGGACTCGGAATTTGCAAAATGACTTTCAATAGAGTAGTATTTTAAAATCAATATCGCTGGATCTGCCGGAATATCATTACGGTAAAATCGTGCATCCCTGTCAATAATTCCAAGTATGTATTTTTCAATGGGGATGCCGTCCGCAGCGTCTCTAATGTCGCCGACATTTTCAATTACTCCCTCACACCCTGCTTTATTTCGAAGTATGTTTTCACTTGCATAGACCTCACAATCGATAGATGCCGCAGCTGAGAGCCGTTCATAGATTGGTACGTCGTCATATCCCTCAACGATTACTATTGGCGTATTCATGATCATCGCCAGCCCTAATAACTCATCAGATGCATATTCAAGAACGTCGACTGTCATTTACAGGCTCGCCTTGTGAAAAGTTTGAGGATTCAACTCTACCAAAAGCTTTGGCTTTCCCTTAGCAAGCATTGGACTATGCGACGCCACAATAATCTGCGTATCGGGGGCCAACTCCTCCAAGAGGCCGATCAAATTTCTCTGCCATTGAGGGTTAAGTGAAATTTCGGGTTCATCAATTATAAGAAAGTTGCGCTCTCTAGCGACAATGACGACTAGAGCTAAAAATGTAAAAAGATGCCTTTCGCCGCTTGACAACGTATCAATATCAAAGCTGTCACCATTAATTCCAACGTAAACACCCTCCTGAGTAATCGACAACTCTTTATTGGCACCTAAAAACCCGTTAAAAGTATCTGTGAACACATTAATTGAGTTAAGTAGTTGCTTTTCGAGCTTCAGCTCTTTGATCATATTCCAAATGAGCTGACAGAGAATATTATTGTTGGTGATCTGATGAACGTCCTCAATCCCTTTAATACCAGAAAGAATATTTATAACTCGCTGCTTGAAATTATTTTCTGGCCCATCATTAAGCGCTTCGATGATCCGTTCCTTCCCCGCGATTATCTGACTTCCAAGGTCAGCAGGTATGGCAAGAGAAGTGGGGAGACTATCGTTAGAGTCGATCGCGAGTGCGAGCGTATCAAAAAGTGCATTTTGAATCTTCTCTGAAGCATAATTTCTTGCAATCCTATACCGATCAACTAAAAGCGCTTCAATATTGCTGATATTTACACTTTGCAATAGCGAGTGGTCTTGCTCAAGTTGCAACTCGCTATTTCTACCCTTCGCTCGTAAAACATGCTGCTTATTACGTAATGTGCTCTGCCGCGTCAAAAAAAGGCTAATCGCTCGGCGATGTCGTGAATTGCCGATCGAGGAAGTTTTACTCCATCCATGTTACCCGCCAAAATCTCGTAATATCTAATGCTTCAATAGCGATAGCTTGTGTCGAGACACCGCGCTCAACGCCTAGAGATAACGAGTTAGTTTCACTGAGCGTAGAGAGGTCAAATTCGCTCCAGTCGTACAGATCGGAAATCGGAATATCTAGATCTTCGGATTGTCTTGGTGATCGCTTGATCTCTACAGTGTGGAGCATATCGTAGATGTCAACATACTCTATAAGTACTCTATTGACGTTTCCTTTGCTCAGCGCCGCGCCATCTTTACTTAAAACTGCATGCAGTAATTTTAGAAAAGTGGTTTTTCCGCAACCATTCCCACCATAGATTATAGATGTTTGAAGGCCTGATAAATTTACAACTGCCTTTCGATTATCCGATTGAAAACCTTCAAATACAATTTTTCTTAATACTAATCTCATAGCCATCCCTAGCGCTCCCCAATTTTTTCGTCACGAAAAAAGCACTGGGAGCCTGCGTGCGTCTTAATTCGTGTAAAACCACTTTTATTTAAGTCAAAGTGGACTGAGGGTATTTCTCTATAAATCCATATACCCAGTTTCACTGGCCAATGCAAGCACGATATGAGGGAATGAATACCCTGATAACAGCTGCAGATCACATCGGAGCAAAGTTCAGCAGGCGTTTTTGAGCGCAGTGACTGGCAGGCACTAGCTTCAGTTTAGATACGTATGCGACTACTCCGCTCTAGATTTCGACTCACGTCAATATGTCAAGCTAGTGCGTGCCAGTTACCGCTATTTTCTTCGATCCGTACCCGCGGACTAGGCTAATTCCATCCGCGGCGGGCTGCGAGATGGACCTCCTTTCAAAGTCGGGAAAATCCCCCATCTGTCCCAGATAGCTATTTTTTTAGACACTAGAAACCACAAACCCCCGGTTTTCTCTAGGAAAACCAGGGGTTTGTGTTTACTTAATGTGGCGGTGAAGGAGAGATTCGAACTCTCGATACAATTTCTTGTATACACACTTTCCAGGCGTGCTCCTTAAGCCACTCGGACACTTCACCGTATCTCGTCAAACTGATTCAGTCTGTCGAGGCGCGCTAATGTAGTCGAAAGCTTTTCCGATGGCAAAGGTTTTTTTCAGAATTTTCATGCGCTTAGGCGTTATGCCGTTCCAGACCTATCCGGCGCCATGCACACCACGGCGATTCTGCCATTCTCGGGCACTCGCGGCGCTTGTCTATAGTAGCTGCTGCGCCTTGCCGAAGGCCGCCTGCGGGCGGGCATGGGGGAAAAGTCTGACTGGGTAGTCAGTCACGGCGCTTTACCGGGGCGGGCGCGGTGGGTAACGTCTGCCGTCTGTCCTTCTATTACAAGCATTACAAGGAATCGCGTCATGA
>Ga0302155_10003427_pt1 | contig 10270 bp, 8 predicted proteins | sample I_Bog_N3_1_FD_193508 | JGI IMG/M metagenome (GOLD analysis project Ga0302155, IMG submission 193508) | Peat permafrost microbial communities from Stordalen Mire near Abisko, Sweden - I_Bog_N3_1 | ecosystem: Environmental > Terrestrial > Soil > Wetlands > Peat | place: Sweden: Abisko, Stordalen...
CCACGAAACCTGATGCTCTCGTCGGCATCCACCCACTCCATCGATTGCGATGGCGGATTGGACCCCAGGTGAACACTGGCCTGCGAGACGACATCCTTTCCCGGATGCCCTCTTTCCAGAGGGTGGCCGGGATCAGATTGGAATGGTGGCCGCCATCAGGTTGGAACGGTGGCCGCGATCAGGTTGGAATGGTGGCCGCGATCAAATTGGAATACCTGGCCGCCTTGCGTTGGAATCCGCAGCCAGGACCTTCAACGTCCATCCGGCGACGATCTACCGCGTCATCAAGGGATAGGGGCCTTATGCTACTTCTCTGTTCCACTCAGCCGCACAGGCCTGATCCCAGAGACAAGGCGGTTTGTCCTGTGTAGGTTAGAGCCTACTTTCCAGACAACTGCATCGCTGCGATTCGCTCAGACCGGGCGGGACGGGCACTAGAGGGCCGCATGAAGAGCTTGCTTGAACAGCTTCCGGGGATCGTCGCAGAAGGCAAGCGCGAGGCCGAGCGGGTGATGGAACGTGCCGAGAGCAACTTCCGCCTCGGGCTACAAACCCGCGAGTTAGTCATCCCATCCAAAGACACCGATTGGCGCGATCTGCTTCGACAGCCAGGAAACAGCAAGCTCGCTACGAGCGAAAACGCAGTAAATCGCCTAATATATGGCGATAATATGCTCGCAATGGCCGCGCTACTTTCCGGCGACAGCCACACTTCTTCAATGAGAGAGAAATTTTCTCTCATATATATAGATCCGCCATTTGACAGTAAAGCTGATTATAGAACGCGCGTGTCACTACCTGGAGAGCGACTTGAAACCCGACCGAACACAATAGAACAATTCGCTTATTCCGACACGTGGTCGGGTGGCACTGCAAGTTATATGGCGATGATTGTACCACGGCTTTATTTGATGAAAGAATTGCTTTCCACGTTTGGGTCGTTATTTGTGCATTTGGACTATCACGTGTGTCACTATGTGAAAGTCGCTCTAGATTATATTTTTGGCGCTGAGAACTTCCGAAATGAAATAATATGGAAAAGGCAGACCGCTCATAGTGATCCAAAACGTTTCGGACCAATTCATGAAGTGATCTATTATTACAGCAAGTCCAACGAGGCCACCTTTAATCCGCAGTGGATTCCTTACGATCAAACTTATATCGATTCGCACTATTCGTTGCGAGACGCTGATGGGCGACGCTACCAGCTTGGTGATTTGACCGCCAGGGGTCCTCGTAAGGGCCTGCAATATACCTTTCGCGGTATCGATCCGCCTCCTGGAAGAGTTTGGACAATGCTACCAGATAAAATGGAGGAACTCTATGCCTCCGGTCGAGTTGTGTTCACTTCTGGTGGCACTCCACGTCGCAAAAGATATTTGGACGAGATGCCAGGAGTATTACTCCAAGACATTTGGACTGATATATATGCTGTGAACTCGCAGGCAGGTGAAGCAACCGAATATGCTACTCAAAAACCCGAAAGTTTGCTGGAGCGCATTATACGCTCTGCGTCTGACGAAGGCGATTTCGTGGGTGACTTCTTCGTTGGGTCAGGCACAACCGCCGCAGTTGCGGAACGCCTTGGCAGAAAGGTGAATGCTCAAAAACCGATGGCAGGGCTGGTCGGGAGGAAAAAGCGGAATGTTGACATTGGGGGGTTCCCTTCGTTGCGCTTTTCGGATTCTCTGGGGACATGGCAACCGCGCCGCGCATTCCCGATCTGGCCGCCTGTTCCGCAGATGAGTTGCGGACGCTGGTGATTCGGCTTTTGGAGGCGAATGCCAAGCTTGAAGCGGCGGTGGCGGCACAGGCCGAGGAGATCGCCCGGCTCAAGAATCTGAAGGGTCGGCCGCAGATCAAGCCGAGTGGGATGGAGAAGGGCACTGATCCAGGAGCAGGAGCCGCACCCGGTGAAGGCACGACCAAGAAGCAGCGCCGCCGCCGACAGCGCAAGCTGGGCCAGCCCAAAAGCGCACGCCTGATCGTCGATGACGATCATGTGGTGCCGTTCACGCCCGAACCAGGCTGGCGGTTCAAGGGGTACAAGCTGTACACGGTTCAGGACCTGGTCATCGAAGTCCGGGTGACACGTTACTGGCGACCGTTCTACCTGACTCCGGAGGGGAAGGTCGTCGTGGCGCCGCTGCCTGAGGAGGTCAACGGGCACTTCGGGGCCAATCTGCTGCGCTACCTGTTGAGCCAGCACTATCAGTGCCGGGTGACGATGCCGCTTCTGAGACAGCAACTGGGCGATTTCGGCATGCTGATCTCAGCCGGGCAGATTTCCAACCTGCTGACCAAAGGCCACGACGACTTCCACGCGGAAAAGGCGGCGGTCAAGCGAGCCGGCCTGGAGACGGCGCGGTGGATTTCGGTCGACGACACCACCGCTCGCCACCTCGGCTGCAACGGCATCATCACCCAGATCGGTGACGACCGCTTCACCAGTTTCGATACCGTCGAGCACAAAAATCGTTTGATGTTCCTGATGACCCTGCGCGGCGAGTTCAAGGATTACGTCATCAACGACGCCGCTCTGGTCTACCTGCACGAGCAGGATGCGTCTGCGGCCCTGATCGACCTCGTGATGGCCCACGAAGGCAAGGCCTTTGCCGACGAGGATGCCTGGACCGACCACCTGATCGCGACTGGCATCACCGCGCCCAAAGCGGTGCGCCTGGCCAGCGAGGCCGCGGTCGCCGGTAGTCTCGACCATCACGGTCTGGTCAAGGATGCCGTGATCGTCAGCGACGGCGCCGGCCAGTTCAACGTTTTCCTGCACGCGCTGTGCTGGATTCACGCCGAACGCCTGATCAACCGCCTGATCACGGTCACCGATGCGCAACGCGCCGCCGTTGGCCTGGTGCGCCTGCTGATCTGGTGGCTCTATCGTGACCTCAAGCTTTATCGAAGCAGCCCATCGGCCCAGGCCAAGGCATCGCTCCGAGCCCGGTTCGATCGCGTCTTCGGCCGCACCACCGGCTTTGCCGATCTCGACGATGCGCTGACCCGGCTCAAAGAACGGAAAGCCGAGTTGCTGGTCGTGCTCGATCGGCCGGAGGTTCCGCTCAACACCAACGGCTCCGAACAGGAGATCCGCGATCCGGTCACCATACGAAAAATCAGCGGCGGCACGCGTAGCGAGGACGGCCGCCAATGCCGGGACACCTTTCTCTCGCTGAAAAAGACCTGCCAGAAGAACGCCATCTCGTTCTGGACTTACCTCGGCGATCGCCTCGGCATCGCCGCCAATACCGTCGCCCGTCTCCCCGACATCATCCGCCGCCGAGCCGTCCCCGCCGCAGCCTGATTGCCAGCGGTTTTTGAGCATTCACGCAGAAAGTGGGTCGCGTCTGATCTCGGCAAACCAGCCTGCATGATCACACGCAAACGGCTGATCGATCAAAACGCCAAGCCGTTCCTCTATCAGCACATCGGTGACTATCAGGTCGAGCAAATGCGTTCGACAATGGGAAGCCGCTTCCGTATCGGTGATCTCGCCGAAATTGTGCTGGGCCTCTACGGCGCTCTCCCATTGCCGATCGAGGAAAATCCGAACAAGAACATGGGGCGTGTGCAAGGCAGCAAGACTCTCATATTGGCTGATAGCCCCAACAAAATGACGGGCCTCGCCACTCTGCGCCGTGCGATTGAAATCCGCGACAATCTCATGGGTGGTTGGGACAAAGTTGTCGTCCTGGGATGGAACTTCGCCCCCACGATCGGGCACGACATCGAAGCCCTCGGCCAGGGCGACAGGTTAGAAGTGCTGGTGATCCCCCCTGATCTCCTCGACCGCCTGAAAAAAAAGGGCCACAAGCTCAAAGCCGATGAAGTCCGGTTCTCATCGTTGCAATACCTAAAGCTCGGGGCGGTCGAGCGAAAGCGCGAGGATAAGAGCGAGGCGCTCACCGTCTCGATCGCCAACTATGTGCTGCTGTCGCCTGAGGCCCTCAATCTCGATGAGGCCAACCGCGAGAAACTGCAAAAGGTTATCAATGCCGATCCGCTCGCCCTCATCGAATATTGGAGCGTCGATCCAGACTATGACGGCGATGTATTCCGGTCAGTCTGGCAGGACTACCGCGAGAATACGGAGAACGATGCCGATCGCTATCGCGTCGTCACCACGGCACGACTCACGGGGCTTCCAAAAAAGGACGGCACGCGGCGAATCTGTGTGCGCGTCGTCGATGTGTTCGGCTTTGAGGCCGAAGCGATTGCCGAGGTGCCGTGATGCCGAGCATCAACGATCTCTCTCTCGCCCAAGGATTGACCGCCAAGGTCAGCGAGGTCAGCGCGGGCCTCGATGACGGCACAGCGCCTATCCTCGATCAGGTCTCGGAAGTGACCGCCGAACTGCTCAAATGGTGGTTTCAGACGGAGTTCCGGGAGGCACGAGCCTTCAATTTTCATCCTGGGCAACGCCAGGCGCTGCTGAACGTCATCTATGCCCATGAAGTGCTGGGCATCTCGACGTTGCAGGACCTCTACCAGGCTGCCGCTCCTGCTGTGATGCTCGGGAGCGCGCGGGACGCGGAAATTATCCGGGCACCCAAGAACGCCTATCCGAAATACTGCCTCAAGATGGCAACAGGCACTGGCAAGACCTGGGTGCTACAGGCCCTCATGGTTTGGCAGGTTCTCAATGCCAACCGTGCGCCGGATAGCCCACGCTACACGAAGAACTTTCTCATCGTTGCACCCGGCCTCATCGTCTATGATCGGCTGCTCGATGCGTTCATGGGCAAGGAGCGGGATGGCAAGCGCGATTTCTCGATCTCTGACCTGGCAGTGTTTCAGGAGCTATTCATCCCTGACGCCTACAGGGATGAGGTCTTTCGCTTCGTCCAGGGCGCAGTCTGCCAGAAGGAAGATATTGGCCGAAAAGTTACGGCAGGCGGCATCATCGCCATTTCCAACTGGCATGTACTGTCGGAGGAAGGCGAGCCGGACGACGACGGCGATATTGATGCGCCCGGCGACTCCACTGACCCGAAGACCATCGTGCAAAGCATCCTTCCACTGACGCCGGGCACCAGTCAGGGCAATGACCTGAACGTGCTGAACCGGCGCTTTGAACGCGGCGGCATCCTTGCCTACCTCAAGGATCTGCACTCGCTCCTCGTGTTCAACGACGAAGCCCACCACATCCACGATTTCAAGCGGGAGGGGGAGGTGACGGAGGTTGAGTGGCAAAAGAGCCTCAACCTGATCGCCGAACCGAAAGGAGGCCGTTTCGTCCAAGTTGACTTCTCCGCAACCCCCTACAATGAGATTGGGACCGGCCGGAATGCCAGGAAGTCCTATTTCCCGCATATCGTGGTGGATTTCGATCTCAAGACCGCCATGCGCGCCGGGCTGGTGAAGTCTCTCGTCCTCGACAAACGCTCCGAGATTGGAGCGCTGAGCCATGAAGAGTTGGACTACAAGGCCGATCGCGATGAGAACGGCAATCCGATGCTCTCCGAAGGGCAACGGATCATGCTGCGCGCCGGACTGACCAAGCTTCGCAAGCTGGAAGCCGAATTCGAGACCCTCGATCCCGAGAAGCATCCGAAAATGCTGGTGGTGTGCGAGGATACGACCGTCACGCCGCTCATAGATGAGTTCATGCGGCTTGAAGGGCTGGCGGATGATGACGTGCTTCGCGTCGATTCCAACCGCAAAGGCGAGTTGAAAGCCGAAGAATGGAAGGTTCTGCGGGAACGGCTATTTGACGTGGATCGGCACAAGGTCCCGCGTGTCATCGTCAGCGTGCTCATGCTGCGCGAGGGTTTCGACGTAAACAACATCTGCGTCATCGTGCCGCTTCGCGCCTCTGCTGCGGGGATTCTGCTTGAACAAACGATCGGGCGGGGCCTTCGTCTAATGTGGCGCGGCAACGAATACGACGACATCAAACGCGAAAATCGCCAACTAATCCGCGCCGGGCAGACGCCGGGCAACATGATCGACATCTTGTCGATCGTTGAGCACCCGGCTTTCCAGAGCTTCTATGATGAGCTGATCCAGGAAGGCTTGGCGGCCGAGGCTGATGATGAGGACGATAAGAACTCGTCCACTGGGGACCTGGTATCGGTCGGCCTGCGGCCTGGGTTTGAGGCATACGATTTCGCCATCCCCTTCATTCTGCGCGAAGAGATTGAAGAGCTTGAAGACACCAAGATCGACCCCTCCAAGCTGGAAGCCTTCGGTGTGTTTTCCTTCGATCAGCTAAAGAAGCAGATCGGCCAGGGCGAGAAGTTCCACTCGGAAGATGTCCAGGCGCGGACCCGCTTCGGTGACTACCGAGTGCAAGGCGGCGTCATGACCGCGACGGGCTACAATGATTATCTGGCCCGGATCACGCGCCGCATCACGGAAGCGGTGACGCTCACGGACACAACCGCAAGCTCCAAGGCGTTCGCGAACGCTACCAAGTTCCCCTATATCCAGATCAACCGGGCCGAGTTGGCGGAGGGGATAGATACCTTCATCCGCAACCATCTGTTCGCCACGCCGCTTGATCCGCTCGCTGATGAAAACTGGCGTGTGCTGCTGATCGATCCCGTAACCGAGCACATCATCAAAGTGTGGGCACGGTCGATCCTGGAAGCTGAAGACACCGTGGTCGTCGCCGATGCCGAAGTGACGCATCGGCGGCTGTCGGAAGTTCCGAAGCTCGCCATGCGCGAAAGCTCCTCTCTGGCTGTCGAGAAGGCGATCTATCTCCGGCTACCCTATCCGTCTCGAAACGGCGGGCTGGAACAAGCCTTCATGGAGACGTGCGAACGGGACGCGAGCGTCGATGCCTTCTGCAAGATCAACGAACAGAAGCACACCTTCGCCCGGCTCCGCTACATCAAGGAAGATGGCCTTCCAGCGTTCTACTCGCCGGATTTCTTCGTGCGGGCCGGGGGCAACGTCTACCTGGTGGAGACCAAGGCCCAGGGTCAACTAACCAGCCCGAACGTCATCCGAAAGCGGAAGGCCGCCGTTGCCTGGTGTGACCGTATCAACGGCCTTGCCGCGGAGCATCGCGATGGGTCCCAGTGGCACTACGTCCTACTCGGCGAAGATGTGTTCTACGGCTGGCGGGACAAGGGCGGTTCCGTAGGCGACCTACTGTCCTATGCCAAGCTCCGGCCTGTCCAGGATCAGAGTCAGGCAAAGTTCGCATTTTGAGGACCACCCCACCCGGTCAAAACCGAATATTTGTTCCAAGATGATGGGGATTTGGGTAGGAACGGCGCACGGTGATGCGCCTGTCTCGTTGACGAGGCATGCCTTTTCATGATGTCGCGGAACGCGCTTTATGGAAAGTCGGCGACCAGCTACTTAGGTTCCCCCGGGTTGGATTGGCCTAATTCCACCTTAAGTTCATCATTCAATTTCTCGATTTTTGCTCCCAAGCCATGCAGTTCATTTTGCCAATCAAGTGGCACAACCTCGTGTTCAAAGACAAGAAAGTCAGAAAACACGTCAAGTATCATAACAAATGTAAATAAGAGCGCGAGGCAATGTATTTTTCGTTCAATCTGGTTCTTCGCAAACTGAAAATACTCAACGGTCATCATAGGGTCGCTTTGGTCGGATGGCCGCGAAAAATCGATTCTGTGGACGAAACTCCCTATATCGGCGTGGCTCGCAAACGCGCTGCATTTGTCATGTAACTTCAAGAGTTCACCGACATGGTGATGCGGCAGAGGCTTTTTGTCCCGCACAAAATTTCGCAAGTGCCGGTTCAGCTTGTCGAATGGCCGCTCGCGCTTGGCGTAGGCCACCTGCAAAGAGCGGTCTTTTATAATCATCGCTCCGATAAGCGCTGCATCGATCGCGGCCCGCGCAGATGCGAACGCTTCCGAAAGGTGACAGCGTATCAAGCAAGATGTCGAGAAAAGAAGATGGTAGTGAATGAAAGTAATAAGCTGAAAGATAACCGCTTCGTTTTCTGTAACATTAACATTTGACATGGCCGGGCGATACAGGCCATGCACATGCGAAAACAAGCCAAATTCATCTCTATTATTGGCTATAGAAACCAAAAAATTCTCATTCTCTATACTAATAAAACGAAAAAGATCTAGAGGCTCCCGAACATTGATCATGGGCGCAACCTCGAAATCGTGCTGTGGCTGACATTATACGATCTGGCGATCTCCCGCATAGGCTCGCCCGCATCGCGACGGCGTAGCGCCTCCTTGATCTGGTGCGGGGTCATCTTCGGCGGGCGGCCCATCTTCACGCCGTTCGCAATGGCGCGCTTGCGGCCTTCGCCGGTGCGGGCGCGGATAAGCTCCCTCTCGAACTCAGCCAGCCCACCGAGCACGGTCAGCATCAGGCGTCCGTGCGCCGTCGTGGTGTCGGCCCAGGTGTCGCCGAGGGATCGGAACCCGGCACCCTTGGCGGCGATGCTGGCGAGGGTGTTCAACAGGTCGCGGGTCGAGCGGGCCAGGCGGTCGAGCCGCGTCACCATCAACACGTCGTCGGCGTCGAGCTGGTCGAGCGCACGGCGAAGCTGGGCGCGGTCGGTCTTGGCTCCGCTTGCCACCTCGCGGAACACCTGGCGCGCGCCAGCCGCGCGAAGCTGGCGCACCTGGGCGTCAACGCTCTGGCCGTCCGTCGAGACTCGTGGCCCGCGTCCTTGATTTTGAGTTGGATTCGTGAGTCCATCGGCCGGTACCCCATGGCGGAGGTGATTCGTGGCGGCGGCGGTGATCAGCGTGAAGAAGTACGTGGTGAATCTGACCGAGGACGAACGGGAGCAGTTGCAGGACCTGATCCGCACCGGCAAGCGCTCGGCGCAGCAATTGATGAAGGCGCGGATTTTGTTGAAAGCGGACGTGTCCGCTGCCGGCGAAGGGTGGAGTGACAGCGAGATCGTCAGGGCGCTCGATACCAGCCTCGCCACGGTTTGCCGAACGCGCCAGCAATTGGTCGAAGAGGGGCTCGAGGCCGTGCTGACCCGAAAGCAACGGGCAACATCGGCCAGGCCGCGCATTTTCGACGGCGAGAAAGAGGCCAAACTGATCGCCCTTGCCTGTTCGGCGCCGCCGTCGGGGCGCGCAAGATGGACATTGCGGCTGCTCGAAGACAAGGTCGTGGAGTTGAACATCGTTGACCAGGCCAGCGACAACACGATTGGCCGGACGCTAAAAAAAACATTCTCAAACCCCACCTCCGGGAACAATGGGTCATCCCGCCGGAGGCCAACAGTGCCTTCGTAGCCGCCATGGAAGACGTGCTGGAGGTTTATACGCGCCCACATGATCCGGAGTGTCCCGTGGTCTGCCTGGACGAATCCTCCAAGCAATTGACTGCCGAAACACGCGTGCCCATCCCGGCGAAGCCGGGACGCCCCAAGCGGGTTGACTACGAGTATGAACGCAACGGAACGGCAAACCTGTTCATGATGTTCGCACCGTTGGAAGGCTGGCGGAATGTGAAAGTCACCGACCGGCACACCGCCATTGACTATGCCCATGCTCTGAAGGACATCTCCGACACGCACTTTCCGACTGCCAAGAAGATCGTCCTCGTGCAGGACAATCTCAACACCCACAAGCCAGCGTCACTCTACGAGGCATTTCCCCCGGACGAAGCCCGCCGCCTGGTTGAGCGGTTCGAGTGGCATTATACGCCCAAGCACGGCAGTTGGCTGGATATGGCGGAATCCGAATTGGGCGTTCTATCGTCTCAATGCCTGGATCGTCGGATTCCGGACAAGCAAACTCTGACCAAGGAAGTCGCCGCTTGGCAGGCGGACCGCAACAAGCGTCACACAAAGGCAGATTGGCAATTCACCACCGCCGATGCCCGCATCAAGCTCAAGCGGCTTTACCCCTCATTTTGAGCGACTCGGGCCACTAGCCTTGTTTTTTGCGCCTATATCCGCCATTCTTGCGTCTAAATTCTAGGCGCAGGAAAGGCCGCTTTGGCGAATCATATCCCCGAGGAAGCACTCGCGGCTATCGAAGATGCTGTCCGCCGTCACGCCAACGGCGTGTCGGCGCCGGAAATTATGCGCGCCCTGGCAACGCCCGTCCCACAGCGTACTCTCCAATATCGCCTCAAGCATCTGGTCACCAGAAATCGCCTCATCATGGATGGCGAAGGGCGCTGGGCGAGATATCGGGCGCCCAATGCGGCCATCAGCGGAACGGCCCAGGAAGATGCTCATGGACCTGTCATTCCGCTCTCTGAAGCTGGAACATCGGTCCGTGATTACGTCCGGCAAGCGCCGGAAGCCCGGAAGCCCGTCGGTTACGCCCGCGACTTCCTCGAC
>Ga0302155_10003435_pt1 | contig 10261 bp, 8 predicted proteins | sample I_Bog_N3_1_FD_193508 | JGI IMG/M metagenome (GOLD analysis project Ga0302155, IMG submission 193508) | Peat permafrost microbial communities from Stordalen Mire near Abisko, Sweden - I_Bog_N3_1 | ecosystem: Environmental > Terrestrial > Soil > Wetlands > Peat | place: Sweden: Abisko, Stordalen...
CACGTAGCCGGTTCCGCGCATATAGCGGGAGGCGAACGTCGCGCTGATCCAGCGCTTCACTTGGTAGGGTTCGCTGCCCCGGGCCTTCATGCTCTCCAGGGAGAGCACCGTCGCCGACCAGACGTGGAGCCCCACGCAGGAGAGCAGGAAAAGCCGGACCAGCCAAAGGACGGGCCCCAGGGACTGTAGGAAATGCGCATAGCCGTTGATCCTGTCGGGGGCCTCGAAGACCTGGAGGTTGCCGACCAGGTGCCCGGCCACGAAGCCGATCAGGACCACGCCGGTTACGGCCATGATCAGTTTCCTGCCTATGGTGCTGCGGAAGAGGTGTCGGGCTAGGTCCATAGTGCGAAATCGCGGGCTTCAGTCCACAGGGTCTTACGCCGCGAGTAAAGATCGACCGTCAGAGCAATAGCTATAACACAAGCCACCCTAATTTTTCCCATAAGTTACGGGGCCTTGGCGAGCGGCTTTAGGAGCGCGAACTTGCCGCTTGCCGCTGGAGCAATCGATTTGCGGCGGAACGCATTGACCCGCACGCCGGCGCCCAGGAGCTTGGCTATGCCAGCCTCAACCGCCCCATGGTCGGCCGTCTTGTCCGCAACGTAGAGGAAATCCCACCTGTTGTCGCCCGTCTGGCTGAGCGAGTAGTGCCAGCAGGCGAAGCCCTCGGGAAGGGCGTTGTCGACGTCGGATGCCGACACGAGCGAACTGTCCGGCCGGAAGTGGAGGTCGCGCTCGCGCCCCAGGATCCTGAAGCCGCCTGGCAGCGCCATGACGATGTCGCCCGTATGGTAGCGCAGGAGCGGCATGGCCTCCCTGCCGCGAGTCGTGACATGGATCTGGTGGACGCCCGGGACATCCGCGTGCCACGGCACGAGCTCAATAAACGCATTGTCGTCAATGACCCTGGAGTTGTCCTTGAACGCCTCGCCGACGAAAAGGTAGCCTGCCTCCGTCGAGCCGTAGAGGTCGACCTGCGGGGCCGGGAACACCTCCGCAATGCGGCGCCCGTGCTGCGCGCTGGCCTTCCCGTAGGTGAGGATCACCGCCCTGACGGTCGGCACCGTGACCCTGCGCCGCGCCACGGCACGCGCCAGGAGGGAGAGGTAAACCGGTTCGCCCTCGAGGATCTCGGGCTGCGTCGCCTGGAGCTCCACGACAATCCTGTCCCATTCTGCCTCCGAGAAGGCGAACGGGTCGCTTGAGAGGTTAAGGTAGACGGTTCCGTCAAAGTAGCGGTGGGGAAAGGGGTGGTCCTCATATGGGCAAAGGTTGCTCGAGCACCCGACCGGGGCCAGGACGCACTTGCGGTGGGGCCTGTCCGCGAACTCGCGCAGGATGGGCGAGGCGCGGTAGGCCCGGAGCGTCTGGGCGGCCCACCACCCGTCCTCCATGATGACCGTCATCGGAGTCGAGGTCGTCCCCGAGGTGTTCTCGTACTCGAAGCTGCGGTCGGCGAGCCCCCGCTCAATCACCGAGTAGTCCTGGAAGAAGGACTGGTGGCCCGACTCGACGATCTCGCGCTTCGAAAGCGCGGGAATCTCACGGTAGCAGGACCAGCGCAGCGGCTGCTCGTGGAGCGGGAATCGGCGGCCGTAGATGGGGCTGCGCGAGTAGATCCTGCGGATCTCCCTCTCGAGGGACTCGGGCAGCGCCCCCGCCGCGCCCGGCGCACCGAGCACGTCGGGGCTGTTGGCAAATTGCGGGGCGGTCATGGCGTCGGGTATCTTGGCCTCCGGTGTCAGGGAAGGAGGTGACGCCTAGCTAATCCCAGCCGTGTTTTAAGTCAAACGCCCCAGGTTCCCTCAAAGAGCATGAGGGCCGCCACCGAGAGGCTGTGGGTGATCCTGCCTGACCGGGCCCAGGAGAGGACCTCGGCCACGGGGGCCGTCGACACCTGGATCTCCTCGTCGGCGTCCCAGTGGATCGGGCCCGTGGGCACCGCGCCGTCAACCAGCACGAAGTGGCACTTGTTGTCCTGGATCGCCGGGTTGGCATGCACGCTCCCCAACAGGCTCACCTTGCCCCCGCCATAGCCCGTCTCCTCCATCAATTCGCGGACGCCCGCTGCAACCGGGTCCTCGTCTTTCTCGATCACCCCGCCGGGAATTTCGAGCGAGAGTTCGTTCGATCCGAAGCGGAACTGCCTGACCAGGACCAGCCTGTCGTCGGGAGTCCGGGCGACCACGTTCACCCAATCAGGTGCGTGCGCCACGATAAACTCGCGTTCCGTACCCCTCTTGGGATGACGGAACAGGACGCTCTTCAGGTCAAAAACACGCGTCGAGACGAGCACCCGCTCTGCCTCGCGCACCCACCGGGAAGGCTCCCCGATGATCACTTCTTCTCGGGCAGCTTGATCTTCTCGCCGACCTTCAGGTGGGTCCAGCTGACGCCGGGGTTGACCGACGTGAGGTCAGCCAGGCTGCAGCCGTTGGCACGGGCGATCTTCGCGCCGGTGTCGCCACCCTTGACAATGTATTCGCCGGGGCCTGCGACGGCGGCCTCTCCCTTGGGCCCCTTGGCCGCCTTGGCGACGTGGGCCTCCTCGATGTGCTTGAGCTTCTCGTCGAGCGTCGCCAACTCGGTTCCGAGCTGGTTCACCGCGGCCTGAGTCGAATTCTGGAGGGTGGTGATGTCCCGGGCCGCCTTGTCGCTGGCCGCCGAAGCGGACGCAACCTGGGAGGCGATGTCGTCGATTTTCGCGACTTTATCAGCCTGCGCGGCTAGGGTGCGGTTCACCTTCGAGAGGCTGATTGCCGCGTAGCCGCCGATGATGAGCGCAACGGCACCAATGATGACGCCGCCCATTGGGAGCAGGCTGTTGTTTTCGCGAGAAATGGTATCCATGGATAGTAAGTTAAGGGGATTTAGGAGAGACGGAATTACCCGGGTAAGCAAGCAGATTGCGCACCAGGGGACATCGCGTCTTGACACTCCCCGCAAAGGGGCGTGCGGTGACCCTTCGTCTCGGGGTGTAGCTTAGCCTGGTAGAGCGCCTGGTTTGGGACCAGGAGGTCGCAGGTTCGAATCCTGTCGCCCCGACCATTTTAGAAAGGGGCGCCGCTATGCCGCCCCCATGCAGGATCCCTGCATTCGCCACCTATTGGCGCCGTCCCGGCAGGCCCCTACGAAGAGTGGCCCGACCGCGCGCTCCATCGTACCCCCCCCAGGCCCCCGGGCCCATCCCGTTAGACGGGACAACACCCCGCATTAGTCCGGACACTTCCTTTGCGGGGAGCACCCCGCCCCACCCTGTGCCGGCGAATGCGCCCCAAGGGAGTCCATGCTTGACCCTCCGTGGGGCGTGGGGCGTGCTCTTTGACCAGAGTGCCCAGCGCCCCAGAAAACGCCGCCCTTCCACCCGAGGCACCCCGGTCGTCCGTGTTCATAAGCTACGCCTCGGAGAACCGCGAGGCAGCGCGCTTGTTGCGCGACGCACTGGCGGCGTCCGGGCTCGATGTCTGGTATGACGAGAACGAGCTCCTCGGCGGCGACGCCTGGGACCAGAAAATCCGACGCCAGATCCGCGAATGCACCTATTTCATGCCGGTCATCTCGGCTCAGACGGAATCCCGGCGGGAGGGTTATTTTCGGCGCGAGTGGCGCCTGGCCGTGGACCGCAGCCACGACATGGCCGACGATGCCATGTTCCTGATCCCGGTCGTCATCGATGCGACGTCCGAGGCCGGTGCCCGCGTTCCCGAGAAGTTCGCGACGGTGCAATGGCTCCGGTGCCCCGGCGGGACCCGGACGCCCGCGCTGGCGGCGCTCGCCCTGCGTCTCACCTCGGGCGTCAGCTCGGCCCTTCCGGCGGCCGCCCCTCCCTCAATCGCACAGGCCCGCAGGTCGCCTGTGCCCCCGGCCGATCCTCCTCCCAGGCACCCCGGGCCCCCGCCGATGCCCCCCTTCCCGCAGCGCTCCCGCGAGCGGCACGACGGGTTAAGATACGTGGCAGAGGTCGCGTGGTGGCTCCTCTCGACGGCATGGATTGTCTTCATTCGGATGCCGAAGTGGGTCCGCGTGCTGGTCACCCTCTGGCTCCTTTTCGGGGTCCTCTTCAAGTCGTGCAGCAGCGACTCCGACTCGCCGGGCCGGGCCTCCAGGCCCTCGGCCCTTAAGGCCTCCGGCAAAGCCGAGGCCGACAAGGCCGCCGAGGACGAGTCGCTCAAGGCCGCTGCAAGCAAGCTGGAAAAACTCGCCGCTGACCCTTCCTCCGGAAACCTGAAGTCGGGGTTTGCGAAGGCAGGCGCCGAGATCGCACGCGCGGCCTGGAGCGGCCAATTGGAGCTGGTCCCCTTCGAGGCCGAGCCGTCCGACCCCGCCTCAAGGAAGCTCGTCGACGAGGTCTTCAGCCGCGTCTTCAGCCGGCTCTCGCAGGCGCACCCGGCGCAGGTGAAGGTCCAGGCCGCGGGGCCAGCCGGGACGGATGGCGCCTTACTGGCCGCGGCCGCTGCCAAGGCAGGGGACACCTTCCTCGTCCTTGGCCGCGGCACGGGCACCGAGATCGAGGTGCGCCTCATAAAGGCCCAGGGCGGGCAGGTGCTTTGGACGGGGCACTACCCCACGGGAGCGGCACCCGACCTCGCCGAGCAAGTCTACCAGGGCCTTGCGGCCGCCTTGGGCGGCAAGCCGGCCTCGCCCTAGGGGCGTTCACGACGCCCGGGCCGCCCCATAAAAAAAGGGGGGCTCACCCCCTCGCACTTTTCTTGCGTATGCCGGCAAAGGCACCCTTCATAGCCGCTCACTCTCTCTAACCCGAGTACCCACAAATCCTCCACAACCTCACCTCCAGCGTATCATGATCGATTTCAGCAAAAAGATACTTTTCGTCGGCTACGGCGCAGTCGCCGAATGCACCCTCCCCATCCTCTTTAAGCACATCAAGGTGGCGCCGAAGAACGTCACCGTGATCGATTTCGAGAGCAAGGAGGAGAAACTGCGGCAGTGGACGTCCAAGGGCGTGCGCTACATCCGCGACAAGGTGACGGAGGAGAACATGCACACGCTCCTCGCCAAGCACCTCTCCGCCGGCGACGTCCTGATCGACCTGGCCTGGAACATCGACGCCTGCGAGATCCTCCAATGGTGCCATGACAACGGGGTCCTCTACGTCAACACCTCCGTGGAGGTCTGGGACCCGTACGCCGGCGGCAAGAAGCACCCGACCGAGCGCACCCTTTACTGGCGCCACATGAAGGTGCGCAAAATGTACGGGAAGTGGAAGGAGAAGGGGGCGACGGCCGTCGTTGAGCACGGCGCGAACCCTGGGCTCATCTCCCACTTCACGAAGCAGGGCCTGCTCGACATCGCGGCGGCCTCGCTCGACGAGAAGAAGGTCAAGGGTCGCAAGGCCGAAGTTCTAAGGGGACTGGTCACCGCCCAGAAATTCAACCACCTCGCAAAGGAGCTCGGCGTGAAGGTGATCCACTGCAGCGAACGCGACACGCAGATCACGGACGTTCCGAAGCAGATCGATGAATTCGTAAACACCTGGAGCATCGAGGGATTCCGCGAGGAGGGCACGACCACCTCCGAGCTCGGCTGGGGCACCCACGAGAAGACCCTTCCCGCGTATGGCTACCAGCACAAGGACGGGCCAAAGAACCAGATCTGCATCGCGCGCATGGGAATGAACACCTGGGTGCGTTCCTGGGTCCCAAACTACACGATCCAGGGCATGGTGGTCCGCCACGGCGAGGCCTTCACAATCTCAGACAAACTGACGGTCTGGGAGGGAAAGAAGGCCGTCTACCGGCCCACGGTTCACTACGCCTACTGCCCGTGCGACGAGGCCATCGTCTCCCTGAACGAGCTGCGCGGCTACAATTACGCGCTGCAGCCGAAGCTGCGGATCATGAACGACGAGATCACCAAGGGTGCCGACATCCTCGGGGCGCTCATCATGGGCCACTCCTACAACTCCTGGTGGGTCGGCTCCGACCTGAGCATCGAGGAGTCGCGCCGCCTTGTCCCGCACCAGAACGCGACGACCATGCAGGTGGCGATCTCCGTCGTGGCCGCCACGATGTGGATGATCGAGAACCCTGCCGAGGGCATCAAGGTCCCCGACGAGCTGCCGCACGAATACGTCCTGGGCGTATCCAAGCCCTACCTGGGCAAGTTCATCTCGACCCGGTCCGACTGGACCCCGCTGCGCGACTACAAAAATGCATTCAGCGGCTTCAACAAGCCCGACTTCGATGTTAAAGATCCGTGGCAGTTCAAGAACTTCCTCGTCAAGGACGGCGATTGAGCGTGGGCTAGAGCTGCCTTGAGAAAGGTGCCAGGACGCATTAGGCTGCCTGGCACCCTTTTTTTGACCCCAGAAGACCGACACAGGACACCCACAGAAACAGACACGAACCCATGATCACTAAGGCGCAGCTCCAGAAACTCGGCCGCGAGCACGGAACTCCCCTGTTCGTCGTTGACCACGAGGCCCTCCGCGGGAACTACCGGGAATTCAAGAGGTACCTGCCGCGTGTCCAGGCCTACTTCGCGGTCAAGGCGAACCCTCTCCCCGAGATCGTGCGCACCTTCTACAGGGAAGGGGCGAGCTTCGACGTGGCGTCGATGCCCGAGTTCAAGATCGTCTACGCCAACATCAAGTCGATGCCGTCGAAGAAGCGCCAGGACTGGATCTGGGAGAACATCATCTACGCGAACCCCAACAAGCCCGTCGAGACGCTCGAGGAGTTGAACCAGTACAAGCCCCTGGTGACCTTCGACAACGCCGAGGAGCTCTACAAGATCAAGGAGCATGCCCCGCAGGCGGGCGTCGCGCTGCGTATCAAGGTTGCAAATACAGGAGCCATGGTGGAGCTCTCCTCAAAGTTCGGGGCCGCCCCGGGAGAGGCGGTGGACCTGATCCTCTTGGCCGAGAAGCTGGGGCTCACCTGCGAGGGGCTGAGCTTCCACGTCGGCAGCCAGACGACCAACTTCGAGAACTACGTCCAGGCGCTCGCGCTCTGCTCGGGCATCTACAACGAGGCCCGCGAGCGCGGCTACACGAAGATGAACCTGATCGACATCGGCGGCGGCTTCCCCGCCCGCTATGACGAGACGGTCAAGCCCTTCCGCGAGCTGGCCGCCGTCATCAACAACGAGCTTGAGCGGCTCTTCCCGAAGAATATCCAGATCCTCGCCGAGCCCGGGCGCTTCCTGGTGGCCAACGCCGCCTACACGGTCTCCAAGGTGATCGGCAAGGCGGTCCGCGAGGGCAAGCCAAGCTACTACATCAACGACGGCGTGTACCATTCGTACTCCGGCGTCATCTTTGACCACTGCAAGTACCCGGTGCGCGCCTTCAAGAAGGGCCCGACCAAGATCAGCGCCGTCTACGGACCGACCTGCGACGCGCTCGACGTGGTCTCCATGGCCGAGAACCTCCCGGAGCTCGATAGGGACGACCTGGTCTACAGCGAGAACATCGGCGCCTACAGCCACGCGTCGTCGACCTACTTCAACGGGTTTCCCCCGGCGACGGTCGTGCACGTGAACATCAACCCGTGATGAACGCGGCGGCCCTGAAACCCCTGGCCGCCCTCGCCGTCCTTCTGGCGCTGTGCTCCGGGGCCGTGGCCCAGGACGGCCGCCGCACGCAGGAGATCGCCTTCCCCGAGCTGCCCGACCGGACCGTGGGCGACGCCGCCTTTGAGCTGGCCGCAAAAGCGTCCTCGGGCCTGCCCGTCTCGTTTGTAATCGTGGAGGGGTCGGCCGTCCTCGACGGCAAGAAGCTCAAGCTCGTCGACGTCCCGGGCCTTGTCTTGGTGCGCGCGACCCAGGCCGGCAACGCCGTGTTCCAGCCGGCGAAGCCCGTGTCGCGTGGCTTCAGCGTGAACCCGAAGCCCTCCCCTCCCTCCTTCGTGACCCAGCCCCAGTCCGCCCAGGTGGAGGTGGGGTCGATTGTCGCGCTTTCGGCCGGCGCATCGGGCGTTCCCCTTCCCTCCCTTCAGTGGCGCAAGGACGGGACGCCCTTGGCGGGCGCCACGGACCGGACTTTCACGATCCCCTCGGCGGCCATGACGGATACCGGCAGCTATGATGTGGTGGCGTCCAACCCCTCGGGCGCCCTGGCGAGCTCCCGGGTCAACCTCTCCGTGGTCAAGAGGCACCAGTTCATCACCTTCCAGGGGCCAACGAGCGTGGTCGCAGGCCAGTCCGTCTCCATCAACGCCATCGCCTCGTCGGGGCTGCCCGTGCGCCTCGATGTGATATCGGGGATGGCCGTGCTGAGGGGTACAACCCTGGTGGCCGGGGCCGGAACCGTGGTCGTCCAGGCAAACCAGCCGGGCGACGCTAACACCGAGGCGGCCCAGCCGGTCAGCCAGACCTTCACGGTCAGCGCCGACCCGTCGGGCCTGCGCCTCCAGTAAATCAGGGCTTCGCGGGAACCGCGACCGCCCCGGGGACGCCAACCAACTCGTTCACCGAACTGCGAAGCGCGAAGGCGCGCTCGGCAAAGGGGCTCGTGGCGTCGATCTGCATGACCTGCTCCGCGAACTTCTGCACGTCAGCATTGCGTCCGGCGGCGGCGGCAACACTGGCCAGATGGTAGCCGGCCTCGCACCGGATCTGCTTCAGGAGGGTCGTGTCATTGAGCAACTGGCGGAGACTGGCCTCGGCCTCAGAGCTTCTCCCGGAAAGGACAAGGGACATGGCAAGGCCCAGTTTGGCGCGCTGCTGCACGGGGCCCGGGGGAAGATCCGCAGCCGCAGCCGTGTAGACCGAAACGGCGTCCCCGAACTTCCCCGTGGCATAGGCGTTGTCGGCGACCACGACCTCGGCCGCGCCGGCCAGCGGGTGCCCAGGGTGGTTGGAGGCGAAGGAGCGGAACGAGTCCATCGTCACACACTGGGCGTACTCCGCCTGTATCCCAACTTCTTTCTGCGCATTGAGATAGTCCCATCCACCCTTGGCAAGGATGCCGAGCGCAACCACGCCGCAGGTGATGTAGATGAAGCTGCCGTAGCGCTCCCAGGCCTGCCTGAGCGTCTCCTCGTGGTTAGGCGCGGAGGGGGCTGGCTTTGTGTCTGTGGGCGTGGCGGGCGTCGTCATTGGCAATGGGTTTTTCCTGTGGGAAGGGACAACACAAACAAAACGCCGCGCCCCTGTAAACCCTGGAAACGCCCCTTTAGACGGGGGCTACGTTCCCCTTGTACTTCTGGATCGGGCGCACGCCAACGGGCTTCGTCTTGAGCGCGCGTATGCCCTCCACGGCCGCGCGGGCGGCCATGATCGTGGTCATGATGCACACACTGTGGGCGTACACGGCGGCGCGGATCGCGTTCTCGTCCCGCCTCGGGATCAGGCCCCCGGGGGTGTTGATCACCAGCTGGATCTGCCCGTTCTTGATCATGTCGACGGCCGTCGGGCGGCCCTCGCTGATCTTCGCGATGCGCTTCACGGCAACCCCGCTCTCGGCGAGGGCCTTGGCCGTGCCGCTGGTCGAGTAGATCGTGAACCCCATGGACTCAAGGGCCAGCGCCAGGACCACGGCGTCGATCTTGTCGGCGTCCTTAACACTCAGGAAGACGTTGCCCTCGGTGGGCAGGCCAGGCTTGGCCGCGGCTTGGGCCTTGGCAAAGGCGATGCCCAGGTCGTCATCGAGGCCCATCACCTCCCCGGTCGAGCGCATCTCGGGCCCAAGCGCAATCGTGGCCCCGGGGAAACGCACGAACGGAAAAACGGCCTCCTTGACACACCAGTGAAGCGGCGCGACCTCCACCGTGAACCCGAGCTCGGAAAGCTTCATGCCGGTCATGACCTTGGCGGCAATCTTGGCGATCGGCACCCCTATCGCCTTCGCCACGAATGGCACGGTGCGCGACGCCCTGGGGTTCACCTCTAGCACGTAAAGCTGGCCGTCCTTGATCGCGAACTGGATGTTCATCAGTCCAATAACCTTGAGCTCCCGGGCGAGCGCATGGGTGGCCGTGCGCACCCTCGCAAGGATGTCCTTCGAAAGCGTGTGGGGCGGCATGACCATGGCTGCGTCGCCCGAGTGCACCCCGGCAAACTCGATGTGCTCAAGCATCCCCCCAATGACGCTCGACTCGCCGTCGGAAAGGCAGTCGACGTCGAGCTCGATGGCATCCTCCAGAAACTTGTCGATCAGGACCGGCTTGCCCGGCATCACGTCGAAGACCTGCCTGACGACCGTCCGAAGGTCCTCGGAGCTGTAGACGATGAACATGCCGCGCCCCCCGAGGACGAAGGACGGCCGCAATAGGACCGGGTACCCCACCTCGAGCGC
>Ga0302155_10003441_pt1 | contig 10250 bp, 7 predicted proteins | sample I_Bog_N3_1_FD_193508 | JGI IMG/M metagenome (GOLD analysis project Ga0302155, IMG submission 193508) | Peat permafrost microbial communities from Stordalen Mire near Abisko, Sweden - I_Bog_N3_1 | ecosystem: Environmental > Terrestrial > Soil > Wetlands > Peat | place: Sweden: Abisko, Stordalen...
AGCGTGGAATACATCGGGGATGTGAATGGGATTCCACTGCATCAGGATGGTCAGAAAATCGTTCGAATGGATCTTCCCCAATGGACAGATCACGGATTTGCCGTGGTGACAGGTCTGGCCTATAACGCTGCAGCCGACATCAAGGGACAACCTGTTGAATTTCCAGTCTCCGGGGAGGCTTGCGATAGAAGCACCAATCCACCGTCACTCATTTCCGGGGGAACCAAAGGGTCAGCAGCCTTCGCTTTCGTAACGGAGGATGGCTGTGTGAATGCCTGGCGACAAAATACGAAGATCGCCATGAGCGGTTCTCCCATCATGATCAATTATTCCAAGACTTCTCCTCATCCTGGGCATGCAAATTGCGTTTTTAGCGGTTGCGCGATGACGACCAATGGCTACACCTCAGAGGCTTTCAAGAAGGAGAGGGGCAATCATCTCTTCGTGACCGATTTTCGCAACAATTCAATCAGGGTCTTTGACAACATGTGGAAGGATGTCACCTCCCTCTATCATTTCCAGGCGCTTAAAAATCTCACGATCAAGGATCCTGATAGTGGACAGCCCATGACGATGCATCCCTTCAATATTGTCGCACTGCGTGGACATCTCTTTGTGACCTATTCTCGTTTTGCCGGCAACAGTGACGAGGGGATGGAAGAAGAAGATGGCATCGGGCCCGGCTTCGGGCATGTCGCCGAGTTTTCGGAGGATGGTAAACTTATCAGGGATTACAGGGACAAGGGACTTCTGAATGCACCGTGGGGGGTGACGATTGCCCCTCCAAAATTCGGAAAATTCGGTGGAGCCTTGCTTGTCGCGAACCTGGGGGATGGGACCATCCTCGCCTTTAACCGGAATACAGGGAAATTCATTGACCAACTGAGGGACACAAAGGGAGAGCCAATCAGTATCGACCGAATTTGGGGACTGACATTTGGCAACGGCGTTTCCCTCGGTGATGCCAATTCCCTCTACTTTACGGCGGGGCCAAACAATGAATTCAACGGCCTGTTTGGAAAACTGACCGTGGCTGCTACGGCGCCAAAACCCCTGGCAACTTCTCAATCTAGCCCTGCGGCCAAATAGCCGACCCATTTCTCTTATGGCAACGGACTGGACTCTCCTGTCGCTGGCCAGCGCCTTTCATCTTGGGAGAGCAATGATGCGCTTTGCGATATCAGATTTCATGATTTTTATCCTGTGTCCGCTAGAGAAGCATCATCTCCTGCCATTCCTGTGGTCGGTGAAAGTCGCGAACGGGGTGGGGCGACGTGCTTGAAATAATCGGAATGACTCCTGTTCCGTACTCATAGCGGCCACAACTTACACGGAAGAGATCTTCTGGTTGTCCCATCACTGGAAAGGTGATGCTGGCATTCCATCCTGTGGATGTTTCAGAGGCATGGGCACTACTCAATGGGGCAGCTGAAAGATATTCCTCCATTTTTCGCTCGCCTCTCCTGACGGCTGCAACAGCAGCCTGATCGGGATAGTGCAGGGCCAGCGTGAAGCCGTTAGGGGCGATCTGGTATTCGTAATAGTCGGTAGCTCCGACCTTCTGCACGAACAGTTCCACGACATCACCCAGTTCCCAGAGGCGCTGCTGATGGGCGATGGCTGAGGTGCCCACCTTGGGTTGATTCAGATCCGCCTGAAACCGGAGTATTCCATCACCAAGTTCGATGTGAACCACGCCCGGATGAAAAGCCGGTTCGTTTTCCGGAAGCCAGGATTGGGAAAAGGTGAGGTGCAACAATAACAGCCTTGAAAAACAGGTGCTGCGTGTCGAATAACAAATTCAACACTCTATAAGCCCATCGCTAGAGGATTACTTCTTAGCAGTGAGATCCACTGTAGGTCTTGGCTTTTCGTCCTTTTCATAAATGGATTTTGCGGAGCCAAGAATCAGCGGATCAGGCGGGCGCACAATGTGCTTGTCCTTGCCGTCATAGGGAATCGTATGAAGCACATGGCGGATGGCATTGAGACGCGCCCGCTTTTTGTCGTCAGAGCGAACGATGGTCCAGGGAGCATCGGCTGTGTCTGTATAGAAGAGCATCGCCTCCTTGGCCTTGGTGTAGGTATCCCAACGGGCAAGAGACTCCACATCCATCGGACTGAGTTTCCACTGTTTCAGGGGATCACGTGCCCGGCCCATGAAGCGGCGGAGTTGCTCTTCGCGACTGACCGAGAACCAGAACTTAAAGAAATACTTTCCACTACGTACGAGCATCCGTTCAAACTCCGGCGTCTGACGCATGAATTCCAAGTAGTCATTGGGAGAACAAAATCCCATCACCTGCTCAACCCCTGCTCGATTATACCAAGAGCGGTCGAAAAAGACGATTTCCCCGGCTGTCGGGAGTTGTTCTACATAACGCTGAAAATACCACTGTCCCTTCTCCTGTTCCGATGGTTTGGCAAGGGCCACCACTGGGGCACCCCGCGGATTGAGAAACTCGGTGAAGCGTTTGATCGTTCCCCCTTTTCCTGCTGCATCACGCCCCTCAAACAGCATAACCACCTTGGCTCCGGTCTTTTGAACCCACGCCTGCATCTTGACAAGTTCGATCTGGAGAAACTTTGCCTCTTTTTCGTATTCCTTGTTCTTGATGCATTTGTCGTAAGGATAGCTGGCACAGATAATCTCCCTTTTACTGGTACAGGCATTCACGCGGGCGATGATTTCCGCAGGAACCGACTCCTTGATGCGCTGGTCGATCAGTTTTATCATCGGAAACGAATCCGCGCTTCGGGGATCAATCACGCTCTTGGAAAGATCAATTTTTTTCGCCTTTGCCGGTTTTTTTGGAATGGAGGATTTTGGAACGGGAGGAGTCTCCCGTTTCTTGGTCTGAGGAGGAGCGACGGGTTTTTTTCTCACGGCAGGCATGAACTAGAAACAAGCGAAATTTGTGCCATAAATTAGCAAAGCGACGGATTTTTCTGAATTGATTGTAATCTTCCTGAGAATTTTCAAAGTTGCTTCATGACTCTTTCTGAATCCGATTTCATCGATCTGCAGACGCCTACAGGAGACATGCGGACACACTGCTTCCGTCCCAGTACTGGCCTCTGGCCCGCAGTGATTCTCTATTCGGAGATCTATCAAATGACTGGACCGATCCAACGGTTGGCTGCACGACTGGCCGGTGAGGGGTTCGAGGTGCTCGTGCCTGAGGTCTATCATGAGTACGAAGAGCCGGGCACGGTGCTCGGTTATGACAAGGAGGGAACGGATCGCGGTAATTTCCTAAAGTTTGAAAAGCCTGTCTCCTCCTTTGACAGCGATTCACGGGCATTGATTCATTATCTACTGAATCGCTCCGAGTATCCTTGGAAGGGGGTTGGGACACTCGGATTCTGCCTTGGCGGACATCTTGCTTTTCGTGCAGCCCTTGATCCCCGAGTGACGTCAAGCACCTGTTTTTATGCGACAGACATTCATTCAGGTACACTGGGACACGGAAAACATGACGATACTCTGAGCCGCAGCGGGGAGATCGAGGCGGAGTTGCTTCTGATCTGGGGGCGTCAGGATCCTCATGTGCCCGCTGAAGGCCGTCGGCTTATTTACGACACGCTGACAGCCAAAGGGCGCAGCTTTCAATGGCACGAATTCAATGCCGCCCATGCCTTTGCCCGCGATGAGGGGATTCGGTACGATGCGGCATCCTCGAGGATTGCGTGGGAGATGACACTCGAACTTTTCAAAAGGAAGCTGAGGTAGGCTTGGGATGAGTCATCAGTCCCTTCTCACCCTTCCCGAAATCATGACATCCGACCCGATTTTCTTGTGGGTGACATTCTCCAGATGGGCGGGGGAGATGTTGCCGCTGACGGCGGGCACCTTGCCTCCCTGGATGATGGGTGCGATGAAGAAGCGGACTTCGTTGACCAATTTCTGTTTGAAGGCTTCTCCAAGTGTCTGTCCGCCGCCTTCGATGAGAACGCTGGAGATGCCGCGTTTCCCGAATTCCTTGAGAACCGCGCGAAGACTCTTGCCCGTAAAAACGAGCGTTCTATCGCGATGCCTGTCTGTGAAAAGACGGGCCTGCTCCGGCAGATCGCCGGAACGCGACCAGACCACCCTCCACGGTTGGGGATGTCCCTTTTGTAATTTAATACCCCGGATAGTGAGTGAGGGATCATCCATTCTGATAGTTTCACCTCCGACCAAAATGGCCTCGATGGAAGCCCGCAAATGCATCGCTTCCTTGCGACTCGCTGCCGAGGTGATCCAACGACGCCCGTGAAGCTTGAGAGGGGAATCAAGGCGGCCATCGAGTGACATTCCAGCCTTGGCAATTACCCAGGGGAATCCTGTTTCCATGCGATGATTCCAGTGGGCATTAAGCGACGTACACTCTGTAGCAAGAAACCCGGAAACTACTTCGATGCCAGCCTTCCGGAGAATCCTTTCTGCGCATCCGCGATGTCGGGAATCAGGATCCGTTGCCCCATAGACCACGCGTTTGATACCTGCCGCGATAATCGCCTCAGTGCAGGGAGGCGTGCGTCCGTGAGAGGAACACGGCTCCAGGGTGACATAGAGGGTAGCGCCTTTCGCCTGAGAGGGAGTGACTTGGCACAGAGTCTCGATCTCGGCGTGGGGAAGTCCCGCGGCATGGTGGTAACCTTTGGCTAGAAAGCGGCCGTTTTTGGCCAGGAGGGCACCGACGGCAGGATTCGGGGCGGTTTTTCCGATACCATGTCGTGCTTCCTCGATAGCCATCCTCATGAAGCGCTCATCACGAAAATCCGGAGGAGGGACCATGCCGTGCGATTTCATCCCCTTTGTTTTGCCCCGCTTCACCTGATTCGTCGAGTCTTTGGGAAATCGTTGGGTAAATCCTCTCAGTCGCCGGTGGATTCCTTGCAGCAACTCTCACGATGCGATTTACTGAGCGTTTACTAGAATATGGCCATTTCAGAACACACACCTGCATTCCGTCCGGGACAGGAGATAACCCTCACTATTAACGATCTCGCATTTGGCGGCAAGGGGGTTGGTCGTGTCAACGGCATCGCCTGTTTTGTGCCTGGTGTCATCGATGGCGAGACGGTGCGGGTTCGTATCATCAAGGTGAAGTCGCGTTTGATGGAGGCTATTCTTTTGGAAGTCCTGGAGCCTTCCCCCTATCGAGTCGAGGCCCCCTGTCCTGTCTTTTTGAAATGCGGAGGATGTAACTACCAGCACATCGACTACGCCCATCAGCTTTCATTTAAGGAGAAGCAACTTCGGGAGGCATTGCGTCGGCTTGGTGGACTGGAGACTCCTCCTGTGGAACCGATGATTCCTTCTCCTAGCCCTTATCATTATCGGAATCGTATTTCGGTTCACTTTAAGGAAGGGGTGGTTGGGTTCTACGCTGAGGGATCGAATCGCATTGTCCCTGTGGAGCGCTGTCTGATTGCTTCTGAGGAGGTGAACACAGGGCTCAAGGAGCTGATCAAGTCACGACCCCAGAATGGTGATTCCCTGATCGGAGAGATGAAACGCTATGGAGGATTCCGACAGGTGAACAATGCCGTGGCGGAAATCTTGAAAGAGAGGGTCAGGGCAGCGGTTCAGCCTGCTGAAGTGCCTGGTCTGCTGCTAATCGATGCCTATTGTGGGGCGGGATTTTTCGGCCATGAATTGCACACCCTTTTTATCAAAGTAATCGGCATCGAGCGTTCGATCGCCTCCGTAGCGATGGCCTCCCGCCAGGGTGCCGTGAACGAGGAATACCACGCCGGAAATGTGGAGGATCTTCTCCCTTCGGCGCTTGCTGCTGCTCCCTCCGAGGGAACGGTGCTGCTCCTTGACCCTCCCGCCGAGGGATTGGCTGAGATCGTGACGGAGGCGATTCTGGAACAACCTCCTTTCAGAATTGTCTATGTTTCCTGTGATCCCGCCACACTTTCCCGAGATGCAAAACGTCTCTCCGAGCGCTATCGTCTTGTGAAGGTGACGCCGCTTGACATGTTCCCGCAAACTGCGGAAATCGAATCGGTTTCGATTTTTGAGAAGATCTAACTATTCCTTCACCGATGATAACACGTCGCTTTGGCAGAACCGGTCTCGATATGCCCGTCTTCTCCTGCGGGGGAATGCGTTATCAGCACAGTTGGGTCGATAAGGAGGCCGACGGCATCACCGATGAGGGTCAGGAAAACCTGGAAGCCTGTATCCGGCGTGCCTTGGAGGTCGGGATCAATCACATCGAAACCGCCCGGGGTTACGGCACCTCGGAGGTTCAGTTAGGGCGCATCCTGCCGAAATTACCCCGGAGCGAGATGATCGTGCAGACCAAGGTGGCCCCTGCCTCCGCGGAGGAGTTTCGCAAAACATTCGATCTTTCGATGAGGAACCTGCAACTGGAGTCAGTCGATCTCCTCTCGATCCATGGAATCAACAACCGCGAACTCTGGGAGGAAACAATCAGTCCTGGTGGTGCGCTGGAGGCTGCACGACAAATCGTTCATGAGGGACGTGCCACCTTCGTCGGATTTTCGACACATGCGCCGTGCGATTTGATTGAGGAAATCATCGAGAGCGATGTCTTCGATTATGTGAATCTTCACTGGTATTTCATGAACCAGACTAACTGGAGTGCTGTTGAGGCCGCCACACGGCATGACATGGGAGTGTTCATTATCAGCCCGACTGAAAAAGGAGGTTGCCTTCATCAACCTTCCGAGAAACTTTCCTCCCTGACCTCCCCACTTTCTCCGATGGTCTTCAATGACCTGAACTGTCTGTTGCATCCCGAGGTGCACACGCTGAGCATCGGCGCGGCGCGCCCGTCTGATTTCGATGAGCATCTGAAAACCCTTCCCCTACTCGCTGATGGCAAGGGGGAGAGTTTGGTGAAGGAGATTGTTGATCGATTGGAGGCCGAATTTCTAAAAACCAACGGACATGTCATGCCTTCCCGGTGGGACACGGATCTTCCACCCTTTGAGAAAGTTCCCGGTGGGATCAATCTTCAGGAGATCGTCCGCCTCTGGTCGCTGGATCGCGCCTTTGACATGCAGACCTACGGAAAGCTGCGCTACAACCTGCTCGGAAACGGTGGACATTGGTTCCCCGGAGTGAATGCGACTGAATTCGATGAGTCGGCAATCAAACGTATCGGTGCTCATCTGCCTTCGCTGCTAAAAAAAGCCCATGAACGCTTTGGCGATGCTCCCCGAAAGAGACTTCAGCAGAATGACTGAAGGCGGGGTCATTCGGATCAAGGGAGCGCGGCAGCATAACCTGCGCAATCTCACTCTGGAAATTCCACGGAACAAGTTGGTGGTCATTACCGGACCAAGTGGATCGGGAAAATCATCCCTCGCTTTTGATACGCTCTTTGCGGAGGGACAGCGGCGTTATGTGGAGAGTCTTTCAGCCTATGCCCGGCAGTTTCTGGATCAGATGCAGAAACCGGAAGTCGATCATATCGAGGGACTTTCTCCGGCCATTGCGATTGAGCAGCGGATCGCTCCGCCAAATCCCCGTTCCACCATTGCGACGACGACGGAGATCTATGATTACCTGAGAGTTCTCTATGCAGCCATCGGGGTGCCGCATGATCCCATAACGGGTGCGGCTATCCGCCGTCAGTCACCGCAGCAGATCGCAGAGGCAATCCTCGCATGGCCAGAAGGAACACGGATCATGCTCCTCGCCCCGCTCGTCCAGAATGAAGCCGGAGAGTTCCGCGATGTGATCGACAGGGCGCGACGGGAGGGATTTGTCCGGTTGCGGATCGACGGGGAGATTGTTGATCTCGGACGCGCAGAGCCGATCAAGCTGCTCAAGACGAAGAAACATACGATCGAGGCGGTGGTCGATCGGCTGGCCCTGCGTGCAGAAGGCGAGGGCGAAGGACTTCGTGAACGCCTGCTTGATTCGCTGGAGACAACCTTGCGTTGGGGAAGCAATGTTGTGCTAGCCCTGTACCAAGCGTCGGGAGAATCCGACGATGCTTGGAAGGAGGCGCGTTTTTCCACCGATTTTTGCAATCCGGAGACAGGCTTCACCATGCCGCGTCTGACGCCGCGTCATTTTTCCTTTAACAGTCATCTTGGTGCCTGCCCTGTCTGTCAGGGACTTGGTACGGAGCCCTTCTGTGATCCGGGATTGTTGGTTGATGAAGAACTCTCCCTTGCAAAGGGAGCGATCCGTCCCTGGAGAACTCCCGACAAAAGGATGGGAAAATATTATCAGCAAATGCTGGAGGCACTCTGTGCGGCAACCGGTGCTTCTCAAGCGGTCCCGTTCCGGGAATTACCGGAAGAGTTCAAGCGTCAGCTTTTTTATGGAACAGGTGATGGTGTGCTACAGACAGGAGACAAAACCAAGGCTCAACCATTTGCCGGTCTGCTCTCGTTAATCGAGCATCAAATCGAGAGCACGGAGAGCGAGTTAAAGCGCAATCGCCTCAAGGTATTTTTCTCCCGCAAGGCGTGCGGCACCTGTCAGGGAAAGCGCTTGCGCCCTGAAATTCTTGGCGTGACGCTCCTTGCGGCAGATCGGAAGGAGTGGAATATCGAGGATTTCTGCGCGCTTCCTGCGGCACGGGCCCATGAAGTTCTGATGGGGCTGGAGCTCTCCCTCACCGAGCGAAAGGTCGTGGAGGATCTTCTTCGAGAAATCACGGCCCGGCTTGGCTTTCTTGTCGAGGTGGGACTCGGTTATCTGACCCTCAATCGCGAGAGCGGCACGCTTTCCGGCGGAGAAGCCCAGAGAATCCGACTGGCGACACAAATTGGCTCAGGTCTAGCCGGTGTCCTCTATGTGCTGGATGAACCGAGCATCGGGTTGCATCAACGTGATAACGATCGTCTGCTGGGTACGCTTCGCGGGCTCCGTGATCTTGGAAATTCCGTCGTGATCGTCGAGCATGATGAGGAGACCATCCTTGCCGCCGATTATATCTTCGATATGGGTCCCGGAGCAGGACCGAGGGGAGGGGAAATTGTGGCGCAGGGAACTCCTGCGGAGATCCTTGCAAACCCCGACTCCCTGACGGGAAAATTTCTCTCGGGTGCCACAGCTATTTCCGTCCCGAGGATCAAGCAACGTCCCCCGATCGTAAAAGCTCCCGGTCCGGGTTGGCTCACCGTGATCGATGCCACGGAGAATAATCTCAAAAATCTGACCATTGGCTTTCCTGTGGGACTCTTCACGGTGGTGACCGGTGTTTCCGGCAGTGGCAAATCGACGCTGGTGAATGATATCCTGCACCGCGCGCTTGCCCGTCAGTTTCACCATGCCAAGGAAGCTCCCGGAGCCCATGGACGCATTCATGGAGTTGATCAGTTTGACAAGGTGGTGGTGATCGATCAGAGCTCCATCGGTCGGACACCCCGTTCCAATCCTGCAACCTATTCCGGTGTCTTTGGGCCGATCCGGGATCTCTATAGCGGGCTCCCATCTGCCAAGGTCAGGGGATATGGCCCGGCCCGCTTTTCCTTTAATGTGAAAGGGGGACGATGCGAGCAGTGCCAGGGAGATGGTTCGATCAAGATCGAGATGCACTTCCTTGCGGATGTTTTTGTTGAGTGCGAGCTCTGCCGAGGCAGGCGCTTTAACAGGGAGACGCTCGAGATTTCCTACCGTGGGAAAAATATCGCCGATGTGCTGGAACTGACGATCGATGATGCCGCAGGTTTTTTTCGAGCCATCCCAGCCATCCATGGGAAGCTGGAGGTGCTTCAGGAGGTTGGCCTTGGCTATCTGAAGCTCGGGCAGTCAGCCACGACGCTCTCCGGTGGCGAGGCTCAGCGGCTGAAGTTGGCCAGCGAACTATCCCGAAAAGCAACCGGTCGGACACTCTACCTGCTGGACGAACCGACGACGGGGCTTCATTTTGCTGATATTCAGAAACTGCTGGAAGTGCTCCTGAGGTTGCGCGACGGCGGAAATACCCTCATTGTCATCGAACACAATCTTGAAGTTATCAAATGCGCGGACTGGATCATCGACATGGGCCCCGAAGGGGGCGACCTGGGCGGAAGCCTTGTTGTCAGCGGCACATTGAACGAGGTGGCGGATCACCCAAAAAGTCACACTGGGTTATGGTTGAAGCGATCTTTGCGGCGCTGATTCTTTTTTGTCTTGGCTCTCTCCCTATGAGAGCGCAAGTAACGAATGCTTCCCCTGACCTGGCAAAACAGGCTGCGGACGAACAGCTACCGCAGGTTTCTGCGGCCGTGCTCCGCACCCAGATTCAACAGGAACAGGATAAAGGAAAGCGGATTGTCCTCAC
>Ga0302155_10003450_pt1 | contig 10244 bp, 7 predicted proteins | sample I_Bog_N3_1_FD_193508 | JGI IMG/M metagenome (GOLD analysis project Ga0302155, IMG submission 193508) | Peat permafrost microbial communities from Stordalen Mire near Abisko, Sweden - I_Bog_N3_1 | ecosystem: Environmental > Terrestrial > Soil > Wetlands > Peat | place: Sweden: Abisko, Stordalen...
CATCTAAGTTGACGGAGGCGCAATGACCAAAAGTGACATCAAACAACTGGCCCTGATGATCGGCAAAGCGATCGCCACGCATCGCGAAGCGTGCTTGCTGACGCAGGATCAAGTGGCGGAAAAGCTAGGGATTGGCAATGAGGCGGTGTCGCGCATGGAGCGTGGCGTAGTGATGCCGACGGTGGCCCGCCTGGCGCAACTGGCCGAGATCTTTGGCTGCCCGACGGCGGATCTGCTTGCGGAGGTATCGACGACTTCGCGGGATCGAATCGGTGTGATGAATGAAAAGCTGGAGGGTTTGAGCGAAGCGGACCGGCTGCTGGTGCTGGACATCGTAGACAATCTGGCCACCCGGCTGCAGGGGTAGGGGGGCAGGGTCTCGGCCGAAGTTGTCGGTGATTCACTTGCATGGGAATGGCTTCTCTTATTGCGGATATTGCTGAGCATCACGGAGCTGGTCATCCATCTGGTGTGCTGTCTGTATTTTTCGCTTTCATGCTATTGATCCCGGCCAGCGAGATTGCTAGCCTGAAGAAATCATACGGATTATGCCGACTCGTCACTCACTAGATGTATTTCAGAAGAAGTCACTTCATAATCAGTTAGTTAGTATTGCGCGGAGGAGCGTTCGTTGCGCGGTGTTGACTTGGTGTGGAAAAACTTCCTATTCCTTGGTTCTGATGCGAGATGGGAGTGTGCGGCGGCGGCGGTGTACCGCATGATTGTATCCCAACGGTCAAGATCCAGAAGCCCACCTAGGTGACGTGCTGAGTGTGATTGCCGACCATCCCGTTAACCGCGTGAACGAACTCCTCCTGTCTAGTGACCCTCGCCGTTCCCCTCACCACAATTCAATTAGCCATGGATGACGGCACTGACTGAAGTCTTTTGATGCTTATGGCATTCAATACTCAATTATTGTATCCATTTTTTGTTGCATCATCGTAGAATGATGAGCATTAAATCACTGGCCCAAAGCTAGCAGAATATGAATATTGCCGAGATTGAATCCTCGCTGAGAGACTTGGTTGAAGTCCCATTTGATCCCGATAACTTTATCTATCGTTTCCTGGAAATCTACGGCGCACCCAAAGCGACAATTACAAAGCTGCGCCAAGCATCAACTGGCGATCTCATCTCTGACAATCTTGTTGTTTGGAAGAAAAAACTGTTCTTCCGCACCGCGCCTCAAGGGAAAGCGGCAGTCACTGTGGACGAGATGGCGCTTGCCCCTCGGATCAAGAAGGATGCCCCACACTTCTTGATTTCGACTGACGGTGTTGAATTCTATGCACTCGACCTTAAAGCAGACCAAACTCGGGACCTCGCACTCGCCGAGCTTAACGATGTTTTCGATTTTTTCTTGCCTTTGGCAGGAATCGAACGTTATGAAGGCGTAGCAGAAAATCCGGCCGACATCAAAGCCACCGCGCGGCTGGCCAAGCTTTACGATGCGATACTAGAGGCTAATCCTGATTGGCTTGGGCACAACAGAACTCATGAATTGAACCTGTTCATGACTCGTATGCTGTTTTGTTTCTTTGCCGAAGACACTTCGATTTTCGATCATGGACTGTTTACTAGAACCGTGATGAGTCTGAGCCGTGACGATGGCAGCGACACTTCTTCCGTGTTGCTCTCACTTTTTACGGCGATGAATACTCCCGAGGGCGAGCGGGGGAACCAGCCAGATTATGCGTGCCGTTTCCCGTTTGTGAACGGTGGCTTGTTCCGTGATCAAACCCACATCCCCGCTTTTTCAAAACGTGCATTACGTTTACTGAAGGAATGCGGCGTCTTGAGTTGGCGGGATATCAACCCCGATATCTTTGGTTCCATGATTCAAGCGGTGGTCGAACCGGGGTTGCGCGGTGACATGGGGATGCACTATACCTCCGTGCCAAACATCATGAAGGTGCTGCAGCCCCTTTTCCTGCTGTCGCTAGAAGAGGAATTTGACGCTGCACGGGATAGTGCGCCCAAGCTTCAAAAACTTTTGCAACGGATTTACAGCATCCGAGTCTTTGATCCAGCTTGTGGCTCAGGAAATTTTCTTATCATTGCGTATCGTGAGCTACGCAAACTTGAGTCAAGGATATTCGCGCGCCAAAAGGCGATTTCAGGGCAGTGGCCACTGTTTTCGAGTGTTCAACTTACCCAGTTCTGCGGCATTGAGTTGACCGATTTCGCTGCGGAGACAGCTAAATTGTCATTGTGGATTGCAGAATACCAAATGAATGAGGTATTCAAGGTCGAGTTTGGATCTGCACCTCCAAGTTTACCTCTGCGAGACAACGGAAATGTCGTTCGTGGCAATGCATGTCGTATTGATTGGTTAGAAATATGCCCGAAAAACGATAGCAGTGAAATATATGTTGTAGGTAATCCCCCTTACTTGGGGCGAGCCCAGCAAACGCCAAGCCAAAAAGAAGACATGGCAATAACGTTTGCTAACATAAAAACAAAATACAAAAACTTAGATTACGTCGCATGCTGGACAATAAAAGGGGCTGATTACTGTCGGGATGCTAATGCGCAATGTGCTTTTGTGACAACAAATTCAATATGTCAGGGAGAGCAAGTGGCGCTTCTCTGGCCGCATATTTTTGAGCGTGGGTTAGAAATCGGCTTCGCATACCAATCGTTTAAATGGCGAAACAACGCGACTAATAACGCAGGGGTAACCTGTGTCATTGTTGGTATAAGGACCCGGCAAAAAACACGCAAAGTACTTTATTCTAGTGAGCATGGACAAGTGGTCGGTAATATTTGTCCGTATCTAATTGAATTCGAAGATATCATAGTAAAGAAGCGATCTTCCCCCTTGTCTGCATTTCCAAAAATGGATTTCGGCAGCATGGCAAATGATGGGGGGAATCTGCTATTGTCTCGTGACGATAGGAACGAGCTGCTACAACAACATCCGGAAGCAGCTTCACTTATAAGACCATTTTTCGGCTCCCAAGAGTTCATTAAAGGTATCGAGCGATGGTGTCTCTGGATTTCTGACGGCAATCGTGCTCATGCCGCTTCAATGAAACTAGTTTCGAATAGAATTGCTGGTGTTCTTGCCCATCGCGAAAAGAGCAATCGAGAAGAAACGCGGGCGCTAGCCAGTGTCCCACATTGCTTTGGTGAAAATAGAACGCAAAACATAGATGCGATCATCGTTCCAAGTGTGTCAAGTGAACAGCGGCCATATTTGCCCGTTGGATTGATTTCGGCTGGTGGCGTCATTAATAACCTTGCCTTTTCAATCTATAATGTATCGGATTACCTTCTAGCGATACTTTCATCTCGTCTTCATCTGGTATGGACCTCTGCTGTCGGTGGCCAACTAGAAACACGGCTTCGCTATTCGAATACATTGGTCTACAACACATTCCCCGTACCTTCCTTGTCGTCAGAGCAGAAAATAGTTCTAGGGGAGCGTGCCATGGATATTCTAGATGCGCGAGAATCCCATCCAGGGAAAACCATCGCCTGGCTCTATGATCCTTCTACGATGCCCGCAAATCTCTTGCAATCTCATAAAAATCTCGATGAAGCTTTAGAAACGATTTATATCGGTCGATCATTCAAAAATGACACTGAGCGTCTGGAACACTTATTCAAACTCTACTCCACGATGATCAAAAAAGAGCTATCAACGAGAGCGAAGTGATAGGCCGTGTTAATTTAATACGAGGAACAATTGCGATGCCCGATTTTGTAACCGTGACCTATGCCCAGACGGGGGCCAGTCAATCGACAAATAACTACGGGATGCGCGCAATGCAGCAGCGCGCATTCGACGCTCGAAACGCACAACACTTATTGGTTAAAGCGCCTCCAGCTTCGGGCAAGTCTCGTGCCTTGATGTTTATCGGTTTGGATAAGCTGGAAAATCAAGGTATTGAAAAGGTGATTGTTGCAGTTCCCGAGCGTTCTATCGGTTCATCATTCAAATCGACTAATTTGTGTGATGGTGGTTTCTTTGCAGATTGGGTGGTTGATCCACAATGGAACCTAACTGATGCAGGTGGAGTGCAAAAGACCAAGGCATTTGCAGAGTTTATGGCATCCGATAGCCGTATCCTTGTCTGTACTCATGCAACTTTGCGTTTCGCGTTTGATCAGTTAGGTGCCGCAGCTTTTGCCAACAGTGTTGTCGCAATCGACGAGTTTCATCATGCCTCAGCTGATGAAAATAGCCGATTGGGCGAACTGGTAAGAGCGCTAATGGATGGCGGTAAGGCGCACATCGTAGCGATGACTGGGTCCTATTTTCGAGGTGATACCACGCCCGTGCTGCGCCCCGAGGATGAGGCTCGCTTCACGCGTGTCACCTACACCTATTACGAGCAGCTCAACGGCTACAAGGACTTGAAGACCTTGGGTATCGGATACCATTTTTACCGAGGGCGCTACGTCGAAGCTATCAACGAGATTCTGGACCCGACGTTAAAGACTATCGTGCATATACCTAATGTGCAGTCGGCGGAATCCACCGCAGATAAATACAACGAGGTGGATCATATCTTGGATCACCTTGGAACCGTGCTGGGCAAGGAGTCAACGACTGGTTTCTACCGTGTGGAACGTGCGGATGGCGTGGTCATCAAGGTGGCAGATCTGGTGGATGATAGTTCGGAACGAGAGAAAGTCATGATGGCTTTGCGTGATATCAAAGGTCGTGACGACATCGATATCATCATTGCGTTAGGCATGGCCAAAGAAGGATTTGATTGGATTTGGTGTGAGCATGCACTGACGGTTGGCTACCGTGGTTCATTGACCGAGATCATCCAGATCATCGGTCGGGCTACCCGTGATGCGCCAGGTAAGAGCCATGCCCAATTTACCAACCTGATTGCGGAACCTGATGCAGCTGAAGATCGGGTGACCGATGCGGTAAACAACATGTTAAAGGCCATTGCTTGCTCGTTGTTGATGGAGCAAGTTTTAGCACCAAATTTCAAATTCAAAACTAAAAATGATGCTGACCAGCTGGATGGCAGTCGCCGTGAAAGCGATATTGTTTATACCGGTGGTGACAATGTCTTAGCAATCCGGGGGTTCAAGGAGCCGACGACAGATCGTACGCGTCAGATCCTCGATAGTGATTTGGCTGATTTGACTGCCGCAGTCTTGCAGGATGAAGCCATGCTGCGGGCCGCAATGAACCCCGAGGAGTATGCTCCCGAGGTGATTAACCAGGTCTATATCCCCAAAGTAATCGCACGGCAGTACCCGGATCTAACTGAGGATGAAGTGGAAGAAGTGCGCCAGGCCGTGGTCGCCAGCGCAGTCTTTAAAAGCCCATCGGTGGTGCTAGAACCGCAGTCTAACAACACAAAATTCGTAAGAATGGCTGAGCGTTTAATCAATATCGACGAGATCAGCATCGACATGATCGATGCGATCAATCCATTCCAGCGTGCTTATGAAATTTTGTCTAAATCGGTTACTGCTGACGTACTTAAAACCATCCACAGCGCTATCACGTCGATCAAGATTGCGATGACGGAAGAAGAGGCTGTGGCACTGTACCCGCGCATCAAGGCATTCAAAACAGACAAGGGCATAGAGCCGAGTTTGGTTAGTCCCAACCCCCTGGAGCGACGCATGGCCGAGGCATTAGCCTGGATTCGTGAAGCGAAACGTCGCCGGATGGCGGAACAACAATTGAGCGCGTAACCATGATTCGTAAAACGCTTAGCGATGTATTGGACGACGAAGATGACATGGGGCTGCTGGATGTGAAACCGCATGCGGTCAACCTGACAACCGACGCAACGCGTATTCAGCAAGCATTTGATGAGATCAATACCTTTGTCGATCATCATCAGTATGCTCCTGGTGAAGGGCCAAATGATCGACGTATTGCAGTCTCAGAGCGCACTTTGCAAACACGCTTAAGAACCTACCGCGAAACTCCAGAGATCATAGATCAACTATGCGGTGCCGACCGCCACGGGCTATTGAGCGTCGTCCCGGAACCTCCCCCTCCTGCAAATTTAGATGAATTGTTGGATCTTGATGATGAGCTATTGATCGACCCCAACGAGGATCTGTTCACTTTGCGGCACGTGCAATCTCGTGTGGCTCGTCCCGATAAAGTGTCTGAGCGGATTGTGTGCCAAGATTTCGAGCAGTTCAAACCGCTGTTCGATCAAGCCGCAGCCGACTTGGCCTCCGGGACTCGAAAGTCGATGAAGTTTGCTAATGAGCAGGAAATTGGGGCAGGTGGATTCTTCATCTTGAATGGTGTGATGGTGTATGTTGCAGAAGTCAATGATCCACATATCCGTAACGGAAAGCGCAATGCCCGACTTCGACTTATTTTCGACAATGGCACCGAGGGGCAAAATCTATTGCGGTCATTGGCGACGGAACTTTATAAAGATCCTGCCGGGCGTCGTTTGTCAGATCCAAATGCAGGACCGTTGTTTGACCCTACTCCAACAACTACGTCAGTAGCGGCTCCAACTGATCGGATAACAGGCTGTATCTACGTTGTCCGCAGCCTGTCTGCTCACCCTGATATTGCGCGTTTGGATGGCCAACTTTTCAAGATTGGCTTTACCACCGGAGTGTTAGAAGACCGTATCCGAGGGGCCAAGGATGATCCCACGTTTCTGATGGCTCCGGTGCATCCAGTTCGGTCTTATGATGCGATCAACATGAATGCTAATAAGTTTGAAAACCTGATACATCGTTTTTTTGCGGATGCTTGCTTAGATATTGAAATCCTAGATCGGTTTGGGAAGCCATTTCGACCTCGTGAATGGTTTTTACTACCTTTGCCTGTTATCGAAACTGCCATAGCCATGCTCTTAGATGGCCGAATTGTACGGCATAAATACGATCATCATGTATGTGCGATCTTACCGATTTATAATTTGTAATTAAAATGTTTATATGAACTGGTTTTCATGGGGGCAGGAAAGTGGCTGAAACGATCAATATAGGTGAGATCGCAACTAAAATATCGAAAGATATCTTTAAGCATTTTCAATGGGAGACGCATCAGAAACGTGATGATAACTTTTCATGCTCAAATGAAAAGCACGTTGGCGATGGTGGTAAGTCGAAGGATACCCATCCTGGTGATGTTGTTTTTTGTTATGAAGATCCATATCTTGGAAGACGGATCTACTTACATACTGATCTGAAGAGTTATGCGACCGATACTATAAGCGCAACCAAGCTCCGTAGCGCGTTTAAGTCACTTTGCATGACTATAGAGTGTGCAAAAGAGTCCCAAGAGTGGAGATTAAAGTACTCTGTTGATGCTTCAGAGCAGCATGAAGTTCGTGGGATGTTATTTATTCATAATTACGACAATGGTTATGATAAACTTTTCTATGAAACCATTGATAAAGTGGATTTGCAAGCTCTTCCCGTGGCCCCTGGATCTATATTGCACTTTCTAGGGCCATACGACATTCAGCGTCTTTACAGTATTGGGAACGATATCATTCGTTTGAAGAGTGATGGTGAACTTCCGAATGATTACACGTTTTATTACCCTGACTTGGTGATGTCTCGACGACAGGGTGATGTTTGGGCGCAACCAGCTACGATAGAGTCAATGACTGGTCCGTATCTGATTATAAAACACAAAGCAACGGAGTCGTGTGGATCTGGTTATGTGATCTATTACAATCGACCAGGAGAAACACCTGAAGAGTTTGAATATTTCCTTGATAGTTTGTCTAGGTACCAAATGTTGGATTCTGGTGAGAAAATTCGCATAAGAATGACAAATGGAAATGCTGTCAATGATTTGAAAAGTATATTTCAAACCGCAAAGAATAAATACGTAAAGGCCTGGGGGTTCGACCCTGCACGTGAGGCTATTTTGAATCAGATAGAAATTGATAGAATTACTTGTGTGACCAATACCTATAATCCTGGTGATATGGGGTGGCGAGAATGAAAAAATCTGGACAGGGTCCGTCGCTCTATTATGCAACGGATAAAAATGTTTTTGAGGCATTAAATCAACACAAAGTTGATGCTCCAACTGTGATGAAGCTATTTCAGCGTAGAAATATAATCATCAGCAAAAAGACTCCTAGAGAGGAATTGGCCAAATATTTTGCTAGGATGACTCATGACTATTATGACCATAAGGACATTGCTTCTCGGCTTGGTGTTGCCCCCAGACGAGAACGTATTACGTCTATGGACGTAATAGGAATAGGGGAGATTGAAGAACTCAAAGCCGCTGTAGAACAGATGAAAAACGAATTGGAATCTGCGGGCGACGTTGTGCAAACGTCGCGTGATGGTGATAATTTGACCATGCATATCCAATATTCAACTGTAGACTATAAGCGAAGTGAATTTTCCCAAGTCCAAGTTAGAGATGGTACTGTCGAATTCATTAAGTCAACTTCTGGATATATCGTTCGCAATACTCAAAATGAGTATATTGATGATGTCAGAGAATCGCTATTTGGTAAAATTGAGAGTGCTTCAATTGGCCCTCTTACTAAAGTGGCTGTTTCCTTGTTTGATATTCCTTCGGCAAAACTGCGTTCTAAGTTTTTTCATGAATTGGTAAACAATCTCCCTCAGTACACTCGTTGTGATGTGACTGATGTTTATGTATTTAAAGCCAAACCAGAAGCTGTTGACGATGAATCAGATGATGAATTAGACGATTTATCTTCAAGTGATCCAGATACTCATATCGAGCGGGTTTTTTTAAGGGGAAATGGAGTCACACGATCAGAACTTTTGAACGAGCTCCTTGATAAAGAAGACTATTACATTACCAAAATTGGCTGGACTGCAACAAAATCCATGGGGAATGGTAATGTGTTCGATATCGAAGCTGTCTTTTCTAAGCCAAAGGACTGTACCGGATTTTCATTCATTCTGAGTGGCGTGTTTCCCTATGAAGATGGCAAAATATCTCTTCGGCGACGAGCTCCCAGCAAGAGTGAAATCGAGGCCATTTCTCTTGTGGTTGAGTCTAAAGCGCGAGAGCTTGTGTCCGTGCTGAGAGAAGAGTATTCCAGGCTAAGCTTGGGAGGTGTGTAATGCTCACAAGATACCGTTGGTATCGTATCCAACTTCCCCAAAGTGATTTGAACCTATCCGAAATTATAGAAAACAGGCCGCTGACGCAGGACTCTAGTTTTGGGTTTGTACACAAAGAAAATCAGACCGGGGCATCACTGTTTCGATTTCTTTGGCGCACAAAAGTTGTCATTACTAGATTCGATGATGGAGATCGCCCTTCCTACGAAGAAGTTGCAAGTATCAGTTTCACTGACTTCTCAATCGTCGTTGCCGAGGGAGTAACTTTTCTCCGGATTGAAAATCCGGGTCGAAACATGCGTGACTTATTGAACGCTCTTGAGTCTATCCTTGGCCTTGGTTTTACGAGCAAACCGCTAACGTTTGATAAGGCAAAGCCAACAACAGTATTTGAGCATGTTGACGTAACAAAATTGGTTGGACTGAAGGTTGTTGGGGCGGTTGTTGATGAAGACCTTGTCGCTCGGATGGAATTTGTATCTAAACAGGGCATGGTTGTAGAGAACATGAAGTTGCTTGATGGACTTCGCTACAATGTGGACTCTGCTGTGTTTGAACTAATTTTTGAGGGTGTTCGGGGGCAGTTAGCCTTTGCCTCAAGCGGTTTGGTTAAGGTCAGTGGGGCTCTTGCACCGAAGTTGGTGCACCTGATCGAAAGAGATTTGCCTAAGCTAATGTGATTTCTCCCTTTACAGCGAGCGTCAGATTGGGATTGCTGTAGTGCTCCGCAGACCCTCGGCGCGTAAAAGTAGCGGCTGGTGACCTGCAGCGGTGAGGAACGGCAGCTTTGCGTCTTTGGAGAGCGATTTGTATATTGAGCCAGAAGTAAAGCCGCAGAAGGACCGAGGCTGCGTGCCAACAGGAGACAGTAATGAGTAAGCCACGAAAAAAAACACCGTCGGGTATCCCGCGTATTGAATCGCTTCGTGTCGAAAACTATCGAGCCCTTCATCAGGTGGAATTGGCTAACTTAACCCCGATGACGGTATTGCTAGGACCCAACGGCAGTGGCAAATCGACTATTTTTGATGTGTTTAATTTCTTGGCGGAGTGTTTCCAGTTTGGCTTGCGTCATGCTTGGGATCGCCGTGGGCGTGGCAAGGAGCTAAAAACACGCGGATCGACCGGTCCGATTGTGTTTGAGTTGAAGTACCGCGAACAGCCTGGTATGCCACTCATTACCTACCATCTGGCGATTGATGAAGGGG
>Ga0302155_10003451_pt1 | contig 10241 bp, 8 predicted proteins | sample I_Bog_N3_1_FD_193508 | JGI IMG/M metagenome (GOLD analysis project Ga0302155, IMG submission 193508) | Peat permafrost microbial communities from Stordalen Mire near Abisko, Sweden - I_Bog_N3_1 | ecosystem: Environmental > Terrestrial > Soil > Wetlands > Peat | place: Sweden: Abisko, Stordalen...
TGGCCAAACTGTTCCAGAAGTTCAGCAGGGATGACCGGCAAATCTGCCGGTTTGGATTTCGGTTTGCGTGGCATATTCACTCCTTGGTGACATGTTATGCCTTAAACACGAAATTTCGGACAGGCCCCCCGCTGCCACTCACATCAAAACGCGCTCATCTCCTCCTTTTTTCTTCTGCAGTTTCAATCCATGTGTGTCTTTAAAGATCGCATGCGCGCTTACTGATGCAAGCAGTACTTGTCAGTGATCGATTAGATCAACGTAACAAACCAATACACGATGAAAAAGAAATGGCTATTTCTTTTGGCGGGTACGCTCGTCGCACTTTCCATCCTGGCCGGCTGCGCAACTCCGATCAACGCACAGAGAGTGGAATTCACGCCATATGGAAAAGGCGCAGCCGTTCAACAAGTGCGCATGCTGCACACAGTCGACGTCATGCTAGACAGCAGATACAGACGACAAATTCAACAGAATTCTCTCTGGCGCCTGAGAGGAGTTGTGCCGCAAGGATCGGTATATAGCGCAGAGAATGCGGTCTTTACGATAGAAGGGCGGCAAGTCCATGAAGCCTATCTTGTTCTCTCAGGTACTGCGCTAGTTGGTTTTTACCTGCCTGGAGAATTCAATTTTTCACCTCTGTCAGTTCCTTTGTCTCTTACCTTTGAAAGCGAGCAACATGATTAAGCGTTTGTTTCTGATTTCCGGCATTACCCTGGCTGCAGTGTTGATGACCGGTTGCGCAACCGGCCCAAAATATGCAGAAGTCGCCCAATCCATACCAACGCTGAAAGCTGAGCAAGGCCGTATCTACTTCCTGCGTTCGTCTTCCATTGTTGGCGCAGCCGTTCAGCCGGAAATTCGTCTCAACAATGATGTCGTTGGTAAGTCGCAACCAGGAGGCTTCTTTTACGTAGATCGCCCGGCGGGACAATATATTGCCGCTACCTCGACGGAAACAGAAAAAACCTTGAGCTTTTCGCTCGATGTCGGTGAAGTGAAATACGTTCGTACTTCTCCTTCTTTTGGGCTCTTGGTGGGTCGCATGGTGCCGACATTGGAGTCGGCTGAAGTCGCTCAAAAAGAGCTGCCTGGATTAAGTTACACAGGCGCGCAAAGCGCAGGCAAGTAAAACCAGGAAATTGGGTTTGGTGCGAATGAAAAAAGGTCGGGAAATACACCGGCCTTTTTTTCTTGATGACGCATTTAAACGCCAACGACTTGCCAGTCAGACCTTTCAAATCAACTATATAGGCGGCACATCCAAGGCCGAACATGAATAATGAAAAACTGCCGTCTTTTGCTGCGCTCGCTTTACGTTTTGCTTGCAGCGTTATTTTTTTGCGGTAGCGCCTTCGCGGACGTTAGCCAACAAGCGATCACCATTCCGGTCAATTTGACGGAGGGCTCTCCTACCATGTTGAAACTGGTGGGCACGCTTTTTCGTCCTGAGGGAGATGGCCCCTTTCCATTGCTGATCATTAACCATGGCACGCCGCGCAACGGCAATGACAGAATTTCGACCACCGACGTCTATCAGGCGCAGGCACAACTTTTTGCTGCCATGGGGTTTGTAGTCATCAATCCTATCCGGCGTGGTTATGGCCAGTCGGATGGTCCGGGAAATGATGGCATGGGCACTTGTGACGATCCGACCTATTACGAAGCAGGTATGGGGGCTGCCTTCGATATCAACGCCACCATCGCATATGCAAAGACGCTACCCTATGTTGATACTTCGCGTATCGTCTTGCTGGGAAAATCGACCGGCGGCGTTGCCGTGTTGGCGCTGGCAAGTCAAAATATTCCCGGCGTGGTTGGCGTTATCAATTTCGCCGGAGGTCGTGGATCCAGAGCCCCTAATTACGTCTGTAATGAAGATAAGTTGATGGCATCTTTTTCGCGCTACGCCAGTACAACCCATGTCCCCATGCTCTGGCTGTACGCCAAAAACGATCGCTTTTTTGGCCCGCCGCTGGCCAAGCGGCTGCTCACTGCTTACCTCGACCAGCATGTGGATGTACGTTTCGTCCAGTTGCCCTGGTTCGGCTCAGATGGCCATGCCTTCTTTGATGCGATCCAAAATGCACCGGAATGGATGAAAGACGTCGTACCATTTTTGAAGGATATCGGGTTCAAACAACCCGCGTTGACCATGCAGTCCGGCAGCGACAACAATCAGTAAACTGGCACCGGCCCATCAGGCATTCGCTTGATGGGCCGGCGTAAATAGCGCAGGGCTGACAATGGGCGACTTACTTGCGGAAAAATATTAAGTCGTAGAAGGCGCCGGAAAAACCGCCATTCAGAATAAGAAATTCCATCGCCTTGGCGAACAAGACGATACCGGCAAAGACCAGCGCCAGCCGGACGATAAAAAGTATTTTTTTCAACATGATCCTAAGTGTAGCTGATATGAATCCGCGCGTGGCACACGTAATGGCGCCGCGACAAGGTATCATTCTGCAATTCGAATGCAGGCACCATCATGTTGATCAAAAGAAAATCCATTGAGGCGCAAGCCAACACCAAGGCCGGTCCCGGTCCGGATAAGGAAAAATCCAAACCGAAAGCGGCGGCGCCACAGCGCAAGCCGAAGTTCGCTCCGGTGACGCTGTCGGAGCAGGACGGCGTGCGCTTCCTGCATTTCGGCACCGAGTGGGTGCAAGGTGCCATGCGCTTGCGCAAGCCGGACTGGATAGAGCTGGAATATGCGCAGCAGATGATGAGCTGGATGCTGTTCAACGACAATCCAGAGTCCATCGTCCAGCTTGGCCTGGGTACCGGGGCGTTGACCAAGTTTGCCTACCGTCAGTTTGCTCAGGCACGCGTGAGCGCGGTAGAGTTGAATCCGTCTGTCATTGCCATTTGCAACAGCATGTTCAAGTTGCCGCCGGAAGACCAGCGCCTGACCATCCTGGAAATGGATGCCAATGATTACATCCACGATCCCAAGCGTAGCGGCACCATTGACGCGCTGCAGGTAGACCTCTATGACGCCACCGCGCGCGGCCCGGTGTTGGACACGCCTGAATTTTATAGCGCCTGCCGTGACAGCCTCAGCGAACAGGGGGTGATGACCGTTAACCTGTTCGGCGATCATCCCAGTTATGCCAAGAACCTCAAGGCCATGCGCTACGCGTTTGATCAGGTTATCTCGTTGCCGGAAGTGCATGATGGCAATGTCGTCGCGCTGGCCTTCAAGAATGCCATCACTCCGGACTTCCCGGCGCTCTACGAGCGCGCTGCGGCCATCACGGCGGCAACCAAGCTGCCGGCGAAGTCGTGGGTGAATGGCATCAAGAGTAATTTTTAATAGACAAGGAAAGCCCTGCCGCAGGTTGGCCACACGTCATAGGCGGAAATAATAAATAGAATAAAAAGGGCTTGCAGAGATTTAAAGCTCATCCTATAATGCGTGCTCTCTCAAACGAGAGGGGCGTTAGCTCAGCTGGTAGAGCAGCGGACTCTTAATCCGTAGGTCGAGTGTTCGAATCACTCACGCCCCACCAAGAAAATCAAGGGCCTGCAGCAATGCAGGCCCTTTTCATTATTTAGATTTTCATTTTTTGTCCATAATTTGTCCAACGACAGTTAAGGATCGAAAAATGGCAGCAATCAGAAAACGTGGCGATCTGCAGTGGCAGGCACGCATCACCCGCAAGGGTTTCCCTCCCCAATCAAAGACATTCCTCTCCCGCTCTGACGCAGAAGCCTGGGCTCGAGCGATTGAGTCCGAAATGGATCGAGGAACGTTCATTTCTCGCACCGAAGCCGAAAACACATCTCTTTCTGAAGCCCTTGATAGGTACAAACGGGAAATTACCGTTCACAAACGCGGCAAGGCGCAAGAATCCACGCTGATTGATCGCTGGAAAAAGGACCCGCTTGTTTTGCGACCTCTTGCATCGCTTCGCGGCACCGACTTTGCCAAATATCGTGACCGACGAAAAAAAAGCGAGGTATCCAGCAATACAATCCGCATTGAGCTATCCCTGATCGGCCATCTCTTTGAAACAGCACGTCGCGAATGGGGTATGGAGGGCCTGATGAACCCCATTCGTAACATTCGCATGCCAAGCGGCTCAAAATGCCGTGAACGGCGCTTGGCAGACGGCGAACGTGAAACAATCATCTCTCTGATCCATTCAGAAGGGCAAAACCCTTGGATGGAAGCAGCCTTCGTTTTGGCGCTGGAAACTGGATTACGACGTTCCATGCTTCTCAAGCTCAGATGGGAGTGGATAGATCTGGATAAATCGATTATTTCTATACCTGCTGAATTACGTGAGACAGAAAACAAAGGTGTACCAATCGCCATACCAATTTGGCTAGAGGCACGCAAACTCCTCTCGGATCTACCCCGTAGTAGTGATGGTCGAGTACTGCCTATTTCGCCTAATGCGCTCTCTTGCTGCTGGAAACGGCTTCAAAATAACAAAAATGCAGTAATGATCAAAGATCTACGATGGCACGACCTAAGACATGAGGCCACCTCACGCCTATTTGAAAAAGGCTTAAACCCAATTGAAGTGCAATCGATTACTGGACATAAGTCCATGCAGATGTTGAAACGCTATACCCATATTCGGCCGGAGAATTTACTTGCCAAATATAATCGAGGAGCAATTTAACGGGTATTGACAATGGCCGTATCGGTGCCAGCCCCAACCCGGAAGCATTTGAAATAAAACATACTTGGAAGGATTGACTTTAAATATTGGCAAGGCTGATTTGTTTCCATAGAATCCAAAGAGTCGCGCATCACCATCTGTGTTTTCAGACAATGCATCAAACTGACAATCTGGAACAAACGGTATTCCTTTTGTAAGAACACAATATGAACACTTCACCACCACTTCTCCTCGACCTTGCCTCTGCTGCTTCATGCACAGGTTCCGCAAGCAGAATCCAAGTTGCGTCTATTACTCCATCGGCAAGCCAGCACGTCTCTTATCTCAAATGCTAACTGTTTAAAAATCATAATTCGAAATCAATTAAACATGAATGACTTTCTAGGATTTGGAAAAAGTACCAATAAGTTGATTGACGCAGTTACACGTGCCTTAGGTGCGGCTTATCGTCCTTATGGCATTCGACGAGAAGCAGACGCTGAGGTTTATCGTGTCGACGTCCTCGAATCGGCAAAGACCGATGCCAAATCACGAAATATTGTAGAAACAGCCAAGGCTAAGGCGGAGGCAGAGTTCATTCTTGCTGAAGGAAAACAAGCTCTGGAGAGTCGGTTACAAGCACGCCTTCAGCATGAAGCTCTTCATCAACAGAAAAACATAGAGCGAATAGTTACAGGCGCACTAGACCAAGCTCAACCCGAGTCAACCGATGACGATGTGGACGAAGATTGGCTTACAGGTTTTTTCCAGCACGCACGAAATGTTTCCAGTGCGGAGATGCAAGCTCTGTGGTCCAGAGTATTGGCGCTTGAGGTTGGAATACCCGGAACGTTTTCCACGAGAGCACTAGACGTGTTGCGAAAGATGACTCGTCGAGAGGCGGCTTCATTTCAAGCAGCTTGTTGTTTAGCTTCTGGCTATTCGGAAACGCCAACCAGAGCAAGAATTCTGTGTGGCGCAATTCGGTACAACTGGCTTTCGGTTTCTCAAGCTCCTGAGCTGGAACTAGGGGAGTTTGGTTTGCCGTTTCTTAGTCGCATGAATCTGGCGAAAATTGGTCTCATGTATGAGGAGGAACTAGTTTCGGGCCCTATTAAAAAACATGAAGATCTCACGTTGCATTTTGCATCCACTCAACTAAAGCTTCGAGCATTACACAATGGTGTAAAGTTTAATAGCTATTCTCTAACCCCTATTGGTACTGAACTTTCTGTGCTTGTCATACCAGAAGAAAATTCCGAATACATTTCTTCGCTACGCATATCTTTGTCGAAGCTCTTCCATGTATCGAACCCAAACGGCTAACCATTAATTCCACTGGACCCGCAAAAAATCTGCGCAGGCCGATGAATTCAAACGTTAGTACTCGATGGTAAATCATAACCATCGGTTATCTGCGAAGCAGCGATGCGTTCGAACTCAAAGAATTTGAGAACTATCGAGAAATCATAGGTCAGAAGTGTTTTCAAGACCGAGAACAGTCGAGTGAAAGGTGCCATTACTTCAAAGCTTAGGAGTTGTTTATCGAAATAAACGTGGGTTGCATATAAGCAATCTCGGTCAAAAGCTTTATGTTTTTGGTTTCAATAACAACTATTATGATAAATGGCTGGCATGGGGACAAATACACACAGCGCACGATGATTAGCGCTTGTAAATTTTCTGCGCGCTTTCTGGTCCTGCTTACGTACGACGTTTTTTTCCCTCATCTTTAACCATATCGACTGTGACGGACGAATTAGCAACTACTGGTTTTCGCCAGAATCAGTACTCTCGACAAATCTGATAGTATCGGAGCCATGGTGGGATGTTGGCACTTTTGTCACGACTCAGCAATTACAAAGGCAACATGGATACGTCACGCCACATCTCGATCCCGAATGACCTGTTGCAACCGGCAGACGATTTTGCATCGTTGCTAGCCACAGCTTCATTATTGATTAATGTCGGCGATGACTATGGCGATTGGGTGCAGGATAAGGCTTTACCTGAGGTAATCGCGATTCAGCGCCTAATTACACTGGCACGTAATGGAGTAAAGTTGCGAGTGCGATGGAGTAAACGCATTGCTGATCAAGTATTTAATTCCCCCTCCCTATTCCCACTGCTGGCGGTAGTTCTTTGTCTAGACGATACTGATCACGAAATAATTGCAGAAAATGGTATCTGCGTTGCTGTAGACGTCCAGCCTTGCCGCAAAGCGATATATGCATATCGCCCGTTGTCAGATTTATTTTCTGACACTCAAGTCATTATCTGTGCCGATAGTCGAGGATATGGGCGCCCAAAAGCGCTCTACACAACAGGTGGAAATCTAATATCTCGAACCGATTTTGACGCCTTTGTCGAGCGACTTCTGACGTCCCAGATCGGTGGTAATGTAGGCGAGTCTCATACTGTTACATTTAGCCAAAACGTTGCGACAATTGTGGCTGAATTGTTCGAGAACACCGATTTCCACGGAAAAAAAGATATTCACGGTGTGCCATTCAAATCCAATGGCTTGCGAGGGATGATGTTTAAACGTATTGAGCTGTCATCTCGTCCCCGCCGGCCTCTCAGTGCACGGGTCACTCCAACGCGGCTTTCTATGCAAGAGCATGAGAATGCCCCTACGCTTGCAGCATTAGAAATTTCGGTATTCGATTCTGGTGTTGGCTACTACGCGTCATACATGCGCCAGCCACTTAATCCTATAACACCTCTCGTCGACGAATGGCGCGTAGTGCACAAATGCCTCGGACGGCATTATGAAGTGATAACACCTCCTAATCAGCTATTGCCTGACATTCGGGCTGGCCACACTGGTATGGGACTTTATGAAGTTTTGCGTGCACTGCAATTTCTCAAAGGAAAATTTGAAGTCCGCTCTGGACGAACGTATGGCTTTCGTACGTTTCTCGAGGGAGAAACGCAGTTCCTAAATGAATCAGCCGATTCCATTACACGCCCCGGAATGCCCAAACCGGTTCTTTTGGATAAAGGCTTGCAATTTGTACGCATTCCAACACCAAACGAACTACTAGTAGGTTCCACTGTACGCGTCCTCATTCCGTTGAATTGACTATGCACGCTGAACGCTTAACCACTCGAGTAAAAGTAGAGGCGTTTCAAGGCGAGGCTTGCCTATTGGTATACGATGCACAGCAACTCACCTCGACCATGTTGGGCGACGACGTTCGCGAACTACTCGATTCCCGCCCCGGGACTGCTTTCATTTACATCCTGGCACCGTTTATCTCTGAGGCAGACCTTAGGGAGCTTTTGCTTTCTGGCGATATTGTGTTCTTGCGATTAAGCAGCTATTTTCAGGCTATCGGTGGACGACTTTGTCTTTTAAGCTTTATGAAAGATGGAGATTCGCAGATAGCATGTGAGATTCCATTTTCGATTGATGATGTGGGTAAGCCGAAGGAAGAACCGACTAAGCCACTTGACGATGTGATGCGTCATGGGTGGCTTTTTGACCTATTCGACCGATACAGGGGGCGTATCGATGCGCCAGCAGGTGTACATTTTGCTAAATCGTCTCGTAGACATTCGACCCAATTTCTCCGCGTAAGCAATATCTTGCTGTCATCGACGGCATGCGCCGCTGTTGCATATTTCACATTAGGCACTCTTCGTTGTGCACAGGCACGACGCATTTTTGTTGATACCGCCCCCTTACTAGCAGTAGCGTTCGCCTTACAACGTATCGCAAATGTTCATCGTATTTGGGAGTTGTATGCCCCTGTTAATTCATTTAGCTCTTACGGTGGAATAGATAAATTACCTACTTCCTCTGGACGTGATTTGATTCTGGTATCAGCCTCGACCTCTGGTGGACTAGTCAAAGAATTGCTCAATCGCGAATTCGATACGAAATATATAGCTACACTTTTTTACCTAAGTACCACCGATATTCAAAGCGAACCCGGCACCGTTATTTGCGACTTAACGTTCTGTCAAGGTAAGCTGTTCGGATACCCCTCTGTGAAGAGCTATTCCGCCAGTAACTGTCCACTTTGTAGTAAAGGATATTTCTTGGCTGAACTTGAAGGGGATCAGTTTCAGCTTGAGAAGCGTGCCATCAAACATCTGGAAATCAAAGCCCTCTCACAAACACGCGATGCTCGTGAAACCATCGACACCCTCGCTAGGCAAAATTTGATCTTCGCGACGACTTTGGGGCAGCGAGGAAATTGCACTGATTTTTCTATTGATGCTGACATAACGTTGCAAAATGTGAAGAGAGTGCGTCAACGTTTTATTCGTGCCTTGCGGCGCTATACGCCCGTCCCACTCGACTATGTCGTTCTTGTAAACATTAAAGAAGAAACGGTTCGAAGCTTGATTGATGAAGCAGGACTAACTGATGTTTCAAAAGAAAATTGTTTCGTGGACTATAGTCAGCTGCAAAATTGCCCACCTACGGCACGCGGCAGTGGCGGTGTTCTGGTAGTTTTTGGCACACTATCAAACTTCGCAACAGCACGTGACATAAATGCGCAATTACGTATCAAAGTGCCGGAAGGCTGTGTTACCTACCTATCAGGAATAACTTTAGCAAATTCTGCTGAGCATCTGGCTGATTTGAAGATGTTCCTTACTTACGGAGAATTAGGACGCGAAACCTTTACCTACGAAGCTGCTGCTAGCCTAATGTTACCGACGCCGGCGAATTCAATGACAGCGTGGCAGGCTGAAGAGCAGCTATTAGCACAATTGCGTGAAAATGGAGTCATTCCTGACGAAATTTCACAGCGCATTGACATCTTACTTGACTCAAACGAGCGCACTTCACATTTATTCTGGCCAGGTAATCATGGCGAACTTGCCATTCAAAACGACTTTGTTTATTTATCTGTCAATGCGACTGAAGGTTTCATTTCTCAAGCAGATATCTTGGCAACAATTGCGAATTTATTGGCTACAGCACGTATGGACAATCGCGGTCTTAATGCATCGACGCATAACGGACAGGAGCCCATTCGTTGGCATCAGTCGGTGTACGGCCATGTCGTTCTCAGCCCGGCGGTCTTTGAAAACTATAACGACGCAATTCTACAAGCGGCGTTCTTAAGAGTTTCAACGCCCACCGAACTCAACTACACATCAGACAACACGTCTAGTAATCGTATATTGTCGATTATTCGTGCTGCAATTACAGCTTGGAAAACTGGGGGAGGCGATAGCTTGCCTGAGTTCCTCATTGCGCTAGCGACTAATCGATTATCCCTGGCTTCCGAACATACGCAAGAAATCAAGACTGCAGTGCACAACGCACAGCTACCGCAATATCTCTCCCTAATTGCCGAGACTATTTGAACGACCTGCGTTTGTCGCGCCAATCAATATTTGGGGTCAACATACGCTCCCGCGCGAAGACAAGGTCTGTGCCTTATGCATCCCTAAAATATATAGTCTTTCGGATCCTAACAATCGCTCCGATTAGCGGTGCAAAATGCGCCCCGAATGTCGTTGCTGATGAATTCTTTGTAAGCCTCCGGTGAATCCATCTTGAACGGGAGAGCCCGGGAGACGAGGATCGTGTCCATCTCAATGTTAAATGGACAGATGTACACGATGGATGAGAACGAGGTAAAGGATGAAGTGGTGCCACCG
>Ga0302155_10003462_pt1 | contig 10214 bp, 10 predicted proteins | sample I_Bog_N3_1_FD_193508 | JGI IMG/M metagenome (GOLD analysis project Ga0302155, IMG submission 193508) | Peat permafrost microbial communities from Stordalen Mire near Abisko, Sweden - I_Bog_N3_1 | ecosystem: Environmental > Terrestrial > Soil > Wetlands > Peat | place: Sweden: Abisko, Stordalen...
GCGCCTGAGCCTGCAAACACGCTTGAACCGGGTGCCGGTCGAACGCGTCCTGCAAGCCCAGGGACAGAAGCCGCCGGTCAAGGGCGCCCTGACCCTCAGCAGCGACCTCACTGCCAGCGGCAACAGCCAGAAAGCCCTGGTCGACAGCCTCAACGGCACGGCCAGCTTTGTCCTCAACGACGGCCTGCTGCTCAACGCCAACCTCGAACAGCAACTGTGCACCGGCATCGCCACCCTCAACCGCAAGACCCTGAGCGGCGAACCGCGGGGCAAGGACACACCGTTCCAGGACCTCAAGGGCAGCCTGAACCTGCACAACGGCGTGGCCAGCAACCCGGACCTGAAAGTCAACATCCCGGGCCTGAGCGTCAACGGCAACGGCGATATCGACCTGCGCGTGCTGGGCATGGACTACCGCATCGGCATCATCGTCGAAGGCGACAAGAGCGATATGCCGGACCCGGCCTGCCAGGTCAACGAACGTTTCGCCGGGATCGAATGGCCGCTGCGTTGCCGTGGCCCGCTGGAGCTGGGTGCCAAGGCCTGCCGCATCGACAAGGACGGCCTCGGCCAGGTCGCCGCGCGGCTGGCCGGCAACAAACTGAGCGAGAAAGTTGAAGAAAAGCTCGGCGACAAGGTCAGTCCCGAACTCAAGGACGCACTCAAGGGGCTGTTCAAGCGATGAGAGCCGAGCAGTTTTCCAGCGCCGTGCTGGACTGGTACGACCGTCACGGCCGCCACGACCTGCCCTGGCAACAGGGCATCACGCCCTATCGGGTGTGGGTGTCGGAGATCATGTTGCAGCAGACCCAGGTCAGCACCGTGCTGAACTACTTCGACCGCTTCATGGCCTCGCTGCCGACGGTCGAGGCCCTGGCCGCCGCGCCGGAAGATGAAGTGCTGCACCTGTGGACGGGCCTGGGCTACTACACCCGGGCGCGCAACCTGCAGAAGACCGCGAAGATCGTCGTTGCCGAGCATGGCGGGGAGTTTCCCCGCGACGTCGAGAAACTCACCGAGCTGCCGGGCATCGGCCTGTCCACCGCCGGCGCCATCGCCAGCATCAGCATGGGCCTGCGCGCGGCGATCCTCGACGGCAACGTCAAGCGCGTGCTGGCGCGCTACACCGCCCAGGAGGGTTACCCGGGCGAACCCAAGGTGGCCAAGCAGCTCTGGGCCAACGCCGAGCGCTTTACCCCCGACACCCGGGTCAACCACTACACCCAGGCGATGATGGACCTGGGCGCGACCTTGTGTACCCGCAGCAAGCCCAGCTGCCTGCTCTGCCCGCTGAAAGCCGGCTGCGAAGCACACATGCTCGGCCTGGAGACCCGCTACCCGATTCCCAAGCCGCGCAAGAGCGTGCCGCAGAAGCGCACCCTGATGCCGCTGCTCGCCAACCGCGAAGGCGCCATTCTGCTTTACCGTCGCCCTTCCAGCGGCCTCTGGGGCGGTTTATGGAGCCTGCCGGAACTCGACGACCTCGACGACCTGCAACACCTGGCGTCGCAGCACTCGCTGGAACTGGGCGCGCAACAGGCGCTGCCGAACCTGACCCACACCTTCAGCCATTTCCAGCTGGCCATCGAGCCGTGGCTGGTGCAGGTCGAGGAGAGTGCCCATCACGTGGCCGAGGCCGACTGGCTCTGGTATAACCTCGCCACCCCGCCGCGCCTGGGCCTTGCCGCCCCGGTGAAAAAGCTGCTCAAACGGGCAGCCGACGTTTTGAATGCAGGAGAGTCGTCATGACCCGCACCGTAATGTGCCGCAAGTACCACGAAGAACTGCCCGGCCTTGAGCGCCCTCCGTACCCGGGTGCCAAGGGCCAGGACATTTTCGAACATATTTCGCAGAAAGCCTGGGGCGACTGGTTGAAGCACCAGACCCTGCTGATCAACGAAAAACGCCTGAACATGATGAACGGCGAAGACCGCAAATATATCCAGGGCGAGATGGACAAGTTCTTTTCCGGCGAGGAATACGCCCAGGCCGAAGGCTACGTTCCGCCGGCCGAATAATCAGGGCTGGAACAGCTTTGGGTCGTAAGCGACGGTAATAATTAAATATTTTTTGAAATCGCGCTTGACGACCCCTCGAAAAACCAGTTTAATGCGCCCCGTTGCCCAGATAGCTCAGTCGGTAGAGCAGGGGATTGAAAATCCCCGTGTCGGCGGTTCGATTCCGTCTCTGGGCACCACTAATTAGTTTCAGGTGGTGTCAACATTATCTGAAAGCCCACAAGAAACCCGCCTAGTGCGGGTTTTTTGTTGCCTGATATTTCTCTCTCTTCCTTTCATCCTCCTCGCTGCCGCAGGATTGCCCCCAGCCCTGCCCAAGGCCCGATCCGCGCAACGCGATCGGCCTCTCCCGCCCCGCGCCACCACACCCTCAGACCTCCGTCCGACAACTGTCATGGTCGGCAAACAATACAGTTCGTTGCACTCATTCCCAACCGTACCGGTACTGGCCCCGCCGGGCTGATTAGTGTGCGCATGTCCGTCAGGCGCCGGTGAGTTCTCCCGCCGGCCCCGTTGACTCGATCTGCCCCCGAAGCTGTTCCTGAAAACGTCATGAAAAAGGAGAGTCCATTGATCGTCGAGGAAACCATCGTCATCACCGGCGCGACAGCAGGCATCGGCCTGGCCTGTGCCCGGCAGTTGATTGCCCAGGGTCACCGCGTTGTCGGAATCGGACGTCGGCAGGAGCGGCTGGATGCCCTCCACGACGAACTGGGCAACGGCTTCTACCCACTGGCCTGCGACATTCGCCAGAACCACGAACTGCAGGAACGCCTCCAGGCGCTGCCAGAGCCTTTTCGCCAGTTCAGCAAGCTGATCAACAGCGCCGGACTGCTGCAAGGCCAGGGCAGCTTCCTGGACGTCACGCCGACGCAGGTCACCACCATGTTGGAGACCAACATCAGCGGCCTGCTGAATGTCACCCGCGCGGTCCTGCCGCAACTGATCGCCAGCGGCCGCGGCCATATCGTCAACCTGAGCTCGATCGGTGCCCATCTGCACTATGTCGGCGGGCACGTCTATGCCGCCTCCAAGGCCTTTGTCGAGCACTTCAGCCGCTGCCTGCGCACCGAACTGGTGGGCGCACGCGTCCGGCTGACGGATATCGCCCCGGGCAAGACCCGCTCCGAATTCGCCCTGGTGCAGTTTGCCGGCGACCAGGCGCGGGCCGATCAGGCGTACAGCACCCTGACCCCACTGGAACCCGACGATATCGCCCGCTCGATTCTCTGGGCCCTGGCCCAGCCGCCGCACGTGAACATCAGTTCCATTGAACTCGTGCCTGCCGATCAGCACCTCTCGTACCGGTGAACCCCATGAGCCAGATTCTTGCCCACTACTACGTCAGAAACAAACTCACCCACAAGCTGATCAGCAAGCGCGTCCTGTCGCCTATTTCACTGTCCCTGCAACCGCCGGCGGACCTGGTGAAAGCCCTGTGCATAGAGAGCGAGATCAGCAAATTGTCGGCGGTGTTCGCCGAGTTCCAGCAGCACGACGACAACCAGACCGGGCTGCCGCGCTACATGCCGTTCTATCGGTTTATCCAGTCGAAGTTCCCCAGCTTCAAATGGCAGGTGCGCAACGAGCTGGGCAAAAAAACCCTGATCCTCGACAAGCCCTACATCAACCAGAGTCGCCCCTCGTTGCTCAACCTGCTGCTCTGCGCGGTCAACGACAACACCGCCACCACCCCGGCGCTGAAAGTCCGCTACCCCTCGACCAGCGTGCTGCCCGACGACCTGGTGGTCGACCTTGAGCGCGCCTTCGAAGCCTTGTCCTTTACCCAGTCGGCCGCGCACTTCATCGCCCGTTTCGCCGAAACCCTGGTCAAGGGCCTGGCCGGCGAGACCATCACGCTGGTCTCGCCGGTGTGCCCCGACTACGGCTACGAATACAAGAACGGGCGCTACCGCTACACCTTCGATCATCTGGGCGAAGGCATCGGGCTGGTGGCCGGACGCGTGCTCAAGACCCTGCCGGTGCTCCAGGCGGTGCTGCGCAAACATGGCATCGACGCACGCATTGCCGTGGCCGCGGGCGACTTCGAAGGGTTCGACCAGAGCACCCTCGATCGCCTCAAGGAAACCCGCGAAGGCTTCGCCCGCAAGCTGCGGATCAGCCAGGACAAGCTGCTGCAGGCCCTCGGCCCGGACACCGAGTCGATCTTCATCGCCGAAGCCGCCGGTGGCGAGGCCAACTGGCACGCCCTGACCGCAGACGCCGAGCAACGCCTGGCGCAAGGCAACAACGGTTGCATCGTCGACAACGATCTCGACTACGCGTCGATCTTCAATGCCCGGCTGCCGCTCTATCAGGCCTGGCACCAGCACCGCAGCAACGAAGAACTCATGCACGTCTTGTATGCCCAGGGCGCGGAGTACGCGGCCATCGGCCAGGTCTTCGCCCAGCAGTGGAGCAACCCGATCGTGATCGGCGCCGACCACAACCGCATGCAGCCGTTCTACTGGCTCTACAGCCAGATCCCCGTCCTTTACCTGACTCGGGTCTACTGATGAACACCCAGGAAAGAGCAAGCCAGCGCACTCAATACTGCCAGTACGGCCCGCAGGGCGATGTACGCGCCAGCTATGCCCATCTGCCGGGCCAGGGGTTCTGGACCTGGCTGACCGGAAAAGGCCTGCCGCTTTCCAGCGAACGCCTGGCCCAGGTGCCGAACGAAAACAGCGAGCGTTTCCTGATCGCCCACCTGCTCTTCACCTGGGCGGTGATGATCGCACTGGTGCTGTTGGGCCAGTTTGTCCTGCAGGGCAGCTTGCCGTTGGCGGCCTCCGTGGCGCTGGTGGTGGTCGGCTGGGTACTGATGGTCAATCGCCTGCGCAGCATGCAGGCGACCTTTCACTACCTGACCCACGGTGCCGTCCTGAAGAACAAGACGCGGGCGCGGCACTATGCGCGCCTGTTCCTGACCACGCCGTTGCTCTACCAGGACTGGGACACCTACAGCCAGAGCCATGTCCGCGAGCACCACAATATCAACGTGCTCTGCGGCGACAAGGACCCCGACCAGCAGTTCATCCTGCAGCAGGGCTTCTATCCGGGCATGCCTGAATCGCTGTTCTGGTGGCGAGCGTTCTGCACCCCGTTCCGCCCGCTGTATCTGCTGCGCCAATGGCGCGCCACCGGCCTCGACAATCTGGTCCGCCCACGGCTGCCCGAGATCGCCTTTCGGCTGGTGTTCTGGGGCCTGCTGCTCAGCGGTCTGTGGGCGGTCGATGGCCTGCTGGCCTTTGCCCTGATGTATGGCATCCCGAGAGCCGTGCTGTTTGAACACTCGATGTGGCTGCAACTGTTTACCGAGCACCTGTGGTTCTACCGTCGCGATCCGCAGCGCGACGACAAGGCCCATTACGGCCGGCTGACCTGGGGACGCTTCCAGGGCCGCCGCCCACCGCAAAGCGGCGTGTTCGCCCACGCCGCCTGGCTCGCCAAGGCACTGTTCCTGGATATCCCGGTGCGCCTGTATGTGTACCCGCAGGACCTGCCCAACCACGACGCCCATCACCGGCGCCCGAACGTGCATTACCGGCATATCGCCAACTACCGGGCCAGCGTCGAGCACCAACCCTCGGTCTACGGCCCGTATCTGGAGGTCTGGGGCTTCATGGCCGGCCTCTACCTGATTCGCGATCACCTGTGCCGAGGGGTTACCGAGCCTTTCACCCCCCACGAACCTGTTTCGACAACCACCGCAACTGGCCCAGCCCACCTGGCCGACACTCAAGGAGCATGAGATGGAAAACGCGATTCAGAACGCCAACCTGTCGTTGCACGAAAACGCCTACGCAGCCTTCAAGGCCCAGATGCTGTTCACCGAAGAGGAGATCAGCTACCTGGAGCAGGCCTGTCAGGTGATCCCCAAGACCATCATCGAAATCGGTGATGTCGGGGAACAGAACTACCTCTCGGTAGGGCGTTTCATGGAAGACCAGAAAGGCCAGTTGCCGCAGTACCGCAACGACCCTTACGGCAAGAAAGTCGTGGATATTCTTTCGTCGGGCAAGAGCCGCGAATTCTTCAACGGGATCATGGAAGGCGAATGCTTTATCCGCCGCTGCCAGTCGAACCTGCTGGAAGCCGGCAACTTCATCGGCAAGCACATCGACACCTACAGCAACCTGGAATACCGCTACTCGGTGGTGATCCAGTTCGGCAAGCAGTACGAGGGCGGTGAGTTCTTCATCGAACACAACGGCCAGGAATCAGTGCTCAAGACCACCTACGCCGATGTGCTGATCAACCGTTGCGAGATTCCACACGGTGTGCGCAAGGTAGAGAGCGGCACCCGTTCATCGCTGGTGTTTTTCCTCAGCACCAGTCCTTTGCACGAACCCAACTTGAACAACAAACAAATCTGACAGGGAGTCTACCCGGCCATTCACGTCCGGGTGTCCACCTACGTCATCAGAAGGAATCGTCAGCATGACGCAAGCCAACGTAGCCAGTTTTCCAGAGACCAAGAGTCAAGACCTGCAAGCCTACTTCCTGGGTCTGATCTCAGTAGCGGCCTTTGCCATGACCTTACCCGCGGCCAAGATGCTCGCGGGCGATCTGAGCGCCGTCCAGGTCGGGATCTTCCGCTCGGTAATCGCAGCCTTCGCCGCGATCCCGTTTTTGCTGATTGGCCGCGCCAAGTTTCCGAACCGTTCGCAGATCAAGCGCATGCTGCTGACCTCCACCGGGATCGTCTACGGCTTTCCGATCCTCACCGCGCTGGGCATGCAGTATGTGCCCGTCAGCCACGGCGGCGTGGTCCTGGCCGCGCTGCCGCTGTCGACCGCGATCTTCGGCACCCTGATCACCGGCACCCGCCCCTCCAAGGCGTTCTGGGCGGTCTCCACCCTGGGCTTCCTGGTGGTCATGTCGTACACGGTGATGAAGTCGAATGTTTCCGACATCTACATCGGTGACCTCGCCCTGCTCGGTGCCGTGGCGCTGGCCGGCTTCGGTTATGCCCAGGGCGGCGCGCTGTCCAAGGAACTGCCGGGTTGGCAAGTGATGTGCTGGACCCTGGTCATCAGTCTGCCGGTGCTGCTGCCGGCCAGCCTATGGCTTTTCGACAGCAACACCATCGCCCACCTGCCGAGCACCGGCGTCGCCGCCCTGCTGTTCCTGGCGCTGGTCAACTCGCTGCTGGGCTTCTTCTCCTGGAACCGTGCCCTCGCACTCGGTGGTATCCAGCGGATCAGCCAGCTGCAGTTGCTGCAACCGTTCTTCACCTTCGGCTTCTCGATCTGGCTGATGGGTGAAACCTGGAACTGGCTGACACCTTTGGTCTGCGCCGTGGTCATTGTGCTGGTCTGGCTCTCCAAACGTATCTGAACCCTGTCCGGCGGCCATGCCGCCCTCATCCTGCAACGGAATCTCAAGCATGACTTCTTCGACATTTTTTTGTCCGAGCGGCGAGCCACAACAATGGGAGGCGTTACAGGATGAGCGCGACATCCATTTGACCAACCACCCCGCCAGGGCCGTGTTCGAACTGCTGGCCCCCAAACCCGGGGAATTGCTGTTGGATATCGGTTGTGGCGATGGTTACCTGACTGCGCAACTGCAGCAGTGCGGAAGCCAGGTGGTGGGGTTCGACAACGACCCCAGCCTGGTCTCGGCCGCCCGCGCCAGGGGCTTGGAAGTGCGTCACGGCAATGCCGAGCAACTGTACTTCTACCAGGAGTTCGACGCGGTCTTGAGCTATGACGCGCTGCACTGGATGCAGCGCTCGGACCAGGTGGCCATCGGCATCTACGAAGCCCTGAAACCAGGGGGACGTTTTGTCGGTGAGTTCGCCGGGGCCGGGCATCAGCGTATCCTGCGACGGGCACTGCGCGATTCGCTGGCACGCCGGTCACTTGACTTTGAAGTGGCCGATCAGCTTTATCTGCCCACGGCCGGGGCCTACCAACGAGTGCTGGAAAACGCCGGCTTCCACGTGAGCGCCATTCATTGGTTCGAATGCCCGGTGCCCCTGGATTGTTCGATTGCCCAATGGCTGCAAATGTTCGGCGGCCGCTACCTGGCACTGTTGCCCGCCGATCAGCAAGATGCGTTTTTGAATGAAGTGACCGAAGAGTTGGCTGCCGATTTTCTAGACAGTAATGGCCAATGGACACTGGACTGCACACGCCTGCGGTTCAAAGCCGAGAAAAAGTGAGTTGGAGTTCTCCATGTCGACGAAAACCACTGGATTTGCACTGAAATCCTTTTATGCCGAGCCTACCGTGTGGCTGAACCATGACGGGCGGCCACTGTATTGGATTGATGACATCAGACTGACCATCAACGGCTCGGAAGTGGATGACGAGCTGTGTATTCAGGATCTGAAGGACAGCGATGAGGTCATCATCCTCGAGGGCACCATCTTCTCCTATCAGAACCTGAGCGAGGTGATGAGCCTGGAGCGCTACTTCAAGATCTGGCAGCGCAGCCTCGGCTCGGTCTTCCTCGGGGCCTTCATCCCCGAAGGCCAGTATGAAAAGCTCAGCTCGATGATCGAAGCCGCTGGCGGGCAGATCCTGCGCAGCACGACCAACGCCTGAGGCGTCGGCCTGCCGGCACCCAGGCATCGTGCTAGATGGACAGCAAGGACGCCGTCACCCCGATCTGCGCCTGGAGAAAGCGCTTGAATCCGGGATGGTTGCAATGGCTGACGTTGAAGCGGATGTACTGGTCATACTCGCCGGTATTGCTGAACAAGGAGCCTGGCGCCAAGAGGATGCCAGCGTGATGGGCCTGTTCGACCAGGTTCGGGATATTCACATGCTCCGGCAAACGGCCCCAGAGAAACAGGCCATCAGCGCCGTGCTCGTCAAACACCACCCCGCAAGCCCCCAGCCATTCTCGCGCCCTTGAGCGTTCCTGCATGACCCGCTGGCCCAGTGCATCCAGGTGATGCTGATAACGGCCGGACTCCAGGGTGTAGGTGACGATGGTTTCGTCGATCGCCGAACCGCAGAGCAGGTTGTACATTTTCTGCTCGACCAGCCGCTCGACAAAGGCCGGTGGCGCCGCCACATAACCCAGGCGCAGCGCCGGGCTCAGCACCTTGCTGAAACCGCTGATGTAGAAGGTCCGGTCGCAACCATCGAGGCTGGCCAGGCGCAGGGTCTGCCGGGACGACAGCGCACCGAAGATATCGTCCTCGATGATATGGAAATCATACTGGCGCGACAGTGACAGCAGCTTGAAGCCCTTCGCCGGCGAGGTGCTGCCGCCCGTGGGGTTGTGCACCAGGGTCTGGGTCAGGAACAGTTTCGGTCGATACTTGATCAGCATCGCTTCCATCGCCGCCAGGTCCGGCCCGTCATCCAGGCGCGGCACGGTGATGATCTTGAAGTCGCGATCCTTGATCAGTTTCAGTTGCAGCAACAGGTAGCTGGGGTCTTCCACCAGCAGGTAATCCCCGGGATTCAGGAGAATACTGCGCAGCAGGGAAAACGCATGGGTGGCGCCCATGGTGACCACGATCTGGCTGCTGGAGGCGTTGATATGGACCTCGCGCAACTTGCGCGCAATCACCGCGCGCAGGTCCTGGCTGCCGGCCGCCGGCGCTGGAGTGCTGCAGGAAAGTGTGTTACGAATCAGCCGCCCAGTCACGGAAGCCGGGACCGCATCGGCGAGCCAGGCCGGTGGCAAGTAGCCGGAACTGACGGGAATATCGTACTGGGCCGGGTCCAGCGCACGGAAGAGAAAACCCGAGTGCTCACTGGAAGGTGGCACCAGGGTATCGGTGTCCTTGAGCGGGCCGACCGAATTGCAGGCCAGGATGAAATAGCCCGCACCCGGACGCGACTCGATGATGTGCTGCGCGACCAGGTCTTCATAGGCGCTGCTCACCGTGAAGATGCTGACGCCCAGCTGCTTGGCCAGCGCACGCACAGACGGGAGTCGCCCTCCCTGGACCCACTGAAAGGATTCAATCCGGGCAATGATCGCGTTTCTGATCTGGTCTACCAGCAGCGTCTTGCTGTTGCGGTCTATCTGGAACATGGCATTCCTTTGTTGAAACAGCCGCTGCCCGCAGGCCAGCGTCTCGTGCACCGATAGCAACGGCAGTATCTGCCATCAATTTGCCCAGCTGCAAGCACTGTATTGGGGCGCCAATACCGTTAAATGACCAGACACATTCCATGCCAGGAAGCCGTCCAATGAGTTCGATCAACCGCCAGCCCTGTCTCT
>Ga0302155_10003467_pt1 | contig 10211 bp, 9 predicted proteins | sample I_Bog_N3_1_FD_193508 | JGI IMG/M metagenome (GOLD analysis project Ga0302155, IMG submission 193508) | Peat permafrost microbial communities from Stordalen Mire near Abisko, Sweden - I_Bog_N3_1 | ecosystem: Environmental > Terrestrial > Soil > Wetlands > Peat | place: Sweden: Abisko, Stordalen...
ATCGACTGCTCTTCAGGCGAGGTCAGCACACACGAAAAACCGGTATATGGCCGCATGTACCAGACGCCGTTTGCCGACCGCATCCGCAACGAAGCCAACATTGCCACCATGGCGGTCGGATCGATCTTTGAGGCAGACCACGTCAACAGCATCATTGCTTCTGGCCGTGCCGACCTTTGTGCGATCGGTCGCCCACACCTGGCCAACCCGGCCTGGACGCTGCATGAAACGGCGCGACTCGGCTACCGCGCCATGCCGTGGCCACGCCCTTATCAGTCGGCCAAACCGCAACTCGAAGCCAATCTGATGCGCGCCGCGCAATCTGCTTCCATGCCTGAAAAATAAGCCTCAACCCGTACAGGCGCTGCAGGTGGCAGGTCCATCTGCGGCACCATGTAAGGCCGCTAGCGTCATTTTATGAGGCCCTCTGACTCGGGGCAGGAGAAATCATGGCGGTAAATACAGCCAGCAATGTCGAATACAAAATCCTTGATCATCAGTATTTAATTTCCCGCACTGACCTGGACAGTCGCATTACTTACGTCAATGAAACTTTTATCGAAGTAAGTGGTTATAGCCAGGCCGATCTGCTGGGCGCGACGAACGAATTGTTTCGTCACCACGATATGCCGGATGCGATCTTCAAAGATATCTGGGCCACCCTGAAAGCCAACAAGATCTGGTCCGGGATCATGAAACATCGCCGCAAAAACGGCGACTTCTTTTGGGTACTGGCGACCATATCGCCAATCGTTATCGCCGGTAAAAATACCGGCTATACGACAGTCCGCACCCAGCCGCATCCGGCTCACTTAAAACGCGCCGCTGAGGTCTATGCACTGCTGCAAAAGGGGCGGCTGCGTGGATTCAAGCTATGCGGCGGACAAATCATCCAAACCGGATTGCGCGGTTGGCTCAAACGCGTCATGCGTCCCACCCTTGACGCGCGCTTGAGCAGAATGATTCTTCTCTCCCTATGCGGACTGTTGTCCCTGGCTGCGCTTCCTTACTTTGAACGATACGCAACCTATGTGTCCGCACTGCTATTCGCCTCTCTGTTGGTGACGAGTTGGCGGCTGCATGGTTCGACGCTGGCATCACTCAATTCTGCGAACGATCTGTGCAAAAAACTGAGCGCAGGGGATCTGGGCGAAAAGATCGAGGCAAAATACGATGATGAAATCGGCTGGCTCATTGCCAGTCTGAATACGATGCAAAAAAGCTTTACGAGCGTGGTCCGGCAGATGTCGTGCGGAATCAACTCCATCGAATTGGTTGCCAGGGAAATCAATGCCGGCAACACCGATTTGTCTCAGCAAACCGAACAACAGGCGGCCTCGATGCAGGAAACCGCCGCGACAATGGAGCAGCTTGCCGGTACGGTAAAACAAAACGCCGGCAGCGCAGAACAGGCGACCCGACTGGCGGAAAAAACATCGTATGTCGCAACACGCGGCGGTGAAGATGTGCAACAGGTTGTCAACACAATACATGGCGTGGCCAACAGTACCAAAAAAATAGCGGATTTCATCAATGTCATCGACGGCGTGGCGTTCCAAACCAATCTGCTGGCACTCAATGCGGCCGTCGAAGCGGCTAGAGCAGGCGTGCAGGGCCGAGGTTTTGCGGTGGTTGCAGCGGAAGTGCGCAACCTGGCGCAACGCTGTGCCATCGCGGCAAGCGACATCAAAAAACTGATCAAAAGCTCGGTAAACGAAATTGATGAGGCAAGCCGCCTGAGCGAACAGGCTGCGCAGACGATGGCTGAAATTGTCGGCGCGACAAAGCATGTTTCCGACCTGATGAGCCAAATCGCGGTGGCATCCATAGAACAAAGCGGCGGCATTGAACAGGTGAGCCTGGCGGCGGTACAGATGGACCAGGCGATTCAGCACAATGCTTCTTTCGTGGAACAGCTCTCGGCGACCACAGCCTCACTGGAGCAGCAGTCTTCCACCTTGAAAAACTCGGTCGCTGTTTTTCATTTTTCTTGAATGAAAAAACAAAGAGAAAGCGCATACAAATCTGCGCAAGCCGTCTACGGCATCACACTGTGTCAGTCTGGACAGTGACGTTGAAAATACCATCGATCGCAATACGTTAACGGTCTTGTATTTACTCGAAAAACGCAGAAAAATAACAGATCGAATTGCTGCTATCCTGAGCATGTCAACCGTAGCAGAAGTGAGCAAAACCTTGAATTAAACTGTGATCAAAAACACGTCAGAAAACGAGCCAACCATACATAATTAACGCGTCCCAGACTGAACCGGCATAAAATTTTTCCACAATAAATTACCGGCTATCTGAGTGGCAATCATACTTTTCCGACAACCGGCATGCCGGATCGGCGAAGCAGGAGACAAGTGATGGCAATCGGTCAAATGAATATCCCGACAGGGTTGTCAGGTGCATTGATCCATGCGCCTGGCCGGCAATTATTCGCCTCGCGCGACATAGACCAGACCCGCTACCTAGTAGGGCAAGTGATGAAACCGCATCACTTGGCGATGTCCGGCCATGCGCAACAGCTCAATTCGCGCATGCATCACATCGCCTTTGGCGACGTGTCATTGAGTCGCCTCAGGTATGGTGCCGAGGTCGATATCGTGCCTGAGGCTCTCAACGATTTCTATCTGATTCAGATGCCCCTGTGCGGACATGCGCGCATCGACAGCGGCAATCAGCATGTGGATTCCCATCCCGGCCTCGCTTCGGTACTGAGCCCGACCGAGAACACCGTGATGCATTGGAGCGCAGACAATGATCAGTTGCTGGTGCGCATTGATCGCGCCCTGGTTGATCGCGCGATCCGCTCTCATCTGGGCCACCCGGATAATGCACCGCTGAGGTTTGAATTGGGTTTCAGGTGGCGGGAATGTGATGCGTGGCGTTGTCTGCTGTTGTATCTCAATGAATGTGCGGGCAATGATATTGACTTCGTCAAATACAAACTTCTGGTTGCAAACATTGAACAATTAGTCGTCTCAACCCTGCTTGCTGCACAGCCGCACAATTTTACCGATACGAAGGTGATTCGCAAGACGGCGATATTGCCCAGGCACGTGCGCAAGGTGGAAGAATTTTTGCGTCAGCACGTCAATGAACCGATTTGCGCGGATCAACTGGCGCAGATTGCCGGCGTGAGCTTACGCAGCCTCTATGCCGGCTTCAAGGAATTTTGCGGTGTCAGTCCCATGCAGTACTTGAGGAATTTGCGGCTCGATGGTGCGCGCATGGCGCTGTCGGCCGAACCTGACGCCAGCGTTGCATGCATCGCCATGCAGTGGGGCTTCGCGCACCTGGGCCGGTTCAGCGCCGAGTACAAACAACGCTTCGGCGAAAGCCCGAGCGAGAGCTTGCGTAGACGTTGATACGAGGCGAAAAATAGTCGCTTCGACTGCCATAAGGCGTCGAAGCGATAAAGTGACTCAGTCAAACCAGCCTGGTTTGATGTGCGTATGTTTGACGCTCAGTTCGGGCAAGCCTGCAAGGCTTGCAGCGTGGTGAACTGGCCGCGATGGAACACTGCCGGTTCTCCGCTTTCGATGAAGTAATGCAGCACGCGACCGATATACAGCGTATGGTCGCCGCCGGGATGCATTTGATCCTTGGCACAGACAAAACTGGCCAGGCAACCGGGAATCACCGGCATGCCCTGCTGACTGTCGTAGGTCTGCACATGTTGAAATTTGTCCGGCACCGCCGCGCTTGCAAAACATTTCGCCAGATCGGTCTGGGTCGAAGCAAGTACATTGATGCAGAAATAATCACTTTCATTGAATGCTTCCAGACTCGGTGAGCGGTTCACCAGACTCCACAATACCAGCGGCGGATCCAGCGAGAGCGACGCAAAGGAATTGATGGTCAATCCGACGGCACGCCCGCTGGCGTTGCGTGTGGTCACAATGGCAATACCTGTTGGAAAAGCGCCTAAGGCATTGCGCAATGCCTGCGTGTCCAAAGGCCGGTGAGCGGCCTGCAAGGCATGGGCGCCGGAGATGTCGGCGACGCACGCAGCAGCAGGTGGGTTGCACGGTTTGCTTGACATGACAGCTCCTCAGATCGGTGCCGCAGCGGCTTGCATTTTTTCGGCAATGAATTGCTCGCACGCGATGGGATCGGTCCACCAGGGGAAAAAATCGGGCGGATTGTCAAACCCGTTGGCAATGGCACTGGCCAGCGGCGGACATTGACCTGCAGCACCAAGCAGATGGAGGATATGCGGCGGCGGCGGCGTCAACAACGTATTGGTCCAGGTGACGACGTACTGGGCATAGTTCCAGAATTGTTCAAACGTCTGTTCCATCCATGCGCGGGTAAAGGGCAATTCGCCGTGCGCCAGTATGGCGTCGAGGTAGACCTTGCCAGCCTTGGTCGCGTTGTTGGCGCCCTGCCCTGTGATCGGATCGTTGACGGTGACGGCATCGCCAAGGCCCAAGACCAGCTTTCCTGAAGGCAGGGTGAGCACCGGTTTGCGAATCGTGGGTGCAAAGCTGCCTGCGAGGATGCCATTGGCATCGGTGAGTTCAACATGTCTGGCGCGATCAGCCTCCCAGGGGAGAAATGTCTCCAGCAGCTTGATGCTTTGCGCCAGATGCTGCTGTGGTGTCTTGATATCGCGCCAGCAATCCATCGGGCCGCCAGGCACGCCTTCGAACACCATGATTTCACAAGGACCGGTGGTGGTCAGTGCCGGAAACACAAAATATTCTCCAACCCCTGGAATCAGATTAAATGCAACGCGGCTGTAATCCGGCTTGGGTTCCAACCCCTTGACATAGGTCAGGGCGAGCGCGCGCATGGGCTTGTCGAACGGCGCGCGTGCGGCGTCGCGTTCAAACAGTTTCACTACTTCTCCCTTGCCGGCGGCCAGGATGACCAGATCGTTTTCATTGGCCAGACGCTCCAGCTCCTGCACACCCACATCTTCAATCAGTAAGGTGCCGCCGCGTTTTTCGAATTGCTCCATCCAGACCGGCATTTTGATACGTTGATCAACCGCTTGCCCAGGGTGCGCCAGTCTCGCGCTCCAGTCGATCGCCTTTTGCCCCGGCAGCTCAGGATGTGGAACAGTCAGTCCGATGCCATCGACTGTCGGGCACTGGCTTTCCCATTGGTTGAGGGCAAGATCACGCTCAATCTGCAAGGATGCGTTAAACATACATTGGCTCGACATCACGCGCCCGCCACGAATGTCGTCGGGCGTGCGATTGGTCGCTACCGTGACTTGATAACCCTTCGCCAATAGACCTAAGGCCAATGGAAGTCCGGCTTGCCCACCACCTACAATTGCAATGCGACGCATGTCATATCTCCTGAATTTGTCATTTTTATCGTGCCCGCCTTTGGTCGGCGGGCATCGTCTGGGTCACACAAAATCCGTTAATCCATCAGCCGCGGGATCGCCGCCATGGCTTGTTCCGGTCCCATGGCTGAATAACCGCCATCGACTGCATAGTCGGCACCGGTGACGAAGCTGGCATTGTCTGACAGCAGAAACGCCACCACCTGCGCGACTTCCTCCGGATCGCCTACCCGCCCGAGCAAGTGGTAATCCGCGGCGACCGCATCGGTTTTGGCGCGATCGCCATGCGTGAGTTCGTCCATCAAACGACTCCAGGTCCATCCCGGAGAGACCGAATTGACGCGTATGCGCTCACCAGCCAGATCCATCGCCATGCCTCGGGTCACCTGCACCAATGCTGCCTTCGAGACGGGATACAACCAGCGCCCGGTCTGCGCAACCTTGGACGAAATACTTGTGAAGTTGACGATGGCGCCGCCGCCGACCTTGCGCATTTCGCCACGTACGGCACGCGCCATCATGACGGCACTGATCACGTTGACGTTGAGCGCTTGTTGCCAATCGGTGCGCAGCGCATCGGCGCCGCCATCCGTATAGGTACATGCGAGATTGATCAAAAAATCGATACGGCCAAAGTGCGCCGCTACATCGGCAACGCCTTGCGCCACTTGTGCGTCATCGGTGATATCAACGGGCCAGAAACACGTGGCCACACCATCGCGGGCCACCGCCTTGCTGCCGCCGAGGCGATCAATGTCAAACACCGCGACCTTGACACCGGCCTGCCTGAGTACCTCAACGACAGCAGCACCGATCATTGTGGCGCCCCCGGTGACGATGGCTGTCTTGCCTTGTAAGCCTTTCATGGCTGCTCCTCTACTTGTCTGATCACGTATTCATGATCACATTACTGTTTGAGGCGAGCTAGCCAGTTCCTGCATTGACTATCCGTAAAGTGCAGGTAAAAGGTGTCGATCATCACGTCTGTGACGTATTGAATGAATGGGAAGCCATTGGCCGGATATCGATGAGATATGGACAGGCAGGATGCCAACCGTGATCACGAGAGGTTTTCCATCATCCTCGCTACGGCATCGCATCGGTTAATACTTCAGCCTCTGTGTTCCTGGCGCATACTGAACCGCTCAATGCTGCCGGCAAACAAACCGTCAAGTCTATGGCTGGGCGTTTTACAACGCATCGAGTCTGTCCGATGGCATTGAGAGGGGCTGACAAAATGCCGCGCGACACCAGCTTGGCTATCCTTGGTACGGCATGATGACGAAGTCCGGCCAAGGCTTGGCATGGCCACTCGGGGGGCGCAACTTGCCCTGCCTTAGCGCACGGCAATGCTACTGACGCGCTTGCGGTGCAGTGGCGGCCACGACCAGTGCCGCCTGGCTCGCCGCACCGCCGCGCCGGTACAGAATCACGGCTCGGATGGTGCCGACGCACCTGAAACTCTTCGGTCTCTTGCACACTGTTACGCAGCAGAAAGATGAACGGCACGATCGCGCAACCGATCAAAAAGGGAATGCGCCAGCCCCAGGCGGCCAGCACGCAGCTTCTGGCGCTGATGCGTTCACCCGTGGCCGTGTGTACGGCGACGAAACGGTCGCCGTCGAGTTGGACCGACGCGACAGGCGTGTCGTAACGGATCTGTACACCGAGTTTTTCGGCGCTACGAGAATAAGCATTGATCAGGGCCTTGCCGCCGCCCATGAAAAAGGCATTGGTGATGCCGCCGGTGATTTTGAGCAGATCTTGCCAGTATTCCTCTTCGGTATAGGCTTCGATCAACACATCTTTCGGCGCGTCATGCATGCAGCGCAGATTGCGCGTGTGCTGCGAATTTCCGCCGCGCCATTGACGCGGCGAGGCTTCCAGCAACAAGACGGAAGCACCGGCCTCGCGGGCCATGAGGGCCGCACACAGTGCTGCATTGCCACCACCAATTACCAATACATCGACCATCGTCCGGCTCTTTTTTATGGAGACCATTCTAGGTCGCCGGCATCAGCCCCGGTAGTACGCAGCCTGGCAAGCCGCGTTCATGAAACGTGAAGACTTGCGCCCATCCAATGGGATGCCGACAAGAGTTCGGCGACGACACGCTTGCGCACAATGCGCGTGGCCAATGCGGCTGGAGAGCGTTCATCCTCCGGCAGGCTGACCAACAGATTGCGCCGGCGAATACCGGCGTCGGCTACCTGTACCAGCCGCCGGATTGCTTCGACAGGCAGACGCGAGACCGCCGCCCCGGGCTGAATGGTCGCGGCCAGTCCTGTACGGGCCATATCCATGAGGATGGGCAGGCCATCAATTTCGGCCACGATCTTGGGTTCACGCTTGGCTTGTTTAAATGCGGTGGCAACAATCGCCCGCAACCCGTGGGTACCGCTAGGCATGACCAGCGGCAAGGCACCGATATCCTTGCGACGTACCTGTTTGCCCTTGGGCATGCCGGTGAGCTGGGGGGGGGCCCACCACAAACAAACGTTCATCGAGTAAAGGTGTAGCGCTCAACCGTTTGGCGGCATTGGTCTCAAACACAATGGCCAGATCAAGTTGTCGCGCATTGAGCATGGCTGCCAGATTGCCCGACAGACTTTAGACCAGATGCAAACGGATATCGGGATAATGCTCCCGCAAGCCATGCATGAAGGGCAAAGCCAACACCGAGGCGGTCGATGGCGCCAGGCCGACACTGACCTGCCCTGACAGGCGCGCATGCCGCGCTGCCCCTGACTGTCTTGCCTGATACAGCCTTGCTCGGCGCGCCTGGCACATCATGCCATTGGCAAACCGCTCTTTCAGCGGCAAGCACTACCACATCAAATCATCCGGGATCTGGAAGGCGGCGTAAGGATCATCGGCATCGATCTCGGTACTGACCTTGCTCACCCGCACCACCAGCGACGCATCACGCTCGGCGATCTTGTCGGCGATGATCCTGGGCACCAGATCAGTCGCACCGCCCTGACAGATGATCACCAGACGCCCGGCCACCAGATGCGCCTGCACCTCGGCCGATACATACAGCCGTTCGATCTTCTTGTCATGGGTGAAATGGTAGGCAATGTCTCCCCTGCCCAGACTCTGGCGGTTATTCTTCACCATCTGCGCGATTTGCGCCATGATCGCCTTTTGCATGGCGACCGCATCACGCTCGATATTGAGTTCGCGGGCGCGTTCGGCATTTTTACGTTGTGTCTCCAGCGCCGCCAGGCGCGCCTCATCGACACTGATCTCACCGGTGCGGCGCTCGACTTTTTTTTGTTTATTTTTTTCCTGATTGGCCACTTTGGCCTTGTTCTTGTCGATCAGACCGGCTTTTAAAAATTGTTCTTGCAAAGAAGCCATGATGTGCAGTTCCGTAAAGGGGGTTGACCGGTCAGACAATAACGCCGGCCGCTGGAAAGACGCTAGCATAGCAAAAATGCGGCCATGACAAATCCTGCCAATGATCGAGGCGGAAGCACGGCGTTATGCGACTAGTCAGACCGGCAACACGCCTGTGCGAAAGCACCGTCAGGCGCAAGAACCGCTCGGCATCGACGATATCCACTGTCGATAGCGTCTGCTTGGGCGTGGAGCTGAGGTGTTTTACTGATTGCTCAGATATTCCACTACCAGCAAGGCCTTGGCAACGACCTTGCCGGTATTGGAAATGGCATGCTGGACATCGACCGGATAGCGTGCGGTTTCACCACGACGCAGCAATTGGTCGTGCTCGGCAGCCTGCACATGGAGACTGCCGCTGAGCACCGAGAGATGCTCGCATGAGCCGCTCTCGTGAGCGTCGGAGGCAAGCACGCCGCCGGCTTCCATGGTCAATTCATACCACTCCACCTTGCCGGCCAGACCGATGGGGCCGAGGATGCGCAACTCACATTTGCCGTCCACGCTTTTGGTCACCGGCGTGGCGTGGGCAGGCACCAGCGTGATGGCCGGCTGACTGTTGCCGGACAACCCATCGGCCAAAAAATCCGTCAGGCTCACGCCCAATGCGTTAGCCAGCCGCCACAAGACTGCCACGGTGGGATTGGCCTGATTGCGCTCCACCTCGGAGAGCATGGATTTGGACACCCCTGCGCGCTTGGACAAATCGTCGAGCGACAGCTTCTGCGTCTTGCGCATCTCCTGTAGTTTTGCCCCCACAACCGGCGGACCATTGATTTCGTTTTTTTGATCGGGGGCTTGCGTCATGGTTTGATGTTCTATATATTGGATTTGTGTTCGATATATCGGATTAATCCGCAAACTCCATTTTACTCCTTTAGGCCATCCCATGACCATCAAAACCGCTGAAGACTTCTATGCGTCGGTACGCGACGATCTTTCCACCATCCGCGCCGATGGCCTGTTCAAGGAAGAGCGGATTATTGCCTCGCCGCAAGGCAGTCTCATTCGCACTGACGATGGCAAGGAAGTACTCAATTTTTGCGCCAACAATTATCTCGGCCTGTCCTCGCATCCCCGCGTGATTGCCGCAGCCCACCGGGCCCTCGACGAGCGCGGTTTTGGCTTGAGTTCGGTGCGCTTCATCTGTGGCACCCAGGATTTGCACAAGACGCTCGAAGCGCGTCTGGCCAGTTTCCTGGGGACCGAAGACACCATCCTGTACGGCTCCGCCTTCGATGCCAATGGCGGCTTGTTCGAAACCTTGCTCGGCGAGCAGGATGCGGTCATCAGCGACGCCCTCAATCACGCCTCCATCATCGACGGCATCCGGCTGTGCAAGGCCAGACGTTATCGCTATGCCAACAATGATGTGGCTGATCTGCGCCTGCGCCTGCAAGAAGCCGATGCCGCCGGTGCGCGCTTCAAGCTGGTGTTTACCGATGGCGTGTTTTCGATGGATGGCAGCATTGCCCGACTCGATGAGATCCGTGCATTGTGC
>Ga0302155_10003475_pt1 | contig 10199 bp, 11 predicted proteins | sample I_Bog_N3_1_FD_193508 | JGI IMG/M metagenome (GOLD analysis project Ga0302155, IMG submission 193508) | Peat permafrost microbial communities from Stordalen Mire near Abisko, Sweden - I_Bog_N3_1 | ecosystem: Environmental > Terrestrial > Soil > Wetlands > Peat | place: Sweden: Abisko, Stordalen...
ACCATCAACCGCATTCACGATCAAGGCCCGTCCACCGACAAGCGTCGATGCCTGGACGCTCCGCTCGAGAGCATGTTTGAGCAAACCCGAACCGATCCCTCGACCAGTCCATGCCTGGTCTGTCGCCAATTGCGCCAGGAGCAAACAAGGAATCGGATCTGGCGGTTGTCCGGTGCGGACCGATCGGGGCAGAGTGCTCGCCACCACTGCGGTTGGCGCCAGGCCATAGTAACCCACCACACGCAGGGCATCATGGACGACCATGACTGCCGTGAAGCCGCGCTGGTGGTTGCTGAGGGCGCGATGCTTCAGCCAATGGTCGAGTGATGGCTTGCCACACTGAAAACCACTCAGATCATGCGCGGGGTTTATCGGCTCAGGTGCGGAAATCTGCACGCCTCAGTGACCTGATTTGTCTTGCTCCCAGGGCGCTTGGCGCTGCAAGATTTCCGCGATGGCCGGATTTGGCGCAGCTGGCTGTTCAAGCACATCGACAAATGCGGCAAAGCCCGCCGCAGTCATACGGATCAGCCGCTGGTTCAGCAGAGCTTCCTCGGCCGCGCGCACTGCAGCATCGCGCACAAACTCCGTGCGCGAGCGGCCATACAGTTGCGCAGCCCGATCGATCATGGACAGATCGGCCTCGGGAAGGCGCATGGAAACGGGGTGGTCCTTGCGGTCTGCAGCACTTGCCATGGTTCAATCTCCGCAAGATGCAATATGCCTCTGTATTGCAAAATACAATACAAATTCAGCCCTTCGGGGAATGGGCTATGCGGCGAACAAGTCACCCTGGCGTGGCAGAGCGAGTGCCCGCACAACCTTCACCCGCTTGCCGAATGCAATCAGAGTGGACGGCGCAATGATATAAACTGCATGGCACCCTCCCCCGCGGTTGGCATGATCGGTGGCATAGCCAGCGTAGTGGCGCCGTAGCAGACCGGCTTTCACAAGGTCCGTGATCGCGCGGCTCAGATTGGCCCTCGCGACGGTAAACACCTGCTCCTCAACCGCTGCCGCGATGATCGCAGCATCGTTGACTTCATCCCCGCTCAGCCGGCCGCATCATGCGAGTCTTGGCCAATTTCTATTTCCGCCTGGTGATTTGAAGATTCTTTTGGGTCATCCGGTTAAGGATGGCATCGCGTAACGCGGTTGCTAGGGCTGCCGGAACAAAGCCATACTCCCATTTCGCATTGCTTACCGGGATGATTCCCGGATCCGACCAGTCGATCTCGTTGACTTCCGACACGATGATCCACGATCGGTCGCTGTCGAGACCGAGGTGGCGCTTGACCTTCTGCGGCATTTCGATGCCTTCTCCAGCGTCAGGTTCGGTGTGCGTGACTGCAGCAACAAGTGTGCGGAAATCGCCGCCCTGAACGCTTTGGATGGCAACAACTACGACACAAGGTCGATCCTTGGAGCCATCTCGCTGGCCGCGTCTCGCCTCATTTCGCCAGAGATAGTCGTACCTGATTACGAGGCCGCTGACCGGCTTTGGTTTGGGCACCAAATCAGTCCATCAATTTGTCGAGCGCAGGATCGATGTGGCTGAAATCAGCATTCTCCAGCGCGTCGGCCCATTGCTCTGGAAGTTCGTACGAAAAATAGGCCCGTCGCGTGTCACACGCTTTCAGCCGCTCGTATTCTTCGAAATCAATAAGGACACGGTAAGCCCGCCGGTGGCGTGTGATGAAAACCGGTGCCTTACCGGACTGGTCCATGTAGAGCCCTGCTCGGGTCTGGAATTCCGTCGATGGTACGGTGGTGCTCATAGCTTGGTCCCATATTAGCTAGATTGGCCAATATAGCTAATATGGGTTCGCGGTCAATGGTGATCGAATTGCGCTTAACGAATGTCCAGTCGCCTCCGACGATGATCGGAATCAGATCCCAGTCTTTTGTCCCGGAGAGGTCAAGCCATGCAATATGGGAAGACTCACCGTATCCGTGCTCATGCGCCAGACGAGCAAGTTTGACGCTGAGACATTCATCGATCAAAAACTTCATCACGCGCGCCGACGCGGGATTCGAACCTCTCGGAGCTTGCGCGTCCCTTTCGGCAGACCATTCATGACCGGACGGGGGCGGCCCTTGCGTGGATTGGCCTCGGCATAGAGAATCGCGAGACCCAGTTGGTCTGGGCTGACAGATGGATAGTCCTCAAGGATATCCTCATCGGACATGCCGCTGGCCTTTGCTGCAGCAAGGTCATGCACAGGCACCCTGGTGCCGCGCACGACTGGGGTCCCGCTCAACACATCTGGCGAAATTGCGACCAATTCTCTTGCCGCATCAAGGCGCTCAAGGCCTCTCACAGAGCGTTCGAAAAATGGACGCAGGTCAATCGTGAGGAAGTCATCACGCACAACCCAGTCCGCCGTAAGCAAAGCTGTCGAGGTTGCCCTGGTCCAGCTGCGCAGCCGTGGCTCGGCCGAGCGTATCACAAACAGGCGCTCTTCGGACGTCAGCCGCCTGGCGCTCTCAAAATAGAACGCGATCAGCGTGCAGGCGCCTGCAACGACATGCCGACCATTGTCCAGGGACACAAGCGTATCGGGCAAAATGCGCTCATCAATCACGCGGTTGACGTCGCGCAGGCTGACGCAGGACACCACAGCCGCTTCCGCTGCCCTGAGCATTTCCGTACCGAGAGACATGTCCATCTTCTGGATCCAATAAATCTTCCGATGCATCGGATATATAAGTTTGTTCCCAAAATTAAAGTCCACCGCTAACGTCGCGGGACATGCAGCCGGAAGCCAACCCTTGCGAGCACGTCGCCGTTAGATCAAACCTGCGATCGTTGCTTTGCGGCAGAGGAGGTCGCTGGTGATTGTGGAGAGGCCGATCCCTCAGGAGAGCGCAGAAGCAGCAGATTCGGTGATCGTGTAAACGGCCTCGCGTTGTGCCCCGCGATTGTGATGATCGACGCGATAGCCATGGGAGTGACGACGGATCAGACCAGCACGTACCAGATCAGATACCGCGCGGCTCACTTTGCATCGACCGGATTGACGAATGCGTTCCCGGACCTCGGTGTCGCTGGCACGCGAAACGAGCTCGGTTGTCCAATTACGCGCGAAGCCAATTCTCGATCGGTAGACCGGCGACGCGTTCAAACTCTCGCGTGTTGTCAGTGACCAAAATTGCGCCGAGCGACAACGCGTGCGCTGCAATCAGCATGTCGTTGCCGCCGATGGGTGTTCCGAGCCGCTCAAGCTCTGTTCGCACCATGCCGTAGCGAATGTCCGCATCGCCATCCAATGCCAGAACCGGGAGAAGGCGCAAGACCGCATCCAATTGCCTGGTAAGCCGTTCAGAGCCTTTGCGTATCGCGCCAAAACGCAGCTCTGCCGCTACGACAATACTGGTAGCGACATTCGTTTCACCCACCCCGGCCAACTTGCCAGCAGCCGCACCTTGAGGGTTGCGGATAAGGTCCGAAACAATATTCGTATCGAGCAGATACACGGTCAAAAATCGATGGCGTCGGGAATCGGATCGCTGATTAGACCAAAGTCTTCTACAATCGGCTGCGAACTGGCCAGCAGCGCGAGAAGCGATTGTGTTGCAACTGGCTCAATAATGATGCGCGATCCGTCTTTGCGCATAATGGCATTATTGCCTGGCAGCTCGAATTCACGCGGAATCCGGACCGCTTGACTACGCCCATTCTTGAACAGCTTCACATAACGCTCTTGGTACATGCTAGCCTCCTTGGCCGAAGGCATATGCTAACAGCATATGCCGCACATCTCAATCTGATTGTCGTGCGCGGGAATGCTCACGCTCTGCAGCAGATGAAGGGGGCGAGCACATCAAACCAGCATGGAGGTCAACGGGTGTATATTGGTACGCATCCGCTGTGGACCCAAGGCATCTGCCATTGCCAAAGGCGCTCAACCTGAGGGAGGGCATTTTCCTCAGCAATCCTGAGAAAGTCAGGTGCTCGGCGCTTGCCGCCGGCATTACCGACGCCGGCCACGTCGTTCGCTTCGCGGTGCTTGCGCAAGTTGTTTGCGCACAGACAGCCGGACGGGTCTCTCCCCCGCGCGGTCCGCTGCTTTGGGAGTTTTTGTGCGTGGCGCCTTGCTGGCAGCTTTGGTGGCTGTTGGTGGCTCGGTCAAAACAGAATCAGCGTTTTTCTCGGCTGGCCTGGCAGTACGCCGTGACGCCACCACTTTGTCTCCTGGCTCTTGAGCCCGTCCAGGGGTGGACAGTTTCCGGGCTGACCGCTTCTCGGGGGTTGCGTTTGGCACCTTGCCCTTCGCTACCGCTGGTGGTGGTGCTTCCAGTTCAATGCCGAACAACGCAGCCATATCGTCGTCGTCGAGAACGCGTTCGTTCGTCGCCGCCGCCTCGGTCATTGACGGGTCGACATCGAGAGCGATCAGTTCGTTGCGATCGACGCCGCGCAACGTGAACAGCGCATCCGGATCGGCATCGAACCTTGCCCCGATACCATAAAGTACTGCTGCAACGTGTTTGCACATGTCCGCCCAATCCGGACAGGTGCAGGACATCTTGATTTCCCGCGGGCCAGGGAACAGGCCATCACCTTGTCGGCAGACCCGTTCCATCACCTGTTTCGACAATTTGCCCTGCAACAGTTCGACGATCGAGCCGATCGAACCGGAGCAATCGGCGCAAATCGCCTGCCAGCACTGCAAAGTGGCCACGCCAATGTCGATGCGAACGTTGTAAATCTGCGAGCCGCTGACCAGAGCGTCAACCTGGCCCTCGGTGATTGACAGATCAATGACCGAACCGTTCCTGACATAAGTGCGTCCGCGCGGCAGGCGATTGGCGTAATCGGAATAGCGCTCAAGGTTGTCGCACCACGCTTTGCCCCAGAAACTGGCGGCAATGCGCCGCCCCTCGATAACAACGGGCGAGACGCTCCGGCCACCCTTGGCCAGTTGCTTGACCTGCTTTGCCGCATCGGCGCGCCGCTTGGCGACCGGGACGTATGGCTTGTACCCCCAATAGCTCACACAGCCTCCGCCATCGCGCTGGACAGATCAAGCCGAACCAGATCAAGCAATTCGCGGTCCCCCAGTTCGGTCAAGTTGATTTCGCCACCATCACCGCCCAGCAACTGCGTGGCCATATGCTGCTTCGCCTCAATCATCTCGTCGATCCGCTCTTCGACCGTGCCACGGCAGATGAACTTGTGCACCAGCACATTGCGCTTCTGCCCGATCCGGAAGGCGCGATCGGTTGCCTGATTCTCGACCGCAGGATTCCACCAACGGTCGAAATGTACAACATGCGAGGCGGCGGTCAGCGTCAGACCTGATCCGCCTGCCTTGAGCGACAAAACGAAAAAAGGAATGCGCTCGTCCTCCTGGAACCTGCCCACCAGGTTCTTGCGCTTGCCCACCGCCGTGGCACCACTGAGCGCCAGGCCCGGCTTGCCGAACACCCCGGCCAGCAGCGCGGACAACGGCTCGATGATCTCGGTAAACTGGGTGAAGACGAGCAGCTTCTCCTGACGGCTCGCAACAGTCGTGGCGATATCGGCAAGCCGTTCGAATTTGCCGCTGTCCCGATGCGCCCAGTCCACGCCCCCGCCATGGGCGGCATGGTTGCAGATCTGCTTGAGCCGCATCAGCGTCGACAGCACGAGACCGCGCCGGCTCATGTCGTCGCTGGTGTCCTCCAGCAGGCGCGCAAAATTGTCGACCGTATCCTGATAGAGCGCCGCCTGCTTGCGGCTCAGCGGGCACCACGCCTTCACTTCGGTCTTGTCGGGCAGATCGGCGATCACACCGCGGTCGGTTTTCATCCGCCGCAAGATATAGGGCGCCACGAGCCTGCGCAGGGGGGCGTAGTTCGGTGGCTGCTGCGCGGCGAGCCCTTTGGCAAAGCCGCGAAAGGCACGCGCGGTCCCCAGCAAGCCGGGGTTGAGAAAGTCGAAAATCGACCACAGATCGCCCAGATTGTTTTCAACCGGCGTGCCGGTGAGCGCGATCCGCCCCTCTGCGCGCAGAGCCTTCACCGCGCGCGTCTGTTTGGTCGCGGCGTTCTTGATCGCCTGTGCTTCGTCGATCACCACCAGATGCCAATGCGTTTGCGCCAGCCAGTCCTGCCGCAGCAACGCGGCATAGGACGTAACCACCAAATCGGCCTGCCCGAGAAACGTGTCCGGCGCCGCCAGTTCATCGCGCGACACGAAAGCGGGATGGGCAACGAACACCCGCAACGACGGTGCAAAGCGTTCGGCTTCTGCGGCCCAGTTGGCCAGCAGTGAGGCCGGGGCCACGATCAGGATCGGGCGCTTGGCCGCCGCATTTGCGCGCAAGGCCAGTGCGAGCGCCAGCACTTGCACCGTTTTGCCCAAACCCATGTCGTCGGCAAGACAGGCGCCCAGCCCCAGACCGGTGAGAAACGACAACCACCGTACGCCCACTTGCTGGTACGGACGCAGCTCGGCGCGCAAGGCATCGCCCGGCAAAGTCTTGTCCAGCATCTCCGGGTTTCGGCAAGCGGCAAGCGCCTCTGCGAACCAGGCCCCTGCGCGCACTTGCCCCCAATCGGTAGCGGGCGCGGCGGTCCCTTCGCTGTCATCACCAATCCCGGCACCGGCGAGCAGCCGCATTGCCTGTCCGAACGAAATGCCTTCCTCACGGGCGAGCCGTTCGATTTCCCCATAGCGATCCAGGGCCGCCGCCAACCGGTCGCGATCGATTTCGATCCATTTGCCACGCAACAGCGCCAGACCGTCGGCGGCGGTCAAAAGCTGCTCGATTTCCGCGGGCGTCAACGCCTCGCCATCGAGCACGACTTCGATCGCAAAATCGAGCAATTGCTCGGTGCCCACTCTTGAGGGCTCGCTGGCACCGACAACGGCCTCGACCACCGGGCGCGCGGGGCGCTGGTTCGGCCACGATGCGGGCATCCGCACGATGATCCCTGCTTGCTCCAGCGCGGTCAGATCCGACAGCATCTGCATCGCCTCGCCAGGCGACCAGCGCAGGGGATGGAAGATTTCGCCCGTATCGACGATGGCCTTGAGCCAGCCACAGGATTCACTTGCCCGGCTGACCGGTTCCAGCAGCTTCAGCAGTTGGGCTTTTGCGCCGGCCCCGGCAAATTCGCGCAGAGCGCCGCCAAGCGGTGCGTGGCGCAAGGCGTTTTGCGCACCCAAGCCTGGCACATACGTGGCGAGAAAAGCAAACGGCCGCTCGGCATCCTTGCGGTTTTCGGCGAGATTGAAATGCACGCGCCCGACATGCCGCCAGCGACTGTCGTGACGCGCGAGATAGGCCCCGAGGTCCAGCCCGCTGCCTGCCAGATCGGCCTCAAGGGCAATCTTGAGCGATACCCATAAGTCAGCGAGCACTGCGGCATTGAGATATTCGCCACCGCGCATCGGCGGAGCTGTATCGACAAGGCTGTCGAGGTCGTCGGTGTCCGGGCAAACCACTTCACCTGTTTCCGCATGGCAGCGCGCCGCAATGAAGCGGCAGGCGAAGTTTTGCCAGAACGCCATGTCGACCGGCAGCTTGGTCTGCGTAAAAAAGCCCAGCGAAAGGAGCCCATGGCCGGCCCCGCGATCAAACGCGTCGATGACATGCGTCGCTATGGGCGCCTCAAGCGCAGTGCCGTCCTCCGCTTCATCGAGACGCAACGCGCCATGCGGATTCAGAGTCAGAATGACAGATCGAGATGGGGAATTCAGACTCGATTGCTCCAGAGGAGTGGTGTCATCAAGGCATTATCCCGCTGCCTGTCAAACGCAATGCCATGTCTCTTTTGCACGCACTTTGAGATCCACTGGGGCGACGAGACCGCCGTTATCAACACCGATGTGCGCGGTCGCTCCTACTCTCCCAAAGGCGAGACGCCGGTTGCCTATGCGCCTGGTAGCCGCAGCAAACTCTCGATGATCTCGACCGTGACCGCCATGGATCGCCTGACCCAACAAAACGCCGCAATGGTCGAACAATCGACCGCCGCGGCGCAAAGTCTGGTCAACGAATCCAAATCGTTGAAAGGCGCTGCGCAGCAATTTCGGGTTGCCGGCCATCGCCCAGCCAGATCGCGGCCACGGGCGGCGGCATAATCAGGTTACCCGACAGGCACCGCGCGCAAGGCTTGTCAACAGCCCGGCGCTCGATCAGGGATTGATGATCCGTTGTGTCGCGGCCTTGATGGTTGCCTCGATCCGGGTCGCTGCGCCAAGTTTTGTGCGCGCATTGTCCGCATGGAAATCGACCGTTCGCTTGGAAAGATCCAGAATCTGGGCGATCTCTGACGATGTCTTGCCGCGCGCGGCCCAAGTCAGTATCTCGATCTCACGCGGGTTGAGCTGCACTTGCGTGGGCCAGATCGCGCTTTTGGGCGTGCGGTCCAGCTTTTGCCGGATGATCGCGTCCAGCATTTCGAAATCGACTGGCTTGGTCACGTAGTCGTCGGCGCCCAGACTGCGCCCCTTGAGCATCGAATCGCGATCGGTGAAAGCCGTCAGAAAAATAAACGGCATATGCCCGAAACGCGGGGTGATGTCGGACAGCCGCGCCAGAATATCAAATCCCGACATGGCTGGCAGGCTGATATCGCAAAGCACCAGATCGGGTTGTTCGGCCAAGATCAACCGCAAGCCTTCGGCGCCGTCATGGGCCAGCAACACACGATAACCGCGTTCGGCCAGATCCTCTGCCAACAGCTCGGCAGTGTCCTTGTCGTCCTCGATGCACAGGACCAAAGGCTGCGGCGTAGACATAATGGCCCCGTGTTCCCCCCTTCGCGGACGAAGCGTGGATCAGGTCCCCACCGTGTCAGCCTCGCCGCCAAAACCAGCCATAGGCGCATTGCAGCGCCCGCTCAAAGCCAATTTAGCGCTGGGGCGATTGTTCAACCAGCAGAATTGGCTGCGTTTTGCGTCAGCTCGGTCCGGTTCCACCAGCCACCGCCGAGAGCGAGGTACAACGCGGCCGCATCGCCATAGCGGTTGGTCTGCGCCTGCACCCGGTTGGCCAGCGCCTGTTGCCAGGCCGCTTCTGCAACCAGCAGCGTCTGGTAATTGACATAACCGGCCTTGTACTGGTCGCTGGTCACATCGCGCGCCTTGCGCGCGGCGCGCTCGGCCTTGTCCGCCGCGACCAGACCGTCGGAATCGGCGTGGATCGCCTGCAACGTGTCGGCCACATTCTGGAACGCGTTGATTATGGTGGATTTGTATTGCGCGCGTGCCTGGATCAGCAATTGATCGGCGGCGTGCTTGCGATGGAGCAATGTGCCGCCGTCGAACAGCGGCTGGGTAATTCCGCCGATCAGGTTCCAGAACGGGCCCCCGGTCGAAAACAACTGACCAACATCGCTTGCAGTGCCACCATAGGCTGCGGTGATGGTGAACTGTGGCAGGCGCGCCGCGATCGCGACACCGACCTGGGCGCTGGCAGCATGCAACTGCTCTTCGGCCGAGCGCACATCGGGACGCTGGTCAAGCAATTTGGCCGGAACGCTCAGTGGCAGCTCATGCGGCAGATGAAAGCTGTCGAGATCGAACCGCACATCGACCGGATCGTCGGGCAGCGCGCCAGCCAGCGCGCGGATCAGATCGTGGGTCTGTTCGAACTGCTTGTGCAGAGGCGGCAAGGTCGCTTCGGCGGCGGCCAAGGCCGATTCCTGCTGGGCCACATCAAGCGCCATCACCAGCCCCTGCCGCTGCTGTTCGTGGAGAATGTCGAGCGCCTTGCGGTTGGCTGCTACATAGGCCTCGCTCGCATGAAGTTGTGCATTCAGTGAGGCTTCCTGCAAGGCGGCGGCGACCATATTGGCGGTCAGCGCGATATACGCCGCCTCCATCTGGTTGCGCAGGTCGCCTTCTTGTGCATTCAGCGATTCCACCGAACGGCGGTTGGCGCCGAACACATCAGGGCTGTAGCTGAGCGCCAATTGCGCGGTATAAAAACTGTAGATCAGGCTTTGCGGCGCAGGCGCGGACAGATTGTTGCCATTGCCCTGCTGTCCGGGATCGTTACCGCTAAGATTGCCGGCCACTTTCTGCCGTGTGGGAATGAACTGGGCGCCCACCGTCGGAAAAAAGAACCCGCGCTGGGCAGCAGTCTGTTCGTGGGCTGCGGCCAATGCCGCCTTGGCGGCGGTCAGCGTGGGATTGTTGGCCAGCGCCTTGTCGACCAGCGCGTCGAGCTTGGCCGAGCCAAACTCCTTCCACCAGGCAAAGG